>Ga0065711_1032977_pt1 | contig 26321 bp, 7 predicted proteins | sample Hoacrofraction12_FD_59098 | JGI IMG/M metagenome (GOLD analysis project Ga0065711, IMG submission 59098) | Hoatzin crop microbial communities from Cojedes, Venezuela - Epithelial fraction 12 v2 (version 2) | ecosystem: Host-associated > Birds > Digestive system > Esophagus > Crop | place... | reverse complement strand
GCCCTAGTGAGGCCCCATCTGGAGTACTCTGTCCAGTTCTGGGCTCCCCAGTTCAAGAAAGATGAGGAGCTACTGGAGAGAGTCCAGCAGAGGGCTACGAGGATGGTGAGGGGACTGGAGCATCTGTCCTATGAGGAAAGGCTGAGGGAGCTGGGCTTGTTCAGCCTGAAGAAGAGAAGGTTGCTAGGGGACCTTATAAATGCTTATTAATATCTGAAGGGTGGGTGTCAGGAGGATGGGGCCAAACTCTTTTCAGTGGTGCCCAGCGACAGGACAAGGGGCAACGGACACAAACTGAGGCATAGGAAGTTCCGTCTGAACATGAGGAAGAACTTCTTCCCTCTGAGGGTGACAGAGCACTGGAACAGGCTGTCCAGGGAGGTTGTGGAGTCTCCTTCTCTGGAGATATTCAAGACCCTCCTGGACAACGTCCTGTGCAACCTGCTGTAGGTGACCCTGCTTCGGCAGTGGGGTTGGACTAGATGACCCACAGAGGTGTCTTCCAACCCCAAACATTCTGTGATTCTGTGCAAGCCCCGCTATCAATACGGGCTGGGAGATGAAGGGATTGAGAGCAGCCCTGCCGAGAAGGACTTGGGGGTACTGGTGGATGAAAAGCTGGACACGAGCCACCAATGTGCGCTCGCAGCCCAGAAGGCCAACTATATCCTGGGCTGCATCAAGAGAAGCATGGCCAGCAGGTCGAGGGAGGTGATTCTGCCCCTGTGCTCTGCTGTGGTGAGACCTCACCTGGAGTACTGCATCCAGCTCTGGAGCCTGCAGCACAAGAAGGACGTGGAAATGTTGGAGCAGGTCCAGAGGAGGGCCACAAAGATGATCCAAGGGCTGTAACACCTCTCCTATGAGAAGAGGCTGAGAGAGTTGGGGCTGTTCATCCTGGAGAAGAGCAGGCTGCAGGAAGTCCTTTTTGCAGCCTTTCAGTACTTAAAGGGGGGCCTATAGAGAAGACATTCTATTCAAGGTCACCCTTTCTGCAGGCTTCCTCTCTTACCTCCAGGGCCTGAGATTTCTGAGCGCCAGCCTTAGCACTAAAGACTAAAGCAAAGAAGGCATTCTGTAACTCTGCCTTCTCTGCATCTTCCGTCACCAGGACACCCACCTCGTTCAGCAGTGGCCCCACATTATCCCTAGTCTTCTGTTTGATGCTGATGCACTTGAAGAAGCTTTTCTTGTTTTCTTTGACATCCCTTGCCAGATTCAATTCCAGGTGGACCGTAGCCTTCCACGCTGCATCCCTGCATGCTCTGACAACATTCCTGTACTCCTCCCAAGTGGCCTGCCCCTCTTTCCATATTCCATAGACCTTTCTCTTCTGTCTGAGTTCCGCTAGAAGCTCCTTGCTCATCCATGTGGGTCTCCTGCCTCCTTTGCTAGATTTCTTTCTCAGGAGGATGTACCGATCCTGAGCATGGAGGAAGTGATGCTTCAACAGTGACCAGCTCTCTTGGACCCCCTTACCTTCTAGAGCCCTCACCCATGGGATTCCTCCAAGTAGCTCCTTGAAGAGGCCAAAGTTAGCTTTCCTGAGGTCCAAGGTTTTGATCCTCCTTATTGCCCTGCTTCCTCCACACAGGATCCTGAAGTTCGCCATGTCATGGTCACTGCAGCCAAGGCTGCCTCCAGCCTTGACATCCTCAACCAGTCCCTCTTTGTTTGTTAGTACAAGGTCCAGCAAAGCACCTCTCCTTGTTGGCTCCTCCACCATTTGCATCAGAAAGTTACCCTCAATGCTCTGTAGGAACCTCCTGGGCTGCGTGTGCCTGGCTGTGTGGTCTTCCCAGCTGATGTCAGGGAGGTTTAAGTCCCCCATGAGAACCAGGGCCTGTGACTGTGAGGCTACTTTCAGCTGCCTGTAGAAGGCCTCTTCAACTTCCTCATCCTGGTTAGGTGGCCTGTAATACACAGCCACAACAATGTCACCCATATCAGCCTGTCCCTTAATTCTGACCCATAAACTCTCGACTCCTTCATCCACCTCCAGGCATAGCTCAGTACATTTGAGTTGTTCCCTCACGTACAGAGCAGCTCCACCACCTTGCCTTGTGGGCCTGTCTTTCCTAAAGAGTGTGTAACCATCCGTGACAGCATTCCAGTCATGCGAGCTGTCCTACCATGTCTCTGTAATTGCAATGAGATCATGGCCCTGCGACCGCACACAGATCTCTCATTCTTCCTGCTTCTTGCACATCCTGCATGCACTGGTGTACAGACATTTCAGGGAGGAACTTGAGCATGCTGGTTTCCCTGGAGGGATGCAAGAGGATCTGCCATGTCCATGCCCACCCTTGAGGTTGTTGGTCTTTTGCTTCTCAGCTTGGGACACAGCTGAGGAGTATTTGTCCCTGCTCTGATTGGCCACTCTTAATCCTCAGCCAGATGGGATGGCTTGTGACTTTGCCCCCCACCCCCCTGGCCCTTCAGTTTAAAGCCCTCCACACCAGGCTGGCTAGCCTGTTGCCAAAGATCCCCTTGCCTCTTCTGGACAGGTGGGTCCCATCCCTCTCTCACAGGTTATAGTCATTGAAGAAAGTCCCATTGTCATAAAAACCAAAACCCTCAAGGTGATACCAGCCACGAAGCCAAGAGTTGATACCCATAATGATAATAATAATAACGATGGTAAGAACACAGCTTCTTTTGCTCATCATGGATGATTACAAAATGTCAGAAATGCTGTTTCTGAGGGGAATTTTGCACTCGTTCTGGAGAAGTTTGAGATTTGATCATAGTTTGTATAATTCCATGGAAAAATGCCATTTTTGATACAGGGTCACCGAGGCTAACAGGGAGATAGAAGAAATCAGTGGCTGGAAAGGGAAGCTACACATCAACAATCTAGAAATTAGACACACAATCTTAAGAGTAGTGCTGATTGATGGGTTTATTAGTAGTATTTCACAAGTGGAAGCTTTAAGAGTATGATTGGTTTTGTATGGTATCTATTGGTTTTGTGCGTCTGTATATATATATATATATATACACACACATACATACACATATATATAAAACAGAGTGTCTTTCAAGCAGAGATCGTATATCTGAAACAAGAATTGCTCCAGGAAATTCCCATGTCTTGTTATTCAGGGGGTCAAATTAGTTGATCTGACAGTGAAAATGAGTTGCTCTTGTGGTGAAGGAGGTCGATCTCTTTTTCTCGAAGAAAATTCTTTTAATTTGAGATTCATTATCCACAATCTGGACCAGAAGACTGAAGCGTCACAGCAATACATTCATTGTGACAATGTTTTCTTCTCTTTCAGAATCCTCTGTGCTTCCCCCAAAGCAGTAGTTGGACAGACTGAACTAGTATAGCCGGGAATGTGTGTTGCCTTTCAGAGTACAGAGCGTCCTGGGGTCTTGAGAACTCATGAAAAATGTTTATTTATTATCCCCTGGAGATGACCACTGTTGCGTGAAGCTTCCTCATCCTTTCCACACGCCTACCATGAAATTTTATGCATTGTATAATTCGTAACATTATGTTCCTAAAAGCAATAGTTCAATACTTTGACTTGTTATGGAAGTTTTCAGTTCAAGGTACTCTCTACCAAGTAAGAAGCCTCCAGCAAGAACTCTGTTTACTGCTTTGAACCAAATAGGTGGGTGAAATGAGCAGAACGTGGTGTTGAATTCCATCCAAATATGGACTGAAGAACAGTTCTTTGTCAAAGACAGCTTTAGGCAGGCAGAAGTGATATCTTTTCATTGTGCTCTAAGCTTGAAAATACATTATCAGATCTGGTCTGTTTTAGTGTTGTTATCCTGTGTTGGCTCTCACTGCTAGGTAGCACGTCACTACACCCTTCCCTTGGACACTGAATGCTTTCTGTGCATGCCGACATGCTGGGTGTGTTTTCTGGCTGATAGCAGAAGGATTTATATTCCCCCCCCCCTTTTTTTTTTATTGCATAGAGCTAGATTCTGTGCAAAGATTTCCTCTGCCAAAAGCCACCGTTGAGTTTATAGCAGTCAGAAGTCATCCCATTCTTAATGGAATATATACATGAGATGGTCACAAATTTGTAAGCATTTGAAACAGCAGGGTTTCACTCTACAACCTGAATCTGTAAAGAAACAGCATGTTTCAGTTCACTCCTCAAAATGCAGAATCTAATGATTTTCTTGCCAGTTTGTTTGGTGAGGAGCCTTTCATCCTGGTGTCTGCAAACCAGGACATTGTTCATGCAGAATTGCTAATCCTAAAACCTCAAAAAGCTCCAAACTAAACCATCTTGGAATAAAACTGGCAGAGGGCGGGGAGAAGATTGTCAAGACTCTAGCTCCAGACTTGGGCTGCTGTTTGGGTGGCACCTGAATGTTCTGGCTTCTCATCAGTGACAAAGGGCATTTTAGGCTCCCTCAACTTCCTTGGAAAAGACAGGCAGTCCTTGAAATTTAAAGGGATTCTGAGGACTCGTTCAGAGTAAAGGCAGGTAGCTGTGTTTGAGATCTGGAGATATCAAAATGTGAAATCATTAAACAAATCTTTTCTTTAGGAAGCTTAGCAGAGGTTTAAAATACACATGTAAATCCCTGAAAAGCTATGAGACTCAAAAGTCTATCCAGTTCAGCTGAATATGCTCAGATTTGGTGGGCAGAACATCTTAAAAAGTCACATCTCATACAGAAGCAGAATGACTGGCTTTTTAGGAGAGCCTACTTTCCCCCCTTTCTGTGATTGCTGTCGCTAACATTTTTTAAATGCCAGTTTTTCCCAGGAGGTAAGAGAGATTAAACAGCACCCGCTTCTCATAATCCACCTGAGTGCTTGCTGCTAAAACATGGCCTGAATATGAGTAGATGCTTCATTAAGGGTCACCACCTGCCTTTGATATCTGGCTTTAGCATAAGCTCGCTGTGTGATCATAACTATTCATTTCAGGCAGAATTTTCAAGGGTGTCATCTAAGTAACCTGGGTGCCTGCATTTCATTTTGCAAGAGGCTTAGTCACTTACAGCTAGATTCTCAAGGGGCCTTTGAAAACTAGAAAACATTATAATTTTTAATCAGTTTTCAGAAGTCTGCTTTCAGCTCCTGCTAAGAAGACTGGAATTTTCTTTACTGAGTTCAATAGGATATGGGTTAAGTCCAAATAATACATTGATGCCTCCCCATTTAAATTTTTCTCTGCCTTTGAGATAGCTGCACAGTGAAACCTCTTTGATGCAATCTGTACGGCCATTCTGTAGAGTGGCGCTTTGTAATAACTTGCAGTGATGCCTGTATTATAATGATCTTTTTCATCCATTCCTGCAGCTGAAACAAGGATGAAATGCAATAGAATCTGTGAATAGTTAAACATAAATGCTATGATGAAATTTGAAAAATTCAGCTCCCTAGATGAGAGAAAATACTCAGATAATTCATGTAGGTACACATAGTGCACTAGTGATGTGAATTTGGCATTTGAAAATGAAGTCGACAGATTGCAGGAATACTGGTTAAAGAAGAACAAAAACTAAATATAGATCAATTACTTGTAAGTTACAGTGTAGTAGCATGTTCACTTGAATTTGGTGGGTGCTACCAATACCACACAACCGGGTGTTTGAGCTTCCATTTGCCCCATCTCGAGCTTTTTGTACTTTTACCTTCTTTTATCCTGGGGGTAACTGGTGCAACTAAATCTGGTTTTGTGCATGAGGAGGGGGAGCTCCGTCCTCCTGTTTCAGCAACAACAGCAACTTATATTAGAAGAAGTGACCAGGTTTTAGGGAAAATATTAATGATCTTCCCTCCTGTACTCTTTGCTCATGTGATTGCTCCCACTTGGTCAGCGTTGCCAAACTCATTCAAGGTGGTCTCTTGGACAGTTCCCCAAATCAGACGCAGTTTAAAAAATAAGTTTGTTTAAAAAATAAGTTTATTTAAAATATTTAAATATGAAGTTCTTTTTGTTTATCATCATGTTTCTGCACCTTTGACCTTATGCCTTTGTGCTTTTCTTCAGCTGAAGGCTGGATAGTTGCTTAATGAAAAAAAAAAGCAAAAGACAGAAGTTTTAAGAATAAATTGTGGCAACAGTAGAAAAGGTCATAACAGAGCTAACAAGACTGTGATCTGGATTATGCTCTTTTTTCGTTCAGTTTACTGCAAGCAATTGTATTAAAGCAAAAGCAGCCATCCAGCATACTGATCGTCTTCGTTTCTAGTACGGTGAAGTTAGTGGGACTAAATTACATGTGCAATGGGAGAAGGGCACAAATGACTTTAAGAGACTGCACCTTTTGTGAATTATTGTTTTAGTAATGCAAACAATTGATTTCTCTGTTCGTTGATGACTTAATGAAATCAATTGGAGTGAACCGCGGCACTTTTTTTGGGAGGGATAAGAAGTGGAAAAAACCACTTAGTTTCATGTCAAAAAGTTTAATTTCAGTTATGATAAATTTAAACCTTCTTAATTACAAAACAATGATTTTCAAATCCTTAGAAAACCTCAAAAATTCAGGCTTTTTTTCAATTTATTTTCTTCTTTTTACCAGAAAGGTTTGCAAAATGAAGAGGTAACGCTTTTTGTGTGCATTTCTTATTTCTGTATTGAAGAAAATGGGGTAGTAATGTGTGAAGAGTGCAGACTGAAAAAACAGCAAACACGTTAAGAACTCAGTGTACGCTGGTTGAATAAGTGCTAAGTATTTCTGTCAGCCAGAAGGTGGTAGCAGAATTCTCCTACAACAGCTCTGAATTTTGTTCCAGCAGCCATTCTCAATACAAAGTGATTTTGAAATGCAGTTCAGAAAACATAGTTTTTTTAGTAGCAGGAACAAATAGCATTGACTTTTTTTTTTTCATTTGGCAGCATCTTTGAGTAGAAAAGTGTCTGCACTTACGCCTGAGATGTCATGTGTCGGGAATGCATGTGGGATCTGTTACTTGGGTTTACTCTCTGTTTTTTTGCAATTGTAATTATGGTTTTTACAGACTTTTTAATGCCAAAGGGAGCCATTTATGGGCTGAAATGACAAGAGATTTGTTTTGCTCATAGTATTGCAAGACTGGAAGATGTCAGTACCATGAGAAGACCAGATAACACGTTATTTCCATCCAGAGGAATTCTGTCATTCTTTCACAGATACGAACAGAAAAGCAGAGAATATTATCCATCGTCTGGGACTGATGCAGCACCCCAGTCATACTCTTATCAAGTGTGACAACTTGGAGATGCAAAGGGATAAGTTTTATTACTCAGTTTTATTATTTTGTGATGGACTTGTGATACTCGCATGACGCCCTGAGAAGTCAGTTCACTGTGCAAAGAGCCATTCCTGTTTCAGCAGAGACACTCTTCATCACTGAGAGAAACCTGTGAGAAATGCAGGCTCTGGAGCACAGCCAGTCCCTCATTTTCTGCTGAACCATTGTATCACAGCTGGGATGATACTCAGTACGTCTTTAAGAAATTGTTCTGTATCTTAGAGATAGTTTCTATGGTAACTGTGCTTGTGTGGGTTTGTTTGTTTTTTTAACTTCATGGGTAGTTTGGAAATGGAGGGAGAAGTGTTTTAATCTGACAGTAGGAGGATTCACCACAGTAAAATAAGCTGGAAAAATAAAGCATTCTGTGCTTCATAGATTTATCAGTAAACTGAAACAACAGTTCAAGAGAGCATCAGTCTTACTGCCCGGCTTATAAGGCAAGGAGGCTGGAGCTACTGGAGCCACACAGGAAAGCAAAGAAAAAGGAAAAGCCCCAGAGCAAGCCCTGCCAGTCTTATAATTTTGCAACTGTCAGTCTTTTTAAAATTAGCAGCTTTTTAGAGTGCAGCTTTTATAGTCTCCTCTTGCTGAAGTTCTGACAAAGAAAAACATTTACCCAAGATTACAACAACAGAGTATTCTTTCACTGTGCTCCTCTCCCTATTTCTTGTTCTTCACAGTATAAATATCAAATGGTTTGGGGCAGTATCTATAGGGCAGTATGTGTGGAAATGGTAGTGGAGCCACAACAATTACAGTGATGAAGATACTGAATGAGCTGATTTAGAACACGGCGAAAGGTGGCAGGAAGTACGAATAATGGGTAGATATAGATATCAATACAGACATAGAACACAGATATAGAGCACAGATGTTAGAATACGGATATAGAAAGCATGGTTAAGACCCAATATGTATGTACTGTGTGGAAAACGCTGAGATATTGAGATAATCACAAAGCGCGGGCATCTGTTTTGCACATATGCAGGGAAAGCATATTCATAGGTAGGGTGTCTTACAGGTAAAATTCTAGGTATTGCAAAGATGCTAGAGGTAAAATTACTGTGGTTTACATCATAGCACCAAGCATTTGAATCGCCCCAAAGTAGTTTTGCCGACAGCGCTGTTTTCTGTTGAGGCAGAAGCTAGGAGAGGGTTAACCCAAAATGAACTTGTTCAATGAAAATACAAATGTTTGTGTAATAAATAATACATATCCTAGGATTGTATTTAGACATCATTACCATAATGCTTACCAGTTCTCTCTCTGTGTTTAACTGCTTCATCTCAAAAGAACAAGGCAAAACTCTTATTCTGGGGAACCAAAACAGTGATATGAAATCAAAGAAAGATGATGAAGGAAAAGATGCTATCAGGGTAGTGCTCTGGTATTTTGTCAGTACTGTCACAAACAATACATTACGCCTGTTTCTTTGCAATATAGGGGAAAAAAAGACCACATTATTCAAAAATGCTTTGGAAATACAGAGTTCAGTTCAGCACAGTACTGAAGTGCACAGTGACTCCACTTTCAAATGTGCGTGGTACAAAAGCATTCTGGATATGCACAAGAGAATAATTCAAAAATAATATACAATTCCTTTATCGCCAAGTCTGAGAAGTCTGAATGGAACCCAGAAATGTTCCTGTTGGCTTTAAATTAGTATTTGGCACCTCCTTTGAGATTATTGAATGTTATTTTATCTTCATATAGTGCCGAATGACTACTTGCTGAAAAATTGAGGTTCTTTTAAGATGCCTTATGTTGGACACCAAATTAATTGGGGTATCTGAACTCTATTAGTCATCTGAAACAACTTGGTCTCTATTTCCTGCTCTTACTGACTTATTAATGTGGTTGTGGCAGGAGAGTAAGAGGGCAAAGGAGAAAATGTCAGTGAAGTTATTTGCGGGTAATACTTCCATCTGGAGAGCAATGAGCACTGCTGTTCTTGCAAAGAGGCTAGAGTGTACGAACATTCTTGCAGAGCCCCTTTCCTAGAGATGAAGTGAAAACCCTATTGCAGTAAAAAGTGGAAAAGACCACATTGGGTAGAGTGTCCTGTGCTGACCCCTTTGAAATTTTCCTCCATTGCTGGCAGTGGGAGACCAAGCGAGGAATGAGGGGACCCAACTGCTGCTTGTCCTCCACACTGCTCTTATTTCCCTTTATCCTGTTGCACTGATGGAGGGGAAATCTGTAGCCTGTGTCTATTTAACTGTAAATAAATGGATGTGTCAGTCAGGGAGGAAATTTTAAAAAGGAGGAAAGCTGTGCGATTGATCATATGTAACCAGTATGAGAAACTAAGCAGTGAAACTGCTGACACTGATCGTGTTGTCAGGCATGAGTAATGAGAAGTAGGACTGGCAAAACCAGAGCACTTGTAATTTAAGCTGCCTGGCTAGACTCGCAGTTCTCCAGGATGCAAATAGTCATGTGACAGCTGTTTAAGCCTAAATCCGTTAAAAAAATAATGAGATACTGCATAAAGTATATGAACATGCAGTCGGTTACTAGAGGTCTGAACCAAAGTGTAAATATTTTTAGTGTCAGAGAAGCTGGAGATCCTTGTCTTCAGGTTCTTGTGGTTGGAGAGTAGACCCCGATGGGTGCAAATGCATTGCACGCTGAAGTTTTGCTGGCAGTAGCAGGCCGCAGAGGCTTTGAAACAGCTCTTCTGAGTGGATGCTTAGCTGGAGAGTAAGTGACAAGATGGCCAGGTCTGCCTTAGGATGGTCTCAGCACTGTAGGTTGAGCCCTAAACAAGAACAGTGCCCTACAGTAATACATAGTGGTGGATATGCTTCTGAGCAATGGGCACGTGTGAACTACACGGTGTAGTCTGAGTGCAATAGCACCTGCTTGAGGATGGGTTCATGGTTTAGAAATGCTGACATACTCAATGTAGAAGGTGAAGACGTTACATGAGATTAGATTGACAAGAGGTTTTCTTAATTTTCAGTTTATTTGGTGAAATTGTCTGGGTTTTTTTTCCCAGATTGTTGCTGAGATCTCTGTTGTTGATGGCAGTTTCCTTTCTGTGTCATTTGCCTTTATGATGGTATGCCACAATTGCTGCTTAGCATCCCCATAGAAAACTATAGCAGCAAGCAAAATATTTATCTGCACATTACAGCCTGTTTCTGATTTTAAGGTGATGAGACGTGTATTTTCCTTACAATCATCTAGTAATTTGAGTTACTATTGCACGTTGGAAAAACAGTCTCATCAGTAAGAGCTGTGGGATTTCCCTGTTTTCACAGTTATGTGAATGCCACCCTTCCTGAAGTAATAATCACTCGTTAACCTTACATTTGTTGCTCTTTCAGATTTCGCAGCCAGAACTGACACTGCTGACAGCTTGATAAACTGTTTGCCACTTACAATGGCTTTGCCTCTTCCAGGAACACTCTTTTCTGCATATACTCACTTTGAAGAACCACCCTGGTTTTAATCTGAAGCTCCTGTGAAAATTAGGCAGCTTTTGCTGCTATAAAATTACCGAGGGTAAAAAATGTGAAATTATGGCTCAAGAAAATGTTGTCTGTAATAAAAGAATGATTCATGTGCAAGGACATTTCAGAGACACTAATAATATGGTTGCCCCTTGATGTGGGTTCTAGTTTTACGTGTGGGTCTTGGCAGTAAGACGATACAGTTGAAGATACAGTTTGCAGGTTATATCTTAGCATTTCGTTTCATAGTCTGCTTTGATAATTTTCTCTTTGCTTTTTAGATAACTTGATGACAAATTTACCGACAGGTGGTGCTGCCACACTAAATCCACTGTATTCTGTCTTGATTTGGGGAAGGAATGCTGGCGCTTGTATTTCAACATCTCAGCCATTTCTCAGGCTCTAAAGAAAAATACTGTGAAATGTTACTTGGGTATAATCTTTTCCATGTATTCCTGGGAAGATAATTACAATAACGAATCAGTGTCTTTTATTTTAACAGTGTTATTGTGCTTGTATATAGCATCTCTAAAAACAATTAGACTCATCCCACATGGGAAAGATCTTGGACTGCCTGACTCTTCTTGCCTCTTGCAATATACAATGTACATTTTCTTAATACTTGCTGAAGGAAGTAACTATTTCCATACATAATGCTTGGGAACAGAAAGACAGAAAAATTACTTGTCTGAGTCACACAGGAAGTCTTCATCGAGGCAAGGAATTAAATCCAGGTAACCTGTGTCATACCTAATTTACTTGCTGTTGTTCAGGTGCTCCTTCCTTAGGAAATAATTTGGGAAAGTATGTCAGTCCTGTCTGGCAGTGGCATAAACATCAGTGTAAGAACAGAATGAGGAGGAATGTGGTTACGCTACCTCTGTCAGCTTTTCCAGAAGCAATGAGGCATAGCTATTTTATTACATTTGTTGTCATTAGTCAAGGCCACTCCTTGTTTGTCTGAGGCTACCAACAAACACTATGTGATTCATGCAAAACTGCTTTTGAGGAATGGCTTGACTCCAAAGGCACAGTTTAGCCTTTATTTGACAGTTGTTTGCTTAATGCAGAAAAATGTCTATGAAAGCTATGAAAAATGAATCTGTGCTGTAACACACAGCTTGTAAAATCCACTTGATTTAGCTTGCAGAAGGTATTACAGTATAAAGGAATAAAGAAGACAATGCCTACCTTCATTTTCTTTTATTTTTTTGGGTATGCTGTCATCTTCCATATTATTGCAACGGATTCTGACCTATATGGAGTCCTCGTAACTAATAAAATGTCTTTATAATCAAAGATGATCTGTGATGCTGAGCTTTGAAAAAGACATTTTTTTCATCTAATTGTAACATATGTGGAATTTTCTTCCCCTTGTATGATTCCTCTGATTTAATCGTGAACCGTATGGGAGAAGTGCAGTGGCACGGAGTAGTAGAGCCTTTGAAGAGGCATCGTTACCTCTGCAGAAGTGGGCCATCGACTGTAAGTACTGCATTACTGTCATAGGCTGATTATTGGCTCTGTCCTTTGTTTTGTGGGTAATCTAAAGCAATGGTTTCCTTCTTGGGGCCTCTGAATCTCTGGAGACCTTTGGGCCACTTCCTTGGGGCACTTGGACGTGAAGAAGTTATTAGAGGAAGTCAAGCTTATTGTTTAAATGTGATATACACAGACTTCAATTTCCAATGAAAAAGTTAAATATATTAGGGTTCTACAAAGTAGAAAAGTTTGAAAATCATTGATCTAAACAATGCTTCCTGCAGAAACTGGAAGTGTGAAGGTGAGTAACACAAATGTAAAAGTACAGAAACAAAAGAGCTTGATGCTGGGAAGGAAGCCCAGATTTTTCTGACCCAGCTGAAGAGGGCTAAGAAGACAATAGCCTGGTAACTCTGAAATGGCAGTTCTGACAATTGGATTCATCTCCATTAGCTTTTTAATTTGGATCGAGCATGCACTTTTGAAGAGAATCTCCCAACCATCCCCAGTTTTCTCTGCTTTGGTTCAGAGTGGTCTCGGAGCACCTAAACTAGACCCATCTCAGATGAAACCAGGCTAGAAGAGGTACTCCGGGAGCACACCTAGACCATTTTAGTTGGTAGTGAGGATGCAGGAGACAGGACTGGACTTTAAGTAGTCTGAAGGAAAACTGCTAAAATGCATGTGGCGCGGGCATCACATGTGACAAGGGTTTTGGTCTGCTGATCCAATCCTGGTGGTCGCTGTTACTTGCTGACGCATACACAGCTTAGCAGGTAGCGTGCAATGGGGTTCCACCACTGGCCACGGTGAAGCTATGGGCCAGTCTTCTTGTGGAGATGTGTGACAGCCTTCATACTTTTAAAGTAGCCTGCTGTGAAGCACGTTGGCTCTCACAGATGTTTCTGTTATAGGTAAGACCTGGGTGGGCACTAATTAACTACATCACTGCCAGGGAGAGAACAGCACTGCGCTGAACTGAGCTCCAGTCAACCCAGGTGATCGACATGGGTGGCAGGGGACAGTAGTGGGTGGGCCATGCCTTTGAGAAAGGGGACAGCTGAAGGGCCAGGGCCCAACTGGCTGACCAGCAAGAGATCAAAGGTCTCAAGAAACTTGAGGAGTGTCGCATTCTCCCTGCTGGAGTCCCAGTTATGCATTACTGTTTTACTAAATTGTTCATATTGTCTCACCCAAATAGTTTCTTTTTTAGAACTTGCAGGGCGTGGTAAACACAAGTTGGTTTAGCTCTTCTACATAGTGTGAATAATTCTCTTCATTCCTTGGTATTGCTTCCTTCAGGGTATTTAAACTGTTTTATCATCTCCCTTCAGGCTCCTTTTATCTGACAGTATATATTATAGTCCTGTTTTCTCTATTTTTATGTCACAGTCTCCAGTCTTGCTTTCATTTATTTGCCTATCTCTGTCTTTAAATATCTGGGATAAGCTAGCAAACTGATATGGCATTTTGCTAAGATAATATAAAATTTCATATAATTCTAAGTAGATCATTACTGCATCATATAAAGCCCCTCAAGATTCAGCTTGGACTGTTCTAAAGATACCTGCAGTTCCAGTTTGTTTTACATACCCAGCTTTATTAAATTATATATCTAAAGGAGCGAGTTTCTGTGGGTTTTTTTTGTTTTTATGTCAGCAAATGAGCTCTACAGAAATTGTGTTTATTTAAGTGACAAGTTGAAATTGCCTGAATTTTCTTTTTTTTTTTAACTTGATGTTTGTTCTTCTTTGCTTACAGAGAAAGTCTGCAAAGTCTTCAGTCCTGCAACAGGACTGGTATGGATGCCTTTGCACTTGGGCATAATCTCATTAGTATCACCAGGACTTTTTACAGGCATTAAGGAGCACCAATATAAATCCAATTTAGGGATTAAGACATAGCTATGACAATACACAAACTGAAAGAAAACCTTAGATAAGGAAGTGATGCATGGTTGGAGGATGAGAGTCAGCAGGCATAAGTGGAAACAAGAGATTCACAGGTTGCCCGGAGAGGTTGTGCCACCTCTGTGTCTGGAGGTTTCCAAGACTAGATTGGATAAAGCCTTGTGCAACCTGGTGTGACCTCAAAGCTGACCCTGCTTTGGGCAGAAGGTTTGACTAGGGACCTCCTGAGGTCCTTTCCAACCTGAATTTCCCTATGATCCTACAAAAAAGGATGGCTACAGATCTACATGGTGATGTATGGGAAAACAGTAATAGCGCGCAGGAGTAAATCGAAATTTACTGAGCTTCCTTCTATGGTCATTATTATGTTAGGTTTGTACAACCTCATGAAAGAACAGATTTTCATTTCTTTAACAGGTGGAATCAACCAATTACTCCTATAATACATACTACAGAATATTTTGATGGTCATATCGTCAGGCAGGCAGAACCAAATTTACAAATGTCTATTGATGTTTACGGTTGAAAATAGAGCCTGATTTTGGAACCGTAGCACATTTTATAGGTAGCTTGCTGAGGCAAATACCCTTATATGTGACCATTTGATCAGTCAGGATTTATCACTGTGAAAGGGCCAAGGCCATAAAATGTAACAGGGCATAGACTCCCTGCTAAAGAATCTTCTAGTCTGCTTTAAAATCATATATAATTTTATAACCCTACAGCAAATTCTATAGCACCTTTCTGTAAAGGTGCGGATTGCCTACTCACAGAGATTAAACTCATGTTCTAAACTACCAAAACTACTGGAGTTTTTTGTATAGATGCATTTTTTCAGAAGATCTTCCATCAAAGTGTAAATTTAGGCCAAGGCTGCTTGGCATGTGAAGTCAGAAGAGATCCTGACACTAGATAGCACAGAACAGACTCATGTGAGATATTTTTAAATGTACTTTAAATCAAGGAGAGGGGGCCAGGTATATTACACCACGGTAAAATGAGATGAAGGGTGTTGATGTATTCAGGATGTAGCCACTAAAAAAACCCCATTAAATAAACAGAAATAGGGCACATCAGTTAGAAAAACTTTAGATGTAATGTTTGTTATCCACAAGGGTTTCCACAGAGGAGAACTGACTGAAGAAACCACCTCTTGACTTGCGCTTTGATCTGCAATTCACTCAGCTGTTTCACAGTGCAATCAGACCTGTTGATTCCTCTAGCCACAGGGCAGCTGCCCATCGTCCTTCCTTCCTCCCACCCTCTCCCCCTTCTCCTTCTCCATTTTCCTTTCCTTCCTTCCTGTCTTTTTCTCTCCTTTCCCCTTCCTCTTTCCCTTCCTTCTCCCCTCTGTATCACATTATCTGTAGAATAACAACCTACAGACATGACTTTCCCAAACATCCGGTATGTTAGTACTATATGAAAACAGAAGGAAAGGGAATGAACCATAAAATCATTGACAGATCAAGAAATAAAATGTGGTATGTATCACATAGGAGCACAATACTCAGAATAACTTAAGGAATAATATGCCAATTAAAGGCAGGAGTAATGGAAGAATAGAGGCCTAGACTTCTGGTAGTTCTAAATAATGAATGTCGGAGTTTTTCAGATGGTTTGTACAGCCACCTCAATACCAGTCATACAGGAAACTGTATCCAGTTCTGTCCAGACATTTAAAGTCTCCGTGTGAGGCTTTGTATTCAGGAAGCATTCCCTATGACCTAACGCACTGGTGAAAAGAACGTCAGAAAAATGAACACGGACAATGTTGTTGAGTTCACCTGGACGAGTGTAGGAGATGTAGTTGCTCACCTTTCACAGAGAAGTCAACTGAGAGCGTCAAGTCTTTAAATTATGAAAAGAATTATTAATTGTCTTATGGCTAAAGAGTATGGCATATTCAGTGGCAGGGCTTCTTGTTTTCTTTTCATTTATGGTGCTGAAAATAATTGAGCAATGAAAAATCCTGTTTAGGATTGTAATAACAATTAATCAAAATTGAGCATGTTATAAAATATGGCTCGGATGTTCATCTGATGCAAATCAGCTCTTGTTTTAAATCAGTAGAGCGGTGGCAATTTATGCCAGCAAAGGGCTTTGCTATTTTTCTTTTGAATAATATACTGGAGTATGCATTTTTCTTTCTTACAGTAAGTGCCAGATTTCAACCTGTTCATTCGCAAAGCTGTGGAACACAACCAGTTGTAAACCACAGTCTCCCGTAATTCGGTGATTTCTAGGGTAAGGTTTGTCATTGTCCATTTTTCTCTTCAGTGTCGCCCAGGTGAAATAATGTAATTGTGATTTTAGTCATGCTGCTAGTCTGAAATTAAAAGTTAAATAGGACTGGAATCTTTTCTGATCTGTGCATCCAAAAATCCATTGTAATGCTCATGAAGGCTTGAGTATTACAGTAGTGTGAAATAATTCCTGCCCTTGGATATTTACTGACATGAAAGAAAACAGCGGAGCTACGCTGATGAGGAGCTGTTGTTTGACAGAGATGGAGAAGTACTTCGTCAGAAATAATGCTGCAGCATTGTACAACAGCATAGCAGATCTCAGCGGGAGACTTTAGAAAGGGGAAGGCAATTATATTTTAAACCAAAACTGATTTCATTCATTTATCCACCTACTCCCAGAAGCATGTGCAACACCAAAATGTGTATGTCCAAATAGTCTGTCTGCACTTAGAGCACCAAGATGCTGGTGTGCAGGCAAGCAGACCGAGATTCCCTGTGCTGACACAGAGGATGATAGAAACAGGCCAGTTCCTCTTCAGGTCTACTGGGTTCATCTTAGGTTGGTGATTTTGGATACGCCTCGTTTGTTCCCGGTGTAAACTGACAGGGATTATTCTCTGCATCCTGTCTCATCTGTGAGTCATCAGGATTTACTATCTTTTGTTTCCCATTCTGGGTATCCTGAGAAGAAACATGGACATGTGCTGGGATCTTGATGACCTCCTGATCTATATCAACATATGTCATTCTTCTAGCCCTTCTCCTGCTGTGTTATCCTGTGGTGCTCCCACACCCATATATTTTTATTCATACCAATCTAAACATCTCTGCTGCAATTCTGTACAAAATGAGATAGATGCTGCTCTCCTAATATTTAATGCAGACATTTATGATCAACTGTCATGCTGAAAAATATGTTAATAGGGGCATTACTGAACTGATATCCAACTCTTGTCATAAATTGTCATATTAAGTATCAGTATATCATCACTAGCGTATTACTTCCCACTAGAAGGAATGTTGCAATAACAGGACTATCATGGGCTTGCAGACAAAGGTGCATTAAGCTTGTTTCTTGCTTAATCCACAGTTGAGTATACCTCATAACATGGATAATTGCTGTTAAGAAGCATTAACATAATCTGCATCTCTTCTTATTCTTGGGACTGAATTAATCTCATCTAACTATAGACATCTACAGTGCTGATATTTACTTTTGAGCTACCTGAAGTTCTGTGTTACTGGTGAAGAGAAATGGGCACTTCTAAGGTGCAAATCATTTGACCTGTTTTAGATGCCTATTTTAGCATAAGAAAAATAACAAGTAAAAATGTTTATTTTTCCCCACTGATTATAAAGGAAGCCTGCAAAGAGTAGTTCAAGTATAGAAATCTACATTTAGTTAGTAAATATCACCCCAAATGTCTGCTTTGGGTAATAATGGCCCCACAACTATTATTGTGACCAGGTGTGGACAAAATAAAATTTGCCTGCTGCCCCCCGAGGAGTCACATCAGTGATGCAAATATTTCTGGACTATAAAGAATTTGAACTAAAGTGTCTTTTCCATATGTGCTGGATGAAGGGATTGACTTCCTTTGGGGTGTAATTAACTGAATTTCCATTTAGCGTGGGGGGACCAAATCCATTTATACAAGGGGAGAACTTGATCTAGAATCTCAGTTTTTCATCTGACACGTGACAAAAGTCAATCAAATGTCTGCTGCACATAGGAACATTTTGTATTCAATTTGCTTCCTAATGATAACTACATTAATAACCCATTCAGCTCCTCTAGCACCTGGAGATCAGCACCCATCACAATTATCAATGACATTTGCCTTGTAGCTGCTGTATCTTCAGTATTTCGGTTTTCAGTGGTGACTACCATAATTTTAAACTACTGCTGCTCTTGCTAGTTTATCAGATCAGATTTTAACTTTTCCAGATGACCGATGACTATCTTTGTCATCACTGCTGGTAAGTTTTAGTGGCTGTGCAACTCCTGTTCAAGCATTATGGCCAAGAATTGCAGAAGTGGCTACTGGTTTTCAGTGCTCACTCTGAAATACTTGGGTCCAGCCAAAATAGCAGGGGTTTTCACGATGACATGGCTGACAGCTCCATACTGATGCTTGAATATCCTAGTGATTCCAGAATAGTGCTATATGCCTAAGTTTAGGCATCTAAATCCTGCTCCAGCTGCTTTTGAATTTCTTGGACAAAAATGCTGGATAGGTTTTTCTGAGCCCTGTTTCAGTAAGGTGAAAGGGAAAGTAAATAATTTGTCACGAATGGGAATCCCTTTGAATGACTCAAGGCTCATTCCTCTACTGAAAGCCACCTTTCCCACCCCCTTGAAACCCCAAACCTCAGACTCTTTTCAACATGTGCAATTACTATTAAATCTGATCCAGATGTTAAGAAATAACAAATTGGTATTAAAAGCTCAGTGGAAACATTTCAGCAAAATCCAGCGAAGATGGTCATAAATGTATGTTGTCCAATGCTGCACTGCAAGTGCTGAAGCAGTATTCAGTCTTTGACAGTAGCACACATGTTAGCAAACCAGGCCTGATTCTTTCTTTTTGCTTTCTTCTATTTTTTTAATGTTAATTTCTTTGTACAAAAGACCTTAGCAAGTCATCCACTTGTGATGTTCAAAGAGCTTGCCTACAGGAAAGACTGAGTTCTTTGAAAAAAGCATGTAGGATCAGAAACACTGGTTAATATTTACTGGCTTACAACTGCAGATGTTAAAATAATAATTGGTTGCACAGCAACACGAAAGTCAGAATATTGTACAAAACTACAATTAGTCCTTGAGACTTTTGTCTGTTTGTAACAGGTTCTGCCAAAGCAGATAAAGAAGAGAGGGGATCAGAAACAGGTACTCCTTCAAAATAAGAGTTGGCAGCAAAAGGAGCGATTGTACTGTGTGCCATTTGAAATGGAGAGAAAATATATAAGAAGAGTTAAACTTCTCCATAGCACAAAGCTCCTGGAAGCGTGCTCAGTCCCAGAACTCTGCTGCGGAGTGAATTCCTACAAAGTGAAAATGGACAACAGCACGGGTGTTCAAGGGCATTTTGGGTTTGTGTGGCAAGGTTCTGGTAGCAAGGGGGCTACAGGGGTGGCTTCTGTGAGAAGCTGCCAGAAGCTTCCCCAATGTTCAATGGAGCCAGTGCCAGCCGGCTCCAAGACAGACTTGCTGCTGGTGAAGGCTGAGCCCATCAGTGATGGTGGTAGTGCCTCTGTCATAACATATTTAAGAAGGAAAAAATACCCTGCACAAGGGCATTTTTTGCAGCAGGAGGGAGGAGTGAGAATTCTGCAGATGCCAAGGTCAGTGAAGAAGGAGAGGCTCCAGGCGCCAGAGCAGAGATTTGCTTGCAGCCCATGGAGCAGACCATGGTGAGGCAGGCTGTGCCCCTGCAGCCCATGGAGGTCCACAGTAGAGCAGATCTCCACCTGTAGCCCGTGGAAGGAACCCCACGTCGGAGCAGGGGGATGCCCAAAGGAAGCTGTGAACCTATAGAGTGCCCATGCTGGAACATGCTCCTGCCAAGACCTGTGGCCCCATGGAGAGAGGACCCCATGCTGGAGCAGGTTTGCTGACAGGGCTTGTGACCCTGTGGGGGACCCATGCTGGAGCAGCCTGTTCCTGAAGGACTGCACCCCATGGAAGGGACCCATGCTGGAGCAGCTCACGAAGAACTGCAGCCTGTGGGAATGACCCATGTTGGAGAAGTCCATGGGGGACTGTCTCCCACGGGAGGGACCTCACCCTGGAGCAGGGTCAGAGTGTGAGGAGTCCTCCCTCTGAGGAGGAAGGAGCGGCAGAGACAACGTGTGATGAACTGACCGCAACCCCCATTCCCCGTCCCCCTGCGCTTCTTGGGTTGTGGAGGGAGAGAAACGGGAGTGAAGCTGAGCCTGGGAAGAAGGGAGGGGTGGGGGAAAGGTGTTTTTAAGATATGATTTTATTTTTTATTGTCCTGCTCTGATTTGATTGGTGATAAATTAAACTAATTTTCCCCAGTTCAGTCTGTTTTGCCCATGACGGTAATTGGTGAGTGATGTCTCCCTGTCCTTATCTCAACCTATGATCCTTTGATCATATTTTTTTTCCTCTTCCAGCTGAGGAGGGGAGTGATAGAGCGACTTTGGTGGGCACTCGGCATCCAGCCAGACTAAACCATGACAAAGGGCAATGCCCTGTGTTGGTGGCAGTGTGAACAGTGTATCTGAGAGGCAAGCCTAGCGGACACTACTCAGTTTCTGGGGGAAGATCTCCTTGTAAGAAGAGCTACTAGTATCACTGCATGACATAGGTTTGAAAACTGCTTATACAGCCATTCGGTAAAAGTATGAGAATATGCTATGGCTTTGGTCCTCGTATGGATCATCCCAAGTCAGTATCATGTAAAGATGCTGCAGATGAAAAAAACATAGTTTTCTGGATTTTTTTGTTCCTCTCTCTGTAGAGAAGAACCTGCTACATCTGCTGAGTGGGAGCCATGACAAATATTGAGAAATGAAAATTGGGAAGGAAGAAGTCCTTGAACTAGAGTTCTCAATGAAGCTGCCCATCCTGTTGACTGTATTCTTCCAATCTGCACCAAAATTGACAACACACTTCTGCTGAGCCGACTTAGGCCCGTGTTCAGCATGATTACTAAGTTGAAAACTATGGTTTTCGCTGTACTAGAGAACATTGACTGCAGGCCCTGTTAGCTTATGTCAATACTCTTGTGTCATTAGTGCTACACTTTCATATTGCTCATCATAATGGTCTCCCTCCTACTGTAGTCCATGCTGAAACTTTTCACACCAATGATCAGGTCTTGCTTTCCTTAGGTACACAATGGCTCGATAGCAACTGGTTGCAAGATTAAGCCCTGAAATTTGAAATAACCTTTGCCAAGCCCGTGGTCAATGAAATCAACATTGTTAATCCTATAGTTTCTCCCATCTATAGCCAGAACTCTGAAGAGCACATTTGGAATAGTGCAATAGCTAATGAAATCTGAATTTTATATGTGACGGATACTGCCCCAGAATGAATAAGGCAGAACATATTCAGTATTCTGAGGCAGAACGTGCAATTGATGCTATGGACAAACCTTCCTTGACTTCAAGACATCTCTTTTAGAAGCTGTATCTCAGCCTCCCTTCCAGACCTCTATCATTCTTAATTAGATTACAGTGACTATTGATAGACAATAGAATAGATGTCCACGTGGTGGTGCTTTGTCAGGACCTTTCTAGACTTGGACTCTGATTGCATTCTTATGTTTTAATGGCCCAATATGTAGAAAGAAAATTCCTAGATGCTGTTGTGCTGCATATGTAATGTTAGAAATGCTGGGAAAATATGCATGGGTGGAGGGGGAATTCTCTCGGCAAATAGCCCATATAAGCTGTGTACATTGTGTAAACTCTATCCCATGCTACCAGCATGACTTAAATAACTGAAGGTTCTCTGCTGGCTGTCTTCATAGAATAACAAACTTTATCAGTGTTGTTAAAATGAGTTTTTAAAAGTACGGAAGGAATTTAAAAGATGGTAGGGGAGCTCTTTCTTACTGTGAAATGTTTCACACAACCCTGAATCTGTGGAACTAAGTGAGTGGCAGGGGTACAAATGAGGTAATTTACCTGCCCTAACTCAAGCAGCTATAAATTTGAAGACCAAATCTGAAGGAACCATCACAGGCTCACTCTATAGTCAGTGCATGATTCATCTCATGCTAGCACAGAAACTTTTAAACTTGCTCCCAGGACTCCAAAGTTTCAGAAGTCACCTGTTTACAGCTTTCTGCACTGCATTTTTCCAGGACCCTGTTATTACACCCGTTAAGAGTTTTTAAACAATTTCTTTCAAGTACTCAAAGGTAGTTATTCCATAATATTAATGAGCAGACTTTCACTGCTGACAGATGTGGTAGTGATTTGATATTATTGCCAAGACTGCTGAAAGCTCAAGAAGGTGGAGACTCCGAAGATACGGTATTTCCATATATGAAATGACACTAGAGTGATTTACAAGAAGGCATTAGATGATAGAAGAAGCAGCCAGTCGAAGTCCAATGTAAGATGTGATTCTCATTCATTGAATTCAGTGATTTTGCACTTCGTATAACTTGTTGTCAATAGCAAGATCCAGACCCTGTGTTTATCACACACCTCACCTTTCATAGGGATTTTCACAGTATCGATTACAACAATTTCTTATTGCCAAACATCAGCAAAGTGTCTTGGGGCAGTATTTTGAATGTTTTCTTGTTGCCTACGCAGTCTGTTGCAAGATAACTCTTACATTGGTTGTTTTGCCTCAAAGGCCCTGGCAGTATTTTTCTGTCTTAGCTGTATATGGAGCCAAGACCTGGAAGCTGTGGACGAGAACATAGGTTAGGCGCCTGCTAGGGTACAGCCTGCTTTTTGAGCTTTGGCACCACAGTAGTTGTGATGACAAATGACAAAGTTCAGCATCTCTGTTAGGTGGTTTGAATGTGGCCTGGAGTGCCTTTGTGCTTGAAAATCAATTGACAATCCCTAAATGGACTTTTCTTCCTCTGAGTATTGAACACTCTCACTTTAGAAAGCTGGTTTCATGGTTTGGTTAGTAATTATTACTCTTCTTCCTCATAATGTGGTTTAGACCAACATTTGATTTCGCAGTAACAAAGCGAGCAAATGCTCTTGTGTAACTAAGCCTTCCCATACAGTGGCAGTACCACCAACCGCCTTTTTGGTGATCAAGTAACTGGGAAATGTTTACACAACAAATGAACATCAGATCCATATATTATTTCCTAGTAAGCAGAGACATAGCAACCTCACAACACTATAAAATGGTTTCTTGATAGTAAATAAACCAATCTCTCACTTTGTCAGTCAGCAGTGGAATCTGATATTCCCTGCACTCCAACTCTGATAATATTATTTATTATATACCCCCAGAGGCTGTTTCCACGCTGATCTAACAGACATTAACATCAACCAAGCTACTTGGTAAATAGCTCTGAGATGCTTTATTGCCCAGCTCCCTGGTACTCTCCTTTACTTATGTACTAACACCAGCCACTTTTAACCTGCTACTGACAGACAGGGAATAAATCATGGAAAGTCTCTTTCCTAAAACAGGGAAGTGCTGTTTTAATTTTGTTTCTTTTGGAGAGTAGTTTGATACCCAGAAGCGGTGGTGGTAGCTAAGGGCTGGTACTTGGATAAATCTAAAGTGTGACAACTCTAATAAATGCGAAGGAACTGTACTGACTTATACCAGCCAATGTGAAAGCCCAGAGCTCAGGGAACAGCTTTTTCTGGTCTTCTCATTTCATGCTCTCCTTGCTGAGATCACACACACAAAAAAAGAGGTTTGGCAGGCCTTAGTTGGAATGATAGGGTTTGCAGTGTGAATCCTTGTTCCAGAATGGATTTCCCAAGGCATCAGGGGACTGCAACTCTCCAGCTCCCACATATTAGGAATGCTGGGTGGGAAAATACTCTCCATCATGGGAAGAAGGCCGTATTATGCCAGGGTGCCATGGTTGTTCAAGAGGACGACATAAACCTAATCTAAAGGCAGATGGAGTCTTATGGAGTGAGGAAAGAAAACAAAGGGAGACCTCTTTGAGCCATCATAATATCTATGTTCGGAGCAAGAAAAAAGGGGAAATGTGGCCTCACTGAAACTTGAAAGAAAACTCCAATCTGTGCTAAGAAACATTTCTGTGGAGAAACAGATGGAAAGAGCCTTTGCCGTTAATGCCAGAGCACATGTCCTGCTCTGGATCCAGCTGTGATGGGAGAAGAGATTACCACCACCCATCGTTCCCCTTGCTGGTAACTGTTGTTCCTGCAGTTCTCCTTCTGTGAAATAATTGCCTTTAAGCAAAAGTAGGTGGGATAGAATAAAGCGTTAATATCCATAATCAGTGCTGCTGTGAAGGAAATCGAAAAATGCCATGTAGGCTGATCAAGTGGTGGATGGAGACAGTAACATCCAGCTGGTGTGTGCTAATGTGCAGCCGAGGTAGGATCATCCATAGGGCAGCTTGTCTGCTCTTGGCTTTGAGAGTTGATGGAATTGGAAGGTGAGCTGGGAAATACTCTGTGGTGGAAAGGCTGCTGGAGAGGACGGCTGGGTAGAAACATGGAATGTCCATGTCTCCTCACCCCTTCTCCCATGTTCTCTTTGTGCTTCCTTCTCTGTCCCTCTCTCTGATATAACCTCTCATCTTCCTGCCTATCAAGAAATGTCTCTATGCCTTGAAATCCCTAAATTCATCTTCTCGCTCCACTCCTTCCTCTCTCTGAGTTTTTCTGTGAAGAAACGAATCTGTTATGTTCTCCCAAGATACCTAAATTTCCTCTGCTAGAAGGAACTGGTATAGGCCAGACCTTTATTTTTTAATTATTTTTAATTTGTTCTGCAAAGCCAGGATGTAGTTTGAAAGGCCTCTATAAATAACAGCAGAGGACAAAGAGAATCTCTGATACCTATTAGGTGCTTTCAAAGCTAACCTGACTGGAGAATCCGAGTGTATTGCTTGGGAAAAAAAAAGGAGAAAAAGAGGGAAATCTGGCTTTGTCTAAATATGTCCTTTAACCTTAGACAGCATCTGATGTGCTTAAGCAAGTGCTACATATGGGTACTTAGTACCTCCAGATTTTTGGAAATCAGGTACTCGAGTTGCATTTGTCCAGGATAATTTCAGTCACGCTATTTCTTGGTCACACCAATAGATGGCAATCTGTCTTCACGTCGCTTCTTCAGAAGTGAACGAAAAGGTGAGGAGGAAAGGGAGAAAACAGTTTTTCTCAAATGCTTTTTCCCTTTATGTGTCAGAGTTTCAAAGCTGAATGTTCAAATGCTCTGGAAATGGGAAATTATCTGAAAACTAGTATACTGCATGCTACCACAGCACAAATTGCCCCATGCTGTCCTGTCAGATTTAATCTGCCTGAATCGTTTTCGGAAGGGATGATGTGGGATTTAGTTACCATGTGAGCTGGTAAACTGAGATTAGCACTGTTCTTGACACTATTGCATATTTTAATCTACAGTTCAGTTTATTGCCTGAGTTCTACATTGTGAAATCTTCAACAGATATCAAAAAGATTAAAAAAAATAAAAGAAAGAAATCTCAAGTCATGTAAGAGATCCCTGATCTTCCCGTCTGATTCTGCTTTGTGCTACAGTACGGTAATTCAGGAATAACAGCAAAGAAACTATCTCGGTGTCAGACTGACAAATGTAATGGCAGAATTAAACCCTGGCAGTTTCTCTTGTTCTCTCTTCTGGGCTTGTGGGAGCACTCATGGAGTTTGAGCTACTTTTTCTGTTTTGTATGGCCTCAGTTTTGCTTAGCACATCTGATTGTTGAATTAATTTAATGTTTTTACTCCATTTATTTACTCATACACTACCACTACATTCACAAAGCCCATGGGCATGTGAGATATTTTTAGGAGATATTGCCTACAAAAACTAATTACATTGCTGCTGATTTGGTTAAAAAGTGAAAAATAAAGCAAAATGAATGCCTTTACTCTGTGTGGTATTCTGCACCTGGGAGTAAGCTGGGGCCAGCAAGTTCAGTTAATTTGGAAAATAATATTTATTTCACCTGCATTATCTTCTTGATCCAGGGTGCCCCGCTTGCAGCCTCGCACAAAAGATAACACTTTGTGTGGAAAGGCACTAAACAGGGATGGCAGTTGCTCTCTCTGGCCTGACAGTCGTTGCTGCATGGATGCCAGGAGGTAGGATCTGTGCTGGAAAACAGAAGCATAGAATCATAGAATCCTAGAATGGTTTGAGTTGGAAGGGACAGAATCAGAGAATCACAGAATGGTAGGGGTTGGAAGGAACCTCTGTGGGTCATCTAGTTCAACCCTCCTGCCGAAGCAGGGTCACCTACAGCAGGCTGCACAGGACCTTGTCCAGGCGGGTCTTGAATATCTCCAGAGAAGGAGACTCCACAACCT
>Ga0065711_1032975_pt1 | contig 26323 bp, 15 predicted proteins | sample Hoacrofraction12_FD_59098 | JGI IMG/M metagenome (GOLD analysis project Ga0065711, IMG submission 59098) | Hoatzin crop microbial communities from Cojedes, Venezuela - Epithelial fraction 12 v2 (version 2) | ecosystem: Host-associated > Birds > Digestive system > Esophagus > Crop | place... | reverse complement strand
CACCGGAACCCAGCGTGACGTCACATGGTATGGAATACCCTGCTCTGTTTGGCCAGGTGGGGTCAGCCCCCCAGTCCCCGGCTGTGCCCCTTCCTGGAGTCCGGTGAAAATTAACCCTGTCCTGGCCAAACCCAGGACACACAAATAACAAGAACTGCAAGGTTCTGTTACAGAAACCAAAGGCATTTTATTTAAAAAAGTCTCTCCCCATTCCATAGCTTATGTCTTATCATTCGTCATCTACCAGTGTTATTATGAAGTACTGCATAGATAAAAGTATGCATTTCTTCCCTAATACCAGTCTTATAACACCATTAAACCAATATGAAATACAATAAGTCCCAGCCATATAATGAGGTGGAAAACCTTTTTAAATATAGAATTCTATCATCTAACCTACCATCCTTTATCTTTGGTTTCTTCCCTCCCTGCTTGACAACTCAGTATTGATACCGCCAGTATTACAAAACTTCTACATAAGTAGAAGATGGAAATTAGGACATAGCAAACTGCAGTTCAAATAGTTATTACTTAGTATTTTTTCAGTCATATCAGCTATGTCATGGGTATATGCACACTATTTGTCAATAAAGTTGGTGTATTCAGTAAGTGCTTTAATGCACCTGCTATAAGAAAGTAACAACAAATTCTGAAGTGTACTGTGGATACAAGCATCCAGACCACAGGCTTTGTTCAGGGTGTGTGGAGACAGCATAGACTGGTAGCCTGTGTTTTTGTTGTTATCCATGCTTTAGACCTATTTTTCTACTTTCAGTAGATTTCAGACAGTGATAGCAACTACTTTGGACGTTGCAGCACTATGTTAAGTCTGTGTATTGTTCACTAGTCAAGAACATCCCCTCTCAGCTTTTGGTTATTAAAGTGTTACACAGTGCGAGATTCAGCTCATTTAACTTTTGCTGTTAAAAAGACACTTACTCTGAAAGAGTTATATAGGCTCCTGTGGTAATCAATGAAGAGAGAGAGGTACCTCTAAACAGTGATTTTACCCCATTTATCTTAGATCTTTTTCTAAGGATAAAATTAGTTTCCTCTGTGAAGGCTTTCAACATGCCCACTTATACTTTCCAAAAAGAGGATGCTTTTGAGTGTTACTTTTTTCCAATTGATTTTGTTTTTATATCAATAGAAAAAAAATTATCTATGAAATAATTAAGACTAAATTTTTTTCTAGCGTTTCTCTAAATTTTTGACAGTATAATTTCATACTTGCTACAGACTGTAAGATATATTCTGAAAATGGATTCAGCCAGGCTAGCCTAACAACAGTGACATTTCAAAAGGATCTGATGAAGAACAGCTTGGTGATAGGCATCACAAGTTCAGGGTCTCTTAATAATATCTTATTCAAATCTACAGACTTATCTACAAGATTTGTCACATATCCAGACGGTCACTGGTCATTCCTTTTCTAACTGTGCATATTATTTTCCTGTCTTAATGAGACTATAAAAACATTACAGTATGTCTACATGCAACTGAGATAATACACTGCTAAGGTCATAGTTATTCATATAAATACTAATCCTACAAAATAAACACTAATCCTAGTTATTTTCTATCTGGTATTTCATGGTGCAGTCATTTCTCATGGTCTGGGCGTTTCTTTAACGGCTCTCAGCTTTTCAGCATCCAGTAGTAATTCCTCAGACTGGAATCCTGCCTTGACACATTTATGAGTGTTTCAGCTTTCTTGACGCTTCAACTAGAAAGCTGGGAATATAGTTGGGCATTACGAACCGTAATAAAGGTACAGAATTGACTAAATGAAATAATGGAAAAAGAGCAGGCAAACTTTAGAGGAAACCTATCAGATGAGGGGAATGAAAAATCACCCTTTCTTGAAACTGTGCCCTGCCAGCAACAGTACATCTTGCAGCTTTCTAGAGGAGATCGATACTCAGGACAGCTGTCAACATGTGTAAATCTTCAGCCCTCCAGAATCAAGATGTTGTTTTAGCCCTTAGACCTATTCAGAACCTAAATAGGTGGAAACTTTTGCTCCTGTCACATATGATGCTCAATTTGGCAATTAGGTTAAAATTGACTAAGGAGGAACATGTAGGAAAATACATGTATTTGTAACTTTATTACAAAACAAGACCAAGAAAACCTTTCCACAGTTAGGTTTTTTCCTCTCCCTCAGTTAAAAGTTTTCAAGATTCTCACATATCTATGTTTTCATGTCCTTCTTCCCAGTGTGACAGCAGATGATACCACGCTTCTAACACAAAATTTCTCTTTTACACTTTTCAAATTTCCTGACATGTTAAGGTGTGATCATAGAAGATGCTGAATGTAGCTGGTCCAACCCTATGTTGCACTGGAAACTATCTGAAAACTGTGAAAAGGGAAATTTTGTGAAGTTTATAGTTTCATTGTTATAAAAGGTGACCGAGTACACAGAACATATAAAAGTCCAATGTAACCTCTTCTAATATTTCTTTCTTTCCTTTCATTAAGAAAGTGCTAAGTATCTTGATGAAGGAAAATATCAGTCTAAAATCTCCTAAGCACAAGTATTAAAGCTACAGATTTTGCTATTTGTGTTTATGCTGCCTCTAGGATTATTTGCAGTAGCAACAGCTGATTCAGTTGTGAAGGGAATGAAAGTCTTTTCTGATATGGCCATTACATCTACACCTGAGTCTGCTTTAAAATTGACAGTCTTCCCACAAACATTCAGTTCCACTCTTCAGGTTGGCTCTGTATCATCTCTTGTGATTGAACCCAGAAAGAAAGTAAAGTAAAAAAATGAAAAAGAACACTTGACCCAGGTGCTTGCTTTCCACACTGTCTTTGTGTGACATAAATCAAGATTTTTTTATGTTGGTGGCATTTGGCTGCTGTAGCTGAGCAATTACGTTCAGACATTTGTGTCTCCACCTCAGCTATACTCTAGGGAAAAGATGTGAATTAGGCCTGAAATATCACACATAACCCATTCAGGTCCACTGTAGAGGCAGTCAGTAAGGGGATACCTCGTGCAGTTGCAATTCCATAACGCATGACACATCCTAAGAGTCAGAGCTGCACTGTTACAAAAGCCAGGTAAAACTATTCTACCATTATTATGGCCATGTCAGAATCCTTTGTACATCTTCTTGTCTCTGACTGAGCATAAAGCAGAAGTTAATTATAACTTGTAAGTTATATTCATTAATATTACTCTTAAAAAGCCTGAATCTTGAACCTTCGTATTGGAACCTAAAAATAAACTGTGATTTTTCCCTTGAGACTCAATAAGATAGTTCAAGAATCCTATAATTAAGGATAAATTTATTCAGTTAATTAAGAAATTATATTATACATGTTTCAAATTGTCTATTGTGTCATAATCCACTACCCCTCCATTTCACCACTGATTTTATACTAAAGGAGAGCAATCACAGACTTACAATGCAGAAAGTAAAGAAAGGATGAAACTTGGACATACACGTAAACCGCATCTCAGAAGATTTTTTTTTATACTATTTAAGTGAGTTCTAAGTTTCACAGTTTACATTTGAGCTACTTGTTTCCATATAAATTGCTTTTAGCTACAATAATGAAAACAGGGAAAACAGGAGATATCTAGGCTTAGGTCGCTTAAGTGTTGTATTTGTGGTAACCATATACATACACAAAAATTGAGTGGAGAAGAAAAAATACTTAAATGTTTTTGTCTGGTTGGCAAGTTAGACATGTCTTTTATTCACTTCGCCATTTTATTTGGGTTTTTTTGTATTTGCTGTTTGGGTGAAAGGAAGTATCTTAGGTAATCCTATCATATGCTCTTTGTACCTTGAGATAGAGAGCATCTAAAAAAACACACTTGAAAGACCTCACCAACATAGTGATTTGCCTACTCTTACAGAGCCTTAGCTTTTGTTTTGCTGTCCCAAATTGTCTGTTGAATAGCAATGATGCTGACAATGAACACTGCAAAATGACAACTAGAAGTTTAGCGTTCCCATGAAGAGCAGCCCCACTTCAAGACAAGATTTCTTTTCATCTGACAAATGAATTTGTTTTCAAATAAGTCTTTCAGATATCTGGGGAATCCAGTGAACAACATAACAGACTGCTCTGATTTCTGACATCTTACACAGGAGCCTCCCAGGTAAGTGCTACTGTCCTTCTCTAGCGACAAAGGAAAAGAGACTGTGTTGCTATACTGCCAAGGCACTTGGGACACAGACATCATGAGTAAGGAGGAGACCCCTCATCCTATGTACAAAACGGAGACTCAAACGTTTTCAGCCTCACTTCCTGTACATTCTCTTTTGATACTGAGTGATTTAAAAGATGTTACTTACTGTAGCAAGGGTTAGATTATAGAACTTAAATGATTTATTTGTCCTTTATAAGATTCACATGTGATAAAAGGAACATCCAAAATTCACTGGGGGTGGGAGAGTTGTAACTCAAAATTCTCCACTCAAAGAAAGCAAGAGTGTAGTTTAAAAAATCCCTGTTATTTTAAGTTAATGGGAAGGTAGCAAGGGTAAGGATATTTTTTTGTGTAGTCTATAGAATATAAATAGATAAAAATCAATCTTCCTGTTTATCTAGATGTTCACAGGGACTTCACAAATTGACAGCTCTTGCTGGTTTTGGCTGGGATAAAGTTGATTTGCTTCATAGCAGCTAGTATGGGGCTGTGTTTTGGATTTGTGCTGATAACAGTGTTGATAATACAAAGATGTATTAGTTATTGCTGAGCAGTGCTTACACAGTGCCAAGGTCTTTTCCACTTTCACCCTGCCTCACCAGTGAGTGGGCTGGGGGCCCACAAGAAGCTGGGAGGGGATATGGCTAGGACAGCTGACCCCAACTGACCAAAGAGATATTCCACACCATATGATATCATGCTCAGCGTGTAAAGCTGGGGGAAGAAGGAGGAAGGGGAAGACATTCAGAGTGATGGCGTTTGTCTCTCGACGTACCTTTAGTCCTGATGGAGCCCTGCTTTCCTGGAGATGGCTGAAAACCTGCCTGCCCATGGAAAGCAGTGAATAAATTCCTTATTTCACTTTGCTTGCATGTGCAGCCTTTGCTTTGCCTTTTAAACTGTCTTTATCTCAATCCATGAGTTTTCTTACTTTTACTCTTCTGCCGAGTTTCAGCATCCGTGCAGGGACAGGAATGACTCTCACACATTGATGAAATGCACAGTCAGTTCACTTTATTTCTCCTCTTGTGTGGTTATATACATTTTTCATATCTGTACACATGCTCACGCTTATTTGGATAGGCTACAAACATAAATCACGCGCAGTTCACACACCCCATATTCCCTTATGGTTGGTAACTATGCACTAACGCCAATAGCAACAGGCTGCCTCCATGTCCTTGAACACATCTTGTTTTTGCTAACCCACATCATGTGCACTATCAGAACTTTCTCAATTGCTATTCTTAGATGTCCTTTCCAGCGGCCTGTTCAGTTATGCTAACTGTTTTGCTTAAGCAGCCTAGTCATGCTAACTCTCAAGCTACATCAACCCCAACACTCTTCCAATTCTCTCTCCCATTTCATTGGGGCGAGGGGAGTGGGTAAACAACCATATGGTGTTTAGTTGCTGGCTGGAGTTAAACTACAAGAGGGCTACAGAATCACAAATAGATTTTGTCCTTGCACTCTTCAACAAAACTGGAAGTATTCAACTCTTACTGAGTCATAAACAGAATGATTTTTCAAATCAGGAATTAACCTATATTTGAGACCTCCTTCCGATAAGTGACTTTACCCATCCTTGCCTAGTTCACAGTATATTTATCACTGCTAGAATACTAATGTAACACGAAGTCATCCCAAAGCAACATCCACCTATGGTCAATTTTACAAATGCACTGGGTTTCTTTTAAGACAGTATCTTATGATGCACAGAAGTATTAAGTTTATTAAATGCTGTCTGACTCATAGTATAGACTGGGCAGATTACAGAAAGAGAATTAAAGATGGAAGTAATAGTCTTATAGGTTTTTGACTACTTCTCAACAGGCAGGTGTTCAGGAGTATGAGGGACTGTCCACTGGGAAGCACAGAAACAAATAACACTTTCAGACAGAAGAGAAAGAAATATATTTCCTAGACATGTTACTTCCTCCAAGAGGCAAAGATTTGATTATCTGAATGTGAAAGACAACAGGTTTTCATGTTTGAAATAGCATCAATTATGATACTTGTTAGCAGCTTTTGTTGTTTCTTGATTGTTATCATGAGCTAGTTTTATTAGTGTCCAGTCTTGTAATTTGAGATGGTTTCTCTGGCAATTTTCATATTGATTTTCACTATCAAAATAAAATGATATTTTTTTATGGTTTCTAACTCTTTCCACTAGCTGGCAAAATCATGACATTAATTAAATCTTTATGTTAATGGGCTTAGAAGCAGTTCCTACCTCAATAAATCACAACCTCCCAAATCTGCACAGTTTATTCAACTTGCAATCAATGTCCATTTCCTTTTGGTTCAGCAACTTCATTTACTTCTGTATTGAAAGTCCAATTATTCCTGATTATAATTTTAATGTATTAAAATTAATGTGATATACTGTCTATACTTGCAATTCATTATAATTTAAGTTTTATTACACTGTGATATTTGAACTTATTTTGAAGCTAATCTCACAGGATAAATACTAGTGTCATTATCCCAAATTTTACTTTCTGATCCTCACAGAATTCAGCTGTGATTTAGCTATGGTCTCTACCTGAGCTGTTAACACCATGAAGCTTATTCTTGGTCATTCAACATGTGACAAAAGAAAATTAGACATGCAAGATATGGTTGCTTCTGCATTTGTAAAAGTTTATCTGTCAGAGTTTGTGGATTTTTGTAAAATTAGCATAATCACATGTTCTCCATTTAATGAATTGTTTCTCTGATTTTTTGGACCCCTTACAAAACTCTGCGGGGCTTTTAAGATGTTTCATCGCTTGCCTCTCTTCACATTCCCGCTTTATTAACAGTTCTTCTGATAGTCTTTCATGATGTCTTGTCCTTCAATTAACATCAGTCTGAAGTAATGAGTAAGGAATTCCTAGTGTTTCCTCTTAGGGCAGATTATACAATGAGGACAATTTTTTTGAAGAACACTGTTTAACATGGGAACATATTAAAAATGCTGAGGAAATGAATTTCTATGAAGTTTTTTGAAACCTGTTAGGATTTTCCTCCCAATTTGCATGAATATGCCACAATTCTTCATTCATTTTAGTCTTTTACAGTAAATGATAACCATTTCTAAATTCCCAGTCTTGCAACCGATTGCCTCATCTATGTCTTATTCTCTCCTTTGCAAATTTTCTGTTACCTTTGTGACTTTTTGTATGAACAGAATCAATTTTTGGCCTTGCCTCTTAAAGCCCTGCAATCTTCTTCCTCCAGTTAACAAATCAGACTTTAGTATATGTATCAGGGTAAGTAGATGAAAAAGCTAGGAGAGATATGAAGCGCTCCTATGGTTAAATGATTAAGAGTTTTATGCAATAGTATAAATTGTTGGAGGCTTCTTTGACAAAATGTGACAATTTCTTTAAATCGTTTGAGGGGGCATTTAAGACATATTGACACTTCATTAGGCAAACAGACTAGAGTTCCCGGATATATTGCATAGCACTTCATTATATCAGTCAGTTTAGCTAATTCACCTACGTTATGTTATGGCCATGAAAGAGTAAGGCAGAGGTAGTATTTGCTACATTGTAATTGCAAAAACAGTTAGAAAAAGTTGTGTTCAGATTATTCTTGCACTTTCTTTGATGAAGTGTTGAAGGAAGATTCCTTTCACTTTCACTCTGATCTTTACACCTTTATGAATCAGTCATAAACCTCTAAGGAAACCTGGCTTTCGATGAGGTGAATATCACCCTATGGAGTTCAGTAACTCCAACATTTCTGAGGTTTGCATATCTGGATATAATTCATGAATCATTTAAACGAAAGTACTGGGTTACTTCAAGCACAAGTTGATCTTTGCACAATGTGTCAAGTTTAGTATCCAGAAATAAACAACGGAGGTACCAAATTAGGCTACTGCAAAGCACTAGTAAGAGCTGGTCTACAGCATAGATTTGCTGAAGATCTGCTGTTCACTGTGTCTCCAGTGAGAAGTAAAGAGTCGAAAGAGGAAAAGCTAAGAATCGAAAGAAGCTAGTAGAAACCAGATTAAAATCTGAAGATCAGTAAAAAAATTCTGGGTTAAGGGATTTTTATTCCCCCACCCCCCACCCTGTGTAAAGTGTTCCAGAGCTAAAAACCCTTTTTTCTTCCCAATGGACAGTATGGTTACTAGAGCTTCTATGGCCTCAAGGGCTAAAGAAACTCTTGGAAGAAAAATACACTGAGATTTGTTAAATACATAGAAGTATATCTGGCTTAGAAACACTTTTATGACATTAAAATTAAATAAATTTGAGAAAAAAAAAGGCAGAAGTCCCATATCTGACTCTCTAGTTCTTACTCTTGCCTTGGTGTTTGCTTAGGAACATTTCTGGAGGCAGGATGCTGTGCTAGGTGGTCTTTTAGACTGATCCAGTATAAACTTTTTTGGGTAGTCAGTTCATACAGTAAAGTGTGATATTTTAATGGAAATAACTTGTCTGAATATCTCTGGGGGGGAGGTTTTGGCAGAGAATATTTTTTCAGCTAACAAAGATTTTTCTTAGTAGCCGTACAACGGTCCATCTAAAAAGCAGCAGATTGATTTTTTTTTTTATAAAGCAATATTACAGATACATGAATGTTTACTTGGTGCTCTTAGAATGTGTCACACGAATAACCAAGTCATTCAGATAATTTTTATATAGGTTGTGCTTTTCAGTGAGGCTCTTGAGAGCTAAGCTTTAGAATAATGACTCTCTAAATAATAGTTTTCCATTCACAATCCTCTTCAATGATTCCTCTTTCGTTCTCCCTTATTCTAAGTAAAGTGTATGAGGGTGGTTATGACAACTGCAGAACAAAGCTGGTACACAAAGTATGTAAGTTATACTTGAGCTCTTAGGGACATTAAAAGCTGTATCCCTCAGCCCTCAAGAAAGGAAAAGCATCAGGCATGTAGCTATCTTCCTCCTCGTTTATATATCCACTATTATTTCTTAAATAGAGAAAATCTATTTATAACCTGATTAAAATTCAGAGATTTAGGTGATTTCTTATTGAAATATAACAATTTAATAATTTAATGTATGAAAAGTTTTTTTCTGTTTTTTTTTTTTTCCTCACACAGCTCAGTCTCACATTGGAAATGCAAGTATTGAGAACAAGTTACAATCTTTCTTCCTGGAACTTAAAGCATAATGCAAAACAGAACACTAAAAAAAATCAACCTGAATTTTGAGACTATGATCCCTATTCTAGACAGAGACTGCTCTGCACATCCTCAGGACACTCAGTAGTAGAGGTTCCAGCATTAGGTATTCAGTTGATGAAAAAAAAAAAAAAGCCAAACAAAAATTATTCAAGCAAACTTGCTGGTTGTTTGAGTAGAGGCTTAGTGAAGGCTTGCATTGTTAGCTTGATGGTTAAAATTATGCAGCTCAGACAAATACATTGAAGTCTGGCCTTAGTGAAATCAACTGCTTGTGACAAAACCTCCATTACAGTCATTGCAGTTAATGGCCATATAAAAATGGGATTTATAAAAAGTAAATCCTACATAGCTATCTACAGGAGTTAGGTTAACAATTGTTACTTAGCACAACAATTGATATTTTCCAAGTAGAGAAATAAAGCACTTTCTTTCCTTTCCTCTAAATAAACTTATGTAATGAACTTTTAATAGCTAGTTTTAACTCTTGCCTCCAAGTAAATCATTTAGTGCCAGTATACATTCCAAAACAGAGGCAAATTAAGGGTTTTAGAGAACATTGCCAGCCCCTCTTTTGCATAGTCATAGAAAAAACTGCCAGGAGCACACAGAAAAGATAACAATCCCATACATGATTTCAAGTCAGCTTATTGGCTAAATACTGATTTGCAAAATCTGTTATGCTTCAAGTACAAATAAAAGAAGAAACAAACTGTTTTCTTTGTGGACAAACACAGAGGCCACTGCTATTTAACCTGAGTAAATTCTATCTATGTAACCGCCAGGTGCAGAATCAAGGTCAGCTTTTCAAAAGCAACAGCCATATTTGTTTTTTACTATGGTGCATGTCTAAAATTTTGAGTCCACGCTTTAAGAACCACCCTACCACATGCAGACAGATGAAAAGTTTCCAGTGCAGCCTCCTTTTCCCAAAGCTGCCAACAGACAGGTGGAAAAGATACAGACAAGCCTATCTCTTCCTCCTCTGAGTTCATTTACAGAGCCACAGTATGGAGAAATCCCTGCAGCGAACTGCAAAGGACTACAACTGTGCCTTTCTCTGTAAGATCAGGTGTAGTTGGGTCTGATGGAGGAGGCAAAGAAACAAGGCTCAGAGATTTTGATTCATCCAGAATCTGGTCTGACTACATGTCCAGGGCAGCAGGGTGACATTAAGAGCAGTCACTCTCACACCTGATTTTAACATGCTCCCTGAGATGTAAACCCTGTGTTAGAAGAGTTAAATGCTGTCCTACAGATACATCACTGTTACAGGAAGTAACAGCAGCGACGCAGTTTTCTTCTTTTTACATAGCATTCCCAACATCTCTGAGGCAGCATTAAATACATTAAAGATTAACCATACTGCAGATTAAGCCTGACAAGATAAAAATCACATGAATTTTAAATGCTGAAGTAGCATGCTATGCCAAAACCTATTTCATCAAATACGACAATCAAAACCGCTTACTGCTTTTGTCTCGACATTACCGCTTTTCAGTGGTGCCCAGTGACAGGACAAGGGGCAATGGGCACAAATTGAACCATAGGAAGTTCCGTCTGAACTTGAGGAAGAACTTCTTCACTCTGAGGGTGACGGAGCACTCGAACAGGCTGCCCAGAGAGGCTGTGGAGTCTCCTTCTCTGGAGATATTCAAGACCTGCCTGGACAAGGTCCTGTGCAGTCTTCTGTAGGCGACCCTGCTTCAGCAGGGGGGTTGGACTAGATGACCCACAGAGGTCCCTTCCAACCCCTACCATTCTGTGATTCTGTGATTTTGTAAGGGGACAATAAGCTGCATGTTCCACACTTCTAAACCTCAGGGACAAAGCATTACAGAAAAAACACCTCTGTGAGCCATCAGCCACCTGCTTTCCAGGAACCGAGACTCACTTCCACATTGGCTTGTAAGAGCCACTCCAGATTTCATCATTCCACAGAAATCAGGGATCAAGAGCCCTGGCCATGAGCACTGCCAGCAAGGGATGTTGGTCCCGGACAGGGGCTAGTGGGGCAGCTGGTAGCAGCATGGGGTGAGAAAGCCAAGAGAAAGAGCCCCCAGTGCACCAAGCCAGAGGTGCAACACTCTGGCCTAACAGCAAGTAAGGGGCAGGTATTAGTAAGTATTCCTGTAAACAGTTTTAAGGGTATTTTTAATTAGGTTTTCTATATTTATTTAGACTGTATCTTACCTTTTTTTTTTTCTCATAACTGCTAACATACTGTATTACTTCAGAATTTTTTTATCCTTTTTTTAGTCATTACAAGTTTATTGTCTCTCTGTTTCCACAGAGGTTGAACAAGAGACATGGTAAATGAGAATGTCTTCAATTTGTCAGCATGTCTCTCTTGGGGAGGGGAAGTCTTCTGAGAGTCTGATATTAATTTCTCTTACTTTTAACAATTAATTTCTATAATTTCATTAAGTACGCTATCTATGCTGCTGCTGCCTATTTGTGCACAAATTCTTAGATCTATATATTGTATGTGAAATATTTTTTCAGGCTGTTGGTTTATCGCATTTTGACAGCAGAGATACTCTGAAGTTCATTATTTATACTTTGCTCAATTTTTTTTTATGTGTCTAGTTAGATGCTCAAATTTAGAACTTATATAGTAATTCAGCAATTTTGTAAAAAATAGCTAATCTCATCTCCTCATCTGTTATTAATGGGCTACCTTCCCTCTAAAAATTATTTTTCTTCTGATTACTGATAAACTCAACGGGAGTTATACCAGGGGTTTCAGGAGCTATGATATATGTGGCTGCGAACTGGAAGACCTGACGAACTCTGGCTTTACATTTTAAATGCTGATTTTCTGTCGGGTGACCTTACCTCTGACTGCCTCTGTTTTCTCTCCTACTCTCTTTCGGTCTTCTCTATTTGCACTACAACATATTTTCTGCTGTTGGTATTTATACAATACATATCCCAAAGCAAAGGCCCTTGTATCATTAATAAATACTATCACTACTAAAAATCACTAATTGGATTCCACAAAAAGACTGCCTAACTTTGAAATTCTGAGCTAATTTCTACTCCTCCCTTTCTTTCGTCTCTCGTGAATCTCTTCTGCACAAAGATCTTAAAACATTTTCCCCCTGATATTCAAGAAAGGAGTTTTAATTGAAAACTATCCCCTTTGCCTATGTGTGAATTATCATGGAGCTACAGGACTATGAAATGGGGTGAATCAGGAGAGGGGGAAAGACAAGGGGCTCAATAAAACTGCACTGCACTGATTACACATCCCAGTAACACTTTCTGAAAATCAGTAACTCAGTCCGTAGGTATTTCGTTTTCTCTTTCAGCCTGTAAAAGTCTAATTTAGGTCTCTGCAACTCATTGTAAAGTCTAGTCACGTCTTTTACAAGATAGCAAAGCTGCAGCCCAGCTTTGTATGGGTCAGTAATTATCCAGTGCTGGTCTGTCCATGTTAGTAACAGTATAAAGTTGGCACTTAACACAGGTAGAGATCTTCCACAGTGTTACTGTTTACACTTTTGAGCAGTTTGTGGGCAGTGGTATTTTAACTGCTTTTCCACCAACGGTTCCCTTGCCAGATGACAGAAACAAATTGTAAGCTGTATGGTCACTGTTAGATTATTAGCAAATATTTGCCAGGATGATTTAAGGAATTTTTTTCCAGAAGTAAAGGCTGGAGCCCAACTGAAGGCCCACATTGAATTCACTGCACTTTGGTCCAAGATACTTGCAAGTAAACCAGAGAAACATGAAGTCTAAAAATTAAACTAAGAAATTACAATAAGGTTCAGGATTAACAGAAATATTACTTATTCCACAGAAGTCCAATTAATAACATACTTTCTCTTTGACTGACAAAAATTAAACAAACACAGAAGTATAGCATACATTTAAAGATATTAAAGAACATTAAAGAACATATTGCATATGTTGGTGACAGGGTTGTAGTATGGTTACTAAGCTTTCATTTTTCCTGAATGCTAGTCCACATATGCCATGAAATATCCTTTCTGCATGTGTGCTTCTACAGATCTCCAGTAAAATGAATGTTTAGGTGTACATGCATTTGTTGGATCACAAGATGTTCACACTGCCACCGTCTTCTTTTCTTTTTTTGAAGAGAGAGAAATCCTGCCATATGCAGATTTGAGGTTTTCTTTTCTTTAACAACAATAAAATACATTTAAGGCATTTTGACACTAAGTATTCTGGATACAGACTTCTGAGGAGCTCATCCCTCATTCCTTACAGAGCCTGCATCCAGAATTCAGCCTGTAGAGGCTTAGTGCACTTAATCATTACAAGACCATAAGAAATCTTAATATTATGTTCAAAATAGAAAATGATCAGGAGTTTCGAATCCTGCGGTAAACATTGTGTAGGCTGTGCTTAAACAAATGCTACATTCCTTTGAGAATGAATTAAATACATGAACTGAAAAAATTTGTCATAGATCTCATGTGTTAGAAGTCACCCAGTTCTAAAGCCCGATATGCTGTCTGTAGGCAAAAGAAACAATATTTTTCTTCAAACAATCTCGCTCATTTCCTTTGCCAATTAATGATTTCACTATAACATCTCAACCAGGAATACTATAAAAGACTGTCTAAAAGATATAGTTAGATTACACTTAACAATGTAGTATTTGTAAGAAACACGTTTCTTTTTCAGCCATAGGAAACAGAGTTCATCATCCTCTCATCATCATTGTAGTATCCACAACAGAGACAAATGGTTACAGAATCTCAGAAAACTTTCAGGATAGAAGTACCAGAGATAGTGCGTATGTATGGAGGAAGCAAAGGGATAAATAAAGAAGGATGAACAACAGGTTCATTAAAAAAAGACACAAAAATGTTGGAAAGGGCAGGAGTCACGGGGAAATAGCTTATAAAAATTCACTTAGCTTTGAGGTTTGCTCTTTAACTTAGCCTTTTTAATTTTGATCATCTGCCAAAATCTACCATGCCATGCTGTTACCAACAATAACTTTCAGTTTAATTCTGTAGGAGATTCATTTATATGTAGATGATCAGCATCAGATGCAATCAGACTCAGTGAAAGAGAGTCACTAAACATCTGCCACAGAAATTTAAGAGAGAGTCAGGTCTGTTTAAGATACAGCATTGTCAAACTGTCTGTTCTTTCTATCAGGTGTCATTTCATTTACTATTTTCCCCAAAAAAGTAAAAAAATAAAGGAGAAAATACACCTGCTTCTTTTTATGATGATTATATAACAGTTTGTAAAGATAATAATAAAAGATCTGCCAGCTGAAAAGAGAGCTGAGGGCAACACATTGTAATGAAACTCGTGTTACGGATTTGAAACTAGAAACACAACAATGAATCTTATACCAAGGGAGTTATTCATGTACTCAAACACAAACATCAGGTGCCTTTTTAAATGCCCAAGCGTATATAAGAGAGGTGCAACACACAGCCTGGATTCCTGCTCTTCTACAGCAGCAGGTGGAGTTGTGGGTTGTGCTTGGGCATCTAAACTGCCACTACATTTGTAATTTAAGAAACTACTATCATTTGTGAAGTAGCTTGCCTATAAAAAATTGCTGCCCCCTGTTAGTGGTAGCAGGATCATTCTCAGTAGCATTGTCTGCATTCAGAGCTACACTGAAAAGATAGCTTTGGTCAAGCTTTTGTTTTATTTTAGCTTGTGTCACTTCGGCAATGTATGGTTTCTCTTGCATTTTCACTTCCTGCATTCACCAATACAGTATGGGTGTAGAAATACTATTTTTAAATCAAGAAGATGAGTTAGATCACCCATACAAATAAATACAATAGCCTTAACTAGCTCCATTAATAATGCTGAAAATTCAAAGCTTTTTATGAATACACTGATTAAGTGTATGCCAGAAAATACACCTCCTGTAGTCTGAGAAATAGATCTTTGGTAATTTCTTTGAGTTACTTGGCATCAGCATTCTTCTTTTTTTTTTTTTTTCCCCCCAAGTTCTACAACGTATTTCACAACAGGGATGAATACCATAGAATGTGACAGTGTTGTCCAATTGCTGAGCCACTCGCTGCTATGGAATCATTCCTTCCAGCAAGCCATATGATGGGCAACGCACATGCACCAGGTCAGATAACACAGGTGATGCAACGATGCAAGGATCTGATGGGAAAGGTGTATATGTTCCTTGGCACCTGTCAAATGCAGCTCTTCTACTCTGGATGTCAGCTGATTATGTAGGTGAGCAAATGGATGTGTCTTCCCAGATTCTTGCTCCTTCACTGTTATCCCCTTATTTTTGTCACGTGGAAAAAATGTTACTCTGTAATTGCAGTGCTTTCTCCTCTTCTCCTATATATGAGCACAGGCCTTTATTGTTCTTAAACCAGACAGCTCAAGAACAAAATTGCAGGCTGTTGAAAAGTAAGATGCAGCTAACAAAGCCTAGAAAAAGTAGAACTGATCATTATGGGAACAGTCAAAATTAATTAGCTTAGTAGACCTCAGTAAGGAAAGATAGAATTCAGTTGTGAACTAAACAGAGACTCTAAGTTTTTGTCCAGAAAGCAAGAACACACCTTGAATGATAAAGAAGGAAGCTACCACAATCCAGGGACTGTATTACATGCCGAAACAGACGAACTTACCCAGTTTCCATGTGCTTTGCTGTGTTTGGCTATGTTACTACTCTCAGTGTTATGAGACCCAACCCAAAGTTACATATTTTATTATGCTTTTTTTTAAAAGAGGTTCTGTGGAGAGCAACATTTGACAATCAAACTTGAGTTGACAACCAAACTAGGGTTGCAAGATTATTCAATTTTACCTTAGAGTTCATTTTGTTCTTAAGAGAAGTGTCCCACATAACTCCTGTTGAAGCTTAGCTTACTCTGAAAAAAAAAAAGAGAAAAAGCTAAATAAAACAGATACCTATACATTTTGACAAATGTCTTAAAATTATTTGCTTCCTTGTTATTTATAAATACATTCTTTCCTTTCCTTCAATCAAATAATAAAAAAAATCCTCTAATTTTAAGAGGACTGCTTATGAGAACACAGAAAAATAAAATAGTGTCTGTGAAATACAAAACATGATAAAATATGGTGACAGTGGTTCTGTCATACACTTACAGTCTCAAAATCTCAAGCATCTTGAAATTCAGTGTTCAAAGCATTTCATATTACTGTCAGCTTTTTAGAGATTCATGACTGTGCCCCACTTGCAGCTTGACTTACAATGTGGAAGTAGAGGAAAGGCCAATGTTGGCTATCTGTGCAACAGTGAAGTTTACTTACTGTTGTTGGTGACCTCAGAAACTCCTACCCACCTATATTCGTAAAATACACTATCTCAGGTTGTGATCACTCCTGTGAAACACTTCTCTCTGTTTATCCCCTCATCCTAAGTATGTGGCCACACTGGTCTTCCCTACAGCCTCCTGAGAAAGTATCTCAAGTGATGCGTGCATAACAAGATTAGATGAGATATGTAAGGTTTAGTTATACTCCCCTCCTTCAGAGAACTATAATTCTTTTCAAAATTAAATTATATTTGATCTTTGGATTTAGCTAGCATGATAGAATGAGATCAGGTTTCAGAAACAGAGACAATGATATTAGGTGGAGAGTTCAGATATAGAGTGAGTCCTGGAGGCATCTGCCACTCAAAGGGAAAAATAGGAAAAAAGATACATAATCAATATGTGGTTATGAACAAGCCCCTGCACGATGGTGGAAGACCATTATTAATTAATACACAGAGATTTCTGCAGTGTGACTTAGGAGAAGAGGGCACCAAGTCTCAACGCTACTAGTAACAACTTTCACTACTCCTCTTTAAGAAAATCAGAATTCAGAGAGCTGTAACACAGACAAACATATGTATATATTTTATATACATACTTATTTATAAAAATATGTATATACTTCTCAGGTGAGCAGGTGTTCAGCAGCCCTGTCTTTTGGTAGGCTAAAGATATTGGGCGATGTTAAAGATGATATTTCTTTTTATTCAAAGAGGTATAGCTATCATTCTTGTCCACCTAGATTTTCTTTATTTTGCCCTCAGAAAACACACGACTTCCTTGAATCAACGAAATTTAGTGCCTTGTGCAGTTTGTTACAGCAGAAATGACATAATTTAAAACCTTTCAGAGATGAAGTGGCTTGGACTGTGCTACTTTTTGTTTTCTTGAAGTTAGAAGTTCATGTTTATTTCCATGTCTATTTACTCTGAAAATGCTTCATGGTTGTAGACAATTCATTCAGCGACTCATGCAGGGGAAATAATGGTTTATATTCTTACTTCTACAAAGTTCTGATAACCTTCTCAAAGCTATTCATACTTTGTTGCTACTTCATAAAATAAAGCATATTTCAGAATTATAGTAGTCTTACTGAAACCCTTTTCTTGAAGCCAGAAAGTGTGTGTTACTATCTGAACCTCATCCAGACCTTCATTTTTTCTTTGGCCCACAAATTCAACTCACTTTGAAGCCTTCTGTATTGCTGTATTGGGTGCTTATATTGCTGTACTGGGTGCGGGCGCCCAGGGGCTGGCAGGGGGCTGCGGGGTGTTCCTCTGTGAGGAGCAGCCGGGGCTGCCCCGTGCCGGACACAGCCGGTTCCAGCCAGCTTCAACGGCCCCGCCGCAGGCCACGGCCCAGCCCTGCAACCGCTATGGCGGCACCTGGGGAGAGTCCGGGTGAGGAAGGGCAAAACCCTGCTTGGCGGTGAGGGGAGAATATGAGAAACAGCCCTGCGAGCCCTGGGGGAAGAGGGAGGAGGAGGTGGAGGAGGTGCTCCAGGTACCTGAGCAGGTATTCCACTGCAGCCCCTGGAGAAGACCATTGTTAAGCAGGTTGTCCCCTTGCAGCCCACGTAGGACCTCAATGGAGTAGGTGAACGTGCCCTGAAGGAAACTGCAGCCCATGGAAAGCCCACACAGGAGCAAGTTTATCCTGAAGGACTGCAGCCCATGGGAAAGACCCACACTGGAAAGGGCAAAAGTGTGAGGAGGAAGGAGCAGCAGAGAGCAGCTGTTGAAGATTGACCATAGCCTCCATTCTCCACTCATCTATGATGCTTGGGGAAGGGAAAGGTAGAGGAGCTGAGAATGAAAGAGTGAAGTTGAGCCTGGGGAAGAAAGGGTGAGGTAGTGAGAAAGTGCTTTAGTTTTTGTCTGTGTTTCTCATCATCCAACTATATTTATACTGGCAATAAATTAAATTAATTTTCCTCAAGTTGAGTCTGTTCTGCCCATGATGACAATTGATAAGTGATCTCCCCAGCTCTACAGTGACCCTTGAGATTTTTCATACAATTTTCTCTCCCCATCCCATTGAGGACGGGGAGCGATAACAGTCAGGTGGGTGTCTGGCAGTTGGCCATGGCCAAGTCACATCAATGGCTTTTTAAAACAGAGAGACAACAGATAAAACTGTTTTAAGCTAAATACTGGTTGAGAGTTTTCTCCTAGAGTGAATTAAGAGGAGCCCAGACTGAGTATACGTCCCAACAAGTGATTGCCAGCTACTTGGCAAGAAGACAGCAAGTAGAAAAAGAGCAGGGAGAAGTCAGTGCCTTCTGGTGAGTATACTAGATAAGAGGAAGATTTCTAGTTGTACAGAGAAGTCAGAGGGGAAGAAAGAGTTGGAAAAAACTTTTGCATTTAATGTGGTATTCTGCTCGCAGTGAAGCATGGTCCCACTGGCCATTAGAGTTATGAACAGGATTTGTTTTGTGGAGTTGTCATAGATTTCTTTGGTTTGTGGTGATTTTTTTTCGTAGCTGTTGGTTTTTGTTTTTCTTTTCTCCTTCTAATTTTTTGTTTAAGGTACTAGTGATCCTCAAACACAAAGAAAGGGAATGGGTCTAGCCCTGTGAGAATACTTTAGACTCTTTTTCAACTGTAAAGAAACCTCTGAGGAAATTTTAATTAGATTTTTCCTAAGCTTGGGGGAGTGATTATATATTTATTTGTTTAAGCTTTCCTACCAGACAGGTGTTTGCAAATGCTTAATACCATAACTCTAAAGACAGATCACTTCTCAGAGCTAAGCAGTATCGGTGAAATACTACAAGAAGATACTGATCATTTTAACTACAACATTAGTTGTAATGATATTTATAGTTATTGGGATCTAAAGTAGTCTACACCAGCTTCAAAGGGAAGTATCAAACTCCAGACAAAAACAGTGGTTTCTATACAGCAACGCTTATTGTATCTGCCTTTTGTTTTCTCATTATCTACTCCATTCTTCAGCACCGCACCCCTCAACTGTTTTCCTTGTTCTTTCTCCCTCGCTCACTGATCTGCTTTCCACATTTATTTCTCAAGACATTAATCTAATCTATCCATCAGTCATACACATGCACATATACACTCTCCTTTCAGTTTTTGTCCATTCTGCAAAAACCCTTTGTTGTCCATGCTTGGAGTCCGAAGATTTTACACCTTAAGCTTAGGTCTAACGCATGCTGGACACATGGGTTTTCAAATTAAATATTACAGAATACAATTCAGTATTCAGGAATTATGTGTGTATATTGTTAATTTGTCTCCACTGATCACAAAAAAAGACAGAGATGAAACAGCTTGCAAACATTTTAGAGAAACTGTGCAAAAGACAGGAAAAGCATCAAGAGTTCTTCACTAAAAATGGTTTGAGACAACTTGGCAAAGATGTTTTGTTGAAAATTAATTCCTAACTGTAAGAATTTTTACATGTTCTATTTCTGATTACACATAGTCTCATGCTTTATTGACCAAATTAATATTTTTAACACAAGGCAAGTGTTCTCTATTAACATGACTGTAATTTGACTATCTTCAATGAAATTAGACGTGTTCACATTAGAGTTTAAAAAAATGCCTGAATTTTAAAAGCAAGTCAGTATAGCAAATCATGTTTTAATTGCTTATCCACATAGAATTGCTAAGGGAAAACACATAGGACAAGTGCCTTTTTTTCTTCTAAGATCTCCAGTACTCTCAAATCTTTCTGCTGATGGTAGATTTTGACATACAACTTCAAGCTGCCTGTGTCATGTCACACTATTGCTCTGTGGCAATTTTCTCAGTTCACAAATATCATTTTTTTAAGGGTCGCTGGTTACCACAAAATCCTATTGAGGTTATTTGCTAAGGAAATCTGACTTCCTAATCTTGTTACTCATTTCATCCCATACAAATTCCACGGGGGTGAGACAGACTTCCATTTCCCTTGCATTATGTAGCTTGAGGTATAAATAGTATTTGTAAATATATGCAGAAAGAGGCCTCTATAAAGATCACATTTACCAAAGTACAGTGTGAGGTATAGTCTAAAATAATAACTTCTTTTTTTACATAGCCTGTATGAAGAGGAAATAAAATGGCAGGTATGTAGCCTGATTAAGGGCTTTGTTAGGTTTAAGCCGCAACACCAAATCTTTTGTTTACGAATCTGTACAACTGAGATGTGCTAAAACCCAGAAATGTACAGTTTATATTTCTACTGAAAAACTGAAGTGTAAAAAGAAATGAGCAGGGCAATGGCAGTTCTGTGTGCCTGTTCCAGGCAGTACATGCAGTCTGAAGGCATAAGAATGTTCTTTGTAAATATGTGATGGTGGCACCTTTCATCCCAAAATGTTCAATAACTGTGAGATAGATAACAATTTAAAACAAATAATTCTGGACCGGATGTTAGAAGTACAACAGAACAAAAGAAAAGTAGTGCACAATAGTAAGTGGAAGAGAAAATTTAGTCAGGAAGCAGGACATATACTTTATCATCCTAAACACACTGATAAGCAGCTAGGAGAATAGGGCTAACACAGTGTAAGAAGTCCAGGGAGTGGGGAAGTTAGAAGGAGAACAAAAATGCATCTTTGTGTTCTTCTGTTTGTTGAATTTCTCTGTCTGCGAATAATATCTAGTTCCAAAGATCTCAAGACGTAAATTAGTTCAAAAGTATGGTAGTCTCAGTGGTACGATATACATAGGGATCTACTTTAACAAAAAAACATCAGTTACACCACTATATGAGGAATTTTCAATCTATAACTCTTGCAAATCTTGTATATATCTTGTGAGCATTTCAAGAGTGCTTCCTTGCCTGGGCTAGGTTATGTGACTGCTAACTAGACTGTCTTTGGGTAGACATTCAACAATAATCCAAATTCCTAGTTTTAGGAGGAAGAAAACAGAAAGGATTGAGGCAGATATCACTGGCAGTGCTGGGATCCTTCTGCATGTTCAGCTCCACACCACACAGTGGTCAAGAATAGTCACACAACAGTGAATGTTGGAAGGCGCATCTGGAGACTGCCTAGATCAACATCCTGCTCAGAGCAGGGTCAATCAGAGGACTTTGCTTAGGATTGTTTGCAGTCAGGTTTTGAATGTCTCCATGGATGGAAACTCCATAAGGTATCTGAGCAACCTGTTCCAGTATTCTATCATCCTCACACTCATTTCAGTTTGTACCCACTGCCTCTTGTCCATTCATTGGGTATCACCAGATTCTTCAGGCTGTCTTCTTTACTCCCACCTGTCAAGTATTTATACACATTGAAACAAACCCTTTAGCCTTCCCTGCTCCAGGCTGAACAGTCCTAAGCTCTCTCAGCCTCTCCTCATACGAGAGGGTTCAACACTGGAAAAGGTTGCCCGGAGAAGTTGTGGATGCCCTCTCCCTGGAAATGTTCAAGGCCAGGTTGGATGGAGCTCTGAGCAACCTGGTCTAGTGGAAGATGTCCCTGCTCATGGCAGAGGGGGTGGAACCAGATGATCTTTAAGGTCTCTTCCAACCCTTACTATTCTGTGATTCTATGATTCTATGATCATCTAGGTCATTAATGAAGAGGTTAAAGAGTACTGAGCAGGCTGGTCTGCTCTCTTGACGTTGAAGCTTGTGATACTGCTTTTTGATCTGTTTCCCTCTCTAAAGATCCCGAAATCCACCATTTCATGGTCACTGCAACAAAGGCTACCACAGCCTTCACATCCCCACCAGTTCATTTTCTTTATAAATGTAAGGTCCAGCAGCAGCGCGAGATCTAGCAGATCTGCTTCTCAGTACTCCAGGTTAGGTGGTATATGCTCTCCAACTCTTCGCAAGGTAGTATCTCAGTTTACAGCTCACCAAATCAAGGCCTAAGCTCCACAACAGTGTGTCCTAGAACTGTGAGATCCTGGATATCTCTCCATCAGAAGTAATCTTTCTACAAGCAAGCATATCAGTTTTATTACAGAAAACTAGAAATAGAGACAGCGTTATCTCCTAGGATTCAGCCCATAAGATTTACACACTAAATCTCAACTCCTGTGAAGCAAACTGCATTTACAGAGACAACCCCCACCAGCCTCTATTAAATTAGAGCTTGTTTGTTTAAAGAAATAGTCTGATTACTGGTTTTCAGCTTCTGCTTTGACTTTGTCACCATGCCCTTATTATCATATTCAACTAATTACCATGTAAAAGTGCTATTCCAGCATGCACACCTACCTAAGAAAAATTATTGACTTTAACTAAGTAAGGTATATTTGCAGCAGAGGGGGATTTAAAAAGAAGATTTAGGGACTCGTACGCATACAAATTTGCATCTTTCTTAAGAAAAGCAGATTATAGTAAAACTATACCAGTTTCCCACAAGCGAACCTGAAAGAAAACAGCAAAAGGGGAGAAAAATTCAAGAACGGGTAAAACTACGGAAAACTTCATGCCTACTGAAAAGTCCGCTCAATTTTCCTTCACTCTAACCTCATTATTTTTAAGAATATCAAGATAAAGTGAACAGAATATAAGCATATATTAAAACCAAATATTTTATTTCCCCGTCTTACTGAAACAAACAAGTGTTCTGTCATAAATCTGGGGGAGAGCAGGGGGATAAATTTTGTATTAATTTTCTTTTCAACAAAGCTCTCGAATATATTCATAGGCAGAGAAAAAGTAAGACAGCAAAACCAAAACCACTGTGTTTGTTCTGAAAAAAGGCCAAATCACATAGGGAGTACCTATAACTCCTCTAGCATGGTTCAAGGCTTCTTTTGAAGGAAATGGCATGACCATCTCCATTTTCTGTACTTTGGTTTTCTCTGTGGAATGATTTCAAAGCATTTGATTTGGAAACATTCCAGATGCAAAAAAGCTGGAAGATGTATGCTGGAACCATTGCTAGTATACTTCATTCCATCCACAAAACCTTATTAGGGCTCATACAAAACTAAAACCAGACAAATAAGTAAGGAAATAAACAAAAGTAAAAGTGATTGGTTTGAATATTGGATCCTCAGCATAACTGACCACGGGTTTCTAAAGATCTTTTTGTATTAATATACACTACTTACCCGTGTATTTAGAACAGAATAGAATAGAACGTTTTCAGTTGGGAGTCACCTACAATGATCATCTAGTGCGACTCCCTGACTACTTCAAAGCTGACCAAAAGTTAAAGCAGGTTATTAAGGGTATTGTCCAAATCTCTCTTGAGCAGTTACAGGCTTGGGCCATCAACCACCTCTCTAGGAAATATATTCCAGTGTTTGACCGCCCTCTCGGTAAAGAAATGTTTCCTAATGTCCAGTCTGAACCTCACCAGGTGCAGCTTTGAACCATTCCCACACGTCCTATCACTGGATCCCAGGGAGAAGAGCTCAACTCCTCCCTCTGCACGTCTCCTCCTCAGGAAGCTGCAGGGAGCAATGTGGTCACCCCCTAGTCTCCTTTTCTCCAAACTAGATCAGCCCAAATATGTCTGTTATGTAGATATAGTAATAGCAGAAGAGTACTGAAGAAACAAGATGCTACTTATACTCCACCGCTTGAAGGGAGGTTCACGTGCATGCATCTCTTAGATGCTTATATAAGCCAAATAGGTTTTGCAGGGTGATCTTTAGTACTTGCTTTTGTGAAACTCTGGATTTCAAGAAGACTCAAGATTTCTGTGGTTTAGGTTTTCTCATGTTCATGATAGTTTACAATGGTGTTTTGCACAACAGGTGACTGAATTATTCTTTTTCTTTCTGGATTGGTGTCCTCATTCTGGAGGTAAAGGGGTTGGTTTTGCTTTTAGTCAGTAAATATTTTCGCTCTTTTTTCTTACATATTTTTTAAGTTTAGTAAAATATATAGGATGTTACATTTTTACATTAAGTACCTCCAGATGTCATTAACTGCAGCTTAATAAATGTAATCCTGTATTGGTACTACTTGATTTCAGGGAGGAAAAAAATTATATGTTTCTAATGCACACAAATTGCATTTGGATACAACGTATGACCCTGCATACTCAGGATATAGCATAATCACTAAAAAGGTCTTTGCTCTGCTTTTCCTTACAATCTTTTACCAGAATAGCAATGTTGTACTGGAAGCAATATAAGTACAGTACAACACATTGATCTCATTTGGGTCACTACTGTAAAGAGGTTGTACATATATTCCCACAGACTTCTTCTCCTAAAATCCTTTTGCTCACTCTTTCCCTGTTAGAAGATCTGTTTTAGCATTGCTACCAGAATTATCACTACATTAAGCTTTGGCTGTCATTAAAAATACATTTCCAGTTTCTCAGTTGAGAAAGCATTCAAAACTTCAGTGGCTTGTATAACAAAAAGTTCAAGTGTTGAGAAGCAGAAAAATAATGTACACTCTAATGTAAGACATTAAGAAAACTACGACTATTTCTTTTAACAACACATTCCATGAATTAAAGCACTAAATTCAACTTGCACCAAAAGCCATCTATTATACGCTTCACTCATTTGCAGGTACATTTATTACATTAATATTTATTGTAATATTGATTTTAGTGGGAAGTCCCTCTCTTGGACAGATCCATCACTAAGGAAACTTCTTTTTGCTTATATCCAGTAACTTTGACAAGCTCTGGTCCTATCTGAGCTATTGTATGCCAAATTAATGCACACATCTCAAATGCATCAGACTTGCCATACACATCTATAACAGCTGCAAGGTATGTTTGTGGCAGATGAGCAAAGTCCTTTATTAGACCAGCTAGGTATCCACAGCTTTGATGTATATACACATGCATACCTACTACACATGTGCATAATAGTTCGCATGAGCAGTAGTTTAAGCAACAGAGGTGACAAACCTTCAAAAAGCCAAATGAGAACAGAATTCCTGACTAGAAGGAAAAAATTGACCAGTTGGTAACTGTGGGTTTAAAGAATAACAACTATCAATAGAAAATGACTAAGAGGCATCCTTTTATTAGTTAAAGCCTGTGAGTTTATCTGATTCATTGCTGAACTTTGCAGTTCTTGGTATCACAAGTATTCACTATTTGATGTTCACAACAAGTTATGGGTGGAATCAAAGTTTCTGGATTCAATATACATGTATTTTTAAATTTGGCACAGATCACCTTCACTGGGATGAGTAAAGAAATTACTCATGACCCTGCACTTACACTTAATTCCTCTTCTAGCTAGGTCACTAATGCATGCTGTAGTTGGCTGATACAAGACATGTAGAACATCAGCTGAGTGAATTGATAATTTTTGAGGTCTGTCAGCCACTTTTGTTATTATTTGCCTTGACAGCTGAACACATCCTGTGAGTCAGACCTCTAAATATATAGGTTTAAAAAAAAAAGTCTACAACAATTATGACTACCTTTTTGAGCACTTAATCTATAGGTTAGCAAGGACACCATTCCCTCAAACATGGAAGCATAGGTTGTATGCTTGCAGGTAAACTGAAGGTATGTTTATCTTAGAGGTGACTCTTCCTTTGCAGCATCTCATGTCTTAAGATTCCTATGCTGTTCCTTGTAAGTATACTTCCTCCACCCTCTTCTCACTACCATTGCCTTTTATTTTCATCTGAATATGCATGTTTTCCTAAGATTTACTTTTCAGTACTGATACTTCTAAAAGAGTAAGGATTATTTGATGCATTGGTTGGTCACAGAAAAATCCATGTTAAACATCTGTTTATCCATCACTTGTTGTTTGAGTAGACAATGTTGCATTTCCAATCTTTCCTCCACCACAATAAAGCTTTTTTTTTTTTTTTTTTAGG
>Ga0065711_1032974_pt1 | contig 26325 bp, 14 predicted proteins | sample Hoacrofraction12_FD_59098 | JGI IMG/M metagenome (GOLD analysis project Ga0065711, IMG submission 59098) | Hoatzin crop microbial communities from Cojedes, Venezuela - Epithelial fraction 12 v2 (version 2) | ecosystem: Host-associated > Birds > Digestive system > Esophagus > Crop | place... | reverse complement strand
GTGCGGAGGAGAATGGAAAGAAAACAGGCACAAACTGGTGGGTCGGGATAAGGGCAGTTTAACAGAACAGCAAACAGAGGGAACAGGAACAACAACGATACAGATAAGGAGAAAACACAACAAAAACTGACCCGCTCTCTCGGACTGCACCGGCGCCGCACGCTCCCGAGCCGCGAGAGCATTCCGCCACCCCGCCACCCCCCACTGGAACCCAGCGTGACGTCACATGGTATGGAATACCGGGCTCTGTTTGGCCAGGTGGAGTCAGCCCCACCCCCCGGCTGTGCCCCTTCCTGGAGTCCGGTGAAAATTAACCCTGTCCTGGCCAAACCCAGGACAAGGATAAACCAAGAAATGGTGATTTATGTATCTAGCATCTAGCATTTTTTTCTGTAGCTCTCCTGAACACTGTATTTGCCTATGTGGGAAATGGTAGTAAAAGCAGATAATAATTTAAAAACAACTGAATAAAGCCATTCTACTTCACATCCTTCACTTTTTAGAAGATATTCTCATGTCACAGAACAGGCTGTTACTTTTTGTTTGTATTTGGTGTTAGAAGTCTTTCAAGATCATGTACGGAGCAATAATCTAAAATAAATTGATATACTCAGCAAGAGATTATAGAAAACAAAAATAGTGAAGAGGAAACATGGTGTAATACTAGTTATAAAAGAGCTAATAAGATTAGAGGGACAAAAAAAAAAATCAGTGTAACTAAAAGCTTATGTGAGATTTTGGGTCAGACTATACCTCTCCTTGAACTGCCTTTTCTCAACAGACCTGTGGCCCCACTATATAATGTGTGCTTAAGTCAACCAATCTCTGTAATTAGAGATGCTCTAGTCCACCCTGGCTCCCTATCCATGCTTGGCCTCTGTCCCTTATCTCTGACCATAAGTCTTCACTCCACCATTCCTTGACAAACTGGATTAAATATGGAGCGTCTTAATGAACTACTGCATAAACACTAACATCACTTTTATTGTATAGCACACAAAAATATGTATTAAAATACCTCAACAACATTTACTTAAGTAGGAAACATCGTTAAATATTCCAGTACATGGAAAGCATTAAGAATTCCATGTAAGAAATCCCAAAAAATTGCACAGCAAAATTGCATACCCTCCTTTCTCCTCCTGTCCCCCAAAAATAGCAGCAAACGTCATAGTCAACGTTGCATGCACAATTCTACTTTTGAATTCTGAACCCTGATTCTTAAAGTCATGTTTAACTGCTATCTTGAGCTGGGTGTAGAGGACCCAAATTAAATATTATTAGTCTTGACTGCAGTCTTTCAATGTTTATCCCCACAGCAGCATGCCAGTTTGTAGCTGACCATCAGGGGATGAGGTAGGAAGCTGTTGAAACAGAAGCTGTTGTAAATCTTAGGTAGAGCGGCTCCTGCTGTTACTATTGTGATACAGCAAAATAAAGAAGTGACTGCAAGACAGACCAACAAAAGTCTGCAGAGAATACAGGTTAATAGTGCGCCCATCACTTCTGTATTCATTGCTGCCTTAGTTAGATGTACCACTACAGGACACAAACAGAACTGCATTTTGGTACAGATATTTACAGATATTTAAAATCCCTTCAACTTTTGTCATCTGTGTGTACTCATGCCAAGTGCAAAGTTACTGATTTCTGTTCCTTTTCAGCCATGAGGTTGGCTTAGCAATACATGTCTGGAAAATGTAGTTTCAGTTTTCAACATATTGCTTATTGCTGTAGTAGCATTATTCCCTTCCCATGTTTTACATCATGAACTATGTCAGAATAATAATGAATGAAATCAAAACACACAATGACAGTGTTTACCTGATGTGAACATGCTCATGCGCTGAGAGTGAAATAGACTTGCTAAAATGCACATGCATAAAATCCTCATCATTTACATACATCATTTAGTATTCTTAAAAATATGTAGGTACTTATTATGAATGCAGTTCAGCACAAAATGAAACAATGTTGGACCTGCTAAAAGTGCAGTGTCCAACAAAAATTAGTTTTTACATGCTGTGGGAATACCTCTTGTATCATTATTCCAGCCTTAATTGATTTTTGCTACTTTGTCTTATCCTTTCTCATCAAGCTTTGCTTGCTGGTTTTCTCACAACTGCAACAGAACTTCACAATTTCCAGTTATCTGGAAGTTTCCTTCCTCTGTTTGTTCCACCTTCAACAACATGCTTAGCTGTGGTCCTTTTTCCTAAGCAATTTCGACTTAAAACCTTGCTATTTTCCTCTATTTCTTGCCTGGATAAAGTAAGTTTGTGAAACAAAATAATTTTAAACATATCACCTGTCAAGTTTCAGTCGTTGGTATGTAAACATGTATTTGTATTCTTAGGGTTGCTCAAATGAGTGGTAAATTTAGTCAGGTAGAACTGAGATCCTAGCACTTCCTAACAACCACAATTAGATTGATAAGAATTTGATGATCTTGCAGCAGACTGACGAAAACACTCATTTAAATTATAGTCTCATTGATTTTTGCTCCTTCACCCTATCAAAAGCCAAGCATGTAAATGGGGGAAGGAACTGATGTAACACAAACGATACAGAAACATCTTAAAATGGTATTCATCAGTACTTCAGTTAAATATCCCCCAAACAATCTTCTTATTCACAGCATTTTTGTTGTTAACATCTTTAATCATTTTGCAAATCCAGAACAGATTCCATGACATTTTGGCTTCCATGTGTTATTAAAAACAGCAACAAGGCAAAAAATATATTTGAATAAGTATTATCATAAAATATTGATTTTAATTTAAACAGAAAAATAAGCAACCTGACTGGTAATCAAAACATTAAGACTAACAAAAACACTATAAACTTTATCTTATTCTATCCTGCAATTCTTCCAAATAATGTTTGTTTATAGCAATAAAAATAAGTATCACAATGTGCTAGATAAGAACCTTTTAGGTTGATTAGACAAACCCAGTGCTATTTTATCTTGAAAAAGCCATCAGACTTGCAAAGAAAATACTCATTAGTAATCTGAAAACCATGTTACGCTACACTTGCATTTAATAAGGTAACAATTTACATTTATGCAGTACCTTTTATCCCAAAGCAATTCACAATTTACAGCCAGAGATTATCACTTCATCTTCAGTGAAACTTGGCAACTGTGGAGTGTTGCTCTGAACTATAAAGCAAGAATTCTGGTAGGTACCAATAAATACAAGGTTTCAGTTGAGTAAGTATGACTCTCATATTTATGCCTCCAATTAAATCAAGCAAAAATGTTAAATCATTTTTCTGAAGTTGCATTGCCCTTTTTATCTAGCATCCACTTGCAAAATGAGAAACAGATTCTATAAAAAGCGGAAAAACATTTGCAACACCCCCTCACAGCTTATCTGAAACAAACACTTTTACCCTGCATCAACAAAGATGAAAAATTGCTCCTTTTAAAAAAAAAAAAATAACAAACACCAAAAACAAACCAAAACACTGAACACAAGAAGTTACATGACTCAGTGTACTATGGTTTTAGAGTAAAAAAAATGTCTAACTTGCTATAAGGTTAAACACAAGCAGTTTTGGATTTCCAAGAAAATTTGGCATGAAGGTAACTATGACAGAAATTCATACTTTTCTTTGTGGAAAAACAAAATATGTGAATGAAATGAAGGACTGAAAATTTAGAACGCTGATAAAACCCAACATCTTCTTGCCCAATCAGCCTGAGGAACCACCTGGAATAAGACAGGCTGAAAAACAGAGCATGAGCTTAAAACTTCAAATAATATTGGATCTATTCCATCCTCAGCATGCAAGACAACGTCCTTCAGAGAAATAAATGTTCAATATCAGACTGTAACATCAGGACATAACCATGCCACCACACATTTAAGTTGCCTAATGCAACTCTATGTAAACTTTCATAACCGTTAAGATAAGCAGTTTTTAGAATTAGCAGTCTCCTTTGGAGACAAGAAGACTGCAGTAGGGAAAGAAGAGTTTACAAAAACCTATACAAAAAGTTCATTCCAATTCCAAGATCTGAATCTGATTCTTGACCCGGAGCCTACAGAGTGCTGTAATTCAGTTGACCTTCTACTAGAGAGGGAAAAAAAGGAAATCACTGCAACAAGAGGCAGATCTCCTAAGAACCTGTTGGCAACAGAACCAGACAGATCACCAATCTGATTGATTACATTTCATAGGATACATAAAAATCCTATGAGAATGGGCCATATTGTTGTTTTAATGTTATAAAATAATAGAAAGAATAAGTAAAGCACTACCTGATCATCTACTGTGAAAAGATTTGGAGAAATACTTAAAGCAGCAATGTGAATACCCTGTCACAATAAATCATACAGCATGCATTTCCGTATAAATCTCGGAGTGAATTTTTCATGCAGTCTGACAAGGCCATTTTGAATCGATCACTTCCAGCTCTTCTCAGACACTCATGCATAAACACTTGGTACAACAACATTAATGAGCAACGACATAAGGAATTCTGGTCTAACGAAACTGACTCCATCTGAACAGTTACATGCTTAAATCCTTAAACTCCTTCCCCCACTCCTTTGAGCAAATGAGGGGTTTTCTTCTTTAAAGGTGATAAAAAAAATTGATCATATAGTTGTCATTTAGTACATTTTTTTCAGCAAACCCTCTCAATAGAAGAGCAGCACAATAAGGAGAAGCACAATAAGAGAACAGTGGAGCCACGTTCCTCCCCACAGAATGCATCCATCTCCCCTGTCATTCCACATCAGGCTCATTATTCGCAAAGACTTTGGAATAACTGAAATCGGTGCAGAATTCTAGTAAATCAGCCTAGCCAGACAAATCTCTCATAGTTTTTCTTTGATTTTAGTTCCTTTCTGCAACTGTCAACTTTCTGATCCCAGACAATCTCTTCTAAAGAATCTGTATTCTATTGAGTGGATTCAGAATTTTTCAAAAAAGCAGAATTTTAAACCAAAAGATCTTAGTAATTTCTACATATTAGTAATGTAGTAGTAATTTCTAGGTAGTAGTTTCTAAGAGATTCATAGCCTGCAACAAGTTGTTAATATTTAGATATTGAAATAGTATTATTTTTATTACATATAATCAGCAATCTGAAGAGTCAAGCGACCCTACAGCACACTCTGTTTATGCTGCCCTCCTTCAAGCTTTCACTCAGAGAACAAAATTGTGGAGGATCTCACAGGAGCTACAGAAGTATGCTAGAAATTGTGTGTTCCCCATCCACACCACATCTTTGGTCATAGGTATCACTCCGAAGCTTCATGAGATAATGTGTACAACACAAGGAGATCAACTATCTGCCACGTGGCTTGTTATGGAAAAGTTAAAAATATTTCAGGTCTAATTTATGCAAAAACCTGTGGAGTGCTGAAGGTATTCCATGAAAACGTGATCCAGGATGTCATCACCCACATCAACAAGCATGATAAGCAGCAGATCAACCATCACTGATGTTGTCTGTCTTCCGAAGCACAGTACTCTCCATACAGATTTAGAGTAAGCCCCCCCTTAGAGCTCTTAGAGTCAACATGTGAAGTTCTCACTTCAACTATACATTCTGAGTTTATAGAGGAACATAAGAATACGATACACATAAATTCACCTAAACCAAGGTCCCAGTAGGTTAGTACCCACTCTGGGTACCGACACTACCCTGGTCACTTGTTCTTAAAATTAGCAAGTACCTGCTACCTCTTTCAGTACCTAGATTTGGTATAGTCATCAAGGAGAAGGCTAAATCACACCTTCAGTTTAATCTGAACAGCCCAGGCTTAAGTTGTTCTTAAATTTTATTTCATTTCTAGGCTGTTAGCTAAAAAGCTAAACTCAAGCCAAACACCAGTCAAAATGTCTTTATTTTTTCCTTCCTCAATCTGAAAATGAAACTTAACTGTTATTTTGATGTTTCTCTCAAAAATGAATAGAAACTTCCTCTTTTTTCCTTTGCTTTTTCTGTCCCCCTGAAAAGAAAATTCTGATTACCATTTCAGAATAGTAATTTGACTAAAACTGACATTCCTTAGCAGGCCCCACTTAGAATGGAAAATGTTTGCTTCTGCTAAAATTTGCAGAGCAGCATTATACTGATTCTTTTATCCTCACTTTTCTCCCTTGACATGAACACCAGCGCACACAGTATAAATTTTTGTCTCTGCGCACATTGCTTTGCAGACCATGTGGCATCCTGCTGAGCTCAAACATTTTGTACGGACCTAAAAGAAGTTTGAACTACAAGGCAATGGAAGGCTGGACCTTTCATGCTTCTTATTGCATGGAGAAAAATAAATGGGCCCCACCAACATGATCTTCCACACATTACCCTCCCTTTCAGAATTCACTGCACAAGTGTATGTGCCTTTCAGTAGCTGCACACAAACTCCGGTGGATCTTTGGCAGGTGTGCCCATTAACCCTGCTTTCTTGTCACAGCTTGTGCAGTTCAGGATATCTCCCAAAGCACTGCAATGCCACAGCTTCTCCCAAGCTTCTCAGTCGTGTATAGAATGCAAAGAGTTGAGGAGATGCTGCTGCATCTGTTGTGAATGTGAGGGATGCCAGACTCTAGCAGATGAAAACCAAAGCTCTTACTAAAGTCATACATGGAGGGGCTACAGATTGCATGTGGCCCTCTCCTTTTTTAAATTATAGGTTTTCCACTGATTCAGGATCTCTGAATCAACTAACATACCATTAATAGCTTGAATACGAACACCCTCAGTAAGAGCTGAGCTAAAACCAGAATTTATCCTACAAAATGTACTTGACTACCTGCTTGAAATTAAAGGTCTTTAAAAAGTAACTGTTCATGGTAATGTCTTTTACTGTGTTTAGTCAGATAATAAGCAAATAAAAATGGTCTGTTATGTACATTTCCTTCACTTGAATGTGACAGATTCATTTTCCCTTGCATATTACACCACCAAGTGGCCTGATGCTTTTATTTTTTTCTGTTCACTATGTTTTCTCTAGAGACACCACTACACAAAACAAAATAAAATTAAAAAGCTGAATTGCTACTTAAAATAAACAATTAACTGGAGCATAATCTGAGAGATTCAGCTAGACATTTGTATTAATCTTTCTCCTATTATAGCTTACAAGTGCAAATTTAATACAGGCGTGAACTCGCTTATCTTTTTCTCCTCTTACAGCAACTTAAAACTTATTAGGAAAATGTTCATCTCCACCTTTATTTGGGTGATACAGGTGTCTACTGGAGTAGTCTGATGCATCTGCTATGAACACAGGGATTTTCAGATACTTCATCAAATTTAAATTATGACATAAGTAACTAAAATATATACTACAGAAAAAAAATGGATTAGGACTTCCAAGTAAAGTCTGGCCAAGCAAGCAAATCAAGAAAATTCAGCACAGGCTTGTAATATCTTAATTGAGCAAGCAAAGCTTTCAGGTATTTGAACAAGCAGGACTACACACATGAGTAAGGGCAACAAGATCAGACTCAGAATCAATACTAAATATAATTTGGTTACATCTCAAAAAAATATTAGGTTGCACCCATCAGTTAAAACTAGAGCTCAAACTTTCCATCCTCATTTTCAACACCCAGTCTTACACTGCTATAAGATAGCATGGCTTTATCTGGAAATCTGCTCCATATTTAGACACCATTTAGCTCACCACTTAGACAATGATCAGCCAGAATTTTTATGTTAAAATAATATTCCTTAAGCTGTCTTACTGAGAGAATCTTAGTAGGAGTTAAATACTGCTCCAAGACTAAGGGACACACTTCTTGCAATATGATTATAGCAAATGCCAAGCAAAACTTTGGACTTTGTTGTTGCAAGCACTGTAGAAAGACAGTAGCCAGGTTGCATGCAGCAATCACATAGATTTGAGCTAGAGATGCACAGACATGGAGCTATTCCCCTGCTACGTGGCTACAAGCATATGGCAATCACAGAAGGAAACGTCTATTCCTGATTTGTTCCAGAAGTCCACTCAGTGATAGCTGCTGCCCTAAACAGCTTAGAGTTAGCTTGAAGTAGAGGAACATAACAATTAAGCAAAGTAAACAACACAATGGGATGCAGATTTCAACTACACCCACCCAGGTTTACAAGTGTGACTTGCATTCAGCTAGGACTAGCTAAATGGAAAGAAGAGGGAGAGGGAATGAAGATAAAAGAGTGAACAAGTCACCACAGAAGATGATACTCTGCACTGAAAAATGGCCTCTGACAGTGACATCTCTGCTGCAACTGCTAGGGCAGGCTTCAGTTCCTACTTGTTCGCTATTCAGGTTTCTCCCGTCTTTTGCTCCAAATCCTCCACTCGACTAGGGAGAGGCAGGGATGATGGACAAATCCCATTTGTCCATCCATCTCCACTCCTGATGAAAGCTATGTGGACCCAGCTGAATCCTGTTTAATTTTCCCAACCTGTGCAGCAATAGTAGCCAAGTAGTGAGGTCATAAACATTTAAATTTCATGCAATTTCATGCATGTCTAGCAAAAATTTTGCTATTTTAGTTCAGAGGTAGGCAACAAGGTATTTCTTCAGGTGCACAAAATCACTTCAAAAGAGAGTTATTAAAAGAGGTGATCACAGGATTTGGACAAGGTCACAAGAAAGATATTTACAAAACACAGACTCATACAAATACACACACACACACACACACCCCCCTAACAGCATGATCAATATGACTGCTCTATGGACAATAAGGTAATCATCCATAATTACAACTGAATTACAATCTTACTATGAAGTTTATTACAGTCTTATGGATCTTGGGGCAGAAACAGTATTTACCTATTACAATGAGTAAATGAATAAGGTTTGCTTTTCTTAGACAAATTGCCATGCCTTGACCACTAAAAAATTACAGTGTGTTTTCAGATGGGACCTACCACTCCCACAATATGCAGCACTTCAGTGCTAAAGTAAAAAAGAGAAAACACATCACAATGATGAGATGGTCCATCCAAACTAAGAGAAAAACTTCCATCTGCCACACTAGATTTTGTCAGGCCAGATGCACGTAGAAAATGACGGTGTCCCTATAATACTCACAGAACCAAGAAAATAATCATATTGAAACTTTCAGCTAATGAATAACTGATTTAAATGTCATCTCTAAGCAAATGGAGGAAAAGAACGTTATCAGGAGTAGTCAACACGGATTCACCAAGGGGAAATCATGCCTGACCAATCTGATAGCCTTCCACGATGGCATGACTGGCTGGGTAGATGAGAGGAGAACAGTGGGTGTTGTCTACCTCAGCTTCAGCAAGGCTTTTGACACTGCCATAACATCCTCATAGGGAAGCTCAGGAAGTGTGGGCTAGGTGAGTAGACAGTGAGGTGGATCAAGAACTGGCTGAATGGCAGAGCTCAGAGGGTTGTGATCAGTGGCACAGAGTCTAGTGGAAGGCCTGGAGCTCGTGGTGTTCCCCAGGGTCAGTACTTGGCCCAGTCTTGTTCAACTTACTCATCAGTGACCTGGATGAAGGGACAGAGCGTGCCCTCAGCAAGTTTGCTGATGACACCAAACTGGGAGGAGTGGCTGATACACCAGCAGGCTGTGCTGCCATGCAGCGAGACCTGGACAGGCTGGAGAGTTGGGCAGAGAGGAACCTGGTGAAGTTCAACAAGGGCAAGGGCAGGGTCCTGCACCTGGGGTGGAATAACTCCATGCACCAGTGCAGGCTGGGGCTGACCTGCTGGAGAGCAGCTGTGCGGAGAGGGACCTGGGTGTGCTGGTGGATGACAGGTTGACCATGAGCCAGCAGTGTGCCCTGGCTGCCAGGAAGGCCAATGGTCTCCTGGGGTGCATTTAGAAGAGGGTGACTAGCAGGTTGAGGGAGGTTTTCCTCCCCCTCTACTCTGCCCCAGTGAGACTGTGTCTGGAGTACTGCGTCCAGTTCTGGGCTCCCCACTTCAAGAAAGACGAGGAACTACTGGAGAGAGTCCAACGGAGGGCTACAAGGATGATTAGGGGACTGGAGCATTTCTGCTACGAGGAAAGGCTGAGGGAGCTGGGCTTGTTTAGCCTGAAGAAGAGAAGGCTGAGCAGGGATCTTACAAGTATCTTCAGGGTGGGTGTCAGGAGGATGGGGCCAGACTCTTTTCAGTGGTGCTCAGCGACAGGACAAGGGGCAACGGGCACAAATTGAAGCATAGAATGTTCCAACTGAAAATGAGGAAGAACTTTGTTACTCCAAGGGTGACGGAGCCCTGGAACAGGCTGCCTAGAGGGGCTGTGGAGTCTCCTTCTCTGGAGATACTCAAAACCCACCTGGACGAGTCCTGTGCAGCCTGCTCTGGGTGACCCTGCTTTGGCAGGGGGGCTGGACTAGATGATCCCCAGATGTCCCTTCCAACCCCTATGATTCTGTGATTCTGTGACATTGATAATAATACCTGAATCAATAAAATATTGACTACATTCTTTACTTTAGCCGTACGTATTTGGATATTTTTAGAAAGGTGTGATAGTGTAAAATACTGTTTTTAAATACGTTTGTCACAAAAACTGTTTATCCCAATGTTTCTATGTGTCATAGACTACAAACCAAACCTGCTCACGACAAACACCCAATGCCTTCAGCATCCCAAGGTTCTATATGCTTGTACACTCATGGAAACCTTCCAAAGATCTCCGTGCACTTGCCTCCTCTGCTTTGCAGTGGTCTCTGCATCTTTCTGCTGTTACCAGAATCTACCTCTTCCTCCTGGATTACACTAGTGATTAAATCAACAGGATTTCACTAAGTTTTTAACCTCTCTGTTAACACATTAAATTATATTGGTTATGCTATATCCACACTATCAAAGACAAACCCACAAATGACTGTGCCTATTGCATCCTTCTTTGCTTGCCATTTTGGAAAAAAACTATGACCAATTTAAATAATTACATTATTTGATGTCTAGTTAAATTAATATACACTAATTTTACACTATTCATAGGTCTCAATCCAAGTTCTTTCAGAGATGGAAGAAGGTACATGTGAAAATACTAAGACATCTATTTTCAAACATTTTCTCCATTACTCTTAGTGACTAATAGTGATAGTAACACACATTATTGTCCCTCACTCTAAAATGCTAGATGCTATAGAAACTTGACACTGATTAAGATGAAGAACCTGATCCTCAGAAAATATACAGTGAACTGAAATTATTAATCCCGCAAATTCAATAAACAACAATGAGACCTTGCATTTCTAATACCAGTGATAAAACTCTTCATAGACTTACAAATGGCATTTTAGGAATGATGCCTAAACAGACTTTTTCTGAATAATATTACACATGGAAACAATATGACCCGAAGCAGGTTTTTACATGCTGACAGTTACTGCCAGCTCTTTGACTGCTTACGAAAAGTATTTCAAAGAGCATAGGTAAGAGCTTCCAAAGCAACTATTCAGAAGAAACTGTTGTCACAGAGGTTCTCATCCTAGCCCAGCTCTGTTTTTTTGTGTACATAAGCTGCAACAAATTTCCTTCTTGCTCTGGGATGCAATTCTGGAATCCATGCCAGTTGACATCTAAAATACCTGTTCACATTAGCAAAACACACACAAACTTTACACACTTCAACTTGCAGTCACAGTAAGCATTCTACCATTTTATTGCATTAGCAAAAATCATACAGCTTGTTACCAAGATCTTGGAGATCTTGTTACCAAGCTACACAAAGCTGTTTACCTTCCCAGGTGATAACATGGTATTTTGAGGTCTAAAATAATATTGTTTTTTTCTTTGTAATTACTAGAAGTTTCTCTATTTGCATTCCCTCAAGCAGAGAGTGTATTTTGCTCAAAAGGCAAATCATACAGGAAGGATAAATAAAAAGGAGGCAGAGATAACATTCCCTAACTTTTCCTCTGGTGCTCCAGGTAACAGCACAGCCAGGTGAGTATGAGGGAACACAGACTCCTTACTCAGGGAAGTGACCAGACCCAACAGCAATGCTCTTGAACATCACTGAGAAATGCAGCATGCTTTCTTTCCAAGCTTGCCCAAGCTGAACTGTGTTTTTAAAGGCTGCACGAGTGTTTTTGAGGGGAAAGAAATACTGATCTTTCAGTTGGAAAGGAGAGCTAAAGACAAGGATGGCAAAAATGATGCGTATTCTATGTATGTGTGCCCGCACTAACAGTTAAGGAAAAGTATCCTTCTCTGATCTAGAGGGTGTTGTTCAACGAGACACCTACAAAGGGCACCTCTCAATGTTGGCAATATCTCATATTACTTGTTTGTGTATCATTCTCTCAAATTTCGTTAAATTCAGGACATGATTAGTCAGGAAATTTCAGAATAACAATTGCACAAATGGTCTTGCCATGTAACACTTCCAAGAAAAAAACTTAGAACTGTCTGCCAGTCCTCTTGTGGGAATAGAGGATATAGCAACTTTTTTTTCATTCTATAAAACATGTCCTTTAAATATTTACTAGTCTTGTATTTTCTACATGTGGCCACATACCAAGCAAAAGCCCTCTACTTCTCACTGAAGTATACTTAAGAACATTCACTGCGTATGTAATAAGAGTATTAAAGGATCCAGATGTGAATTAGAAAAACAACTGTGTCTATTATAGCTGAATTTCAAACTACTGGAATAAGATCAAGCAGGAAAGTTGTGGTTTATTCCAGAGCACCACCCACACAATTTTCTGAGTAAGTTACCAAATGGCAGTAAATCTAACCAGTAAAATGCGAAACAAAGCCGTCACATCTGATTACATTCCCAGTGACTGAATGGACAATGGACTTCTCTAACTTCTCAAGCTTTCACAATAAACCTTGCGTAGATGTACAGCCACACATATCATAAATTTCTAATTAACAACTATTATTTTCTTTGGCTACAAAATATCACATATGATTCAACAAACTTAAGGAATATAAGATTATTGTGTGGGCATACAATGAAATCTCCTCTTTTGCAATAGACGCAGTTTGTTTTTGCACTCCAAACTTCACAGAAGTGAAATTTCAAGAGGCATTACAGAACAGGTATTACCAGAAAACAATACCTACAGAGTGTTGTTGAAACTGCAATGACTGCAGTTGAAGTGGTATCAACAAATACTCTATTAACTTTGAAAGACTATACAATCAGCGTTATGTTTAATTTTGAAAACCATTTGCCTGCTTTGGGAAGTACTGCCAGACAAGGCAAGTGTGTTAACTTCCACCATTTCTAGGAGGTCCTAATTTCTAAGTTATTTTTAACTTGTAATGGACCATACACACATAATTTCCTTAAATTTATAACCTGATTATAAAGGATTTGCTTTCAAGACTGGCAAGCAAGTTTAGGCACTCAGTCAGTAAGGCTGAGCCTGTCCCAGCCGGCGTGCGACAGGGACAACCACCACTTCTACCCCTTCATCAGCACAGACCTCAGCATACCCCTGCAAACCCTCTACCCTTCCTCACGCAGATACAGTCTCTGCTCTTCTCACAGATACAGACCTGGGCACAGGTTCTCAAGCCGTCAGGGCTAGCGGGCGGCTGCTGGTGGCCTTTGTCCTGGACTGAGGGTCTGCCGCAAGCTGGAACGCTAACTGGCATCCCCAACCGGGCAGCAGCGGCAAGGCCACAGCCCCCCACACCAGCGAGGGAGCGGGCAACCCTTGCAGGCCCCTTCGTGTCTAGCCAGCTGCAATGGAAACTGCACTTCAGGACAGCAGGCTTCCCCAGCGCCCCTTTTGCCAGTGTCACACTTGCCCCTGGCACTACAGCCATGGCAGGGGAGATTCTGCAGCACAGGCTAGTGTAAACGCAGAGGTATTTAGGCCGAATCCCGCCAAAGCCACTGAAACGCTGTGCCGGAGACCCAACGGTGACAGACGAGAGAGACACGGCTGCAGGCACAGCCCGCCTCAGGCAGGGAGCAAGGGGCATCTCCGCGGGAGCAGGAGGGCCTCGCTGCCGGCTGCGTGAGGGAGAGGGGCCGCGGCGGGCTGTGGGGGAAAGGGCGCACGGGTCTCTGAGGGGAGAGGGGCCGCGGCCGGCTGTGGGGGAAAGGGCGCACGGGTCTCTGAGGGGAGAGGGGCCGCGGCCGGCTGTGAGGGAGAGGGCGCGGGAGGCTGCGAGGGCTCTGGAGCGGCAGCGCTGCCCGAGGAACCGCGCCGGGCCGGCCAGCCAGCAGCTCCCCGCGGGCTGAAGAAGGCCAGGCGCGGCTGACCCGGCTACTCGTGACAGAGAACCGCCCAAAGTCCCCGCTCACCGGCGCTGGTACGCAGCAGCCCCGGCCAAGCCAACCGACTGCCGCCCGCGGCCTTCGCGCCTGCGCCGGCTGCAGCGCGACTCGCCGAACCTCCAGCCCGCCGGGGGGCGCTGCGCGGCCGCGCCCGCGCTCTCCTCTCTCCCTCGTTGGCGGGGCGGTCCGAGCGAGAACGGCGCGGCCTACCCGGTCGGGCCGCCATCGCCATGGGGAAGAAGCACAAGAAGCACAAGTCGGACAAGCACCCCTATGAGGGTGGGTCGGGGGGGGAGGGGGCCGCCCGGGGCGGGTTGGGAACTTTGGGGTGAAACGGGGTCGGGGAGAGTGGCCTTCGCGGCGCCGGTGAGGCCCGGGGCTGCGGAGGGCGTTGGGGCTCGGCCCAGCGGCTCTGCCGCCCTTTGGGGGAGCAGGGGGATCAGCTGCGGGGTCTGGGCTGGGCTGGCGACCGCCTGTGCGGAGCCGCGAGGCAGCGGGGCGTGAGGGCGCGGTGCCTGGGCGCTCACCCGGCCTCTCTCCGTGCTGCTCCCAGAGTACGTGGAGAAGCCGCTGAAGCTGGTGCTGAAAGTTGGAGGGAGCGAAGTGGCCGAGCTGTCTACTGGAAATGCAGGGCTGGATTCGAGCCTCTACGATGACAAATCTGAACATGAAAAACACAAGGACAGAAAAAGGAAAAAGAGAAAGAAAGGAGAAAAACAAGTTCCCGGAGAAGAAAAGGAGAAAAGGAAGAGAAAAGTTAAGGTACATGTTGATGCTAGTGCATTCTAGCAAAAAAAAAAAAGCTTGACTTTACTCTAGTCTTCTCATCAAAGGGGGAGCAGGTATGACTGTAACTTGCATCCTGAAATTGGAATACATTCAAGAATACATAAAGCAATTAGTTTTGCCAATTCCTTTTCTCCAGGTACCTTTATTAGAAAATGAGTGAAGTCATCTGAAATTTCTTGTCTTTCAAAAAATATTTGCAAGTATAAGAGCACAGAAAATTAAAAAGGGAGGGGAGAATTCTGTGTCTAAATAAATCTATTTATATAAAACAGAATGAAGACTTTACAAGTTCTTAATTAAAAAGCACCAAAGTGTATTTCCCTCTTTGGGGTCTTAACATGATAAGTAATTGTAACACGTTTATTTGAACCACTATGGGTACCTCTATTTTTAAATTTCCTGACTATTTCTTAGTATTTTTTCTAAAATCTTCAAAAATCATCTTAGGGGCTTCACTGGAGACAATTCTCTATGCAGAGTCGTTCCTGTCATGCTATAAGTGGCTGTCTGTCGCATTTTTTAAAAAATTCTGTGATACATTGCATTGTATAGCTGGATTACTTTATTGTCCAGCAGATGGAGGCAGTACATAAATAATGCAAGGTTTTTGAAGACTTAAAAACTATTTTTTTTTTTTAAATATGTGAGGTTGTTTGAAAAATCAGAGACTTACGTACAGTAATAACACTGGTTTTGCAGGTTCTCTAAGCTTCTGAAATGATCTTTCTCCTTCTAGGAGGAGAAAAAGAGAAGAGATCGGGACCATGCAGACAGTGAGGGAGAACAGGAAATGAAATGTCAGACCCCCATCAGATTGGAATTGCCAACAGAGAAACCATTGATGAGTACTTTATCAAAACAGGAAGGTAGGGGGGGCGGAAGACATTTCTTTTGCTAATTGCAGTTTTGTTTAGTTGATTCAGATTTTATTGTTCTTTGTTTCTATAGCAAGACTTCTTTTGCCATCTGTGGTTTCCCTCATCTCATACAAGAACTTGAAATGATGTTACTGTATACTTCTTTTGTGGAATGGTACCTGATAGCTATGTCAGAGTGAGCAGAATGTTAGTAAGGCCAATGAGAAAAGTAGATCCCCTACGTATGTTGTGGGTTTTGCCACTGTATTCTTTCATTTTGTGATGAATTCTTAAGTTGCGTCAGTTTTATTTAGTTAATTCCTTATATCTTGGAAGTTTAGTACCTCTTGCAGTCAGTTCTGTCTCACACCTTTTCTCCCCTCGCTTTTTTGGTCTAGAGGTGGAGCAGACACCACTTCAGGAAGCCCTGAATCAACTCATGAGGCAGCTGCAGAGGTAAATGTCTGTGCTACAGGCTTTCAGAGCTATGAAATGAAAAGAACATACGTTAAGGGAAGAGGCATATAAAAAGCTGAACGGAAATATTATTGCTAAATACATTGCTAGCGGGACTATTTTAGGAATGTAAGTACTAGGTAAAGAATGGATTCTTACAACTTCTCCTCAATTTAGGCTTCTTGCAAATACCTCCAGTTTCAGTTAAAAGTACATTTTAAAAACTTTCAAAAATAGGACAGTTCTCCAATAAAGTGATGCTTTCTTTATAAGAACCCTTTTTTCAGAGAGGCACAAGAATTTCAATTTAACTTGCCAAACTTTTGGGTTCTCCCATTTTTAGCATTATTTACTATAAAAAGGAAGTACACACTTGAAACCTTAAACCATGTTCTCTTGCTGTCTCATTAACCAAAAGTCTTTTGATTAAAAAAATTGGATTTGCAGACTTTGCAATCTTTCAAGTGGTTTAAGATATTCTTTATTGACATTAAGAATTAAGAATATCTGGATGTCTTGTATGACGGTGATTAAAAGATTTTTACCTTTACCTGTCTGACCACATTAAAATTGAAACTTTGCAAGTTCTCTCTTAACCTTAAATGTTCAAGACCTTGGTCTCAGTTTCAAGCAACTACCCCCCAACTATCAGAAAGTGCGTGTCTTTGTTTTGGCTACCTCTCCATTCATACAGAAGGAGCAGCCACTTTCGGTCTCGGTTGGAAGCTGTTGTGCAGGTGTTCCACAGGTGTCGCAGAATATCTGCGCCGTGTGCTTCTGCAGTCTGTATAGCAAAATACTTGTCACTGTTCTGTAGCAACCTGGAGTAGAAATCTGTGAGTAAGGCTCAGGAAAAAGGCCTGAAGCGCCAAGGGCCTCGGCAGTGTGTGTAGTATCAACAGGGGTTTAGGCAGCCAGTCTCACGCTACAGAGTTTAGTGAAAAGCAAAAAACCAAAAACCAGTGGTTCTGGAGGAGAGATTCTTGCACACCTTATCAACTAGGCCTGCTCCTAAGGAGAAAATACCAACCAACTACTTTTGATTTTAATGCTATCAGAAGCACCCAGGAACATCAGTGTATGTCAGAGATCACTGAAAGTCTTAGGATATTTTAATGCAAAAAACTACTAACATTAAGCAACCTGAAAATTAATAATACACACATTCTATCACAGCTTTTAGCAACAGGCTTTCCTTTCTGTTAATTTCAGAGTAAGCGATGAATGACAAGTATACATTCTTACAACATTTGTTCCCTTTATTTTTCAATGACTTAATTATAGTACAAAACCACTTTTTGGAAAGCCAAAACCTAAAATAAGTGTGGGATTTTTTTTAATCTCGGGAACACAGGTAGTTATCAAAATGTAGAGCTAGCTTCTAACATACGTTTGTAGCACTTTTTTGGTATATGGAATTGTGGATGGGATCTTCTCAACCTTTGAAAGCGAAAGATTATGCTGACACAAGCCATTTCTAGCTTTATGGTTTTGATTCCTTTTCAACTTTGTCCTTCCTTTCTATTTAATTCCAAGCTCAATATGTTCTTTGTTATAAGTTGAAACATTAAAAACTCTTTTCATTTCTTACAGAAAGGATCCAAGTTCTTTCTTTTCATTTCCTGTGACTGACTTTATTGCCCCTGGCTATTCCATGATCATTAAAAACCCTATGGATTTTAGTACAATGAAAGAGAAGATCAAAAACAATGGCTACCAGTCCATAGAAGAATTAAAGGTAATTCCATGAATGTTATTTTGACTACAGAGATGTGTTATTGTTGCTCAGCTGACTTGAACTCTAGAAGATGCCAAAAGAACCAGTTCGTCTGCGTGAAGAAATGTTTCTTGTTGAATTTTTGTGAGCAAATAAGTTGTGGTCGTGAAAGAGAAAACACTTCTGGATTGTAAATACGCATCTGGAAAAGATTTGGATGGTTTCAGGTTTTATGCAGGATTAAATAGAACCTGTCATAGTGTGTCATTTTAGATCTTTACTTAAGAATGAAAATGTTAGCATTTCTGACTGCTCTTTTTTTGAATGTATTGCCTCTCAAAAAACAAGGAGTCTGGTGAATTTATTGTATTTGCCTGTTTGTTACTACTTCGTCATTTCCTCCTGTCCCCTCCATGCTAGCCAGGCTTATCTCGTCATGTAGATCCACAACCAGTGAAGGCAAGATGAGCTCCGTCCTGTTGGCAGCAACCACTTAACCCTGTGCTGTAGCATGTCCAGTGGATTGGAAGGCCTGTGTTGAAGGCCCCTAAAGCTTTTGAAAGGTGTGGGGAGTTGTTTTTTCTTCAGCAGAAATATTCTCTAGTTCTTTACTGGGCTAGATGAGGACCTGAGAATTGTGTAATTTGTGTGTGATTAGCAGCTGAACTTAGGCAGATGTTAGGTTTTGATTTAGTATTGTTTGTATTTTCTTGCACATTCTTCTTTAGAGCTCCAGAAAGTAAGATGAATATTCCCTGTTGTTGCAGCTGTTTCTGGTTAGTTCTTCATGTTAACTTTTCCTCTTTGGAAGCAGCTGAGCACGTGATAGAACGTACCTACCTGTAGAGGCTCTGCAATGAATATAGAAGTGAAGTTTCTAACGCAGTCATTCCAGAAACTTCAAACAAGCATACATTTCTTTTCAGTGTATCTGAAACTTTGGCATATTCCTTATAATGATTTAACTTTGAATTGCAGCTTTTCTGTTTCTAAAGTTAGCTTTCTTGTCTTTTTTACATTGCTTCAGTTTATTTTTCTCTTAATGACTGCTGATTGGTCAGGGAAGTGGGTAATTTTAGCTAAAAGGACTTCCATTAAAACTTTAAAAACTGCAAATAATACTGACCACTTAAGAATACTTTCAGGATGTTTATTGGGGTGCTAGTTTTGAGACTTGAATCTAATTTACATACTTATTTATGTTTAGATTTTTAAACAAACAGATTTCTTAAGTTGATTAATTAAAAATGTTCTTAGAAGTTCTTTTTCCCTAAAGCTCAAGACACTGCATTTTCAACAAAGATTTTAATACAGTGTACTATAAAATTTTAACTTTCATTCCAAAATTATTAATGTCTGTACAGGATAACTTCAAGCTGATGTGTACTAATGCAATGATTTACAACAAGCCCGACACCATTTACTACAAAGCTGCAAAAAAACTGCTTCACTCAGGGATGAAGATACTTAGCCAGGTAACAGAAAATACAAACCAAAATATGAAAATCATATGCCGCTTCCTTTTTGACCCCTCTTTCATTCCACTTTTCTTACAGGGATCTCATGAAAATTAATAAAAACTTGCTTAATGTCAAATGTTTGCATATTAGAATATAAATAGTATATTGTTTTAAGGGTCATGCTATAGTACTGCTACTAGTCAGTTATTGAAGAAATATTTGGATTTAATATTTTGTTTTCTAAACTGCCTTTATACTTGCTAGTATAAGAATGAAAGAACTGAAATAAAATAATTCTCTACGTGTACCTTAGGAAGATCATTGAAGTAGCAAGTAAAAGGATTCCGATATTTTTTAGGAAAGGATTCAGAGCCTTAAACAAAGTATAGAATTCATGGCTGACCTGCAGAAGACGAGGAAGCAGAAGGACAAGATGGAACTGCAGCAGACTGGGGAAGATGAAAATGGTCCTGGGAAAGACAAAGGAGAACCTGTGGATGGTGACACCAAAGCATCCAAAACACCTAGCAAAGACCACAAAAAGTGAAGTATTATCTCAGTAACAGTTACAGGATGCACCCTTTAAATGCTGCTGAAACAAGATGACTTTTAGGGACCAGTGGATGTGGGTTTCTCTCTTTCTGGTACTGCGTATACACTAAGACTTCTTCATGTCAAAGGAGCAACATTTATATAAAGCACCCTCATATACCAGAAATAAATAAGTTTAGAATCTTTTATGATATCATCATTTGTTTTATGTAGGTAACCCCGTACTGCTCATCAACTCCATTCCTTGGACTGTTTTCTGTTTTCCTGTCTGTTTCACAGAAGTAGTATTGTTTTGGAGAAAGCTTGCAAACATGACCTTTTAAAGTGTTGGTACAAATCACTGTATAGCAAATTTCAAGTACTTTATTTTTTTTTGTGTAGCACTTGTACTTGAAATGTGTAAATGCATAGCTACAGAACATGTACTTCCTGAAATACCTTTTAATATCTGGAAGTACCCCTTTCAGTGTTCTGAAATAGCAGTGACTTTGTTTTCACAGAGTTGAAAATACAGATACTGAAATTCAGGCTATCTAATATTTTACCAAAAATACCCTTGTTAGTTCTGTGGGATTGATAACGTAAAATCTAGCAACATCCTAAACTAAGACATCAGTACCGCTGAAGTATGCTAAACATAGAGACCTTTACAATTTCTAACATAAAAAGGCATTTGCTGGTACAAATCTTTGTCACGTATTTTTTTCCTAGCTATATTAAATACAGTGACTTTAAATGGCGGGGTTTTTTGTTAGTTGTTTTGTGTATTAAAACAGTTTGTAGGGTTGGCAAAACCAGTTTCTTCATGGTATCCTTTTGTGACATTTAGCCAATTGGTGTCTGTCAAATCTGTTAAAGCTAGTAACTAATTTGTGTGGGTTTTATTCACAGGAAGGACAAAGATCTACTTGAAGAGAAATTACGGAACAATAGCTTGGAGAGGGAACAAGAGCAGATTGATCGTATTGTGAGAGAATCTGGAGGAAAGTTAACAAGACGACTTGCAAACAGCCAGGTGAATCTTTGTGTATTTGGTAACTCCTTTCACTTTTTCATAAACCAGGCTTACTTGGCACCTTACGTCAGTTGAAAGTCAAGGTATGCTTTTACTACAGTTTACACCATTTTACACAACTGACCATCTGTGTAACATTGTAAGGGTAAAAAAAAAGGCGTATCAGTTGAATGACTGAATTCCATCAGCAGAGCAAGTTCAGCTTAATTTTTCAGACATTTTAGATAAAGTAGTAGAAAAGGGTGAATAGGAGCAATCTCAAGAAAATATCTCACATCTGACCTGCAGAAAACCCCGTAGTTCTGGAACAGCCACATATCTGATCAAAGGTTATTAATGTTACAGGAAAAGGAACCCAGTTTGGTAATGCGGGGCTCATTTAACTTTCTCCATGAATTACATGTTTTGTTTCTTAGCCGATGCAGAAACATTAATATTTATCATAATTTCTTAATTTCTTGTGCTTATACCAATAATGGAAGTTATCTAGTGAAAATAAAAAAGAGCAGCGCTCATTTCTGAGGCTGATCGTTCCAATTCCTGGAGATAGAACAGTTTCATTACATGTTTTTATTAGTTTAAGGACCATGAATTTCAACTCGTATGTAAATTAAAATAGTGTGATCTTATTTCAGTGTGAATTTGAAAGAAGAAAACCAGATGGTACAACGACTCTGGGCCTTCTTAATCCGGTTGACCTTACTGCAGGAGGTATGTTGGCACAGTTCGTGTAACAAACCACTTTCACCTACCTGGTTTGCTGCTTTTTTGCTGGGGCGGATCAGCAAATGCTGGCCGAGAACCTAATGCTTCTTTACAGTCTGGTAAAGGTCTGGATTTAAAAATCTGCAGCTGAGGGAGCATGGAGATGGGGGCCAGCTGTGCTGTTGTTTGGAGCAGCTGGAGGGAGCCCTCAGTGGCTGTTCCTTCTCCTTTTTTCATCAGTTGTTTGTGGGAGCTGCAAGAGAAAGCTTTTGCCAGTGGAGAGGAGACTGCCAGCCATATGCCTGGGCACGTTTAATTCCTGGACACCCTGAAGTCTGGTCCATGTACAGAGCGCAGTGTCTGCTGGCCCAAAAGGTCACTGATGTTCCCCAGTTGGCCACAGGGAGCTGTCTGGGTCCTACATCATTCTGGCCTGTCAGTGCCGTCCATGTAGTGCCGCTAGCTAGAAGGGTGCAGGTGCTTGACAGATTATCTAACTGCCAGCACATTACAGAGCTGAACTGACTAGGTCTAGAATGGACAGAAACCAAGCGGAAAACTTGGCTTCTGCCTTGCCCCGATTTGTGCAGTAGGAAATGTCAGTAAGAATAAATAATGTGGTCTTTCACGTTAAGAATCAGATCCTCTTTAACGATGCAGCCTCTGTTAGGGGAGGACAGGAAGGAGGAAGACTGATCGTGAAAACATTGAGGTTACATCTTCTGTACTTAACTGGTGTTACCACTTACTTGATCTGGGTTCATATTGAAGACTACAGACAGTCTTTAGTATGAAGCATTTGGAGAGGAAAACACACTTTGAAAGTTGTATCCTGTTTATTCTGAAGCTTCTGGCTAGGAGTATTAAATGAGTTTGGAAATCTTCCTATGTCGCTCAACTATGCCTTCATTGTTTCTGTATTTTGATATGTCCTGTTGTAGAACCAGGTTACTGCCCTGTAAAGCTGGGTATGACGGCAGGAAGACTTCAGTCGGGAGTTAATACATTACAAGGATTCAAGGAAGATAAAAGAAACAAGGTTACTCCAGGCAAGTGCTGAATTTAATTTTTTTTTTAGATATAAATACTCATCTGTATAGAAACAAAATATGTTGATCTCATTACTGGCACTCAAATATTTTGGAACTAATATTTTTTAGTGGTACGTGCAATAGTGTGCTTTACCTATCACAACTAAACAGCACATGACAAAATCTAGCTTAATTTACACATATAAAAGGGGAGGTGTATTTAGTAAAATGTTGATCTATATTGAGCAGAGGAGCTATACCAGATAGATGCTGCCTTTTGCTAGCTTTGAAAGGGCATAGTGGGGAGCCTGGGAGCCTGTTACCGGCACCAGACTGAATTTTCATTTTGTGTTAAGGCATAGAGTATTGTTAATAAAACATTTGTAAATTTAAAATGCAATTGATGCAGGTATTACTAAAAGATGTTACAGTGTGAACAGCTGGTATTCTGTGAAAGTTTGTCTTCACCATAAGAAATAATGTTCCTATAGTTTCTTTTTGGGGCTTGTTTTACAATCCGTTGCCACTTGTCTGTGATACACGCATGTCAGAGGTAGTAATTAGTAATGTTGTTATTCATTAGTGACATACTTGAATTATGGACCCTATAGTTCCTATGCCCCAACATATGACTCTACATTTGCCAACATAAGCAAAGAAGACTCTGATTTGATCTATTCAACGTATGGGGAGGACTCTAATCCAGGATCTTTCAGGTAACCAAACCCCTAGGCTGCGTGTTGCAGCTTTGGTGTGTAGCAGTTACGTGCCACTCTCTGCAGTATGGGCTATGTCTTTGCTGTTAAATGAGGTCACTACTGTCCTTCTAGCCTACTGGGTTTTGTTTGTTTTAAGAAACAAATACTTTAATGAGAGTATTTGCAAAGTAAAAATAGCCGAGATTGAAGGATTTTGATGCTACTGATACAGAGGCATGCACAGTCTAAAATTTAAGTATATTTATGAGTCACTCTGAAGGACTCATGTTCAAAGCCAGACAAATGTTGAGTGGTACAATTGTTTATACAAACTGGGTTTTTAACTTTCATGAACTTAATTGCTGCCTGGAGTGAGTGGTCAAATACTGACCGAACTATTATGGTCATAGTGGGAGAGCCGAGTCCGGAGATAGCGATTCACAATTTAAGAATTAAGTAGTGTGTGTATACTGCTTCATTTTCATATTATTTATGACAGTAATAATAATTAATTCTCATAGCTTTTATTATTCTGGTTATAAAAACTTCAGCTTTAAAGTCTTTTTGTTTTACAAGAATCTTAAAAATAGAATAGACAGTGGTACAGATTCATATGAAATGTGGGAATGCTGAAGTACAGTGCAAATGTTCAGTGCCTGCACACGTTTGCTTTCGGTTTGATGCAGCTGCCTGAGGCAGTATCCTTTTCCTAGTTTTTCAGTTTTGGTTAGGAATCCGAGTGGGTTCCTCAGCTACAAAAGGCACGGATAACTAAAGCAAGCCATTTAGAATAAATTCTGTGCTGCATTGCCTTTTCTGTGCTGTACATACAGGTTTGACTTTACGTAACTTCTTTTTTGCATTGAATGTTTGGTATGAAAGCAGCTACCTTAACTGTCTTTTGATCTTTCAGCATTCATGATTTTTTGATGAAATCACAAGATTATCCTTTCTTAATGGCTGATAGTTTGCTCGATGTTCTGACTAAAGGAGGACACTCTAGAGCTCTCAGAGAACTGGAAACGGTAAGAGTGGGTTTGTGAACTGTCTGGTCTCAGCACACAAGCTGTGAAGCTAGAGAGATGCTAAGCCTATTGATGACCTCCCTTTTAACTGGTAAAACTTGAAAATGAAGACTGATCTTCGTCTCCAGTGGATGGATTTTTCTGGAAAGCAATTATTCTGAGTTGTTAATTAGTGAAACATGAAAATTTAAAAAATATTGTAGATAGTCACACATTTTTTCTCTGTCTGCTCTCCCACTCCCATTAGCACTAGCTCCTGTTCCATTTAGTAAGAAAATATCAACAAGCAGTTGTTTGCAGATGAGGTGATCGTGGCTGGGTTTCCTTGTTTCCATGAACAGTTTATCGTGTTCCTAGCAGCCACCGTTTAGTTCAGAATTAGTGACTAGTTTTCCCCTTTACTTGGTGCAGTGCTTTTAAACTCAAGTATGTGCTATATAAAAATACTGAACAGCAGCTTTTCTTCAAATCCTCAGGAGATTTCAGTACTGGTTTATGCCAAACATAACTGGAATCTAAGGGACTGACTGACAGTCTGAACTTCATTGACAATCCGAGAATTAGTTGAGAATCTGCACAGGACAGTTCCTGTTACCTAAAAGTCTTGATTTGCGTTTCACAGCAGTGTAAACTACTGAAATAAGCAGATCGTAGCCTTCCACTAATGGGTCAGATATTAGCTGAATTAATACTAGAAATAGTTCACGGATCAAAGATCAAGCTTTAGCCCCTGTTCAGACCTTTGCTTAGCATTACCAGGTTAGCTTGTTTTTAGTACCCTGTAGTGCCACTGACTTACAGGGTTCAACCACTACTGCAGCAGGTATTAAGAAAAGTGCAGTTCTGTACAGACACAGAATACATTTCAGCCTCTGACAATGATCCTTCCTTTTCTTCTTGCCCTCCAGCAATTACCTCTGATGCGACGTCACTGGGGAAGAGCATGTGGACTTTGCATAGCACAATAAAATGTGTGCTGTAAAAATGTATTTTAGTAAACTTTGATATCTGAAAAAAGATAGCTAAAAATAGCTACTTTGTAACTTGGCTTACAGAGAAAGGTCATTATGACATTGGGTATTTACCTCACTTTAAAAATACTGCATTTTGTAAGGTTTTACTTTGAACTTAAAGAAAAGATTAATTTTAATGCTTTCTTTAAAAATCCTTTCTATTCAGCCATTGGAGGAAGCTGAAGGCCTGCATGAAAGAAGTGATGCAATGAAAGATGTAAAGGTAAATTTTTGCTATGTGAATTAACTACTTTCACCCCACAGTTATAAGTCAGCTGTAAGGCCTGTGCGGCTACCCTGAGACTTTGACAAGCTGTAAATACACACCGCGTGACTCGTGACAACGGCACACTGTGTTGTAGGCATTCGGAGAGTAAGAATCTGCAAAGTAAGCCTTAAACGAGTCTGTATGCCAAGAGAACTGCAAGCAAATGCTTATGTAAATTTTGTTTGTGATTGACCATGTGTTAGAGCTTCTGGTTGGCAGCTGTCGTTATTTTGTTCCTATCTGATTTGGTTTAACATGAGCTTGTAATGTAAGTGTAAAATACCACACGATACATAGCTGTCTCCGAGAAGTTTTCTGAAATACCTTGTGCCCCTGTCAGCACCCACCATCTCCAAAATCATTCCACCCAAGCTTTGTTCAATTAGAACAGCATAGCAGTGGTCCTGGGGAAAGGGCTGCTGTCCTGTAGCCTTCATCTGCAGCCGGTACCCAGGCTGGTTTTGAATTTTGGCCTCAGATCTTAGATAAACTCTGGTTTAGGTGAGCTCAAGGAATTTTTTTTTTTTTTTTTTTTTTTT
>Ga0065711_1032973_pt1 | contig 26325 bp, 25 predicted proteins | sample Hoacrofraction12_FD_59098 | JGI IMG/M metagenome (GOLD analysis project Ga0065711, IMG submission 59098) | Hoatzin crop microbial communities from Cojedes, Venezuela - Epithelial fraction 12 v2 (version 2) | ecosystem: Host-associated > Birds > Digestive system > Esophagus > Crop | place... | reverse complement strand
GGGTTTCCTCAAGAAAGGTTTTAGATGTTGTAAAAAAAAAAAAAAAAAAGGCACTTTAATTGCTCAGATTTCACCTCAGCTCTTTTCAAAACCAGATAGTCAGGAATTTCCGCAGCTGCGAGGTGGAGCACAGCAAACATTACCAACGCCAGTAGCATTGCGTGGCTGTCTGGAAGAGGAGGGAAGAGCCTGGTCCCCTACAAATCTGCACCGAGCCTTAGGCTCGGCAGAAAGGTGAAAAATAATGAAGCTCCCAAGAAGAGAAATTGCTGATGCATGACGCTTGGAAATCTGAAAGAGTCCAAAAAGGGAGCTGAAAATACCCCCCAAAAATGACTATCTGTGGCTTGAACGAAATAGTGTCCGATCAGCATTCAGAAACCGCTGAATTCAGGCCGTTCCAATACTGGCATTTTCCAGACTGCCTGCCAGTCGGATGCAGAGGAGAACACGTGTAGAGCGTCTGCGGTCTCAGCGCTCGCAAGAAGGGGAAGGCGAGCTGGAAGTAAAAGGGAGTGAGAAGGCCCGGTAGAAACCCCCTGTTTTTTCTTACTGTGAAGAAGAGAGGGGGTGTTGGGGTTGGAGGGAAACGGTCGCGTGGCTGCACTCTGTGAGCATCACTTTTAATGAGCTGTGCCAGCAATAAATAGCGCACGCTTTGGTCCCTGATGAATTTTAAGTATTTTCTGAATGCTCGTAACAGACAGTTTATGCTTTTATGGTGAGGTAGGAGCTGAGACCTTCTAAATGTCTCCTGAGCTTTGTGTGCCTGACTTCTGCTGTAGGCGTTTAGGGGATGTGCTGTCCTTTGCTGATGCTACCTGGAGTGAGTGGTTAAGCTTGAAGAATCGCTGGGTGGTGCTCAGATTTATTTTGCCCTCGTCTCTGACAGCTGAAATGAGTGCCTAAAAGGCCTTCTCCTCCTCTGCATTCGCAGCCGCCAAAGAGGGTGCCTTTCCTCCCCAAGCAATACAAAAAACATCCTGCCATCTGCCTTGACCCTGCCTTCTTCTAGCTGTAACGAGTTTTGGGTCTTCTCCAACAAGCAGTTTCCCAGTGATCCCAACTGGGTGGCAGCTGTGTTGGCTGGAAGGATCCGGCCCCAGGTAGTGCCATGGAGAGGAGTCCTTGTTCTCTGATGCTGCTCAGCTCCTTCAGTTCCTCACCCAAGATCTGGGCTGGTGGGATGGAGGAGGAGCGGATGTTGTGCCTGAGTGGCACAATGGTGACGCAAGCCATTGGTGTTTGAGCATATGGTCGGCGACATACGCTTGGGATCCTGGCTTCAAGTTGGCATGGCTAGTATGGTTTGGTTTATACCTGATGTTCTCAAGCGCTTTCAGAAGGACAAGCAGGAGAGGGAACTGGTGGTTGGATGCGAGAGAGGAGCTCTAGCAGCAGGGGACGTCACCTGCAGCCACTGGAGGTGGTGAAGACCTTGGTGTGGAGAAACAGCAGGGAAAGGTGAAGAATCGGGCAGCGTGTAAACAGCAGAGAAATCTAAAAATGTAATGTCCAAATGGCCTCAGCGCTTGGCCAGGGACAGCCATGAGGGTCACGGTGTGTTGATGCCCCCCGTGTGGTACGGGTGTGAGGGATATCCTCACCACAAAACCCCCGTTACTGCTCTGGCAGGTTTTTCAGGGGCGAGTGCTGAAGCAGGCTGAGGGGTGCTTTGGGTTCCTTGTTTCAAATCACACGTGGTGTGGACGTAGAGGGTGTGAGCTCCATAGCTGCTGAAAGCTGGTCTTGCCCTGTTGGGATCAGCGATGTTGTCCCAGGTTCCAGCAGCAAAGGAGCTTGCCTAAAGGTAACTTCAGTATAAATCCCAAATAACATTTCTGGTTGCATGGAGGGATCACAGGGCTGGGTCTCTGTTACAGCTGAGGCCCAATTGTCCTCATTCCTATGCTCATGAAACTCCACCGAATTCAGGCGAGCGGTTCCTGGAGCTCCTGTGTGAGACTGAAAGGAGATTAAGTGCCCAGCAGTGCCTCCCATTCCTCCCATGTCTTGCACCTTTGTTAAGACCTTGCATTTCAAACCGTTTTAGCCGGTGGGAGGCAAATCAAAGCTGTTAGGTTTTAGCTGGTGACAATGGCAGGGTGCTGCGTGGTGTGCCCAGCCCCTGGCCTTTGTGCAGGGTTTGCTCAGCGGTGATGCTTGCCTTTATTTCATTTGCTTCTGCATCTGCATTTGTAACCGTTTTTTTTCAAGTTTCTGACTGGTGACTCATTAGGAGTAAATAGGCAAAAGGATATTGACTTTACACCTAGTAATTTGGGGGTGCTAACAAGCAAATCTCAGAGCTGTATAGTCAGTGGGTAAATTGTTCCACCTGGGAGGACTGGAAGAGGGGAAATAAAAAGCATTGCAAAGAAGCTGCACTTTTGTTTCTAGCTACTAGCCTTGGTTGTTCTTGCAGTTTGGGTGAACATCTGACGGTCACCATTGCTGTAACCTGTTTTGAGCTTCGCCAGGATTTTCTAGCACTGGAACTGTTAGACCTGTGTGGGCATGAGAAGAAGCTAAGATCCCAATTAGAAGATGCTAAATATGTTCGCTGAGAAATGAGGTGCCCTTTACGGCGGCTGGTGGAACAAGCCCTTCTTCCTGCGGCGTATGTGAGTGCAGGGCGGCCGATGAGTCAGGATGCGCGTCGCTGGTGTGCTGCACATGTGCTGCACTCGGGAGGGGAGTTAGAGACATACAGTAGCTTTGATATAGCTAGTGTAGGTACTGACAGCAGCAAACATCAGCAGTACAGGATGCCCATTAGGTAAACGTGAATCAGCGTGGCTCTGTGGACTGTGGCTGCAGGGATGGCAGAGGGTCATGGTCATGGCCATGGGCAGCTCACCCCTGCTGAGGTCTGTTCTCAGTTTCGCTGGGGCCCAAGGCAGCTGAAGATGTGCCTGTCCCTGTGCAGCCACATCTCTGACGCAGTGACCACACACCCTTAGGTACGCTTAAATCAAGACAAGGATGCCAGCTTTCTTGGGGAGAGCAACCTGTCGCAGGCGAGCTGGTGCACAGCTAAGGAGCAATGGTCTCTAGCCCTGGTGGTCCTCCTTTGAGCAGAGGGTTAGGCTGGATAACCTTCGGAGATCTTTTCCAGCATAAATGATTTTGTGGTTTGGTGAGTGTCTTTCGACACTGATTATCAGAACAGAACTGAGAGACAGAGTCATTAATGATCTGTTGCTTTGAAGGCAGTGGTTCTCCTTTGGATGTGCTCAGTGGGACCCTTAGCAAGTGTCTTTTCATGGTTTGTCCTTCCCTTTTCTCCTTGTGATTTTTGTATTGAGATTTTTAAGAATTTATATTATTTAAAAAACTGTATGTAGGCAAGGTTTTCCATTCTACAACTTTAGTCCTTTGCCCTTTTCCCTCAGCTTGGATTGACCCACCTAATGTCTGTAAAGATGATGCCATCGTGCACAAGGGTGTGTAAAACGTAGTTTATTGTCAAAGGTGGAGTGGAGAGGCACACTTTGTACCAGCACTGTAACCAGTTCTCATCTCTGCTCCTTTCTGGACATAAGTCTGGTTGACTGTACGCTTTGAATGGAAGAAAGGAGCCCCCGGTCCTGCTGTATCCTATGTCAGGCTCCCTTTACCAGCTCCAGCTCTGCGGCTGTGACTCCCAGCCTCACTTGTCCTCCTCAGTGCCTGACCTGCCTGCAGCCGCTATCTGTTTCTCAGCAGGAGGAATCTGAGGAAACGCAGCAAACTTCAGCTCCTGGGGCTAAATTGTTGTGCTCTGTAACAGCAAACTGTGTTGAACTAATTGACAACCAGCTTTAAATGTAGCTCAATCGAGCAAATACATTGATTTATTTTTTCCTCTCTTAGCGAGTGTTAAGCGGCTTCCAGCTTGGTTTCCTCCCCAAGAAGTGGATAGCTCATCTATTGTGTAGTAAAACTGATGGGCAGTTTTGACCTCTATACAATCCTTTCAGTACGTTGAGGGAGGAAGGAGTTTCTTCTAGTCGTATGAATGTTTGACCACTTACAAAAAGCAAAACAAAAAAAGCCCAGCCCAAAACCACACACAACAACAAAAGATGATCCATTTTCTCTGGATGTCTTTGAAAGAAGCTTAGTTTAGAGACAGACTGGAGAGAAAGGCTATTGATTTTGTTTGACCTCCAAACAGACTGCGGTCAGTATATTTTCCCTGTTGGAAGCAGTTCAGGGCTCTGAATTTCCGTGTCAGCGTTTGTATTCTGAAGTGCACTGGAGCTTTTGCTGCTGCTTCAATAAATAGCAAGCTGTAGGGAAAGGTAATGCTGGTATATATGTATTTCCCTCTAGATCTGCCCTTCCTTTTTTTTTTTTCCTGTAAACTGGGTCGTGTTGCTGATTAAGCATTTACAAGTCCTTTTCACTCAATGTCATGCAGGTTAGTGGCTTAAGCCAGGGCTACAAGCAACAGTTTTGTAATCCCTGTCTTGCTTTTTCCAGTGCTGAGCCAGGTCCTTTCCCAGCATCTTGCCTGCACCAGCCCCTGTTGCCATACCTGGTGCAAGGAGAGACGCCTGCCTGTACACAGGAATTACTATGTAAGAAACCCTACAAAAAATACCGTCCCCTCTTCCACCCTGAGTATTGTCAGCCTTTACATAGGAAAGCCTTCCTGATCTGTGCTCAGTCTCCTGCAGTGAAACAGAATATTCTGTTTGGTGACTCCTGTAGAACTGGAAACGCTCTGCTTGGTACGGGTTTGCAGATGTTCTTGTAAAATGGCTTATGACAACTGCCGTGCCCTTTCTCCGGCAACCGCCTAGCGAAGAGTGGCTTCAAGGGATAGAAATACCTGTAGGGATGTGTTGGCTGCCAGGTTTCTAAATGAACTTCTGTGATCTCCTTTGAGATGAGCTGTACCTGTCGGTATCTCTCCATGCCGAGCTCTCGACTGCGTTATCTCCTCCTAATTTAACAACAGTGCTTCACACGGCGTGCTTCTGGCTTGTGTGCTTCGGCCCGCTTTGCGGCAGATTCGACACAGCGAGTTGGCTGCTGTTGGCACATCAAAGGGCAGCCTGACAGACCTGCCGCGGTGTCATCAGGCTGTAGGCAGAGCGTCGCTGGCGTTGGATACCAGCTGCTGAGCTCCCCTCTTGGCGTTGGCAGCGTGAGCTTCGTTTCTAACCCACACGGACAGACGTTCCTTGTGGTCCTGATGCTGTTGGTCTTCATTGCCACTGCCAGCCTTGTGTCTGCTCCTGGTTGTGTTTTGGGTCAGGGTGGAGGCTGCTGGTACGGATGCATGAGAGCCTGCAGCGTATGTGGTCTGCTGACAATTATACAGCATCAGTTTTGAACTTAAGCACTTAATTTCCCAGAGAGTAATAGCCCACTGCATCCCTAAAAAATAATGAATGGTGGAAGATGTATTTGCGCAACCTGTGCCAAGTCAAGCTGAGGTTGCAGCCTGCATTTGGTGTGTAACCCCAGTGACTCCCTGGAGTGGGACTTTAAGGGCTCCCCAGAACCTTTTCTTTCTGTCTATAGTCCAAACCCCCCCCTCTCCCTACATCTGAATATTCAATTACATTAACCCTTTACAAATGGCTCTGCAAACACCTCCGAGAGTGGTGAGAAAGAGAGCCCTGTAACTGTTAAAGCTCTGCACAAACATGAAGGTGAGGAGACGACGGAGGGCGGTGGCGGGAGGTGACGGACTTGCCCCCAGCCCCAGCACTGTTTGCCTGGCACGTCCCCATGGCTGGAGCTGCTGGAGGTGGGTCCCATGGGTGCTGCATGCTGGTCTCCCCAGCTGTGCAGCCATGTTGGGTGCTCATTTCTACCCTTGGCACCAGTGCTGCTAATTATCCCTCGTCTCCAGTTCCCATGGCCTGGCTGGCGAGTGGTTCCCTGTTTGCACTGAGACATTGGGCAGAAGAAGGCAATGCAGAGGGACCGCCGTGCTGTCTGGGGCCATTTAATAATCATTATTACTAACACAACAATAATGTTCATCAACCTGCCATTTGCCTGGGGAGTAAGTAGTCCTGGGCTTGCAGTCTGAGCGCAGACTGGTCTCTTTAGGTATTGCCCACCTCAAGGTTATCATAGAATCGTGGAATCATTAAGGTTGGAAAAGAGCTCTAAGATCATTAGGTCCAACAATTACTAAGCAGAAAGTTTTGCCAGAGCCCTGAGCGGCAGGTGATGTATCAGTAAAACACGTCGCTGGAAATGCAGGTAATCGCTGGGAAAGCAGCAATGCTCTGTGTTACCTATGGCAATGGCTTCCATAGGTGGTCTCCAGTACGTTGTGGTGGTGAGTCAGGAATATGACAGTTTCTTGTTAATGATCTAAATCAAAAACTAAGCACATGCAGCAAAGCAAGGATGCCCTCATGTTTTAAGTGCCTGTAATCTGTTTCTAAGAGCTGGGTACCAAAACATCCCTTTGATTCTCGAAGGTAATTGTACCTCTTAATTAGCTGGAGAAAAAAAAAACACAGCCTGAGATCTTGCTGTATAAATTATAATTAACCCCTTGGCACTGGAAGTTGAGATTTCCTGCCCCCGAGCACAAATGCGAAACGCATTAGCAGCACTTAACGTCAGGCACTCTCGCCCACCGCAGCCGAGGGGTCAGCTCGCTACCCCATAAATACTGCCGCGCTCCCGAGGCCGGTAGGAAAATGGCAGGGAAGCCGCGGAAACCCGAGGGGAAGCACTAAATACACCGTGTGAGGATGTTTGACCTGCTGTTTTTTCAGAGCTGCAAATGCCCCAGCAGGAAGGACAACACAGAAGGAAAAAAAACCCCAAATCCCGAAGCCCGGCGAGGAGATGGGAGCAGGGAGAGGGACGCTTCCCGGCGAGCGGGTTTTGTTAGCCGACATGGCTGGTTGCTTCGCCGTGAGAATGGCTCTTGGCGCTCCCGCCTCACACCCCTCCAGCGAAATAATTGTCTGGTGCCAGACACACTTGGCTGTGCCTGCTGTATGGGGAGCGCGCCAGCCCGGGGCCCTCGGCCACCCACTGCCCTCATTCACCAGCATCCTGCTTTTTTGTCTCCTTTTCATTCGTGGCGGTCGGTCGGGGGATGAGCTTTAGCTCTTCACGCCGGAGGTGGACCTGCAGCGGAACAGCAGGTTGGGGCAGCTGGAGGCAGGGAGGAGGAGGGCGGCGTGGCTGTTGCTGTGGGGAGACTGGAGGCTGGCCCGAGCCTGCTCGCACCTGCAGATCTTCCCTTCCCTCTCCCCTGATCCACAAAGGGTCTCTGCTCACTTCGCGACCTCGGTGGAGGGCCAGGCCTGGTGGGTGCTTGGGTTTAGGGAAAGCCATCCGCTTTCCCCACCAGGAGTTTGCACAGAGGCTCCCCAGTTCAAGTTAGCCAGTTCCTTGGAGGGTCCAGGACGTGGTTTAGCAGGCATGGTGGTGCTGGGCTGATGGTTGGACTGGATGATCTTAGAGGTCTTTTCCAACCTAAATGGTTCTATGATTCAGATGGAGAAATGACTCTCTTCTGCCGTGGGTCAGTCCCAGGGTGGCTGCAACACTGCGCTGGGCTATAAAGCCCTCATGAATGAGGTGGTGTTTGCCAAGGGCTGTTGCTTGCCCCACAGGCTGCATGGCACGTTCTCAGGCTCCTTCGTGCCGGTGGCTCTGGCGGTGGGGGGTGTCGTGGGCACTGGCAGCCCCTCCTATAGCAGCGGCAGTCAGCTGAGCTCGGGTGGTGGCAGCAGGCGTGGGGTGACTTGGTCACCTTGGCAGGTTTCTAAGGTGGCTTCATCCTCCCGTGGCAAAGGTGAGGGGCAGCCCTGCTCCTCGGGCTTGGCATGGAGATGTGGCTGTCAGGGCTGCCTTGAAATATTTCATCTGCTGTGTGTGAATTGCAGCGGGGAATTTCCTTCTCCTGTCTGCTGCAAAGATTGTAGAAGGAGATAAAATAGGACAGCAGCAAGGTGTCCCGACAGGAAGGTGGGACGTGCTTGCTGGCACGGGGTAGCGAGTGCTGGAAGGAGGATTTCTCCTGTGGGTTTTGTCCTTTCTATGTCTGAAGATTTTCAAAGAGAATTATGTGTTGATTAAAGAGCTGGCTGAAGAGCTCTCCAAGCTAAACGAGCTCTGTCTCTCCGTGTTGGGGCGGGTACAGGCTGGGCACCTACAGCAGCGGGGTCACCTGCCAGCATGGCACCCACTGCCTTGAGGGACCGTCCCCTGCGCGGATCCATGGGGCCACCGCCCCGGGGTGGGGAGGGGAGGGAGGGATGCTCTAGTGCGGGGAGGAGAGAACAGGACTGAGAAAATTTTGGATGGAAACATGGGGCTGAGTCTGAGCTTTATAGGTGACCTGGGTCTCTAGATAAACTGAAACTGGGAAAAGTAACATATAATATAATGCAGATTTTACACTGTCAGTGCTGATTCTTTAAACCCAGAATACCCCAAAATAAGCTATTAGAGATAATGCCTCTTTTCTTTGCTGCTCTTGTGTATCACGCCGCAGATGAAGACTGGCTTAGTTCTGTACTTGATTTACTTTTTGTATTAAGATTTAACATGGGATCTCCTTTTCTTAATCCAAGCACTTATGGTTTGAATGCAGAATTATATTTGAGATTTTTTTAAAGTACCTTTATTAAAACATAAAACTAATTTTACAGTTCTGCCAGGTCTTATTTAAATACCCAGTGCCAGATGCCTTTTGTCCCAAATGACTCTAGGAAAAGAAAAAAAAAACACAAATCCAAACTTTTAAAAGTTCTCATGCAGTTAAAATGCAGTAAAAGGCAAGGAAATAGTTTTACCTATGCTGTGGACTGGGGGTAATAGTTTAAGAAAAGCCCTGTGATGAATGTGTTTCCTAAAATAAATATATGAAACCAAAGGTGCTAAAGGCAGAGTTAGTGTGATACCTGAATTTTGTTGTTATTTCCGTTGCTGCTGCTCTGAGAATAGCTGAAACAATTGTGCTGCGTCTGTGAGGAGAGACCTTTTCACAGGGACCGATGCAGAGGACCCTCCTCCAAGGTGCTTCACCCAGGGGACTCGCTCTGGCTGCGCGTGGTTCCAGACGATGCCTGTCCTCAGGTGCTACAGAAAATGAGTTCTTGTTCCCCTCTTTCAGGCCCTACCCCAAACTAGTCACACTCTCATACTCTTATCGGGGACTGACGATTGCGTATACTTCATTTAGTAGTGTATTATCTTTTGTATGGCAAAAGTGAGCATCAGCAGCACAAGCATTAAGGAGTCGGATATCTTTGTGTTTGCGTCCGTTTGTAAGAGCAAACCCTGTTTAAAATCTTAAAACAGAGAGGAATTTCCCCCATGTGTCAGAACAATGGGCCCCTCTGAGAAAATGCAAGAGCGTGCCTGTATTTCTAGCCATAAAATTGTCATAATTTCAACTTTTACTAGAGGTCACAGAATAATAAAACCTGCATGGTAGAACCTAGCATCTTTTTGTATCAGGCATGGCTGATAATCTTAATTCAGCTAACACTGCAAATACTCTACATGTTTCTCCTGATCAGCCCCAATTTGGAGCACGCGCAAATACAGCAGTGGAGCCTGGTGGGACTAACTTCTGGAGTACGTGAAACCATCGTGGTGTTGGCATACAGGAGAGATTTCTGTGTTTCAGACTCCTCGGTAGGAGGTTGTGGTGGTGCTAACATCACACCTACTTCATTGCTGAGGACGAGCAGGCAGCCGCCGGGTTGCCCAGGAGAGGTGGGTGAGTGCTTCGGAGTAGATGTGGTCTGTCCTACGCGTCTGGCCACAGATAAAGCAGCTTTGGAGAAGCAAGAGTACATGGGGTTCCCGTAGTTGTCGTTCTCTGCTTATTGTTATTTTTGTGTACATCAGTATTTTTATTGGGTTCAGCTGAGACTGGGAACAAGAGAGTCAAAACAACTTCAGCGGGGTTTGTTGTTGCGGTAATTCTAACCCTCTGCAGGACAGGAGAGGTTCACGCTATTTCCAGGCCCAAGAGACTCCAGTGCTTTGGATGCATTTCAGCTGGGCGCTCCGGGCCAGCTTCTGAGGTCCTTGTCTGCTGGGCTTGACTGTGTCAGTAGGAGTTTATTCAAATGAGAATGATCAAAGACATCGGGGTTTGGCCCTTTATTTTTCATTTTAGGTGCTTTTTCAAGCATAACAGAGCTTCTGAACTTTTTTGAGGCTCATCCTTCACTAATTCCAGACTCGGAGCCTGGCAGCTTGTCAAGCAGTTTTCCTGCCTCTGTAGCAATACTGTCCACTTGAGCTGTGTTTGGAGGCAGCAAGACACCCTGGTGAGATAGAGGAATTTCTGTGCTAACATTTTTAACGTTTCTCTTTCCAGGCTTGCTTCTTAGTCATTGCGAGCGTGCAGGTGGCAAAGTTCAGTGCAGGATTTGTTCACTGCTGCTCCCCGCCCAGGCACTTTTAAAGCACACAAGCTAAAGCCTCCAGTTTTACTGAATCTCATCTAAATAAGCTTATTCACCATCATTGAAGCAACTGCCAAAATATTTTTAGTGTCTCTTATGGTAAATTATGTATAAAACGTCTGTGAGAGGCCAAGTCTGATTCCCCACTGCTTAGTCCTGTTTTCTTAGATCTACAAATGGGTGCAAATGGCTCCGTGTCAGAATGACAGTATTTTATATTCATTTTGCACATGGGTAAATGATGACCAGGCTCTGGGTAGTGCAGGCTTGGGCCAGTAACATGGTACATACAATTTTAATGCTGTCCTCAGATATTTTTTACGTCTTGTTTTTCACACAACTGCAGATTCAGGGATTTATTAAATTTTCATTTAAGTTGGGCAAAATCTGTAAGACCTACCTTGGTATTTATTCTAGTTTTACGTCAGCTAAACTATCAAATGATTTTGATGTGCATGGACTGATAAAAGACCTCAAATTAGCGAATTTTCATTTAAGCTTCTCCCAAGATGTGGTGAATAGAGTTAGTTTGTGGGGACTGCGTCTGAAAGCTTTGTCATCCTTTAGGAGCCTGGGCAGTCCTGAGAAGAGCACTTCTTTGCTTCACAATCTCCTTTTTGTTCTTGGTATTCCCATTCTGGCACAAGCAACGCATCTGCTAGAGGATGGGGAGGCAGGCTCTCCCCAAGATGGTCCCTGAGAAGCTCAGGGAACATCAGCAGCTCAGCATCGTTCCCTGGGTGTGTTTTGTTAGCTACCGCTGAACTGGTAGTGGAATTTCTTGAGTGGGTGTCCCTAAAGGTGAGACCACTAATGGCATGACGGGCTTAAATAGCGGAGGTTTCGCTAGCGTGTGAGTGATGTTTTAATACCCGGTATCTCGGTCTGTGCACCCCGCGGGGTTAACCGCTGCGGCAGCGCGTCCTGCTCGCACATCTGCCTTGGGCTGGGTACTCGGGCTGGCGTGGCTGGCACCAGCACGGATATTTCCGCATGTCTTGGCCTCGTGTCACGTAGACGTGCCCAGTGAGCGCCGAGGGGATGGCTCAGCATCCTGGAAACGGGACAGGACGCCTGCTCGGTGTTAGATGGCTGTCTGCAGATGGGATTGCCTGAGAGCATCTCCCGGAGCCTGAAGCTCCTGTCAGCTGAAACCCAGAGGAAGGTGTCCCAGAGTGCACGAGGAAAGGGAATGCTAGCCCTTTCTCTGCTAAAAGTGCTGCAGTCCTGCACTTTGCTCCATTGAAGCAAGCCCTTGGGGTGGTGGCAGGTAGGCAGGGTGAGGAGACAGCCCTGAGGAGGGCTGGGAAGGGGGGAGGCTTGGAACTCCGTGTCCAAAGCCGTGCTCCCAACGTGTACAGCCACGCAGCTGGTGGCAGAGAGCCTGAAGCCATGCAGGGGTCTTTATCAGGACCCAGAAGCCATGTAGGGGTCTTTATCAGCACTCAAGGGGCTTCCGATGTGTGTGAAGTCCTTTGTGTGAAAGTATTTGCAGGATCAGGTTGCTGCAGTGTAAATGCCTTTGAGGCCTTTGCTGCATTATGGATTTTCTTCTGATGTCTCCCGTGCAAATATTTAACCTGTCTGGTTCCTGAGAGCTACCGAGGCTGTTGCGCGGGTGGCAGGTTGTCTCTGCAGTCTTTGCTTTGTTCACACAGAGCCCTCAGTCCTGCTCCCCTTCCCACCCCAAAATCGACCATGGAGAAGTGCCGCCGGGGACTTGGCACTTGGCGTGTGTTGATGCTCTGAGGGACTTGTGCACTCCCAGTCCTGTCTTTTTCCCTAACTCCGTCAGCTGACTGAGTAAAAGATGTTTAAACGAGGTTTAAAAGAAAACCTCATTTAGAGAGATGGCCTTTTTAACAGCCTGGGTGCGCTGCTCCCTGTGCGCTCCCCCCATTCTAACGCCAGGTAGTTCCCTTGCTTGTGCAAATCCACGGCTTAAAAAAGAACATACCTGGAGCCTGGATCGTGGAGCTGCTCTCGCTCCTCCTCCCCACAACCATCCCTTTTAATAATTTGACATACATATATCCTATGCTCGCTCAAGACGGACTCGATGAGCTCATTGCAGTGGTATGTGGGTCAGGCTCTGCCCTCCTGAGTACCAGCCGTATTGATTTCGGTGGTTATTCCTGATTTGGACCTGGATAATTGGGAAGGGAGTTGGGCTGTGTGGGTTGTAACTGTTTAAAATGGTACAGTTTGGAGGAATGTACAAGTGTGCAAACAAAACTTGAGGATGTAGCCTAGATTCCGTCACTTGTTCGTAGCCTGCGGACTTTATTAGACCCTCCAGACTTTACCTAATTTTGGCATTATTCCCTCGTCATTACGTCATGGGTGTGAAGTGGAGACAGGGTCGTTCTCTCCTACCTTGTGGCCATGTAAAGGATTCGCGTGGTTTTAGTAGGGGACAGGCTATGTTTGAGCAGGTTTCAACTATTTTAAGCACTGTTGGCCATGCTGGGGTTCTCGCTGGAAGATTCAGTCTTACCAGAGAGTAGATTTTAGTCTCCCATCAGATGCCATACGTGCTGTGAACTACGGAAAGGCACTTGGTCTCGGTTCACAGCGTCAGAGTTACTAAACTGGAAAGCCGCTCTCCATCACGGACGCTGCGGTCCCAGCCACGGCGCATCTGTCTGTCCTTCCTCTTCACTAGCTGGAAATGGTTTCAAGTGCTGAGAATCGTTTCCCTAACTTTGTAATTGTATCAGAAAAAAGCTGCAACAAAAGCAACAAAATCTCGGTCCCCTCTGAGAGCCTTTTCCCCAGAAAATCTGTTTTAGCTGGCCTGCTTCAAGGTGCCCGTGGGCAGAAGAAGTGGTTGTAGTTTCTTTCTCTCTATGGTTCCTTTTGCAGGATTTTTACCTGCTAGGAAAAAGAAAAGCAATGGTGGATAGACTTGAAGTATCCAGTCCTTCTGCACCTTCCTTGTGTTTTCCCCTTTATCTCATTATTTATGTGAAACTGGCTGGCTCTTGGGCTTTTCTGATAGGTACTGTGTAAACATTACGCTTCTCAGGTGCCCTCTTTCTCCTTGCTTTCCCTGTGCTTTTCTGGCTCCTGTCCTCCCACTCCCAGGAAATATTTGAAAGATAATTTGGCGTATTTTCTGCCACCTTCACATATCTCCCTGACTTCATGTTTTCTTAGCTGGAAGATAGCTTTTCAACATATATATGTAATCCTTTTCACCTAGACATGTGAGGAATTCCAGTCTCTTCCAGTGGGAGTTTTCAGGAAGGTTTAGGTTAAATGGGCCAATAAGGCAAAAGCATGTAGCAGAAGATCTCGCTCTCTAAAGACATCTTTTCTCTTTAGCTCTTTCCCCCCCTCCCCTGGAAAATATATCAGAATATCTAGCTGTCAAAGAATTTAAACAATAATACCTGATCTGAAGGCTAGAGTGCAGGGCTTTTGAAAATAAAGATTGTAATCTCTCTATGGTGTATCCAGGGACTGATGGAGCTGGGAGGCAGGTGTCCTGAGCAGCAGACTGCCGTGGGGATGCTGCTGCAGCTTGCTGGCACTTATTTTATCTGAGCTCTCAATGGAAGTTCTCTTGGATTTTCCCTTGCACTGTTGTTGTGGCCATAGCATCTTTATCACAGAAACAAAACAGCAAGACGAATCCAGTTTACATTCATTTAAATCCTGCTGGTGGTGGCTGAGCTCTTCTCCTGCCGCATGTGAGCGGGGTGGGAGACCTCAGCAGCCCCTTCTGCTGGGGCAACCTCTGTCCCCCAGAAACTCTTGTTGCAGCCTGTAGGGCTGGGATTCATCCCAGCTGATTTTAGCTGACCAGATGTGTTGTCCAAGGTCCCTGTCTGGGCTCCTGAGAGAATTTAGGGAGAGAGGGGAAAATCCTCCCCCATTTACATGCCTGGCATAAAAAGGAGAATCATGTGAAACGGGTGCCTTAATGTGGAAGTCAACTGGGTATGAACCCTACCCCAAATCCACACTGATCTCTTGTAGGAAAGGAGGTCAAGGATCCCTAGAAATAAGAGCGTGTTTCCAGCATCTTAAGACTCAGGTTTTTCAGAATTGGGTACATTAGTGGCCCTAGCTTGTACTTTGGCAGCTAGGGTCACAGCAGGGAGCAGGCAGCATCTGCCGAACCTCCTTCACTCTGCTCCCCACTCCTAGACATTGGGTGCAGGATGACCTCTGGGGCTCGCGAGCCTCCTCGGGGTGCTGGGGTACATATGCCGCTGTATTCACTGGTGTGGGTGCTGCACTGGGCGTTTGCCCATCCGCTGCTTCTCGGTCTGTGCTGTGGCACTAGCCCAGGAGGGATCTCAGCGCCGGCGTAACCTTTGCAGCCTGGAGGAAAGGTGACTTCCATTTAGTTCTAAATTATGACATTATTTTATTAGATCTTTAAACTTTATTTAAATTCTTTATGTAAAAAGGAGGAGGAAGGTATCATATTTTAATTAGTAGCGGTGTCAAAGGAGACCTAGATTAATTATTTGAAATCACTCCATCCAGATGGTTTTAATTTTCACAGCAGGGAACCGGCATCTTTTTAAGGTGATATTTTTCAAATTAAAATCAGCTTGGATATTACTCATACTGGCTGCAGAGCGAGGGGGTGGGGAACGCGGGCTGGCATGCCCCGTGTTTGTCCGTCTGAGCGCAGGCTGCTGGGGAGACCTGTGTCGGTGAGGTGGGGGTTGCCGACTGTCTGGCAGGACCGCGGACTGCGGATCTCGTGTTGGAGTGCTTTATCAACATCAGCTCCTACTTTGGCTGGCCAAACCCCGTACCTGATATTCAGCGTTATTCTTAGCAGCTTTAATCACAGCGCTGAGACTGGGACGGATGGAGCAGCTTAGGTGGGAACTTACCGTGTCCTGTGCAAGCTGTGGAGCCCCCGCTTGACCCCTTCGGTGGGTGGCCCTGTGTCTGTTTGCACTCCTGTGCGGGTTCGACAGCATAGGTCTGTGGGTGGCTCCTTGGTGCTCTGGGTGTTGGCCGTGGTCCTTGGGCCAATTTTTGGGACCTCTTGTGCTGGCTCCATAACCTTCCCTCCTGAGGGGCTGCTGCTCTCCCCACCTGAGGCTGACCATTAGTCCTCTCTAATGCCCTTGCTCACGTGAGGGGAAGACCTTGGCTCTTTAAAGACAGTCATACCTTTGGGTATTCCCTTGTCTATTAATGCTGCGTTGTGTCTGAGCAGCCTCCCTGAACTCCTTGAACCAGTGGACATTCACCAAGTTATAGACCACGTTGCTCATCTTCCCCTTGAAGACAGGTGTTTGACCCTATGCCATCCTCCTTCATCCTGGTTTTGCTCATGTTTATGTCCTTACTATGATGGGATATTTCTGGTTCACATGGCCCTTCCTCACTTAAGTGGTCACTGGTTCGATACCACCTTGGCAGGTGTGGAGGGAAAGCCTGCAGCACCTGGCTGTCGCTGGCAAGCTGCTCTCCATCACAGATACCCCAAAACACAGTGCGTTTCTGAAAGACTTAGATAAATATCCATATTTATGCATGATTGCAAGTAATATTCTGCTGTAATGCAGGCATTACCCCACTTGCTGTCAGAAAGAAGTTATTCTTCAAATATCCCCTGTGATAAAGGTTTAACAAATATATCTAATAAGTGTAAGCAGCTAGTAACTGGAAAATCCTGAACTTGCATATGTGACTGAGCTGCAAAGGCAAAACTCCGTTTAGGGCCCCTGTGAGTTAAAGGTTTGTGATATTTGCTCTGCTGCAGAAGCCAAAAGCTGACTTTACAAGTGGGAAAAATATTAATGTGTTTAAATGAAACAAACTCCTATTTCTATCCCCATGGTAAATCCTTACACTGAACATATTTGCTCTTAGAGGGTTTTAAAGTTTGAAATATGAATGCCAAAAAGAATGTGACTTTTTGCAGCACAGATCAAACATTCTCCAGAGTTTGGCAAAAGCCGTGTTTCTACGGTAAGGCTCGGGTCTTACAAGCGTGAGTATTTCCAGAGCAGGACCGTGGATTTGCACTTGCTGACACTTACACATTCTTGCATTGTGTTTCGACCATGTCTCCTTTCTCCCCCTGCATATCAGAGATGGATCTGAACCAAAATGTCCAGTCTGCCTGTTCCTGCCTCTCCAGGGAAATTCCTGGAATCCGAACCTCGAGCATGACTGGAATTCGTGTTTAGATCAGAGATGGAATAGACTGCTGAATTTGGATGTGTCTAGGTTTTTGAGATGTTGGTGGCACGCTACACATCTGGGTGGCAGCTCGGCCTCTTCTGCGAACTTAGTTGTGTCGGGGCAGGTGGTTTATGAAGATGCAGCAGAAATCTGTCCTCTACCGTGGCTCCTGGCAATGCTGCAAACCGGCTCTGCCCCCAGTAAACATGGAAGGCACTATGAGACTGGCCATATTTCTCACAGCTAGAGCAGGAGTCACGGACGTGGACTGCCAGAAAGCATTTAGTGACCTCCTGGGAACCTAGCTAGACACACAGAGGATGTCTGCGGAGCGGGTATTCATCAGACAGAACAAGCAGTGCCAAATTTCTCCCCTGCTAGGTGTTGTGGTGATCTTCAGGAGATCACTGTGATGTTTTGCACCACGAGCGTGAGGCTGGACCGCTTCTGTGAAGTGCTTGAGGGCTGCTGGCTGTGGGGAAAGGGTTTTTGTTCTTGTCATGCTAATCTTTTATCTTCATGAGAATGAAATCCATGTTCTTACCCTCCAAGAACCCTCCTGCGGCGTGGAGGAGAGCATTAGCATTGAGCTTTATACTGCTGATGGTGGTGGGGTTGGTGCGGACTGATGGAGCACACACGCGTATGTGCGCGTTCTGTGCTAAACTGGCATTAAATCTGGAGCATCCGCGTGGGAATCACTGGAGATGTGTCAGACCTGCACCTGCGGCCAAGCCTGGAGCCCGGCCCCTGGGTGGCTCCTTGGGCTGTTCCCTTGCAGAGCATGGCAGCGTGGTGTGGTTCGGGTAGAGGTAATGGGACAAGGCGCTGATGAGCTTTGCACGCTCTGACTTAATGGGACCACATTGGTAAATGCTTCTTTTTTCTTCTTCCTTCACAAGCCCAGCTTCTAGTGGAAACAGACACTTTTGGCAGTCAAGTCCGGATCAAAGGGAAGGAGACAGACTTCTACCTTTGCATGAACAGGAAAGGCAAGCTAGTGGGGAAGGTAAGTGTTTCCTATTAATTCATTTGTAACATGAGTGTTACCTTTAGCAGCCTCCTCACGGCTGTAATGATGTGTTCGAGCTTTGCCTGTCAGCCTCAAATGAAAAGCAGGACGGAGGGAGGTGGGCTTTGCGAGCCCTCCCCCACGCCAGTAAAACCAACCTCTGCAGCCCACCCTGGGATTCTCGGATCACGCTTCCGATGCGGGTGGGTTTGCGCTTTACAGTTGCGTTAAACTGACGTGAGATGTCATCTCGGCATCCCAGTGTCGCGGCCAGCCCCGTGATAGCAGCGTTGCTTGGTCTTTGGGGTGAGAATCAGAATAAAAGGGCAGGCGGAGCGCGGTGCTGGGGAGGTGGGCGATGTCGGACTCCTCTCGGTGGCGAGCCAGGGGATGGTGTGGCAGAGCTGATGCTGGAATCCGAACATCGTGCTAGGGCTGGGCCTCACGGTTCTAGCGTTACGGGAATATTTTATTACTTTGGATCCCCGCGCAATGGAAGCATGTAACAAATTACAGCGCGTTCACCCGTCTAGCTTAACTGCTTTGCTGAAGTCATATTTTTTATGTATTAGCTTGTTTTTGTAACTTAGGCAGTTCTTCTGTATTGTTGGCAAACCTAGAAGCTCGCTAACCAGGCAGGAGCTTGCTCAAAGCTAAAATATCACCAAAAAAGAAATATAAAATACAGTATCACGGCCCCAAAAGGCTGCCTCCTCCACCGCCTGCACTTTGCACCACCAGGAATTGAAATCTGGCATCTTTGTGGCTGTGAAAAAGGGAAGCGGAGTTTTGTTTTGAGTCAACACAGCGAAAGCCGCGCTCCCAAACAGAAACCAGAAACCAAATGGCTCCGATGAAACGTTATTTACTTTTGTGGTCCCGGGAGTGACACTTGCGGGACGAGCGCCTTCCCCGGGGGTTCCCTCCTGCCACTGCTGCTTCCCTCGCGCGTGGTGCCGATGCTTCTGTGGAGACTCAGCCCGGCTCGCCCGCCAGCAGCCGCTGGCCGTGGCAGCCTGCCCGACCCGCGGCGAAGCGGGCAGCGTCCGGGACGATGCTCAAAATCCGTGGGGGCTTGGGAATCGGTGCTCCGGGAGGGCTGGACCAAAGCAGCTGGTTCTCTCCGCTTCCTCCGCTTCTGCGGTGCAAGCGCTGCTCTGGGTGAGGCACCGTGGTTTGATCTTGGGCAAGGAAGTTTGTTTTTTAACCAGACTTAGACCTCTTGGGATATGCATGGATGCTTTTGAATGTTGCGCTGAACCCAAACCTGGCCCTTGATTTTTTTGCCTTTATTTTCCGTCCTTTAAATGTGATAATAGAATTTTTCCCTGAAATGATACAAGGATAATTTTGTTAATGTTTATGAGGTGCTGCTACCACAGTAATGGAGACCTTAGAAGCATCCAAATTAGATGTAGTAAAATGAGCATGAAATCTTACCTTTTTCTTTCATAAACCTTACCGCAGGGTGGATCCGCAGTGGTACACGGTGCAACCCACATCCTTTCCTGGTCTGCGCCGAGTGTCTGTGAGCATCCTGGCAAAGTCAGAGGCTGTTTTTCAAAACATATAGTATATTTTGGCAAGATTCGTCCCTTGATTTGGCTCATCAGGCACTGAGGCAGGACAGTCCTTTAGTTTGTCACCTGTCATGCGGCGTAAAGCTTTTTTTTTTCTTGATGCCCTTTTCATAATGTTAAGATGGCAAATTGTTTGTTACAAAAAAAATAATAAATTCATTCTTGTAAATCTGAGCCTTCCCACCCCAGACTGCCGACAAGTTCATAAGCCAGCCGACCTGAGCAGGAGAGGGTATGGAGCATGGCGTTTGGAAGGAAAATGTTCCAGACGCGTTGCCCATATTAACAGCTTCTCATGAGCAAAAAAAGAAAATAATAGCATGTCTTCTTGATACCAAAGAGTGTGGTTTTAATTAGTATCATAGTTTCAGCTCTTTTTGTGGCAAGAGTTTTGAGGGAATGCTCTAAACAGCTAGTAAACCCCAAGGAAAACATTAGATAAAAGTTACGCTTGGACTTATACAAATATTTAAGTTCAGTCTGGGGGTGGAGGGGAATGAAACCCATAAACTGATTGTTTCACGGTCGCCCCGGTATGTTCATTTGGCAAGAGAGGAGCCATGGGACCAAACCGGGTCTTTTTCTCTGCTCATTTCCTATTGCCTTACACTGCATAATCCCTAACAATACCAGCATATGCCATCTGGCTTTGTTCTCCTCCTCAGTCAGCAGTTTTGGATCCCCCCCAGTTGAAAACCTGCTTTGAATTTAGTCCTTTTTGTTTCCCATAATCACCTACAAAGGGTATTACAGAGCAGAGCAGGTTGTTGTTGTTCTCAGCTGGAACTGGTGACGAATGCAAGAGCTCCAGAGCCGGGGCTCGCTCCCCACCTTGGAGCCGGTTGTGTTGCAGGCCAACAGACTAACCCACGGGGCTGTGAAGGGCAGCCTTTTCGTCTTTTTATTTATTTACCAGCAATTGCACCTACGCCAGCATTTCTGAGCGGAGGCCATCTGATGGAGCTTTCTCAGGAGCCCCAAACCTTGTGTTTTCCTCCTCACTTGGTTGTTACCCCATGTGTGTTCACGGCCAGCATTGGCCAAAGGGCTCGGAGGTGTTTTGGGCAGGCTTCTAATTTTATTTATTGTCACAGCATGCAACTGCTGAGGTCACCAACGCTCTACATGCTGCTTATGAAAACTGGAGGTGGGGCAGGTGTTGTACAGGGAGTTACTTTTCTGTTAAAGGTGACCAGCACCAGGGAAAACAACTGAATTGTGTTTCTTGGTTGATTCTTGGTGTTATGTTGAAGAAGGCTCAGGAAATATTTCATTTTATTTTTTTTCCTTCTGACCATATTGAACTAGGTGTTTCTGTAAAAACTTTTTTGTCTTTTTTTATTATTATTACTGTTTATTTGTCTTAAGCTTCTTACAAACATGGAGGAGATGGGCACTCTGAAAGGTTCAGCTCTCCTTCCAAGGAGAGGCGTAATGTGACTTCTCCACTTGTGACAAGGCACAACATGAACTGGTCACCTAGAACACAAGAACTCTGAATATTTGCAGTAATTCAGTGTTAGGGGAGAAGAGGAGCTAATGGACTCTTTGGAGGAGCTCTGAGTTTCTAACTGTGATTCTCCTGGTGAGTCCTCCTGTGGTTTTTCTCCCTGCTCCAGCTTCTCTTACCTCACACCTTGACATAAGGACATCAATAAAGTGGGGACTCCATTTTAGTAAAAAGTTGACAAAGATAAGTCTTTTAAACCTCCAGAGCAAGGAATAGCAGCCTGGGGTGTGAGCAGGTGGCTGTTAATTAGCTTGGGCACCTCTAACTGTTCTTGCTGCGCCTGTCTAGAATTGCAGGACGCTGTGGAGATTTCCTTTCCCTGCCCCGTCCCAGTCTCCTCATCAGGAGAGCATTTGCAAGAGGTCAGCGATCTCTGTGAAGCTTAAACTGGGTCTGGTGGCATGATTACAAGATGACCAAAGCCCTGGCCCTTCCTTTAGGCACTGCTAGGGCTAGTGGCTGGCACCTGGTGATCAGAGCATCTCCTAATCCCCAGGCACTTTTGCCAGGGAATTTCCCGTGGTGTTCTAGCAGACCCCGTGGGACCGCGCAGCCTGGTCGGCACTAGTCCTTGGGTTAGAGCAGGCATCCGTTACGGGAGTGTTTTGCACTCCCAGCTATAAAGGGTGAGGAGAAAATAGGCCTGCTTTTCTCAACTGACCACGGGCGGAGGAGAATGGACCTTGGCTCCCTGCAAGGGGAGTGGGAGGAGAGGCTGCTTATTGCAGACCGTGGCAAGAGAGACATCAGTTTTCAGAGCAAGATACAGATGCAGGGAAGGTAAGTAATGACTGGAAGGAATCCAGAAGATTTTAGAAAAATCAGCAAAGAGCTAAGCACGTCTTCATTTTGATCCGGAAATTTCTTTAGAAGATGCTCCAAGCAATCCCACTAATGTTCTTCCATGGCATTACATAGATTACATCTTTTCCAGCAATATTGTTCCCTGTTGGTTCTATCGTTCTCCATTTGTTTCATTTTGAGAACAGCTCTATTTCTCGGTGCATAAAGTCACTCCTTGAGCTCTTCCAGGAAGGAGAAGCAGGTGGTGGGTGCTGGACCCATCTCCTCAGGGTGGGGTGGGTCTCGGTGTGCAGGTGGAGTCGGGACAGCATGGTGACTGTCAGTTGTGTGCTGTGCTCCAGTGTGACGCTGCTCTCCCACGTGATGCTGCTCCGCATGACGTGGCTGTGATCTTGACACTGGAAGTCTGCAGGAAACCCCTGCACCGCGGTAAATGGGGGTGAGTCCTTCATCTGCGGTAGGATGCGGATACGGAGAAAACTCCAGAAATAGGGACAGAGCTAGAAAAGCGATAGACAGAATGGGGTCTATCACTGGTATCATCCCTGCCGGCTCTACAGAAAGTGAGAGCAGTAAGGTTGTATCCCAAGAAGTCCCTGCTCATTACATCAGTTCAGCTCCTGCTCAGAATTCAAGCCTGAGAGCGTGCGACACTACAAAGCAGGTCTTTTCCCACTGAATCTGCATGCTGACTTGCACCATCTCTCCTTGGGTTTTCTTTCAAAAACCCTCAGTGACCTGGTATACACATACCCTCAGAAAATCATTATGGTATATACACATCATTTTTGAAAAAGCATTTTAGTGAGGTTAGTTTTATTTCTCCAAATGCTAACGTGAACAGTAGGAAAAAGCTGTTGGTTGAAACGTAGGACCCCCCTGGCTCGTCGGGGTGGCTGAGGCATTGCTTCAGCTCGATGACGGATTGCTCGGGTGCTTCCTGGGGACAGCTTTGCTGACGCCGTGTCTGTAGCGCTGAAGACTTCCCAGCACTTACAGAGCACAGGCGAGCAGTGCTGAGCTTGTGCCCTGGAGCGTGGTCCAGCTCCCGAAGAAAAGCTCTGCCAGCCAAAGCGTGGCTGTGCCAGGGGTACGTCGTCTGCGCCAGGGGCTGGAGGTGGCATGGCTCTGCTGGCCACCGCCACCTCTCCCCCACCCCTGACCATCACCGCTGTGCTGATACCCTTACAGCACAGACCTGCCTCTGAGATGTAAGATTTTTTTCTGGTGTGATAACTGTTTTCCAAGCCAATGTATTTCTTAATGTTACCAGAAAGTTGCTAATACCATATGGCAAGGCTCTCTGTATTTTTGCAGGACAACAAACAAATTGTTGCTAGATGCCAGACTGCTCTGGCAGAGCTTTATCACTGATGCCTGCCAGCAGTAGCCTTTAGGGGATAGTAATAATTTGGGGTTGTTTACATTACAGCTTTAAAATAGGGGTTTTCTTGAAGCATGTGTGCGTTTAGGCAGGAAAGTTGGCTAAAAAAACTCTGACAGCATCAAAGAGCGAAGGCGCTCGCTACGGCCCATGCATGCAGTCTTGGCCCTTTATAATACCTCCGGCCTTACAGGAGAAGGAGCGTGTTGTGTTAGAGGAGCTCCAGGTGGTTCAGTGGGAGCCACCCTTTGTAGGACAAGGGGACTTACCTGGGTAGGAGACGCCAGGTGGGTTCTCCAAAGCCTTATCAGTGTATCTGGACAAGCTCTGTTATCAGTTGACTTTGGTCAAGGCTGAGGTTGAGCTTTCTTGAAAAGCTACCTTTGAAACGCCTATGGTGGGAAACCAGTGCCTTGCTGTAAAGCCAAGGGTCTGTGTTAGCCTGAGACAAGGAGAGTCGGGGACAAGCGCTGAGCCTGATGCCCTTCACATGCCCAAGTCCCGCATGGCATTTGGCCATGAGTATTCCCCAGGGCCTGCCTGCGCCAGGGTCTGTCCCAACAGCCAGACGTGCTGCGGAGATGTCGGGAGGTGGCAAGGGCAGAGGGACACTCAGAGGTTTGCAGTTTGAAACTTCGGTGCAGTAGATGAGGTGTTTGCACTCCTCAGCTTGTGTATTTAAAACCATGCCTAACTGCATACTGGATTTGGGGCAGAACTCTGAGTTTCATAAGGTTTTGATGTATATCCAGAGTTTTTCCCAGAGTTGCACAGTGTTCGGGTTGCTTGAAAGGGGCTTGTAAAATGTAACAATTTCTGGGGCTGAATGCTGAATTTGCAACAAAAACACGATGAGAATTAGTGGCGTGTCGGGTTTAATAGCGTGCGTTTTGCAGATCTCTCTGTGACATGTTCAGCCATAAACTATTCTGACTTGGCATCTCATGTGAAAGCAAAACTTGACATGGCTTTTGCTGGATCTCGCTCAGATCTCATTTTGAGCTGCAGTCTGGTTCTTCGTATAGAGTGGGATTGGTCCTTTTTTAAAGCGAACTGTTCCCAGGCTTTCGCTCCCCTGCGAGTTTGTTTTAGTTGAAGTCATCTAAATAAACGCCTTCAGTGCAACCTGGAGCCAAGCAACCTTGGACCCCGTCATACTTTGAACAGGGACCTGATCCGAAACCAGCTTCAAGCATCTGAAAATCTTGAATCAGGGCCTGCGGGATTGCAAAGGTCTTAAAAGCAGTGAGATGACAAAAACAGTTTTCTTGCAGTTGAGCCATTAGGATCTTCTGCATTCACCTCATCAGGCTGTTTCATGCAACCAGTGGAAAAAATTTGGAATTAGTGTTCTGAAAACTTAGAAGCTGAGATTCTCATGAAATTAAAAGCAGAAGTGGAAGCTAAAATCAGCAATTGCCCTCGTTCATTCTCAGCCCCCAAGTATCGTGAGGTTTTTGGTAACACTGCAACCTTTCACAGCTGCTCCTTTCCCATTGCTGGGCGACCTGGAGCATCGCATTCAAAATTTTGTGGATGCTGGTGGAATTTGTACCATCTGGTTCATTTATTGCAGTTTCAAATCTTTGCAGTGCTGGAAATGTGTCAGAAGAATTCCCCAAGGAGGGGCTGCTAGGTGTTACGGTAGGGATGGTGTTAGTCTCGGGGTATGTGGACACAGGAATTTGTCATGTTACTTCTCGGTAGGTGTGATGTGCTGGCCAGACCCCGTTGTGCACCTTCCCCGGGGGCTGCGGCGGCTCTGCTGTAGGCAGCACAGGGATGGGGTGTCGCAGCCCGAGGTGGGTACGGTTGTGCTGGGTTTGCACACCCGGCGAGCAGGAGCCCCGCTGGAACGGCTCCTGTCCTTGAGCAGAGGCAGCGTCAGACGCCGAGCATTACCCGGCTGTTCCAGGAATCCTCGCTCTGGATGGCACAACCGTATAATGATTCCCAAGAAACCATTTATGGTTGAGCCCAGTGAAACTACTTTCCAGTGTTTATTGCACTGAGGGCTGCGTTGGCACAGCAGTGGATAGGCTCCGGTGCTGCAGTGGTTCCTTCAAAGGGGTAGGAGTCTGTGCGAGCTCACTGGACCTTTGCAGTGTTAATATTTGCTATGAGCAATGGGCCTTGTCCTGCTTCTGCATTTGTGACGGTTTGTTTACAGCCGTGTTTTGCACAGAAGTTTCTCTGGAGGTGGGAAGGAGAGGGGAAAATGCCGTGAATGCAGGTAATGAATTTTGTGGAAGAAGTTTAGATGGCTTGTGGTGGTGTGGAATAGCAGGCGGCTGGTCTTGGTCACTTTGAAGCTCCGTGTGCTCAGAAGAGGGAGAGCAGTTTAGTGGCTACTCATAAACACTGAACAGCCAAAGGCTTGGGAAGGAGAGACGGGAGAGTTTGCAAAGAGAATGGGAAATCCTGGGGAACGCTGGCAGTGCTTGAGCTTGCGCATTGCACAAGAGGTTGAGGAGACGGAAGAAACCTGCTTATACAGAGAAGATGCCTGTATTTCACAAATGGTAAAAACTGGCATAAAATCTTAAAAGATTATGGCCTCAAGGCATGTGAGCACGTAAGCTTGGATGTCAAAGCCGTGAAGGCTGTCTGAGCCAGTAGATTGTGATATTCATGGCACTGAATGGAAAGAGAGGCTTATGCCACCACACAGGCATTTACCAATGTCTTCCCTTTGCCGATCCGTTGTTAGTGCCGTGTGTTCATCTTACCTGCATGGTCTGATGGGTTTCACAAATGGAGCACATTACTAAGCACATTTAAGCCCACACATTGCTGTTGGGGTTGGATTTGTGTTTAGCTGCTTTGCCAGCAGAACATTCACAATGTTGGTTGGACATCACCTAGCATCTTGTAAGAATAATGCGAATATTAAGGTCTATGTTAAGTCCTTCTGCCCTACCTTCAGTTCTTGCAGTCTTCACCCACAGCAAGTCTGCCGACGGCACCAAGCTGAGTGGTGCGGTCGACATTCTGGAGGGAAGGGATGCCGTCCAGAGGCACCTGGAGCCCTCAAGCAGTGGGCCCGTGTGAACCTCATGAGGTTCAACAAGGCCAAGTGCAGGGTCCTGCGCCTGGGTGGCGGCAATCCCAAGCACAAACCCAGGCTGGGTGGAGAATGGATTGAGAGCAGCCCTGAGGAGAGGGACTTGGAGATGTTGGTTGATGAGAAGCTCAACATGACCCAGCAATGTGCACTCAAAGCCCAGAAGGCCAACCATGCCCTGGGCTGCATCCCCAGCAGCGTGGGCACAGGGCGAGGGAGGGGATTCTGCCCCTCTGCCCCGCTCTGCTGAGACCCCCCCGGGAGTCCTGTGTCCAGCTCTGGAGCCCTCAGCGCAGGACAGAGCTGGAGCTGTGGGAGCGGGGCCAGAGGAGGCCCCAGCAATGATCCGAGGGCTGGAACCCCTCTGCTGGGAGGAAAGGCTGGGAGAGCTGGGGCTGGGCAG
>Ga0065711_1032971_pt1 | contig 26327 bp, 22 predicted proteins | sample Hoacrofraction12_FD_59098 | JGI IMG/M metagenome (GOLD analysis project Ga0065711, IMG submission 59098) | Hoatzin crop microbial communities from Cojedes, Venezuela - Epithelial fraction 12 v2 (version 2) | ecosystem: Host-associated > Birds > Digestive system > Esophagus > Crop | place... | reverse complement strand
AAGGGGTGGATAATGTCCTGGGTTTGGCCAGGACAGGGTTAATTTTCACCGGACTCCAGGAAGGGGCACAGCCAGGGGGTGGGGGCTGACCCCACCTGGCCAAACAGAGCCCGGTATTCCATACCATGTGCCGTCACGCTGGGTTCCGGTGCGGGGGGCGGCGCAGCGGGAACTCACTCGCGGTTTGGGAGGGCGCGGCGCCGGTCCTGTTCGGGAGAGCGGCTGTCTGGGTCGTGCGGTTCGTTGTTGTGTTTTCTCCTTATCTGTATCGTTGTTGTTCCTGTTTCCCTCTGTTTGCTGTTATGTTAAACTGCCCTTATCCCGACCCACCGGTTTCTGCCTCTTTCTTTTCATTCTCCTCCGCACGCCGGCGGGGGGAGGGGCGGCCGCATGGCGCTTTTGTTGCCGGCAGCAGCCGAAACCAAGACACATCTCCAGTCTGTAACTTCCTACCCCCTCATTAAAAGACTCTCCAAGCCCATATCAATATTTGTTTGGTTTTGCACAATACTAAGATTGCATAGAAATCTATCAGGTTCTTCCTTGTTCCCAAAAGGTGGCTTGCTCTCAAGGAAATGAACAGACGATCACAAGAATATTTTGCAAATGGAATACCTCTGCTGTTCACCACAGCTGGCCCCTTTTCTCTTGGCAGGATCTAAATCACAACTGGCATCTTTTCAACAGGAATGCATGAGAGCAGCTGAAACAAAAAACCGTGCGAGAGGTATCAGAGGAGCTCATTTTCTTTGATGTATCAGATGAAAGGGTTCTGCATCTGTATTCACGAATTTTCAATAAAACTGTAGCCACTTGCAATAAGAACAGGGAAGAAATTCAGTAGCCATAAATCTGTATGGCAGTCTCTTAATTAACCATGTGGCAAATAATACTGCAAGAGCAGCTATTTCTAAATCTCAGCTTGCAATCTCCAGATGGATGATCGTCCTCAGAAAGGCGAGAACAAAGAAGTAACAGCCTAACACCTTGTTTCAGGTTTATTAAACATTTCCCAGCTCGCTGAGGCAGCAGGGCGGCGAGGAGCAGCCCCTCTCTCCCCAAGCACTGATCCCACATGAGATGCTCCTGCAAGCGAGAGCTTTTCACCATTACCATCGTGCTGTCAGACGAGTGGATAAACTGAGCCCTGGGTCTGAGAATATTCCCAGCAGAACTGCATATTGCTAACAAGAATTCGCCACGGGAGCCTCAAGCTGTTCACAGCCTAGCTCCAAAGCCAAGCAGAAAAGCCAAGCACGGAAGAAAACTTAAAACAGAGGGTCAAGCGCTGTACTTGGTGCTCCCTCGGTCTTACTAAAGCACTGCCTGCCCTGCACACCATCCCTCGGACGGCTTGTCTGAAGCACCGCACACCAGAGGCACACCCCCAAGAAAGCACCCAGCTCCTTCAGCTTGTGGAGATTTGATACTTGCTTACACACACAGAGTCTAAGCAAACATTTGGGTCGCTGGTTATTCAACTTTCATAAATACTATTGTAAACCCCCCCACACGCATGTATAAACACACATGTGTACGTATGGATATGTGTGTGTGTGTGTGTGAGCTACTTGAGAGAGCCCAGCGGCGGGCTACGAGGATGGTGAGGGGGCTGGAGCATCTCTCCTACGAGGAAAGGCTGAGGGAGCTGGGCTTGTTCAGCCTGGAGAAGAGAAGGCTGTGAGGGGACCTCATAAATGTTTCAAAAAAACAGGTGAGTTTGTTCAAGAGTATCTCGCAGCCAAGAGGCATATGTAGCTTTACAAGGGTAAAATTCTAATGTATCCTGATAAAACTGTGGTAAGAGCTAAACATTTCTACTGAATGGATGGAAAACCTCCTATTGATTTGCAATAACTTTGAAAAAGAGAAAGCTCACATTTCTTAATACCTTCCCTCTGCGGAGGCTGGCAAGTATGCTGGGAACACACTGACGGCCCCAAGCAGAGGCCATCCCCGCGTGGAGGATGCTCGCTTTTCTCCAGCGAAAGACCTCTTTCAAGAAAACTCCGGCCATTTACAGAAGAGTTCCAAGACGGCAACACTCACTGATTTGTTCCAAATAAAACCAGAATGAATTGCTGAGCTAATTAATAACACAATATTAAAAGGAAACCAAGCTCCTTTGGAAAGAATCCAGCTGCAGCTCAGAGCAGGGGATTTCGCTTGTTCTGATTACAACATGAGTAAACTTTGTATGCATTACAACCACAGCTAAAATTGTGAGGATGTATACATGCCCCTGGGAGATGAATGACTGTTAACCTTTCCTTACCAATTCCTAAGTGTTTTTCTGCGTGATTCTCTACGTTTCCAAGGGTAGTTCGTGTTGAATGGAGCTTCGCTGTACCTGTGATGGTGCAAAGTCCAAGACAAGACCTGTGGGTAGAGGCAGTACTGCCTAGGAGACCAGCTGCCAGAGCCTGGAGTAGACCTCACCTTGCCTAGGCATGGCCAAGTGGTGCTCTTAAGGTCAGAAGATTTTTGCGAGGTTCTCTCTCCAGTAAGCTCTGCTGCTTTGAAGACAAATGCACACAGCAAGCAGTTTCTCCATTAAGATAATTGTAATTTTGTTTGTGCAGCAATACTTAGATTGCTTACAGTACATCAATGACAATCTGACTTTTACATTCTGCTTCCTACACGTGCAGTGCCAGAGGTGTGTGGTGTTAGATTTCCCCTGCTCAGCAAGCACTTTCAGGTACATCAGAAAAACCCCCTATCTTTACCCCTCTTTTGTAGCAAGAGAGCAGGGTGTAGAGGGTGGGAGAGGGAAGCAGAGTGGCAGAAAGGAGAGGGAGGCCATGGCAGCAGGGGGGAAACAAACTATCGACTGATTGTCCCCAGCTCATCAAACCAGATTTCCTTCCCACGCTGAGCTATGAACAAATCACTCCATTGCTCAACACAACAGAAATCACCCCGTTAGAGCTTCCAAATTTTCCTTTGGGTCTTCTTGCAAGAGCTGAGCTCAGTTATCAGCTCAGACACTGATTTGCTTCATAACTGTATTCAACCACTTAAAGGCATGTGGTAAACTAGACAACGATTTCCACCCATGAGATGGGTGAGGGGAGAAAAAAGGCTCTGTGGCTGATGCTACCTTTCCTGGTGTGACACGGGGTCCTCAGCCAGGGCCGGGACCCCAGCACCTCCCAAGGACAGGTCCCTGTACCTGCTGGCACGCAGCGAACCCAAGCACACCGCAGGTACGCATCCCCTCCGGCACAAGTGCCACAGAAGCATCTTGAGGACTCGGCTGTCTCCCAGCTAGGTAACCACGCACCCAACAGCAGAGGACATGCACTCCTTGGCTCCAGAGCAGCACTTGGGATGTGCCACGGGCACGTGGCTCAGGGGAGAGCATCCCCAGGGAAGGAGGGCAGTACCCTTCCCCAGATCAGTCACACCACCAGATGACCTGTAAGCGGTCATCGCAAAAACACCGGGGAACAAGGAGGAATTGATTCCTGGCTTCAAATGTATCTTTTAAGTTGCACGGTTCAATTAGGAAAACCAACTTGTACTTAACATCCAGATTTTACCAACTCAAGAGCTATATCCAAAAGGGATTCTGGTTTACACAGGAACGAAGCATAACCAAATCGGTAAGGTCTATTCCTACTGAAAAAAAAAAAAAAGTGGCAGCATAGTTTGAAAAAATAAAATTAACATCCACTTACATTTATGTATGTTTACAGAAGCAGAGAAAACAGACAGCTCCTCTGTCTTGCTGAGTGATGTTTCTAATCAAAATTTGAAGAAAAAAAAATTAAAGACATTTGGAAGTGCTGTAAACCCTTCAGCTATGAAAGACATGCAGCGAGCGCTGCCAAAGAACAGTCATATTTATTATACTGAACTCTGACGTTTGCTCAATGAAGGATAGCTCAGAGGGCTATATGATTGAGATGCATCTGGAATTCTGAGCCAAGGGCCAAAATAAATAAGTAAATGAAGAGGAGTAACACGAGAGTATGGTAAAAATAAATAAGTAAAACTACAGGTCCTAAAAACTAAAATAAAATAAATCGTAAGTTACAAACCAAAAAGCGTTCCTCGTGCATCTAAGAGGAACAGGCATATTATGCCATTTAGAAATGAGAGTAAGAAAACCAGCCTTATTATTTTTCTTTTTAGTTTTCACTATTCAAAGTGCAGTCATACAAAGAAAATATTTTTGTCTGCATCAGGTTTGACTGAAGGGTTGGAGGAACTTCCAGACGATAAGATCAGAGGATCACAGCTCTGAGCAAAAGAAACAATGCCCGCGGGTCCCACCTGGAGATCCTGCCCCGGGGGTGACCGCGGCTCCGCTGAGCGGTGCCCACCTCCCCTGGAGAAAGCCCCTGCATGAGGCTGTCGGGAACCGGGCAGCAAGCAGGTCTCTACTCATCCCTGCCCACCTGCACGACGCTTCCAGACACAGGGAGGGTTTCATCGCTGTTTTCTCATCTTCAAAAAAGGGGTAGAGCTGGAAATTCTGGGAAACTCAGCGGTCAGGTTGGAGCCACTGGGGCTGCTCCAGGTGGTTCCTGAGCCACGGGCGGATGCACTTGCCGTGGGCAAGAACAGGGCTCGCACCGGCAGGCACCTGTCAGCAGCACTGCCGGCCTCACCGCAGAACGTCAGCCTCACCCCGGGGCAAGTCTACGCTTGGGTTTATAAGAACAGAAGCTCCCGTTATTGTCATCGTTTCGTCAAACAGATCTTCCTATCTGAAAGACGGGAATTCTATAAAAATCACTCAATAAACAGCAATTCAGTTACGCCATTTCTTCAGCCACTTCCTCACGCTTGTGATTTAGCCAGACGTTTCACAGGGAAGGAGGAATGCCATTTCTACCAAGAGTAAGAACAGGCAGCAGTAAACAAACAAGCCCTTTTCTAAACAAAGCAGTTTCCTTTCTGGCTCTCGCCCAAAGGAGAGGAAACGCCGGGCGCTCACAAGCACCGGGTGACCCAACACCCCGACCCACTTGCAGGTGAGCGAGGTGCTGGGCATCTGCCCGAGCCTCAGAGGGAACGCGCTTCCAAAGAGTTCTTTGGTGCTGCCTTGTCCTACGCCGCCGCAATAGCTCTAAACACCAAAACAATCCCCAGCCCCTACGATCACCATTTCAGAGGAAAAAACTCCGCTCAGGGTGAGCCAGGGCCAGGACTAGCGACGTGCTGTGTTCCTCTGTCGCACACAGGATCACTGTCACCGCTGCTCCTCTCTATCTCCATGTACCAGCATCCTACACTACAAAATTTTTTTTAGCATGTAAAAACTCACAGCTGGTATCACCCGCAATGTTTCTGCATAATCACGTAAACAAAAATCAAAGCAAAAGAAAATGATTATTTTTTTTTCTTGGGGGGGGGAATTGAGGGAGGGAAATCAATAAAATAAAATAATAATAAAAAAAAAAAATCAAACAAACACTGAGGTACAAGCCTAACCGCACTAATATATTCACTTTGGACTGACAGAACAGGATATGCAAGCTCCTAGAAGGACAAGACAAACACAGGTAGCACAGAAATGGAACAAGGCAAACCATCAGCCCCCGCCTCGTCTTCCTCCCTTTCAGGGAACTCCATTTATAGCCAATTTCTGAACTCCAGATATGAGGAATCAGAAATGCTGATACAGACGGAGTCTCTGGGTTTTAGGTAGCACAGCTGGGTTTTAATATTGACCCAGCCGACTGGCAAAGAATCATATGCAAACAGCAAAGAAGATTGAGATCTGAAGCATGGCAGCGACTTCATTTCCAAATCCTTCTCCAAAACAGGAAAACTCCCCGTGCAGTTCACCCCACGGAGGAGAGTGGGGAGCAAAAAATATTCAAGTTCTGTGCAAAGAAGGAAAAGCATGGGCATGTGAGGCTTGCACTGATTTATTACTGGCTCATCAGTAGCTAACCTATAAAACCAACTGTAGAAGCAACAGCTGTAAAATATTTTCCATTTTAGCAATTATTGCACACCATCCTTCCTAGAAGATACAAAGATTCAAAGCTGATCCTTCAATTTGAACAAATGCCTGCCCAAGCATAACAAAAAGGAAAAAGCGTTACGGATGAAAAAAACACCTGATTTTTGGTATCCTTTCCCTCACCTAAACACAAATACGGTAACAGGGGTCCCTGTATTCAAGTACAGGTCCTAAATACATAAACACTAACATTCCTTGTTTGGGAAACCGAATTAAACTTCTTTGGAGGTGCACGTAAAATAAATACCAGTGTCTGGAATTGATGCTCACAGGGATATCTTCATGTCTATATACTGTATATCTACACCAAGTCATTTATATCACATCTAAAACTCTAGGCGGAACTACTGATTTTCAAACATCACACCAGATTCAACCTGCCTATGAAAAGGATCTTCCCTTTTTCTCAGTAGTCAATTATTCATTCACCTCCTAGAAACATTTGTAGAAGGCATAATTTATTTCAGGAAAGAATAGGAAATTGTCATTATAAAGACATCTGAATTTAGTATTTCTTTATGACAGAAACAGAACAGTAGGTAACGGGACACTTCACTGGCCTACATCAGAACAAGCTTCAGAGGAATTGCTTTGGACATTGTTTTTGATATTAAAAGAGTCAGATGATCACAGCATCTGCAAATCAATATTTTCAGCTAACAAACTGAATTTGGAGCAGAGAGCCTTACACTAAAAACACTCCCGTGGTGCGTGAAACAAGTCATCCTAGATCTGACGCTTGAGTTACTCTTCCACTTAGCGACTGCTCGCACTATTTCCGCTTCAACAAAACACGCGGAATGCTAAAGGAGCCAAACAGACATCTGTACCACCGCAAGCATCGCCACGGGTAACAGTCAAGGCTTCATTAAAACGAGAGTGTAACCCTAAGCATGTGTTTCTCCGGGTTACGCCTCGCACCAACAGGTATCTCACACCAAACAGTAGAAGGTCTCTCTGGTCCAGCCTCTTCCTTCCATGGTTTCACACATAAACCACTAAATAACTATGGGCTGCAGCATATGCAGTTAGCTCATATTTATCCTTATTTACCTAGCTTGGATCACCAAAGGGTCCTAACAAAATGAGTACCGTCTCTCAACACACGCAGTGGTCGCTTCCTGTTTGCTGAGGGGCTGTCAGCTCCTGGGACAGGGTAGAGCAGCTTTGTAAAAAATCCACAGCAATGCTTTACTCCAGCTCCAGAAACCAGCAAATAAAATAAGAAATTCCTTGCTCTGAAACAAGATGGGGAATTTACCTAGGTAGGAATATGGTTTGTAATACTCCTTCACGACAAAGCGACCCGAGTTGCTCCTTCACATCTTGCCAGAAAGGTGGTGGGCTGGGGGAAATTGTACTTCATCTCCTAACTCTTCTGTCTCAAGCAGGGCAACTGCATCTGGCCCACGGATTTTGGAAATTATTTGTAATGCTTCAGATGAAGGGGAAACTACGCGTGCTTCAGTACCCAGTAAGTATCACAACACAGCCGACCTCCATTCCAGTCACTCGCCAAAAACCAGGTTAATTAAAAATATCCATTCTCCGGAAGATTCGCAACTTGGGCCTCGCAACAGCTGAAGTAAGTTGATTCTAAAGTTTGGATGGTTAAAAGTTGATAACAAGGAATATTTAAGACATTGATATCAGGCAGAAATATTTAGATAACAGTAATGCTTAGGTCATAGTAATATAGGGCAGAAACGTTCCCATTCTGAATTTGACAGAACTAAAATATGGTATTGATTAAAAACCTGGCCGAAGACGGCTAACTGCCAGATTCTCTGGGGTGTGAACACCTCGCACTCACCAACGCTGGCTGCTGCTGGGACACCCACGCTCTTTGGTCTCTTTTGCTGGAAAGCCGCGTATGTTTCTGCCACTCAAGTGAACTTCTCCCTCCATCCAAACTGTTTTGCAGGGAGAACAGAAAATTCTTTTGGTATTAAAGAGGGGTTTTTGTTTGTTTAATAAAAACACTCACAAAACTACTGCATGCTTTAGGTAACAAGAAGTAAGAGCAGAAGTTGGCAGTCTCCAGCAAGGGGGTTGTGGTCCTTCTAGCAAGCAGACGCGTCTGAGAGCACTCTGTGCACACCGGGTCTGACCGCGGGTGGCTTGGCAGAAGCCTTGCACGCCTGTGCTGCGATGACCAGCATCCCTCTGGCATGGTGGTTTGCAGGGTGTTTGCACCAACGCTGGCCCACTTCGGGCCCTCACCACTTCCCCAGGTCTTGGGGCTGCTTCGACACCGGGCAGGGGATAGAGGTTACACGGGGAACGTGGCACGCAGTGGGAGTGGGAGGTGAAACACGGAGAGCAGGGATGGAAAGATGCCGGCAGCAATCAGAGGCGCCTTCTCTCCTCAAAAAAAGTGCAAAACAAACACCAGAGAACAGGGCTAAACCTGCCACACCACGTATCACCACCATTTTCGACAGCAAGCTGCCAAGTTATGCCAGAAAGATTCAAAACACGGAACTTGCCACGATGTACTAAGTGGTGCCTGGCGCATTCCCCACCACGAAGGAGCCGGAGATTCGGTGTTGGCTGGCCGTGCAGCCCTGGGGAATGACGTTTGTCACCAGAGCACCACGGGCATGGACCTCCCGTCCGTGAGACACCAAATGATTCTCAACAAACGCTTGGCAGGTGAGCAACCAAAGCACTGAATTCACAAGTATGTGTGGAAGTGCAGATGAGATGGGATGGGTAGGTCTGGTTTTTATAATGCTTTAAGATAACTAATGATGTTTGCAAGTGTTACAGGAGATTTTGAGATGAAGCACTTCATAAAAGATCATGGGAGAGTTTTATATTACAGCACCAGTATTTTCCATGCATATTACTGCTTGAATTAAAATTGACCCCTATAATAAGGTGTACACTGAAACGTATGAAGATCCGAAGCCCAAGACCTCGTGCACTTTATACAGGATTAGAATAAGCAAAGCTGTGGCTAAAAGATTAAGTTCTCTGTGACTGCAGCACATTCCCCACAAGCAGTTCACTAGAAAGCACTGCATGGGCTCCAGGTGTGCAGATCTGTGTTGGAGCGAACAGAACACCCTGGGACGCTAAGGGGCTTAACATCTTTGGAATGAAACAAGGAGAGGCAAGAAAGAAATCATTTTTTAGTACGTTTACAATGCTGCCAACAAAGCAGATTTCCATATCTTCTGTTAGCAAACACACACATACCAATCTGTGGTGTTATATGCATAGGCCTGTGGGCCAAATCTGCCCCTAATCCAAAAGCATAGACCTGAGTTTTCATAAATAATCCTCTGAAACGAGCAGCCTGACCTGCCCTCCTTCCCTCTTCCCATTTTCTTCCGTGTTAGCTGCTAGGTGCTGTGTTCCCCCATCTCCAGCCTTCGCATTGTGTGGTCTTGAAAGGCTTCAGTGGGCGCCATCAGAGGTCTCTTTGAGAGAGGCCAGGGTCCCCTTTGCATTGGGACAGCTCTTCCTAAGAGTAAGATCTGCCCTTCTTATGTCTCACAAGCACACACAGGCAAGTGACTAAAGAAGTGTGAGTTTGGAGTAGAAGAATTTCCTGCTCAAGAACCAGACGAAGGATGTCTTCCGCATGGGAAATGAAGGAACACAAGTGGTGCTATGAAGGAATTAAGACATTTCTCTTCCTAAGGGGCACCCTCGGAGATGTTACCGAAAACACGCAATTTGCCTATCTCGTTGGTGCAGTCCTGCTTATTTCCGACAGCAGGCAGCGTGCCAGGTCTCTGAGCTGAGCAGAGCCATGGAGCGAGCAAAGGGAAGCATCCCTGTTCAGAGACCACAGTCTTCCCTTCCACAGGAGCTGCATCCCAAGCAGCCTGCCACCCAGCCATGGTCAAACCCCATCCCCCCCAGACATCTCTTGCTTCTGTTACATTTACGTGGAGCCAAGCTCCACACATCCTTACTTACCATCCCTTGTGCCATTTTTATAGCTATGGCCAAGTATTTTCCAGCACCTGAGAACATCTGGGTCTCCACTGCATCTGCAAGGTAGACCTACACTCCAACGATAGAGAAGTTTTCAAATGATGGCTAAAGCCTGCTGAAATCTTAAAGTGCACTTAAGTAAGCTGATGGTGCTATGGTGACCTTTGACTTTGTAATTTCATTCGGACATCACCAAAAAGTTAAAATTTTTTTTTAAAAAATCAAAGAACAGTTAAATAAGAAATGGGAACAGTACTTTAGACTGAGAACATGTGTTTTTTTTGCCCAGAGAAACTCAACTCAAAAAATTTGCTTAGCTTCTTAAATCACTGTTTCTCCTTCCCCCAGTGGGCACAAACCCACCCACACAGATATCAGCTGGCCTTTCTCACTCCCAGGCTCCTGACAGAGGACTTGTGCCTGTCCACTCAAACACAGTCTCCCCTGCCAGAAGAACTACCGCACACCACAGGAGTCAGACAGGGAACAAATGTAGAAAGTCAAATGCATGAAAAGACGTTTTTGCTGTTGCTTGCCCCCAGCCCGGCGTGACCCAGGCATTCCTGAGAGGGGGTGAGATGCTCCTTCTCCCACAAGCAGCAGTTTAAAGCTGTTGACAGGTGAAGTGCATTGCGGAGATACCAGACAGCCCAAGCAAACCTCGCCTTCTTTGCCACATAACCCCTGCTACTTAGTTTTTCTCTCCAGCACTGCACTGCAATATGTAGGAAATGTCTGTCTTTCCAGAAAACCTATTCAGGTGTGTTGCTTTTCATATGGGGTTAGCTCAAGTCTGACAGTTACCCGATTTTCATTTTAAGAAAAGGTTTGGGGCAAAAGCAAGAGCTGCTGGGATGGGTGGTAGTTTGGAGAATGAGGGGGGAACCCTTCTAATCCAAATCACACTTGCCTGCACTTTTACGTCTGGAGTAAAATCAGGCCTATTTGAATCTTTTAATCAAATCTTTTTAATTCTACGCTTGACACACAGTATATTTACTGTAAATTAAATTAATTCTAAAAAATTAAAACTAAATTAATTCATAACAGTGTTCAAGCAAACAATGATTTGCTTCTCAAAGTATTAAAGAAAGTCAGGCACTGAGCTTGCAGAAACCATTGACCAATTCTCAGGAACAGGAGTATGCAGAAGGTCTAACTCAGGTTTTCACAACTTTTCCCCAAATGGGCAAAATATAGTTTGTAAATTTAAGTTTGCTTAAATTAATATATTACTGTAGGCTTTGAACTTGCCACTGAAAGCAAGGTGTGGAAGTGGCGAAGCTTCAAGATGTGGAAAGCTGATTCTTCTCTTCCCTCTGGCATCCACTATGTTATCTACTATAACATCTCAAATCTTGAAGGACATCGTGACCAGAATCAAAAAGCCACAATGCTTCCTTTGTTTAACAACATTACGTAGCTTTAAAGAATAAAGTGATATTTTGGTAAACTTCCATTTTGCTCCAACAGAAGAGCATTTAAACAAGCATTTATTTCACTAATAATTACTCTTCAAATGAAGTTGGTGCTTTTAAATTCCATTTTCCATCCAAGTGCAGCTTGGCACAAACCGCAAGAGAAAAACAACCATTAATCAGGGATCCGAGCAAGTGTACGCTGAGCCCTACGACTGCATCCGTGAGCACGTGTACACATACAGCATGTACCCACCCAGTTCTCCAGGAATAGTGCCAAATGAAGGTGAAAACCATATTTAATTACAAGTCCACACATCTGAATTACTACCAGCCAGAGATTGCTTGCTTTCGAAAAGCATTTCAAACAATGAAGTTCTGAGTTTAAGGCAGAGTTTCAGCCTTGCTGTCTGAAGGCAAGAATAGAAAATCTACAGCCAGATCCTCGATCTTCTCCACACCAAATATCTTCTCTACTTTGAGATGCGAACCAAGATTGGGATTGGGAGCCAGCAGCAGGAACCACCGCGTGCACTGACTAGCAGACCCGCTGCAATTCTGTGTACTGTGTAAAGCACTGTGCCTCCTTCCCTGTCCCCCCTTCCCACCAACTACTTCTTCTCTTTCTGGCTGGCAGACAAAAGGTTCAAGGCTTTTGCATTTGAAAACTGCTCTGCCCATCCTTCCATTACAGATAAAGGAAGGTTTTCTGGCTCAGAAATGTTGATGGTTGTCACCTGCCATGTTAAAAACCATCAGGAGAGGCTTTGGAGCTTGCTTAATTCAGCCAGCAAATCCTTAGACTTGGTGCTAAGTAAAAAAAACAAACAAAAAAAAAACCCAAAAAACCCAATAAGAAAAAAGCATCACCTACACAGTCAGGTATGTGGAAACAGTCACAGCTCTCTCACAGTGGCCAGCCAAGTCCCATGCTGGACAGGACTTGGACAATACTGTCCCAGGCAGAACAGCAACGCCTGACCTGCACAGTTACAGTGGCAGACAGACAAGAATTGATCAACATCTGGAATTAAAAAAAAAAGCCTTCCTGTTCTTGTGCATGCAAAGCAGACTTGTCAGAGAATTCTGGCACATCATAACCATATTTTGCTGAGACAAAGAGCTGTGCGGCTATGGGGCGGTGGGAGGAGCCCAGACCACTGCTACAACTTCTCAAATTTTCTAACACTCTTCCTCAATTAATCTGAGGGGAGTGGGGAGCTGTTTAATTTATTGCTCGGACATTTAATGTTTGGAGATATAAGCAAGACAATGTTCAGAAACAACAGAAACTCTTAACCTGGATTAAAGAAACCAAAAGAAAAAAGATCTTACATCTCAGAAGCAAAAATTGACCGCACACAACTAAAACCATACAAAACCAAGCCAAGAGGTAAAATGCGTTTATAGGGCAAATGATACTTTTTTTCAGGCAGATTAGACAAGTGTATTTCAATTCACTTAATTAAATTTAAATTCACTTGCATGGGGGTTCACTACAGTTCCTCTCTTTAAATATCTCTCTAAGCAGATTCACTCAATTTCTCAACAGACTCTTCTTGCCAGGCACGTGAATTCAGCTCAGGTGGATCACGACAACACTTTCTTCTCAACCTCATATTTAAGGGGAAGTCCAAAGATAAGCAAGAAACTGCGTATCCTCACAAAGAGCCTCTTCCCAGCCTATTCCAAAAAACACATCAAAGGGAACCAACAAGCCTGCGTCCAAGTGGGCTTGGTTTTGACCTTCTGACAAGTGACAGTTTCAGACAATCGAATAAGCCAAATCCACACTGGTAAAAATCTGAAATTCAGAGATTTCCGCAAACCACCCAGTTTCCTTTCCAGACGGAGAGATATCCCAGTAGAGTCATCAGAGATCTTAAGAACAACAATGGAAGGTGCAAGGATTTCCTTGTCCTGCTAGTCTGTGTGTTACACTTCACTAAAAACTATTCCTCTGACTGGAAATACATTTTGGTCCGAATCAACAAACCAGCAAAGCAACAGCCCAAACTTCCCTGGGGACCACTGGTCTGGACTTCTCCAGTACAATCCAGCATAACATCTTTGTGTACACGTGAAGCCCATCATTCTTGTCCTATTCTTTCAGTTTCAGATAACTTCAGAGAACCGAAACAAGTTCAAGAAATCCTGGTCCTCCCACACAAGGTCTTTCTGCGTTCCCTGTTAGTGACTGGATGGAAGATATTTTTCTCTAACTGTCTTCTCACCCCTCCTCTCTGCTTGTTTCTCCTTACCCCTCAGACAGCTGGAAGCGTGTCCTCCTCAATACCACCTCTTACAAACACGTATATGTTATGCATCAGTTTGAAGACACTACAAAGACTTTGTCTCCCAAATGCAGAGACTTCGTCTACAGAAACATCTGTGTGACTGACAGCAATCTCTGAAAGTGCTTCACCAAGCGGTATTTTGACTTTTATTCACAAGATCACCCTCATCCCCTTAGGCAAGACCTTATTTGGGATGTTTCCTCCCAAGAGAAGTCTCCACCTGACGCAGCCACAGGAGACAAGCTACAGAGTCGCTTTGAAACTACAAAGCCAGAAAAAGAACACCGCTAAAGGAACCGCTTGTTGCTCTTGCGAGAGCTGTCACACCTTCAAGACTAAGTGCTCTGGCCTTGGCACACCAAGGAGACCTGCCAACATGTTTAAAATGGCTTAGTTCTGATTAACACTCATTTACACTGGCACCTATCTGAGTAAGCCAAGAAACTTGCCTGAAAGAACCACATCCGAGAAGTTCAGTTTAGATCTACACTCCCAAAATTAGCTACCAACCCATTAAAAACATCCACAATTTAGCCTTGGTGAAGCAAGGGTGGACCTTCTCCTTTGATGTCCACTCAGTCCTAAGAATTATAGTTAGTTGCTCATGACTCTTCCCTTGTATTCCCAAGATAGGCACTTGTTTTCTAGTGTCAGATTTGGTCTGAGGAGTACAGAATCAGTTAATATAGGAAAAGTATAGAAATCTGCAATGACTCAAAAAGAACATTATTTTTCATTCAGATCAAGTTGGTCTGATATTCCAGGAAAAAAGCCTGCCGTTCGCATGCACGCTACGAGGTAACAAGCACTACGGAGAAGGGAGAACGTGTTGACAGCACAGTGCACGAAATGACACAGGCAATTTGGCTGCCAGCAGGAAGGACTGTTTGGATTAAATAAAACGAAGCGTTAAATGTTTGCCTGTGCCAAGCAAGCCTGAGCCCTGCTTTTGAGAGGGATGCATAAACTGGTTCAACACTTTAACAAAGTTTCAATTATGCAGTACTTAACACCTGGAAAAAATCCCAACTTTATCCTTACTACTTCTAAGCTCTGCTGAATCCCTGCAAGAGTATTTGCTCAACACTCTCTGCGCTGCAAACACAACACTAGGAGGAACTGCCTTTTCCCTCCGTTTCTGCAGGGTTCATTCAATACTGCCACAGACGATCAGTTCAGCCTGGTACAGGGCAAAACAAAGCTAGTCAAAATATTCTCGCCATTCTTTCCAAAGGCTTAGTGGTACAGGTATCAACTAGCAAACTAAATTTCCTTTCAGCACCTGAGAAGCAGTTTAAAGTAAACACCTTAAAATAACACCCTGAAGAAGCAGTTCTCTGAAACACCAACTCTGTGCCATGATGCGCAGAAATGTACAGAGAATTTCTGGCACATGGCAAATCCAGTCCGATTCCTGTATTTCTGCATCAATCTCGTCATTCCTTCTATTTCTATAAGTGGCTATAAGCACTTCACTTAAAGAAATAAGAGTGCTGCCTTACACAATGAACATTGCAGTTGGAGACAGGACCCAGCCAGGGGATCAAAATTAAAAACGTGTAAAACAGAGGAAAATAACTCCGGTGAACTAACATGCTTTGTCAAGCTGGCAGCCAAGCAAGCTGTCTTCCCTGCACTCCCCCCTTATTGCCAATCATCCGATTTCACGGCAGTTATTTTTACTTCACATATTACAATGTGTCACCCCCTTTGCTCCCAGGGAAATGATGATTACTAATAAGAGAGGTATGGGAAATTAAGCTAAAGAAAAGAGGCTCAGGATACAGTGGCTTGCCTAGCTCAGTATGCAAGATGCCAGTTTTTCGTAATGCCAACTACATGGCAATAAACAGCTACAAGCGAAAACCCCACAAACCCACAGCCAAGTTTGTTTGGGAAGGCTTTGGTGGGGTTTTTATGTTGTGTGGGCTTTTTTTATTATTATTTTTTGAAAGTTTTTTTTCCTTCTGATTTGCAATCAAATAGATGTGAGGATCACAGTTTGCTGGTGCCTCTTAGTCATCATCCAGAGCTGCTTGTTCTCTCTATACATAAAAAATTTCCAGCAGGCAGGGAATCTCACCGCGAGCATGATGCAATTGCAGCCTTTGTGCATCTCAGCTCTTTATGAAGCAATCTGCCAGCCTGCATCCAGTCCCTTCAGATGGCTCGCACGCTTGCCAAAGAGCGTGCAAGCTGCTGGGAGCTCGGGCATTCATTACCTATATTGGTTTAGACCACTGCTTACAGGCCAGCCTGTGAACTGTAGTGTAATAACACTGTAAATTTTCAAATTACAAGAACAGAAATTCTTAATTGTTCCGACAGTCAACCGGCCAGCATCAACCTGGGCTACACCTGGGACTGAGGGAAGGAGAGAAAAAAAATGAAAGCACTTCATTTTACAAATGGCACTCCATAAGAAGAAAAAAAACACCATGGGTTTAAGGAAAGGCTTCAAGTTTGAGATGACACACTCTTCTCTCAGAAACACTTTCCAGTTTTAGTGAACAGGGACTGGAACAACCCCAAAGCGCAGGTAAAAAATTCAGCAAAACTACAACAGTTTGGTCAACGCCCCACTGATTCTCACCTTCCAAAAAATCTGCATGATGCCGCAATCGGGAACGTCGTCCTCTTACAACAAGAGGAGGACACCAACAACATCGATCCTTACAGAAAGCACACCTCTTCAGAATCGCTGTGCCGCAGCCCTACATGCTCAGAGGGCTCTGGCCCTGCTGGATGCAGTGACCAGCGCTGACGATTCAGACACTTCTTCATCCATTCCTTCACGCCACACGAACTGTAACGGACCCCTGCGCAGAGCTAGAAGTGACCTACAGCCAGAGCCTTGCCATATTAGCTGGAACGCTGAGAGCAAGAAGCCTAAAATACATCAGAGAAGGAAGTGTCTGAACTCCGCAGATGGCGAGAAGAGCTAAACATAGGCTCCTACAATTCGAAAGACTACAAGCAATGGACCAGGCTAGAGCGACCAACTGCAGCACTGTCCCAGGACTCAAGGCAAGAAAACGTGGAGGGACCAGAAAGGTGTCTAAACAACACGAACAGAAGGTCATCCAGCCAAAACCAGAGCACTTCAGAGCTGCAGCAACAGGAGGCATCAATGATAACTATTTGGTTCCTTACTCAGTCACACAGGACTAAATTTTTACCCGGGTGAAATAGGTAGGGACAACCCTACTCGTAATCATTTTGGGGACGGAAATATGTGCTTACTTTCCCAATTTCACATGAGGTCTCTGCAATGTCTCCCAGGCTATAATCATGAGAACAACCTGTAGCTTCCACTGCTAGACTCTGCATGGTAGCCTTCCTCCTTGCATTTACATTTTGTTTGCGTACCCATTACATGCCCCTCTTCTCCCACTAGCGTTCTCTCCACTGGTATTTCTCAGGCTGAGTATCAGACTCTCTTGTAGTGTGGAAACAAAGATACTGCCAAGACTGAATACAAATGAATTCATCAAAAAGAAGGAAGCCTAAAACACTACCACAACCTAAATGTTCCAAGTAAAATTATCTTCCCCCTGAATCAGCACATTTCGCAGCCTTCTGTATAGCTCCCTTTTCCTGTTCTTGCTTCAGATGAGCTCTGCGCCATATGAGCTATCAGCACCAAGAGCACACAGAACAACTTCTCAGGAGAAGACTTCTCCTGCACCTCCCCCAGCCTTCCCAAGTATATCTAATGGAAATGCCTGGCCACTTTTTTCAGGTGTGCATTTCAGACTGAAATTGATTTTGATTATACAATGAAAAGTTCTCTCAAGTTGCTGTCGAAGACTTCCTGAACATTACTTAAAACCAGATCAAGCAACTTACAAATTTAAAGTTTTTGCTCAGATGATCTTCCAAAAATATTGACATACGGTTTTCTATGCCTGCCTCTGTCAAAGTTATTTGGAAATAATTAGCAGTATCTTCTTTGTTGTGGCTGTCTAGAAGCTATATATACATGTAGAATGGCAGAAGTGTGTTGGGTCATTTCTAGTTCATTCCATTTCTGGCTCTACAAATCCCCAACCACACAATGATTATTATTAATTAATACATGTGAGAGAGATACAGGGCAGGGGCAAGAGAGGCACAGAAAAGCATCTTCATTTCAAGAAAGGTTTAAGTCCTCTTACAAGCTGACCGACTTCAAGGATATTAAATATTATCCTGAACGCAGATGGAATTCTATTCAAGCTCTAGCACTTTTCAGAGTTGAATCACATTGTTGTAACTTCTGAGCTTGTCATCAAAGTTAAGGCAAGACTTTCAAGTTCATGAAGATAAAGACATTGCCTGAAGAACCACTGGTGACAAAGAGAAAACAGACTTAACAGCATTTAAAAAAATCCCAAACCTGCAAAATCTGGTTCTCCAACCCAGCCTTTCCACAACAGCATTAAGAAAGACCAAAAGAAAGGAAACTTCCTCATCACTGACCTGACCTGTTCTAAAGCGCTCAACACATTATTCACCTTTGCCCTGAAGTGCATGGAGGATGTATGCACCCGATCATGCTCCAGCAAGAGAAGCAAGACTCCCACCTCTTTCAAAACGGCGTCAGAAAACAGACAGTTAAACCCGAGATGGTCAAAAAAAAGAGGGAAGCTATCAATTTTTAAAATACTGATGGAGACAGCTTTAAGCGTACATGTACTCAACAGCTGAAAACAGAGCTGATGCAAGAAGGGGACACAGAGGAGGCTGACATCTCAGTGAAGGTAGCTATTAACATTTACAGCCCAAACAGCGAGGAGAAAAATGAATGAGAAAACCTTGGGGAGTTAGAAGACAGCAGGAGCAAAGAAGTTCCAATTGCTCTTACTTACTCATCAGATTTACAGCACTCTCTAGTAAACGGCACTGCTGTTACCTATCGCTAATACAGACTAAACCCTGTTTTATTTAAGCTGCTGCACAATGAGTACAAAGATGGCGAAAGCCTGGCATCGTGCTTGTGCAAAAGGTGTTGATACGCACCGAGGCAGCCCACAGCGCTGAGCTAATCGAGACTCTACGGCCTTTCCCCAAGACACTGCCTGTGTTTCAGCTCGTTAAAGCCCACAGCAGGGTGCACTCTGTTTATGTCTTGGCGTACTCTTCTTTTAATATTTCAATGAATTATTTAGTTCAGATGATAAACCCTTTTGTGTACTTTGGGCATTTTCTCCTCAAGACTGTTGATGCGGTCCCAAAGTATTGAACTGGAAGGCACTTAAGCGGGGCTCTTGATGGCTCCTTCCTCCTCTCCTGACGTTTTGCCTCTTTCATAGAGTTCAGAACACAGGTCATCCACGACCTACAGCAAGATGCCTTACCCAAAGGGAACCGCAAAGACGCATTGTACCGCATCGGTTTAAGTCACGGTCGAGCTGAAGAATAACGGAAAGGCAAAATGCTTTTGCCTCACTAAAAAGCACACTTGTGTTACTCAGCTTCCCAAACGCCCTGCATGTAATGGAAAGTTTGCACCAGGCACACGCGGGAAGGCTGAGGAGCTTCACGAGAGGCTCAGCTCCGCTGGGAGCAGAGCAGCAGATCTGCTGGGATCGGCCCTGCACCAGCGTGAGCTGACAAAGCCGGCAGCCGAGAGAGGCTGCGGGGCCTCACCGCACATCTCCTCGCACTGTTATGGCATAACACTTGCTATAATAAACACCCTTCCTCCCCCAGTCCTGAGGGAAGCTCGCACTTCTTCCAGAACTGCATGGAAGACATTCTCATGAACATCCACTTTGCCATCTCTGGTAGTCAGAAACCTTCCTTCTCTGATTTATTCATTAGCCTGACCAGAAGGAAGCTCTGCACCATGACCGCCGATGTCCTTCGCACACAGCATGCGCATTCCCCGCATCACAAAAACTGTGCCACGCTTCCAAACAGCACCACAGTTTACAGAGACAAGCCAACTAAAGATATTTTTATCCCCATCTCCCAAGACCAATTTATAATTAGCACAGCGTTTGAACAAGATGCACTTGCAGCACAGCGTCAACACGCTGACTCAAAACAGGGTTTCTTGTAGCGCTGGAGGCCTCCCCAGGACAGCTCTTCTTGATGGCTTTTGGTGTAACGCAGTGCTGGGCCATGGTAATATGGACACGGGCCAGCTGCGGGGCACAGCACGGACTGGGAGCTGTGCTGTGAAGGAAAGGACCTTGCAGGTGGAGCTGAGAAGTCCCCCAAGAAGAGGCATTCCTTCTCCAAGTGGATGATGCAGCCACCATTGCTGCTGTTCTCTCTGCCCTCTGTACCACTGGCCTGATGTCGAAAAAGTTTCTTCCCTTTTTTTCACTCTGAGGGTGACGGAGCCCTGGCACAGGCTGCCCAGGGAGGTTGTGAAGTCTCATTCTCTGGAGATATTCAAGCCCCGCCTGGACGAGGTCCTGTGCAGCCTGCTCTGGGTGACCCTGCTTTGGCAGGGGGTTGGACTAGAAGACACACAGAGGTCTCTGCCAACCCTGAACGTTCTGGGATTCTGTGATTCTTTCACAGATATCCTAAGACTCCCTTCAACGCTACGTGAACACACGGCAGTTGCTCCACAGAAACACTTCCACGGCAGTGGCCGCCACTGTGTTCCCACGCGTTTCACACCACGGCACCCCTCCTGTGTCCTCAAAGCCTCCCCACGGCTCTGCTTCTCAGCTCGGAGGGTGCCGGCCACACAGCTCCCGTCTCCGGTGTCCCCTGCTGCGGAGTCTCCAAGGCAGGCAGCTGCCGTGATGCTTTTCACAGCGCACAGACACTGCGCTCCAGCTACAACACAGGCTCTCTTGTGCTACGGCACGGCCTGGGAGGGGGTGAACAGTGCATGCCATGGGATACAGCTGCCAGGGAGCGGCATGAGGGGGCAGGAAAGCAGAGAAACGGAGCCAGAAGAGGGAGAGCAACAGGAAATCTGGATCCAGCTGCCGCCGCCTCCCCCCAGCTGGCTAGAGCAAAATACCCAGACATCCACGATGTGCAGCGTTTTCCTCATCTCTGCCACGTTTCTGAATGGGAGAGGCAAAGAGCTGGCACAGAGCAAGGGGATTCTGCGGGCTCCCACCTGCTCTGAGGTTCTCCTCCTGCGGAGCCTCCCGCTCCTGCCGGGGCAGGGAGCAGGCACGCACCACCCGCAAGGCAGCATCCCTTCCTGCCCCTGGCCGGAGGGCAAGGGAAGCCAAGATCAGGTGAACCCTCCACGTCTCATTTGTAGGATCATACAATTATAACCCTCTGTTTGCCCAGAACAGCCAGTTGCCAAGGCAGGTGAGGCAGCAATTTACCAAACCACACACAAGTCACAGAAGCAGGGAGTAAAGTCCGTAGACTGCAGTGACATCCACCCTGAATTCTTCTCTTCTTAAAAAAAGAAAGTCCGTGGGCTTAGATGCACGGAGAAATATTTATGACAATCTGAGCAAAAGTCTCATTTTATTCAATTATGAGGTCACCAAGCCTCCTTTCTGTACTTTGCCAGTTTCGCTATGGAAAAAAAGCACCAGAAACCTCACAGATGAGACCCACACCAAATTAACTTGGCTTCCTGGCCTCCTTGGGCCTCAAATACGCAAAACCACTACCCCAGGAGAAACAAAGTTTGCCACCTGCACCCACGGCACTCCAAGGACAGCTTCAGCACAAGCGAGAAAGCTAATCAAACCAGCCACTGCGGTGAGCTAAGAAACAACCACCGTCCACTGAGACCGGCTTCATTAGATCTGCCCATGCTGTTACCCACAAAACGCTGTCCCACGTCCACAAGTCTGTCATTTCCAGACCGCCGAGGGTCCTCCTCCTGTGCTAGTTTTGCCCTTCCACCTGACAAAAAACCCCTTGCTTTGCTCTATTCTGCTGGCAGTTGACCAGCACCTAGGCAGACCATCTTCTGCAGCATGTTCTGTTCTCACAACACAGCTTCCGCAAGATAAAAATCCTTACATTTTCCGGAAAGGCAAAACATTCGGTGCACGTCTGCGTGTGATAGCACTTGCTATGTCCCAAACATTCAGCGGTGCACACTTCTGGGCTGTAAATCAAGGTTTCTGAGTCTTGAATTCGCCTTTGGTGTCCCAAAACTGACAGTTGCATTGCTTTGCCTAAACCGTCATGACTGTAACAGCTTTAACAAAGAGAAATCATCCCCTGGAAAACACTGGCCAGTTTCCAAGACAAATAAATAGCTATAAGCCGAGACTAGCTCAAACAGTAATTACACACGATACTTGGGTGGTGCATGTGGAGTAGCTAGGGAGAACAGATACACTGGCTCTCTAATGCGAGGGGAAGCGAGAGGGGCAGCTTATTACCCCAACAACGCAGACGGCCAGGGCAGTGTAAGGGAAAATCGTGTGGGTGTCAAAACCAACTCCTTATGAACCTGTTCATGGTAGACCCGTGTACATAGAACTGTCTCCCTAGGACAGGCTATGACCAATCCCAGCACTAAGGCATGATCTTCAGTTCCTGGGAGGAAGAGTACCTGAGTTTGTGCTATCCAGTTCAGATTATCGCATCACCATCACAACTAAACTGCGAGCTACTAGGTTTTTATTTTGGTTTTATACAACCATTCCTTAGAGGAAGCGAAATTTTAGAGAACAAAATTCGTTATTATTTTGTTTCTAAATTAAATCCACATAGCTTTAAAAGAAACAAGCAGTGTTTCTCATGACTTGAACTGTCACAGCTATAGCGATGTTCCAGCTAAACTGTAGACCTCAGCAATCCTAGGAACTTGTGTTCAAACACTGTGGGAACTGCAAGCTTTGTCCTGATGGGGCATCCTTGCCTTACTGGTGGATGTTTTGCTGCAGATTGGTAGAACTGACAAAGAAAAGCACCAAACTGAAAAATAATACGGTTTATTCTACTAGCCATCCATTCTTGCCAGTACTCATCACGCATGCAGGTACCAGCAGCGCCGCAGGGAACAAAGGAGCACAGACCTGGTTTGAACCAATTCTTTGCTGATTCAGGAAGAAACACCCTCCCACCAGCGAGGCTGGGCAGTAGCTGTACAACCGAGCTGTTCTCTTACTTCTAGACAACCTGTACGGCCTTCTTTGGAGACTCTGAAGAACGCCTCAACTGAATTAAAAACAGTTTGATGAGGCAGAAAAATATTACCTTGGCCTTTTGCCTGTGGAAACCTGGGTTAAAACATAGTTTCAGCCATGAAGGCAAACATCGTGTGGTCTTAACTATATGGGCTACTACAAACAGAAAAAAACCTACTACCCACAAAGGAAGACTATTGAGATGTGTCACTGGTGGTGCTGAAGAGACCTTTGGAATTTAAGCTCTGCATATACGGAAGGATTAAATAGAAACACACCAGGGAGAGGATCAATTCACAGGGCTTATACTGGCCACTAAGTCACTCAATGTACTAGCTGGAAACAAATCTCCACCTTTTTGCTCTTTCTACTGCTTGGGTTTCAGAAACAAGTTATTAAGTCAGAATCCTGTTATTACTTCTTCCCACCCTAAGTTTTCCTTGTCCTTCCCTCTCCCCAATGTACAGCTGCATCTTCGCCACCTCTCGTCTTCTCTCCTTCTGCTTCTTACACCGTCCCACAAAGCCCATCGTAGGGGTATCCCTCCCTCCATAGTTAGGAGGGCTTGTGTTCATGGGCTGCCCCAAAGTAACTGTCTTCAGCAAGACACTTCCTTCTCGGAGGCAGAAAAGCGACCCTGAGAGACCAGTCTGTTGCCTCTGCCAGCCTCCACACTTCTGTTAGCTAACCTCGCCGTCTCGCTTTCCTTCTCCCTTTCAACACAGGGGTCAGAAATCCACCGACCAAACGTGCCTTGAAGCACAAGAGGCGTTTGCCCTCGCCCCACCTTGCCTAGCATGACGTGCAGTGTATGGATGGAGACTCTAACTCATCAGCTGCACCCTGAAGCCAGACTGTAGGACATGCAATCCATGGTGGCATCAGTTGCACGGGGAAAAGAGCTCATTCTCCAGGCAGCGAGGTCTGTGTTTTCCGGGTGAGCGCTGCCCCGCTCCCAGCCAGAGACAGGCACGCAACAGCCCTTTCAGTGAGGCACACGCCTTCTTTCACAGCCTAGTTCAGGGAAAGCTGCCATTTACTGCTGCTGGTTGTTAACGGGCCAGCCCCCCCAGCTAACGTGGAAGAGATCTGCAGAACGGAACTGGAGAGCTTACGTCTGAACCTGGCGGCAGAGAGGGATTAAAAACGCTTTCTACAAAGATACATGAACGCATGCTCAAAGACGGGACTAGGCCCCTGTAGCAGATTCTTGTGCTACCACCTTGGTTGGTAGACACGATGATGTTAAAGAGTACACTAATCCTAGACAAAAAGCCTGCAGCTTCCAAAGGGTAGATTAATTATTAAAGTGGCAGTAATAAAAATATTCAGTAGTTCAGAGACATTTACCTATATTATAGCCAGATAAGTGCTCCAATAACCTTGTACTTTAGTCTGTGGATTCACTCCCGCCTCCCTGCAGGTAGCAACACAGCCATTTAAACTACCATTTTCATTAACTTCCCTTTGGGGGAATGAAGTGAATTAGAAAATAACAGAGGTACCCTGTACACAGCAGCAACAGCTTCCTCCCTCCTTCCACCTTTTCCACTCTCAGCCCCCAAAAGACTAGAGCACATTTGCTTCACCCACCAACGAACAAAAAGAGGGATCACAGCAATGACGAAGGGCTTTTAAATACATCCATTTTTCCTCTAAAATAATCATGATGACAAACACCAGGAGATTAAAGAGAAGACCTGCCAGAGTTTGAACAGACACTCCTTGACACCCTCGCCTTTCAGCAGTCAGGTTAGTCACTAGACAATCCCAAATTCAGATATTCAGGGATGGGCATGTGTGCCCTCAGGACATCGTAACTTTGGGGAAAAATGTCCCCTGCCGATACGTACACTCAAAGATCACCCAGTTCTGTGAGTAAAAGCAAACCATATTCTGTGTTTGAATGAGGAGTAACTGTTATTAACCTACAGGAATTAAGTTTCACTTCAGTGCATTCAACCCAGCTGAACTCCACACCACCCATCTATAGATAGGAAACACAAAAAAAAGCAAAAATCAACTCTTCCAGCACTGGCTATGCGTCATGGAGTTGAGCAACTCCAGCTAGCAGTATTTAACTTGTTTAAATGAAAAAGTGGTAGGGAGGCTGGAATCTCCGCAGTTTCCCAACAGATGAATTTACTGTATTGGCTCTTGAGGGGAGAAGTTTTTCGTCTCCGATGCGTGTATCACTATACACCGCAAGCATTAAACAACTGCCAAGCTGGCTGTCCTCCAGTTATCAGCCTGGTTTGACTCAGATTCATCTGTGAACTGCTGGTGAAAACCAATCGCTTGTTTAATGGGGCAGCAAGATGAAATAATTTTCAATATGCATCTCTAAAGTATGCCTCTTCTGTAAAAGTGCTGCTGGGGGGAGTGCAGGACACGTACACTTCCTGTATGTGCCAGTTTCCCTTCCAATCTGCTATCCCTACAGGTACCGAATGATAAAAATACACGGAGGAAGAAGCTGCAGCTGCATGCAAATGGTATCTCGTTGGTTTACAGTGTCCTCAGGACACCGACAGATCTCCTCCCTGGCTCTCAGGGAGGCAACAGCCATGCACCCAAGCGAGATTCGTTAACACTGGCTCCTCAGGTGTTTCATTCCCAAGCTGCGTCAACTGCAGAAACTAACCACAGAGAGCATCACTAACGCCAGCGGCTGCCACGGGCACCCTCGCCGCTCCAGGGAGCAGTGGTGGCTCCCAGGGTGGAGGACATTTCCCAGGCAGACCACGCTGGCCCGGCTGGGGAATTCAGCCCAGGGCTGTCTCCAAAAGAGTGAAAGCCATTAAGTGGCGCTGCCAGGAACTTCCGGGTCAATAGCGAGGCAGACACACGCGCAGCATTATACGCCTTTGCTCAGGTCAGGAGCGTTCCTGTCGGATCAAAGGCGATTTGCTGGACGCACTTCACCCCATAATCTTTTTTCATACCGAGACACCTAAAGGCAATACCACCATTTTGGACCTCACCCATTTTTCCTCTTCTTGTTTAAACAAGTTTACTAAGTCAAGAAATAATTCAATTTTACATTCCAACTTGGGAATTAAAGAACTGCACTAACGAAGAATTTAGGATTTTTGATTTTGCTGTTGTGCTTTTCATTACAATTTTGTGACAGAAAGTCCGCATGCACAAACAATTTATGTGACCGCCTGGACGTGGTCCTGTGCAGCCTGCTGTAGGTGACCCTGCTTCAGCAGGGGGTTGGACTGGATGACCCACAGAGGTCCCTTCCAACCCCACCATTCTGTGATTCTACGATTCTGTGTGACCCTTTGCTAACATAACAAACCAGAAAACAAATATTTATGCTACTTCAGGAAAGCATAAGACAGACCACAGCCCGGATCAGTGGTCAAAACACCACCTCCATGGCCCACCCACACCCTCCCAGTGCTGTCCAGTCACATTTCACTAGTTTATGGCTATCATACAGAGAAATCTTCCCAAGTCACAGAATCACAGAATGGTAGGGGTTGGAAGGGACCTCTGTGGGTCACCCAGCCCAACCCCCTGCCCAAGCAGGGTCACCCAGAGCAGGCTGCACAGGACCTTGTCCAGCCGGGTCTTGAATATCTCCAGAGAAGGAGACTCCACA
>Ga0065711_1032970_pt1 | contig 26329 bp, 34 predicted proteins | sample Hoacrofraction12_FD_59098 | JGI IMG/M metagenome (GOLD analysis project Ga0065711, IMG submission 59098) | Hoatzin crop microbial communities from Cojedes, Venezuela - Epithelial fraction 12 v2 (version 2) | ecosystem: Host-associated > Birds > Digestive system > Esophagus > Crop | place... | reverse complement strand
GGCCGCCGCCGCCGTACCCGGCGCGGCCGGCAGGTGTCGCCCCGCGCCCAGGCCGCCCCCTGGCCCAGCCCACCGCCAAGATGGCGGCCGCGCTCCTCACAGGGCCTGGGCGGGCCCCGAGGTGGGTGCTGAGCCCGGCGAGGAGCGCCCGAGGCCCCGCGTTGCCGCGAAGGGGGAAAAATGATGGCCGTGTGGTAGTTCCAGGTCTCTTTCGGCGTGCCTGGGGATCAGCCGTGAGCGGGGCGAGCTGCTCCCGTCGGCATCCCCACTGCCTTCCTGAGGGTCGCTCGGGGGGTGCGGGCAGCCGCCTGCTCCCGCCCGTTGGGAGACCCCGCTCTGCACAGCTACGGGTGGCTGCCGGTGGCCGGCGCGTCCAGGCCAGGCTGCCCTGGCCCCTCCAGGGACACGTGCCCTGGGCTGACAGCGGGGCCTGCACAGGCCCAGGACCAATGCTGGTGGGGTCTGAGCCTCCTGGTCCCTTCCCATGGCTGCTCCATCGCTGGCCCTACTCTGTCTGGGAGCAGAGATCTCCTTACCATGGTGGCTCCGTCACTGGCCCTACCCCATCTGGGAGCAGAGATCTCCCTTCCCATGGCTGTTCTGTTGCTGGCATTAACCCATCTGGGAGCAGAGACCCCTCTGCAATGAGGATGAGGGCGGCAGCGGTGGTGGAAGAAGGGCGAGTGAGCGGAAAGCGGGGGAGATGGATGGCAGGAGGCACGAGCCCCCTGCCTTCGCCTGTCGGAGAGGCAGCTTCTCATCTCCTTTCGGAGACACATCCTTATTACTGCTGATGCTGGGATTAAATCCCACTGTTTCCTGCTTGGTGCTCTCCAGCCCCAGTGCCATGGAGGGGAGGTGCCCACCCTGGCTGGCACCACACTCACCACATGCTTGTTGCATACTCGTGCCCAGCACACGTCCTCTCCCTCAGAGCCACGCTGCGAACAAAGGGTCCCCGGTGCAGGACCCACGATCCTACTGTCCCAGACCCACGCTGCAAATGAAGGGTCCCTGGTGCAAGACCCACGATCCCCATCACCATACGTCCTCCAGGAACCCGCTGTGCCCTGTGTCCCACCTGCTCTGTCTTCCTGCCTGGAATCCTTGCTGTAGGCATGCCCTGAGGTTCACTCCTCTAATTGCCAGCTGCATGTGCCCCATGGCACACTGCTCTTATCCCTGTCAAACCAGCCCTTCCCAGTGGCATCTGAGGAGCTTTCCCATCACCTCTCGTGCTCTGGATCTGCAGTCAGCAGAGTTGGCTCCAGACTCCCCTTGGGAGAAGACCCTGACCCCAAACTACCATTTGCCCACTGCAGAGTGTCTCAAATCTCAGCCTGGAGCCTTGTGGAGCCGCTCTGTTGAGATGGAGGAGCCAGATCTTTCCCCTTCACTACCAGCTGGGCAAGGCTGGATGGGAGCAAAGCCCATGCCTGTGCCAGGTGAGACCATCACTCAACTCTGAGCAGGTTGCTGTTCCCCTGCTAGAAATACCAACAGGATTAAAAGTACTCTGGGAAGCACCTGGAGGACCCACACAGCGGGACTGCCTCAGCTGAGTGGGCAACGCAACCCAGCTGCTCCAGGCAACATGAGAGCTGGTCCCTGGGACCGCCCACGCAGCTGTGTAAAGCACTGATTGCATGCCCGTGGCTGGAGCTGCACCTCGAGGCCATGGCTCTGTCCCAGTGAGTGCTGAGCTCACCGAGCTGCCTCTCTGCCCGCCTGATCAGGAGGCACAAGCTGCAGGCAGGCGAGAGCTTTCCTCCTCTCGGAGAGACTCTGCCATGGGAGAATGGTTTGCAGGATCTGCTGGGATCTGGGTGCAGGCTCTGGAAGTGCTGGCTGTAAGTGTGGGGTTTGTGAGGGGCTGGGTGGGGGCTTGGCAGAGTGTGAACACAGGGGGAATAGCAATCCTGGGGGTCAGAGCTCCTGGCACAGAGTGAAGGAGGTGCTGCTGGCCCTGGCTGCTACCCCAGCCCAGGTAGGACCTGGGTGCTGGCCGGGGTTCTGCAACTGTGGGGCAGAGACTGCAGTGGTTGTGGGGGTTCTACGCTCACCAGGAGCGGGGTTGTTAGAGCCAGCAGCCCTTCCTCCTAGCAGGGCATTGTTGGATTTTGGTTGCTTTTGGGAAGAGAAGGGATGGCTCTCCAGCTCAGAAGCGTGTCTCTGCCCTTGTCTGGTAGCGGCTGGTGCTCAGTACCTGCTTGGGGGGTCTGCTGCGAGCTGTGTCTGCTTCTCTTGGTGCTGGCTGGGCAGGTATCTTGTGGGTGCTGGTTCCTCAGGTGTGAGCTGGGCACGGAGCAGGGACACAAGAGGGGGGCCCCTGGTGATGCAGAGGCATTGGGGGTGGGGTGGTGTCTGTCTGCCCTCACAGCACTTGCTCTGTCAAGCAGACCTGGAAAGAGGAGCAGGCCCTGGCATCGGTGACTGAGGACAGCATTGGCAGTAGCTGTGAGACCCTGTGCTCTGTGTCTGTGGGAGAAGGGCTGGGGCAGGAAGGGCGTAGGTGCCCACTGGCATGTCTGCTAGCTCGGAGGTGAGCGTGCTGTCTCGGAGAGTACAGTAAACATGTGCTACGGGGACTAAACATCACTGCCAGCAGGGAAGGTAAACAGATGACTGTCTTATGCCATTAAATATGTGGGATCTGGAGAGAGATGGGTCAGTTTTAGGCTGCTCTTCAGAGAAAGCCAATGTGTTCTTCTGTTCAGAGGCGGTGGTGAGTTTTGAAGCAGCAGGCCTGAAACCACAGCTGGATTTGTAAGCCAAGAGCACTTTGTCCTCAGGAAAGGCAAGGCAGTGCCTGAACTCCAGGGAGACAAACAAGCAGCTCCTTTTAAAGGATTTATGCTCTCTTAACTGGGTCTGCGCCCACAGAGGTGTGCCCCTGCAGGGCTCTGCGTCCTACAGGTCTCGGTTCCAGGCTCTTGGGAGGGTTTGGGGTCTTCACTCTGGGATGGTCACATCCTGCCAAGCAGTGCACCTGCCTGGTGGTCAGAGCACTGGAATGCTGAGACTCAGCTCCCAAACAGGGGAGTCCACCGCAGCGGGGAAACTTCTCGGGCTGCGTGCACTGTCGGGAAAATGTGTCTATTGGGAAGCTACCCGACCAGGGCAGGAGGCCTGGTTTCCATCCAAGCCTTGCTCCTGCCTGCACCGGGGTGCGTTCATGACTTTCACAGAAGGAGAGGTCTCTGGAGCGTGCTGTTGTAGAGGTGTTAACCTAAGAGCGGTGTGCAGTACGGCTACTTCACAAGGCCTGGGGGGAATGCCTGTGTCCCCCCACAAGAATAGCCCAAAGCTGCTCAGCCTGAGGCAGGCGTCCTGGGCATATGCAGCAGCAGGACTTTGTCCTGCGGGCTCTGGCAGTGATCAGTGCTAGCACTGGGCTGTTGCTGAGCCAGGACCCTGGGCACTTGGGATGCCTGGAGCAAGCAAGAGACTAGCAAGTGCTCTGTGTGTGTTGAGTCCAACTGGCTGATCTGGGACGACACTGTGTCATCAAGGTGTGCCTTCATTTCTGTGCAGAGAGGCTTTAAGGCTGGCATTCCCCTGCTTGGGTTGCTTTCCTGTGCTATGAGCTTGCACACGGGCTGCAGCAGGCCTGACATGCGACTTTAAAAATTTTTTTGTTTATTTATTTTATTTCCCCCCACCCTGAGGCACACATGGGTATTTGAGAGCCCTAAGTGCGACCTTCCTGACTTGTGCACCTAGAAAACATCTCCTGTAAAGCCTCCTGATGGGTAACTGCACGCTGGGTTTGCATGTGGCACTGAACGACATCTTGAAGTGTTGCTGGAGACATGGTAATTGAGTGGCAATTGTTCCCTCAAATGGTGAGCGTGACCAGCTGTTGTTATGTAGTCTCTCCTCCAGCCCTGCTGGGAAATCACACCACGATTATATTTCTGGCTTAAGACGTTTTTTCCCTAATCAGACTGGGCCTCGCAAAGAGGTTGCCACTTAGTAGTAATTACTTGCTTTAGAAGCTGAATGTCTCCTGAGGATTGCAAATAGGCGATTATCAAATTAATTAGTTAAACCAAGATGTGCTTTTGTGAAGCCAAGGCCTGCTTTCCTTGTGATCTGAAATAAAGGTTTAAATATTATTAAAACCGCGTACAGCTCCCTCTTGTCTCCCTAACGGGGAGAGAACTAGTTCTTTCCTGCAATGTTTTTGTTGGTACAAAGGGCTGCTTGCAGCTCTGCTTGTTGCGGCACTTGTTGCTTTCCTTTGATGAAACCTGTTTCAAGCAAACCCCTGTCACTCTTCTTAAGGCACCTGTTTGTGCTGAGTGGGGTCTAAGGCTGCTTCTTGGTGGCTTCTCATGTTTTTATAGGCCAGAAGGGGAATGGGTTTCACTGTGGGTAGCTTGGTGCGACCGTAATGTACCTTTCTTGAACCTGTGCCTTCAGGGCACAGCTTAACCCATGGGACATCTGCGTAGCCATGTGTGTGGGCATAGGAGCTGGTGTGGAGCCTCAGTCCAGTGATGAGGAGATGCCTGTAAGCAGACTGAGGCATCCACTGATCAGTGGGTTAGCAGGGGCTGGAGGTCCTGGAGCTCTGCCACAGCCTGCTCCCGGGCTTTCCTTTCCCCTGGAAGTCCCTATGGACATTGGAAGTTCCCTATGCTGTGCTGAGGACCACACCAGCAATCCTGCTAAGCTAGGGTGGACTGTGTGGGGGTGTTTTCCTAAGAGCTGTTGGCTGCTGTAGTGCAGTCATCTAGCTAGCAGGCCTATTGCACAACTTCCCCCTAGGTCAGAAGATGTCCTCATCTGGCATCTAAAACATCTGTGTTTCTTCCAGCACAGCTGAGTCCTACTGGTACAAGTATTGAGCTTTCCCTGATTTGCACGACTGAAAATCAGCAGCACTCTGCTAATGGTGGCTCAAAGGCAGAGGTCCCTTGCCCGCCTCCTACCTCTGCCTGGGCTCTTTCCCAGTGCTTCTGGGGCTCTGCGTTGTGCTACTGCTTCTGCAGGCACCTGAGAAACACTGCAGCTCCAGAAACCAGATCCAACAAAGGGGAAGGGGGCGAGGGGTGAAAGAGATGTGGGTCTGAAGTTACAACCCCTGAAGTTTTCAGAACAGTTGGTGTACTGACCCCTCTCCCACGCCCTCCTCTTTCAACTCTGGGGAGGCCCCGCAACCTTCAAAGTTTGGCTCCCCGTCCTCCCTGCTGTCAGCATTTGCTGCCTCTTGCTGCATTTCCCCTCTGGGACAGGCTGTGCTTAGCAGTACTCAGCTGCCACTGGGTACCAAAGCGGTTCCCTCGGGGTAAAACTGCCCATCGGTCCATGCCAAGGACCTGGGTCTGCTGGGTGGGAAGCTGGAGCCCTCTGGTCAGAGTCAGCAGAGCTGGATGGCAGCAGACTTTTGCACTGGCTTCAGCAGTTAAACCAACCCAGAGGAAAGCGCAGGCCTCGCGCAAGAGCGAGGAGACAGTGCGGGACTGTGTCGGGGAACAAGCGCGGCATTGTTGCCAGCCTCAGTCAAGAAGGGCTTTTTAACACCCACTGAAGTGCTGGCTACAGCTGTCTCCCATGTGCTTGTGTGGGAAATGAATCTACAATGCAAGAGAGGAGGGAAAGACCACTTTGCAATTTAAAAAAGAGGAAAAAAAAAAAATGCACAAAGCTACACTGGGATCCAGCCACGAGTAAACAGCAATGCGATGTTCCCCCTTAGTGCGGTGCCATGGCTCAGGAAATCACGTCACTGCCTCCGGCTGGGATGGGGGTGAGCTGAACTCGGGTTCTTCAGCCTGGAAATCCTTGATGGGGGAAGGTGCTGCTCTTGTGTTAGACAACCCATTCCCCTTCTGCTTCGATAAATAAATACCTGCAGCCATTGACTCCCTGTGTCATCCTGTGTGGTGTTGGCTTGGGAACTTGTGGAGACCTTTCAGTTGTCATGTCCACAACTGAGCTGGCTGCTGCACTGCAAAGAGTGTGTGCTAACAGTTATGTAGTTTGAGTAGGACCTGGAGTGTTTGCTGTGTGGTCTGGGGAGCACCTGGCTCTATCCCTGGTCACAGAGGTGGGAAATGGGGTAGGAACCAGGTCTGGGCTGTGTGTGCTTCCATGGTGCCTTCATCTGCTTATAGGGATGCGGCAAACTCCTACATCAGCCCCTGGCAGTGCCACTTTTCTCTTTGTGGCCCTCAAAGAGCTGGACTTTGGTGGCTTGACAGTGTTTTACCTGCTAAGTCAGAGCTAAAGGAGAAGGCAACCTTGTGCTCCCAGGCCTGCACAAGCCACCTGAAGGGGTGAGGAAAGCCAAAAGCTGCTTCTCACCCTGGAGCTTCTGCAAGAGGTCTGGGTGCAGGAGACCTGACTGGTTCAGTAATAGCGTGGGAGCAGGTTCTGTGCTCCATCCCCTTCATCCTCCTGGGCTCTTGGGGTGCCCCAGCCCCTCCTGGTTTTGCTATGGAACATCTGGGCAGGAGAGTCATGGTGGATCTCTTCTACCTCCTTTGAGTCTGTGGCGGGGGCTGTGCTTCCAACAGAAATAGCTCGGCACCTCTGATAGCACGAGGCTTGTCACAGCCGGCTGCCTGCTGTGTGTGCTGGAGGGACATCGTGCTCTCTGCTCCCTTTCTCGGAGGGGGTGCAATCCGCAGGGAGACTCCCAGCACCTCCGGGAGGATGTTGCGAAGGTGTGGCCGAGTTTGTGGGCCGGGAGATGTTTGGCAAATAGGTGAAGGGCAAAGCTACTTTGCAAACGTAGCCTTGCGCGGACGGTGAAACCTGTGGTCAGAGGCTTTGCTGGGGTGCAGGTTCCTCGTCCTCCTGCTAAGAACGTGACAGAGAAAGAAAGGCTTTCCTGCATCCGCAGACAAGATCACAAATTCCTTTCATTGTTGTGGAAGACAACAACTAGATAGTGCCTGTGCGGGGTTGTTAATACCCTTTGCATTGGCAGGGATGCTCTCCTTCGCCCAGCTTGGGCTTACCAACATGACATGGGCTGGAGGTCCTCGCTGCCGTGGCGCACTGCGGGCAGTGCCCTGCTGCTGTAGGGAGAAGGCAACTAGCTGTTAGAGGCTGTGGGGAAGGCTCGGCAAGCAAGGACCCTTTGAAAGACAAACACTGAGCAGTGAGGCAGCTGCTCGGCTCTGGTCCACTGTCAGTGTCCCATCCCCTTTTAGGAGGACATGTCTTTCCACTTAAAGAAAGCAAACTGCATCTCTGCAAGGACTGTTGTCCATCCCTGCTGCCCACAGGAAGCTCAACAGCACATCAGGTAGCTGGTGTATTGAAGGGCTGGCTTTGGGACTGCTCAGTTGTTTGCTGGTTATGTCTGAAAAAGTGCTGTGAGGCCATGGTGTGCAGTGGGTTTTAGGGCCAGCTGCTGGCAGTCCTCCCTGGGAGAGGAGTATCTGAAGGTGTTCTTGAGCTGGGCCAGCCCGCGTGGGCTCTGCTGCTTGCCCTGTGGAGCAGGGCTTGGGAAGGCTGGGGGGGCTGCCCCTTGAGCCAAGGCAGCAGAGCTGTTTGGTAGCAGTCACTCCAGCTTCAGCAGACAAGTACCCTGTGCTCCTCTGCTGAGCTTGTCCACACAGGGGATGTCTTTCCTCTTGCTGCAGGTCCTCAGGTCCTGCCTGAGTCGCCCTTCCTCTTGGGATGGATTGGTTTGTGTGACCTCTCCCAGAAGTGGGGACAGCCAGGCACCAGCACCGTGGCCTCCTTGATGGAGGGTCAGTCCCTGCCGAGACCACGTGCTGCTCGGCTAAGGCTGGGGAGGCAGCTCCCAGTCCAAAGTCCTTCTGCCAAGCCCTGCGCCTCATGTCCAGGGCTCTGGGGCTTCGCCTGCATGTCACTTCCCACCCCGCTTCCCGTTACACAAAGCCCTTGTGTGTCTGGGATGCCCCACGGCACCTGCCTCTCCCCTCCCTCTCCGCCTCCGTGGCTCTGCCCTTTCCCGTTGTCACTGCTGTGGGCTGCTGCTGCCGCCTGTTTGGTGACCTTCCCCGCTGCTCCCACTGCTCGGGCAGTATTTTGGCCCCTGGCCATTTTAAACAATTAATGGAGGGGTGGAGAAACTTGCCATGTTAAATTACTTCCTCCTTTGGGAGGGGGTGAGGTCTCCACATCTCTCGCCTGATACCAATGCAGTTTGTTGCTGTTGCCTGAAGTGGTCACTGCCTCTGTTTTCCTCCTAGAAGTTAAAAAACAATATTGCAGAGCACTTTTTGTGTTTCTTGGTGTTTTGCTTAGCCTGCAGCACTGCCTCAGGATCTCGTGGAGCAGAGAAACTTCTCTGGACTTAGAGAAAAGCACGTCAAGAGGAGGCAGGGGGAAGGATTTTGCTGGAAACCTCTTTGGGAAGCTGGAGACCTTCTCGGGATGCCTGCCGTGGGTTCGTTCTCCTCTAGCAGCTATTCGGATCTTCCCGGGCGAAGGCAGCTCTCTGCCACGGAGCATCTGCATTAAGCGGGTCTGCGCGGTGGGACGCAGATAGCGACGATGCCGTAACACGCAGCCCGCGAGCATTGCTGGCTCTGCCTTGCGTCCGGTCCGCAAGGTCCCCGCGGGGCTGGGGAACGCAGCACCCTGTGCTCGCTATGCCCCTCCGCCGTCTAGCGCTGGAGTTGGCTGTCAGAGAAACCTTCGAGGTCCCCTGCTCAGCCCCGGTAGTGTCATGAGTTAGATTAGTTGGAGCTGTGCTGGGGGCGGTGAGGGCTTGGATTACAGTCCAGAACTCAAAGTGCTGCGGTGGTTCACGTCGGAGGAGAGAGGAGACGCCCTGTCGCACACATGGAGGAAAAAGAGAAACAACGCTGCCTTTGGAAGTGAGGGGGAATAAAGGAGGCTGGGAACATGGTAAGGAAATCTCTGCGAAGGGCTCTCGCCCTGGGCACGGGCAGGGGTGCGCGGGATGGAGCTGCTATCAGGGCAGCCTGCCTGGAGCCAGTGCACGGCGCTGACGCCGGGAGCGGGAAATGGCTCTCCTGGCACTTCCCGTTACTCGGAAGGCACGCTGTGCCCTCGGTGCCAGCCCTGGACCATGACTGCAGGGACACTGGTCCCCCCTGGGATGCCTGTCGGGGGCACAGCCCTGGAGCAAGGGGCTGGAACGAGGCAGCTCGGCCAGGGCCCTGTCTCTCAGGCTGCCCAGATGCTGGGCTTTCCTCCTGCCCTTGCTTTTTGCCAGCCCTGCTCTGGGGCTGTGGGCACTGTCCCCTCGCAGAGCCTGGGGAAGGGGAGAGCATCAGCTTCTTTTCTCCTGCCCGGGGTGGGCATCCAGAGGTTCAGAGAAACCCCTGGAGCTGGGCAAGGATCCTTCCCTTTCAGTGTCAAGTTCTGCACGTGGGGATTGTTGTTTAGGGAGGGGAGAGCCCAGTGAGCCCACGCCGGCAGCAGAGCACCCCGTCTCCCTGGGAATGGCTGCAGGACCGTCCCCTGCCCGGCCATGCTGGCCCAGCACTGGGGCAGCAGAGGCTGGAGGGCTCATTAGCCCTGTGGCAAGCTCCCATTGAGCACGGGTCTGGCTTCTGATGGTTTGTTCCTGGGCTCGGGCTAGGATCTTAGTGCCCAGCAGCCCTCAGTCTCCTGGATGTGTCCCTCTATCACAGGCTGCTGCCCCACACCAGAGGGAACAAAGTCTGGGAAGGGGACAAGCAGCTTGCATTGCTGCTGTGCCTGGCAGTGAGTTGCTTTTTCGTAAAAGTTCAGCTTCTGGGCTTGGAGAAATTTGGCTTTCATTGAAGGAAGAGTTGCCCAACTTTTGGCTTCTGCAAACCAGAGCTAAGCTCATGGACCCACGTCTCTCCTCTTTGCCACCCTCCAGCCCCTCTGCCAAGGACCCTGTGGCTCTCTACGCTCATGTGCCTGTGTCAGAAACACGGTGTGTGCAGAATCCCCAGTTCAGGCCCTTCACCTTGTTCTAATGTGTGATGCGAAAGCTGTCTGATGCAGGGGTGTCTGCGCAGAGCAGTGCCATGGCCAGTCCAGGTGCCACAGAGGGTTGTGGGCATGCAGGGGCTGCATCACTGCTGAGGAGGGATTGTGTGCCTCTTGGGTGCTGAGTTCAGGCTTGGCAGCTGCAAGGAGAGGGAACCAGAGGCCAAGCTGCCACAGACCTTGCTACGGGTGCTGGCTGCACCGTGGTCATCTGTGCTCCGTGGTAGGTGTCTGTTTTCAACGCTGTGGTAGACCAGTCTACAGTTTGGGAGGTGTGATCTGTGAGCAGCTGAGTGGTGACTGTAGCTCCAAGCTGTTCTGTTTGACATGAGTTTTTGGTGTCCTGGTGACTCAACCAAGCCCTGCAGGCAAGAGATTTGGATCTAAATGAATGTGGGTCAGTCTGTTGGGCTGCATAAGACTTCCCCATGGCCTCAGGCAGTGCACAGGACTCTGGGAGGCTTGGCTCCTGATGATAGTCTGGTGCAGGGCAATTGTTGGCTGCCGTGTTCTGTGTGAGGCAGGTGATTCCTCTTCACAGGGTGTCTGTCATGCTTCAGTGTTAGGGGTGAGGTGGTGTGTCTGTGGGTACGTAGGGTTGTTGCAGCTGCGGGATGCCTAAAGCACCAAATGTGTAAGATACCTTAGGACAAAGTAGCCCACTTCCACTAGAACTGACTTTTGCTGCTGTAAAAATCCCATGGTGCAAGCAAGGCAGGAGCTTGGCTGGGCTTTCTCTACCCTGCTCGTCCCATTATGGCTTTCGTGGCTGGGCATCTGCCCTCAGTCACTGGTAGGGATTTCCCTCTGTGGGAGAGGGCTTCACCTTGCCTGGTGCTGGATGGGCCTCAGGAGATGGTTAGGGCGTACGGCTGGGCCACAGCGTGCCCCTCGAGGAATAGTTTTCACCCAAGCAGGTGCATGACCCTGTGTTCTTGGGTAGGTTGGCTGGAGGCAGTGTGAGCAATATTCTTGCTCCTCTGTGGCATGGTGTGGGGGTTCCAAGCCTCTGTCCCTGCAGTGGGGGACAGCTTTCTCTCCGGGAAGTTGCTCAAGCTGCAGGGGCTGGCCAAGGAGCCCTGGGCTGCTCTTCCACCCTTGCTAGGGTGATTGCTGCTGCTCTTCATTGGTAGCTGGGGCACTGTGGACCCAACATGCAAGTTCAGTGAGGCTCCTACAACTGCACCTTGGACTTGCCTAGGCTATTCTTCTCATACGGGGGCATGCTCCAAGTCTCTAGCCATCACAAATGTGTAGAGCAGGGCCTGTGTGTATCACAAGATTTGTGAACGCTGGTGTCTTCCTGCAGAGAAGTTCAGGTGGCACCTCTATACTGGCAGGAGGGAGGATGGGTTTCAGCAGAAAATATAGTCTTTCTTTTATCCTCCAGTTATGTCTTCTCCTGGGGTGGGAAGGAAATGAGTTTGGGAATCACAAAGAGCTTTAAGCATTGGGGATCTTCTTTCTTTATTTCTGTGCCAAAGCCACGAGCAAGATGTTGGAACACAGACAAAGCCCCGAGATGTAATCCAGAGCCCATGGAAGTGGTTTGAAAGCATCTTTTCTGGGGTAACAAGGATGACAATTTGTGCCTAATGCCCCACTGCTTTCCGAAAACACTGGGCAGGTGAACATGTTGTTCACTGTAGCAATGAAGATAGTGGCTAAATGCAGGTGACAGGCCAGCTGCATCCATGTGTCTCTGCCCAGCAATTACTTAATGTGTTCTTAGTACCAGATGGGAATGCAAGAGAGCAAGTGCTCATGGTGAGACACGGCCGGTGTTCAAGGAGGAACGTATTGGTGAGTGTCGGTGCTCATTTTCCGGAAACTGGCATCCTGCAGCATAACCACCTCTGGCCGTGCAGCCAGCCCCGAGGGCACACCTTGCTCGGTACACCCTGCTCCTCAGTGGGAAGCTGGAGGAAGAAATCCCAACGCGAGAGCCTTGAAAGAGACTTGCTGCTGGTCACTTCAGAAAAGCCAGTCAGCATGTCTGCTCCTAAATGCTAGAGCACAAGCGCGGCCTCTCGGCTCCCAGAGCTTCACCTCAAACATCACCCTGTCTGTGACCGAGCTGCGCAAAGCTGAACCGTCCTACAGACTGTGGGCGCCGCCTGAAGCTGAGCATTGGAGCTGAGTGAGCGTGGAAGTCACAGGCACAGGGGCTACAGGCCCCTTTAGTAACAAAGACCTGAAAAACCTCTGTTAAAACAGTCAAGGTGTCTTATGCAGAAGCTATAGACTCAACCCACCCATGGGCACTCGATATATCAGAACACCTTCTGTTCCTGGCGCTTTATCCATGAAGGAACCTGCTGCTCCTCTGCTGCAGAGCTCGATGTAGCCAAGGTCTGAAAAAGCGAGTAGTAGCACCAGGATGGGATATGTTGCTGACTGAGGAGCAACAAAAAGAAGGAAAGGCTGCTAGGGTAAGCTGCCTGCTTCTGGGGGAGATCCTCTGTGCCGTGCTTTCTGTTCCACTCATGATACCTAGCTTGGAACTCGGAGAAGTGAATGGGCATGCCCTTGTTGACTCTGAAGGTTTGACCATCCTCATACCTCTCTGCAGTGTGGAGTGCCTCATGCATGTTCGCTGGCCTAGTCTTTCATTAAAAAATGAACAAAAAAATGGGGCCTTTCTTGTGGTAAGTGCTTGTGGCTGGTTTCATACGTATCCCATTTTTTGCATCGCTGGGCACCAAGCTGAAACTTCCAAGATCAAAAGAGCACAGAATAAATCCAAAAGTCTTTCTGTCTAGTTAAATTTACCATCAGGCTGGGATGCTCGGGATGAACCCTGGCTCCAGCTGGTGCAACCAGCCATTCCTTTGAATAGAATCATTGCTCCTCAGCTGAGCCATGTGGTGATCAGCCATAGACTTGCATGTGCTCCTCCTGGACGTTGGTAGATGCAGCGGAGGGGAGCCTCCATGGGCCTTTATGGTCACTCCCAACGGGCTGCGATGCTGTGGCTGGATGGCAGTTTGCATGGCGCGGGGAAGAAATGCTGCAGGAGTTCTAGTGATCTGAGCTAGGTGTCCACCTTGAGCTTCGCAGCCTGCATAAGGTGTGGCAGGGTTTGCAGGAGACTGAGTTGTCAGGCTTCCTGAGCGGGTTCCTTCAGGATGATACCTTCCCTGAGGCTGCCTGTCAAATCTCAGTGGCTCTCGGGGAAAAACCTGGAGCTGCTGAGCCTCCAATATGGTTAAAGGATGTGGATTATTGCCTGTCTGTTGTCATCTTTCTGAATACATTTACCTTTTGAACAAGGTCCTTCTCATATGCTCAGGAGGCTGGTATGCAGACCCGTTAATGGATCAAGGGGAAAAATGCCTGTGGATGTATTCTCCTTTGTGTTTGGGCTTATAACCACCCACGTTTTGGCATACATCCCTTCTGTGCACAAAGATGTCTTTTAGTAATCGTTAGTTAAATCTCCACCCTCCTTTGATATGTATGGAAATAATGGGACATGTGAGACTGTTTTCTGTTTTTGGAAAAAAAAAAAGCTATAAAGGGAGTAGCTTTAAAAGCCTGTGTTTACCCATTCTAACTCAGGAGTTCAGTAAAAGCAATGCACTGAATTTGACTGGTTTACTTAGCTTTCCGGGAGGCGTGCGTTTAGCGCTGTTTCTGAATATAGGGGAAATGTTTTCATCCGAGTGTAAGTCCCAGGCTTGGCTGCTCAGGGGTGGGAGAGTTTGAACACGCTTGTGTCTGTTTCCCAGTGAACTCTGGGAGTCTTGGAGCAAATCTGGGTCCCTCTGACCAGGAATGCTTCGTCCTGCGAGGCACAGGCTGATGCCTCTTGCAGTGGCCCGCGGTTGAGCTGGCATAGCCGTGGCCATCTCTGGGCTGCCTGCTCCGTCCTTCTGGCTCATCCTTCCTCACAGCCTCTTCCTTGGAGGTGGCATCTGATCACTGCTGCCAGCAGCTTTATCTCAAAGATGTGCTGGGGATGTGCCCCTTCAAGGAAGGGTGCTTGTGTGCTTACTGTTGTCTCACACAATCGGCCAGCCCCTCCTGGAATTGCAGCTCAGCTTCAGAACGGTTTCTGTTCCCTGTTGATGCAGCAGGACTTGTATTTCATGAGCACATGGTAACACAGTGTGTCTAAGGCCAAAAGCAACTACGGCTCATCTGTTACGGGATACTGGGACCGTAGGGTGTTAGCTAGCTCCCACATTGAGTCTGGGAGCTCTTTTTTAGCTAAAGCATGACCTTTTCTTAGCAGTGTCTGCCCTCAATTACGGAGGTTGCAAGAGATGGCGAACCCACCAGTCCCCTCGGGAGTCTGTCCGTCGGCTCGGGCACGTGCAGAGGGAGGGGTGGGATCTGAACGTGCTCTGGCCACAGCCTCCAACTCAGAGCGTGTGCAAAGCTGGCCCATAAGTAATAATCTAAATGCTGATCTTGTGAAGATCTCTTCTGGCACTTGTCAGCTGTCCTGCTGAAGGGTTATCATTTTCTCCTTGAGCACAGAAGGCTGCCCATCTGTTGTAAGATGCACCCAGATGGGTGTCTGAATGCAAGGTGTTGGCTATGGCCTTGTGCCTCTGACTAAAAGGTGTTAAAATGAGCTGACCTCTTTGGCTAGGAGCTTACTCAGGGTATTGTATAGCTGGCTGGTATAGACAAATCTTTCATCTGCCTAGGGCACCCTGTTATTTGGTAGGTGTTAGCCACAAATGGTAAGGGGTACAAGATGCTACTGCTTGGGCTGGTTTGCCAGATGGATGCCAACACCTGAAGTTGAGAGTGGAGCAAATACTGCAACTGATGGGATGAGTGAGCTCACGCAATTCTTTTGAGTAGCAGAGAGAGATTTTTAGTGCATTTCCTAGATGAGCCCTGCAAAGAAAGGGAGTCTGCTGCAATGTCTCAGGACTTTTCTTGTGTAGAAGTGGCCTGGGAAATTCTTGGCTCTGTCTGGGATATCTGACGGGATTTAGCAAGCCTTGTCCAAGCCTGTTGTAGCAACGTGACACCTGGAACGCAGAGATCCCTGGCTGGAACGTGGCAACTGGTGCTGTGGCCAGACTGTTGGTGCCCAAGCCAGGGCAGCCACACAGTCTGGTGGTGGGAGTGAAGAGGGGCATGGCTCTGCCCGGGGGGGTCTTGGGGAGGCCTATGCAGCTAATGCTGGGCGGTGAAACCACGGCTGCCGCATGCTCATGCTCCTCCAGTGTGAGTCTGTTGCTGAGAAGGGTGTTTTAAATTACCCAAAGCTTTGCATCACACCAAGTACAGCTTCGTTAATTAATTGCATGGTTAGATCTATGCCAATGATATTTTAAAAAATCTGTGCTTAGACAGCTATTTCAGATTAAGGACTTAATCCCTTGATTAAACTAAACCAAAATAAGATGTTCTCCAGCTGTAGGATGGGGTGTTATACACAGCTCTTCTCATATGCTTGCAGGCCCTTGTTTAAGCTGGAAGATGTCTGTTTAAGGACAGAGCTTTGGTCTCTTCTCTCAGATGCTCTTTACACACCTGTATCATCCCCCTGATCTGTCGCTAATAGAAAGTAACAGAGCAAGTGCTCATTCGTTGCTCTGGATAAGGCCTACCTTCTGCTCTGTTCATTGAGAGCTCAGTTATGAGTGGGACATGTCCCTACGAGGAAAGGCTTATCTCCGTTTCCCAGTTCTGCTCCTCTCTGGCTATGAGAGGACTTTCTTGGGTTGTGGGTTAGCGTTTCATCCCCAGTTTGGCCTCTCTAATCTGTTCAGCAGTTGTCAGCAGCTTTTCTGATGTTTTGGGTGTTGTGTGGACAAAGAAGAAAGCCACAGGCTTTGCACCAGAGAACCTGGACTATGAAAACCTAAAAGAAGGGGTTGAGAGGAGTAATGTGAATGTAGAGCTCTGGTGGGAGGAGGTGCTGGGTGCTGCACTGCTGTTTCTGAATGCACGCGATGCTGTTTTCCTTGGGGAGCAGTGTTTGGCCAGGCTGGCTCCCCAGCCAGGTCTGGAGGTGGTCGAACAGCAGAGAGCTTGCTGTGCAAGCCCCTGCATGCCTCCAGCCTCCCGTGGGGGCACGGAGGTGTGAGGGGCTGGGGAAGGCCCCGCTTTGCCAGGTGCACAGGCTTTCTTCCCCAAAGGACTGCATCGGGATCTGTCTCTGGTGAGGATGAATATTTGGGTTTGGGTACTGTAAGAGCAGGTTTGCTTCTTGTGTTGCTGTATCAGACCCATGTAAACGTCCTGCTGGGCTGCAGGGCTCTTGGGCAGGGGAGCAGACCCAGGTGCTGGCCATGTTGCCGTATGCTGCCACCTGAAGCATGGTACAGAGCCAGGGATGTACCTGTACCATGTTGCCTCTGCTATTCTCTGCCTTTCGCTGCAGCATTAGGACAGCATTGGTATTGCTGTGCACTCGCTCCAGAGCTCGAGGCTCACAGGAGGTCGTGCTTCGCTTCCAAAGCAATCTGGGATGTCCCCCTTGAGTGAAAACAAACCAGCCCTGGGCTGGCGGGGTGATCGCCCAGCTGTGGGTCTGCCGTTCCCTGGCTGAGCATGCCCAGACCTACAGCATGCGCAGAAGCGGGACCTCAGAGCTGAAAAGCAAATACATCATTTTTCCCTTTGTTTAATTAAATGAGAGATCATGAGTTAATAGCTTCCAAGCGCTTGTTTTCCTGCAGCGCCTGGAATGATAATCCCGCGTGCTGCGCAGTAGGAGCTGCTTTGGCTGCCGCAGCCGCGTCAACCCAGAGAAGGGCCGGGGGAACAGCAAGGCATCTGGAAACCATTCTCCAAGCTCCGTCTGCGGAGCACCACTCCCTGCAAGGCTGTGGGAGCTGGCTTATCCACGGGCTGCCGAGCCGTCCTGCCTGTCCCGGTGTCAGGGGAGCCGAGCCGGGCTGCAGCCGTGCCTGGTGCAAGGGATCCCATGGTGGCACGCAGAAGGCAGCTCGCTTGTGGAGGTGGAGCCCGTGAGCAAAGCTGGCCTGGGTGAGGCTGCAAACACTTTTCTTCCAAAGTGGAACTGGGTGCTGTGCTTTTCTCCCCGAGAAGCCTGAAACAATAGCCCAAAGAGCAGGTAGAGCCGTTCCTGGTTATCTCACAGGAAGGTGGTGTAATTACAGCGGTGTGAATGCCTACCTCTGTAGCTGCACCGCTTAATCACGCATTATTTTAGCGAAAACACCCAGAGGCAGGCAGGGTGCCGAAGGCAGGCGCCCTCCTCCCAGCCTCCCCCGAGCCTCGGAGCGAGCAGCAGCGGGGGGAGCTGGCACTTGCTCTGGGAAGATTTTTCTCCCTTGAACTCATTGCCGCTGTGATTAGAGCGGCTCAGGAAATGGGGCTGGGAGGGTTCTCCTCCCTGCAGTAACGGGGTGGGAAATCTCAAATTTTGTCAGAAAAACAAGCCTTGCTTTTAGCCAAAAAAACTTTTTGAACGGAGAAATGTCTCATTTTTAAAGGCAAAGCGGCCTGGCTTTCAGCTTTGTGTTGGAAAGTGGAAAGGCTTTGTGGAAAGCCCAGAGGTCTGTTTTTACTGGAAATGAGGTTTCTCACGTCAGCTGAGAGCCGAGCGGCCCCAGCCAAGCGCCGCAGCACGGCAGCCTTTGCTGGCAGAGGCACCAGCTATAACCCGGCCCGGCTCAGCGCCTGCTGCATGCGCCTCTTCCCTGAGCCCCAAAGCTGGCTGGGGGCCACGGGCAGGCACGGCGCTGCTCGGAGCTCTGCCTTTTTCCAGTTTCACTGTTATTTCTGCTTTCCAGTTCTGGGGTGTGGGAGGGTCGGGTTGTCTCTCCTCCCCTCACCTTTGCATACTCTGGTCTCCCCTGTCCTGCCTTCGCACTGTCTGTCGGTGCCTGGGCAAGATGGGAGAAAACGGGTGCATGCAGGACGTGGTCAGGCTCCAGGCAGCCAGCAGAAGGAGGGCGAAGCTGTGGGAGCCGCTGGCGAGGCCTCGCTGCCCTGCGGGAGCAGAGACGCTCGGTGACTCAGAGCGGGGCGTACCATGGGCACTGCTCGCTGTGCTCGCAGCCTCTTGGGCTCTGCTCCACCGCCCGGCTATGCTCATCGATCTGCCAAGCCACAGCAAGCGCTGGGTTTAAATGGGGTAGGTTGGGATATTGCAAAGATTTCATTCTTTGGCTGCTCGGAAAGGGGATCTAGGTTTCTCAGGGCAGAGCTGCAGATCCTTTAGCTAAACTCCTGCTGCAAGATGAATCCTCAGCATGTTACATGGGCCAGTCTCTAGCCCGCTAGAAAGGAGCGTTGTCTGCCATAAGTCATGGGTTTGTCCAACAGTCTGGTCTTGCCATACTGATGGCTTTTAGGAGTCTTCAGACAGCATCTGGGCTGTCAGCAGGGGGGATCTGTGCCTCTTTGTCTTCTCCTTGACCAAGACTCGGTGTTTTGTAGGCAAAATGCTTGAATAAGACACTGACTTCTTAGCAAGGTGCTTGGGTGAGTTGCAGGGAAAATGTTGCCAAGATTTTGTGGGCCCCAGTGGGTCATTGCAGCCTTTCCCTGCACTGACTTCTGTTGTGCCAAGCCACTTGGGTTGCTGTCGCAGGTGCTTGCTGGGAGAGCGCAGGTATTCTGATGCTGCATAGGGTGTGTAGCCCTGGGGATCTTCTCTATGCTCTCTGGGCAGGCTGACTTCTTGCTTTCCAAATTTGTAGGAGGCTCTCCAGGGTTCAGACCTAGTTGGTGAGCAGCAGGTCCCACAGAGGAAGAAGTTGAGTCAGAAAGAAATGTAGCATGTCAGGAGTTCCCAGTGGCTGGAGCTGCTATGCAGATCTCTCCATGCACACAAAGGTAGGCAGAAAATTCAGCTGGGGTACCTAGAAAAGCCCAAGAAGCTCCTGGTTACTCCAGATGCGTCTTGGCAGGCTCCTTTCCCATCCTGCAGTGGCTGCTTGCACCAGGAGAGGTAGATGTGTTCCCTGAGCAGGGTCATAACTGATCCTGGGCTTCTCTTCCTGCTGCCTGCATGTTAGTCCTGGCTTGAGGCTTCTGCCGTGGTACTCGTAACCTCAGCCCTCCCTGGCTCCTGGTTCTGGTGGCAGTTTGCGATGGGGAGAGGGGCTCTTAGGGCTAAGCAGCAGAGCTTTGCCACAGCAGTCTTTATCTCTCTGTTTCACAGCATCCGTGGCCCCTATATCGCAGGACACCCCCTACCTCCTCTTCATTTCTGCCCCCATTCAGACCCAAGCCCTCTGCCAGCTGTGAAGCCTTCCTGGGCTCTCCCGGCTCCCCTGCCCTCCTGGGTGGGACCACACTGCATTGTCCCCATCACAGGGCTCTGCCCAGAGCCCAGCCTGACCCCACGTGCCGCTTTCCTCTTCCCTTGCTGGGCTCCAGCCCCTGTGCCAGCAGCCAGCTCCCAGCCGAGGAGCAGTGAAAGCTGGTATGGCCGGACATGACCTTAACCTGGGCTTTATTTAGCACCTTGATTTATGGAGGAGTTATTTTAAAAGTGTGTTTCTTTTTTGGGAGGTGTGGTGAGTGTGTGGTGGAGTGGTGGCAGTGAGCTGGAGTTCATAGTCCTCCGGTGCTATTGACAAAGAAGCGTTTGAGTCCCAGGACACATGTTGCTTGGGGAGATGCTCTCTGACTTGGTTGGAAAGCGTTCCTGTTTGCCTTTGTGCTGGGTGGCTGGAAAGGAGCAAGTGTCCCGGACCCTTCCAGTGAGGGGGATGTGGCAATACTGGTGGAGGCAGGGAAGCCCGAGAGAGGCATTCTTTGGGGGAGGCTGCTTTCTCCAGGAGGCTTCTGTTCTGGGCTCTGCCAGCTCTTGGGGCCGCTGTAGGCTGGCTGCGTGGGCAGTCATGGTCTGGAGTGGAAGTGTGCTGGGGCAGGAGTGCCCTCTCCTTGGATCCTTGCTGATTCTCCTCCTCTGTGGGCACTGTCCCGTCATCCGGAGTGGCAGAGGTTTCTCCTCATGCCTGCTGGGTGTTGCATGGCCAGCTTGAGAGAAGGGATGTGGTTTGTAAGTAGGATGGGCTCTAGGCTTCAGGTTTATCAGCCTCTGGAGCACAGGATGCTGTCCCCTTCTCTTGCTCTCTCAAGCTGGTTCATATGAGTTCCCCAAAGCATGGTTCCTCCGCACGTGTGGCACAGGCATGGGCCGCAGACTGGATGTGTGCAGCTGGCTGTCTGCGCTCTGGCATTAAACGGCAGGACCACGCAGGCTCTTGCAGCCCTTGCTGAGGCCCTTTCCTTGGGCCTCTCTGCAATTTGAGAAGTTAATTAGTACAAATAAGCAGCCCTATCCCTAGGATTGTGAGTCCACCATTGGAGGCGAATCTGCTGCTGTTGCAGGCTCCAAGCTCTGCCGTGTTTCACCCTCCGTGTTTCAAGGCGGCTTCTGAGCCCTTGAGGCTCTGCCATGCTTTGCCCAGACAGAACCCATCCTTGGGAGACCACCATGGGGGGGTGGGAGCACTGAGAAGCGCTGTTGCCTCCATGTTCATCTACAGCACATGGAGGCTGCGCCCATCCTTGTTCTGTAGCTGCCCAAAGATGCTGGTGCTACAATTGCGTGCAGCGTGATGGGATGTATGAATTTGGTTCCATGTTGGGGGCTTTTCATGTGGAATTAGCAGAGATTGGCGAAAACATCTTTCTGCCAGATGGTAGGGATTGAAACCTTCTCTCTGTCCCTCCAAAGCCTTGCACAGCTATCATGGCTTCATGGTGTAGTCTAGCCAGAGAGACATAAAGCCTGTGCTAAGGAGTACGTTGTTAGCACTGAACTCTGCAATGGCTACAGGCTATGGTTATTCTGTATTTTACTAAAGGAAGGATAATACACGGCTTGGTTTATTTTTACCATATAAAGGATTTTTGATTCAGTGCCAATGTTAATAATTGTCTTGTGAAGGCTTTGCTAAGGCAGCAGGAATGGTGTGAGAACCTTAGAGCGATGCACTGACTCATGTGCAAATATTTTGACTTCTTTTTGTTTGCAATAGTAAACTTCACCAATTTCACTTGGGGGGAGATTGATATCTGAAAGAACTCTGCTCAAGCAGGGGAAGAGGTATGAGGCAGAAGGCAGCACAGAACTACACACCCCCCCACACCCCAGCTGGTTTTGACTGAGATTTTGAACCTGTGGGAGGTCAGATGGAAATTGTTTGCAAACGCTCCCATCATTAATGCTCCTATGAGGGTGCCCAAGCCCTTGGCTGGGGTCCCTGCGGTGGCTGGTGCCAGGCGGGAGAGCGTCTGTGTCCAGGCCGGCTTTGTCTGACGAGGGCACGGACGCTTGCTGGGAGAGGTTGGTGTGGAGAGAGGTTACCGGAGCTGCGCTCGCCTTCAGCTGCCTGAGCTTGGCCTCTCTCTGTCATGTCACAAGAGCATGGGAGAGGAATCGCGTAATGTTTACTGTGTTATGTCAATGTTTAACAATGTTATTAATATGCCTAACTGTGAGAGGCTTCAGGCTGGGCTTGGTACCCATTTCCCTATCCTACATCTCCCTCCATGCCTTTTTTAGCAGGCCCAGGATACCCTGTAAAGGGAATGTTTCTTATTTAGGCTGTCTTCTTGGGTCTGTACAACTCATCCTCTGGTTCCTGTCAGTCTGCTTTCTCTTCTTCCATTTCCTGAATGCTGCTGAGTTCTGCCCTCGCACCCTGCGTGGTGGTGGTCTTGACCGGAACTGAGCAGAGGGTGGAGGCTGTCAGCTCTTGGTGGTTTTCTCTTGACGTCTGCCATCTCTAGTGGAAGACTTTCTCTGGTGACCCGTTCCTGCAGAAAGAAGTGCCTGGGAACTTCCAGGCTTTCCAGTTCAATTAATGGAATAAAAGTCAGGGTTTTAAGTTGTTCTTTTGCCCGTGGAAAGAAGCTTCTTGAAAACAGCCTTTTCCTCCCATTTAGGATTAGGGCTAAATGCTAGGTCCTGGCATTCCACACTTGGAAGTGTGCACATAAGTCTCCTGCTTTTTGAGTCCTTGGGTTAAGAATATGAAAAAATAGCTCCTTAACCTCTGTTTATCTGGTTGCATTGACCTTGAGGGGTATTGCAGGAGGCAGCTGGTCTCTGAGTTGCAAACACTTGAGGAGCCTGATGCCATTTAGCCTTGCTTGTTGCTGACACCAGGAGAAACAACAGGAAGAGTGATGAAGCAGTGCTGTGCCACGTCCAGTGTGTGGTTTGCCTGTCACCTGCATTCTGCCAGCTCGGTGGAGGTACTGCCAGGGTGTCCTCATCTCTCCTGCTCAATCCGACAGGCTGTTCTACAGGAAGGCTTTACAACAGAGCACGGAGTTTATACTGTGCTTAAAACACCCAACCCTCTAAAGGAGGGATTTGAAGATCGCTGAGCAGGATAGCTGTGAGTGATGGGATGGCTTGTGTGAGGAGCATCCTCTCTTCTCCGGCTGCAGGTTGATTTAGGCTTCCTCTGAGACTGTTGCATTTTCTCAAGCCAGTGGAGATATGCGGAGCGGTGAACGTGTGCTCCCTTGGAGTGGAAGAAGCGAAATGGTTTGCCTCTTCCTGATCCCTTCATGCTCCTGTTCCCCGGTGGCAGCGTAAGCTGTCGTGGCACTGCTTTGTTTAACTTCCTCTCCCAGTCTTGCTGTGGGACTGAGGTGTGTTTTCAGGCATGTCCATGCAGCTGTTCCTGTTCTGCAGGAGGCTGTAGGGCTTCTGGGCCAGCCGCTGAATTGTCTCTAGTGAAGGGAGGTGAATTTAGATCAGATGAGGATCTGGCCAGACACCTGAGTAAACCTTCTGTTGGTTTTGTAGCAAAACTCACTCCCACTGGCTCTAAGTTAGCCAGAGGGGTCCCTCCCTTCTAAAATAGAAAGGAAAGGAGGGATCCTGATCCTCTCTGCAGATGTGCACAGATTTTTTTTTTAATTACTTTTTGGCAAGCTCTCTTGATTTACACCCATGCAATAGATCAGAATTTGGCCTCCAGCACTGGAACTGGCGCTGACACCACGGGCAGGCTCTGGCTGGCACGCTCTACTGAATGAAGGTGGAAGGAGGGAAGCCATTGCCTCCGATCCCTGGGCAGGAGACAGCTATCCTACATATCGAAGCATGTGCTCCAGCACCAATGGCCACCCTGCTCGCACACAGTCTGCAGAGCCTGCTGTGAGGCATCTCTCACTACGGAAAATTCCTGGCTCCCAGAGTGAGCCTTTCATAAGAGGCAAACAACTCTGAATAATGAGGAATTGCGCTGGTGAGCGGCTTTCCCTGGTACCGAACAGCCCCGGCAGCTTATCCTGCATGGGGACTTCTGAGCACGGCGGGCTGAGGAGCTTCAGCACAACTTTTGCCACCGAAACTCCCCTTAGCCTCCTGAGGAGCGTAACGCTGGGCTTTAATGTACCCAAGGGCTGGCCGGCACCTCCAGCCCCGGGTGTCCGAAACGTGGGGCCCGCGGATCCATGCACCCCATGACACGCTCACACGCACTCACGTGCTGCGGTAATGCTTTAATAGCAGCCCCACCCAGCGCAGTCAGGAGAGGGACTTGCTGTGTAAGCAAAAGCTGGGCAATCGCGCTGCTGTGCGCAGCGCTCTGTGAGCACTCCGCTCGCGTTTTGGGAGAGGTATTTTTTTTGTTGTGTTTTGTTTACCTAGAATTGCAGTTGCCAAAAGAAACTGGAAAGGACAGCCCTTTGCTCATTTGATCCTTTCTCCTCCTGCGTTTGGAGGTGGCTGCGCTCCTGGGTGTAGGGCTCGTCGGGGCACCGGGGTGTATCGTGCCGTGGTACCGCTAACGCTTTCTCTCTTGGCAGGACTCGGAGTCGCTGGACGGTTGCATTCAGAGTACGTTATCAGCACTCTACCCTCCATTTGAGGCTACCGCAGCCACAGTTCTGTGCCAAGTTTTTGATGTGGTGGAGAAGACGTACCGTGGGGATGGACTGCGCTACCTCATAGACTTCCTGATTCCAGCCAAGCACATCCTGCAGTGCATTCAGCAGGATGCCTGTGTGAGTACATCATGCTCTCTAAGGGCTGCGAAGGCTTTCTTGGAGAGCTTTCTTTCTGCTCCCGTATGTAAAACGGCCGGCGAAAAGTGCTTGCGTGCATACGGCAGCCTAGGTGGGAGGGCAGGCAGACAATTAGGAAACAGTTGAGAAATTGTTACTGAAGCTTAACCGTGCGGAGATCAGATGTGGAGCGGTGCCCTCGCCTTCCGTAACCAGGAACCCTGAACAGAAGGCTTAAGGGGTTCAGAGGAAGGGGTTTTGTCGAAGCATTTGCTGGATATGGCTGCCTCGGGTGGCTGCTAACCCCAGCCATTCCCTCGCCCTGTGGATGAAGCTGTCGGGCTCCCACCGCTGTCAGGAGGACATGCAGGGTGAAATGCTGCCAGTCAGTGTTTTTTCCCAGAACTCCAGCTCCCCTTTGATGGTTGCTGGAGCAGTCGCAAGGCTCAGTAGCCCCGAGGAGTCACGTTACGTTTGCTGCCAGAACGAGTCCACGATTAACGCGCTTTACTGTTGGGAGTCTGAAATGTTAGAAATGGTGAGTCAAGTGCCTCCATCACAAACTTGACTCAAAGTTTGCAAGATGGAAAAAAAAAAAAAACCTCCAACTAACCCCAACAACCTAAAACTAGGGTTTGTTCTAGGCTTCTTGTTTCTAAACCTAGAGGGTGTGTGCGGCAAGGCTTTCAACAGAAGCACTTGTGGTGGAGGGCCAGGGACTTCTGGGAGGAGGAAAAATGTTAAATAGAAGCTGGAATACTCAGTTACTTGTTCTTCTCGAGGGACTGAAACGCTGGGGGGAAACACCTGTTGCATGCGATGGCTCCACATAACGACTCCTGGGAGCCGGTCACCTCGATGGTGTTTCCGGGGCAGTGCTTGTCCTGCAGCGCTGTCGCCAGCCTCCAGCTTGGTGCCAGCCGTGTGAGTGAGCCCAGGAAGATCCGAGGTTGTGCATAAGGGTTTGGGGGAGCTGCTTTCTCTCACCCTGAACGCTCCATTAGGAATTATCCCATCTGTTTATCTAGCTGCAGTTTCGAACGCGATGGTGCATAGCGTGATTTTTTTTCCCCTTTTAAAGAAACAAAAGGCTTTTAGTTTGTGCGAACCGGTAATTGCTGCAAGACGCTTCACGGCTTTCTCCAAACCGCCTCCCTCACCGGAGGATGCAAGGCAGCAATTTCCTCGCTCCCTGAGATGGCGGCAGCTGCCAAGCGCCCGGCGATGCCCGGGGCAGGTGAGGTGGTGGAGGGGAGGGAAGGAAAGCTGCCAGGCTTGTGAGTGGAGCCCGGCTTGCAAGCGGAGCTTGGCGCGACCCTCTGCCCCCTGCGGCTCCTGGGGAGCTGGGCCCAAAGTGCTGCTCTCGCAGCGGGGGAGGTGTTTGGGGTGACCTGCAGGAAGGGTGCCAGAGAGGGGGTCTGCTGGGCAGTGAGGGGGGCTGCGCCCTCCCGGGCGGCCGGGCTGGGCTGGTGGGGCCACGCACCCACCAGGGCCCATGGCTGCCCTCAGGCCTGGGCCCCTCTGGGACAGGGGTGTGGTGAGAGGGAGGGCCTTGCGCTGCCTGGCAGCCAATGGGAGGGCAGTTGAAACTGTGGCAGCCAATAGGAGCATGGGGCTGCCTTGATGGGCACAGCGGCCTTGGTTGAGCTGAGGGCTGTTGGAGCAGGAGGTGCTGAGGCGGTGGGCCCTGAGGCGGGAGAGGTGTGAGGGTGGTGGGCCTGGGGTGGCCTGGAGCACAGGCCCAGGTGAGATGGAGGCAGGAGGTCTGGTGGTGGCTGAGGTGTCCTGCTGGAGGGGGATAGCAGTGCAGTAGGGCTGTCCTACACATGCAACACTGTGTGGGGAGGTGGTGCAGGGCCTGGAGCCACCGTCCTGTCACAGGCCTGGGAATGATGGAGGGCTCGGGGCCTGCCTGGCGCTCCCTGGCCTGCCCAGGAGCCACAAGCTGCAGGGCGGTCAGGCAGTCATCTCCAGTGAGGGGCTCCATAGGGTTCAGCATTAGGTATCAGGGGCTTTTGCTGAAGTGTAAAATGTCTGGGAGAGTCGGTAGCAGAAGCAGAGCGCAGGCACAGGCCTCTGAAAGAGCGCAGCTGGACGCCCTGAGTCTTTCCTCCTTGCTTTTGACACTTTCTGGCCTTGACTCATGATTTTGTGCTTTCAGAGTGGCAGTACAGGGAGATCAAGGGATGCTCTGAGTACCTTGTACTGTGTTTAGAGGTGGGCCCAGGCTATTGCATATCTCTTTTTGAAGTCTGTCTGAGTTTTTATTGCTGAAGGTTATTTCTTTTCAGTAGTTGTGCTCTCCTCTTCCCCAAACCTCCACTGTGTGCCCCTTCTTTTGTCTTCACTGGCTGAAATCACAGGACTGTTTCTTGTTACTTTGTTCTTTAAAAGTTTGGTCTGCTTTTTGGAGAGTCTAAACAAAAGCAATGTTTCGTCCTTAGTTTCTAGTTCAGCTCGTCCATGTGAACTTTTCCGAAGGGGG
>Ga0065711_1032969_pt1 | contig 26331 bp, 16 predicted proteins | sample Hoacrofraction12_FD_59098 | JGI IMG/M metagenome (GOLD analysis project Ga0065711, IMG submission 59098) | Hoatzin crop microbial communities from Cojedes, Venezuela - Epithelial fraction 12 v2 (version 2) | ecosystem: Host-associated > Birds > Digestive system > Esophagus > Crop | place... | reverse complement strand
CCCCCCCCCCAGTTCTCCCTCATTTTTGCTTTCCTGCTGTATCCCACACATCTACAGGCTTGCCCAAATCACCCAGTCATTGTTGTCAGAGAAATAACCTAGACTTGACAAAGGCTGATCTGGAAGAATGGCATTTATGATGTACCAGCTATAAGATTGATCCACTGGTTCAGTGAGCCAAAGGAAGAAGAAGAAAGAAGAAAAGGATCGTGTGTAAAAGCCGTTTTCTGAAAGACAAAAAATAATTAAAACAAATCAAATAATTAAAATAAAATAAAATATAGTAAAAGAAAACAAAATTAAAAATAAATCAAATTGACTCACTCTGGAACCCAGAAATGCTAATGTCAAATCGAAAGTGCATATTGAGAGCCAGCTTTGACTCCTAGGGCTGAATCTCTGCCTTTGAAGTACCTTTGGGCTGATAATGAAACTGCTCTCAGCAGGTAAAAGGGAAAAAAAACAGCTTCTCAAAGAAAAGAAGAAGCTTTCTACTTTCAGGCTGGTAGCCAGAGCAAGTGGCAATCTGGATGTAAGGCAGAACGAAAGTCTATTATGTCATCTTTGTGAGAGGTTCCTTGCTGATACTTCGAAGATAAGAGATGACATGACTTTCCTCCCAAGATCGTACACGCATCTCCAGTAATGCCCTCTCTTGAGAAGGCACATCAGTGTCCACATCCTGAAAAATATTGGAGAATCAGAGGGAATCACTTCTATCAAAGACCCTGCATCCAGCCTGTGTAACTTCTGGCCCTTTGACAGATGTGTGAGCTGATCACTGCCAGGATAACAAGCTACATCTGAGCACGCATTTGGTCCCAGTAAAAGCAGTTTAATGTTCCCTGAGGAGCAGTTCACTGTGTGGGGTATACAGTGTGGTGGGAGAGAAACGGGCTGAGGACCCTTGGGGGAAATGGGAAGGGCTTTGTGCAACCCATAGCAGAAGTAGAGGTTTTCACATAAAATGAACTTCTGCAGGGACCCTCAATTTATTCTGGCAACAGGAGGGAGAATCACATTCACAAAGGCAGCACAACTTGCTATGAATCCGTTCAGATCCTGAGATAATTAGGAGAAGATTTCTGCGAGGCACTAAGTGCCTCATCAGCTGGAAGAGCAGATGCGGGGGCACCACATGAGGAAATGAAAGGAGGCAGAGCAGCGAAAGGTAAGGACTGGGACAGGGGCACAGGCCTGTAATCATAGGAGGCACAAAGAAGCATTTTTATTTTTATAAAAATGCTTCTTTTATTTTCTCTTTTTATTTTTCTTTTTCACCAGAGAAGGGTTTGAAGGTAGCACAGGGTGGCCTTGGGCTCTGTGAGTCACATCCTGACCCAGACCAGCCAAGCACAGCAGTGGCTCAGTCAGAAAGCGGGTAGGACATAAGCAAAAGGCACAGAGATGACTTCTCCGTGCTCTGACCACTGCAATCAGGAAGGATCAAGCAAATATAGAGTTGCCTCAAAAAAGAAAGTGCAAGGAAACAGATACAAGTAACAGGGGGTCCCTTAACAAGTGCCCATGAGATACAAAGATGGCGTCCCTAGTTCCCTCCCTTCAGAACTGTCATTACCACAAAGGCTGGAGTTTTGTTAGCATCCTCCATCTTCTCTGCAAGGTGGGTTGTCAGTGAAAAATTCTCCCCATATCCTCTGGCAAAAAGACAGTGAAAGTGAAACTGAGAGTTAAGGCTCAGAAGCTTTGCTTCTGTGGTGTTTTCCATTTCATTTCATATATTTATTTACAGGATCAGCAGTCAGCTCATAAAAAAGTAGGTGTAGAGGAGGATTATGCATGACACAGAGGCAAGAAAAGAAGCCACTAAAGCATGAGGAAAGGAAATCAGTGGCTAGTTATTACCATGGTGAGGTTGTACATCCATGCCAGAGCGCACAGTGACTTCAAATAAAACCCTGATTTTTGGGCTGGGCTCTGCTGACATAGGGAAGAAGCATCTTTGTCTTCTGTGGGACATGCCACGGTGAAAGTGGGGCTCCCACATAGACAGTGTGAAGGACTCGCAGAGTGGCAGACATCCCCTCTGAAGGAGGAACATGAAGCATAGCCCCATCCCAGCACCTGCAGCCTTCTGTAACTCATCGTCCAGACTCACTTCCTTCTATGTCTTGTTACTAGTTGCAACACTGATGCTCCAGGCTCTATGCAGGGTTAGAGTGAACTGCAAGATCTAGGCAAACATTCATTGACATTGTTTTAATCTTAGCTTGTAAGAGGAAAGAAGTGAAAGACCAAAGTTAAATATGGAAGAGCCTGCAGGAAGAGGGTCTGACATGGCAGGAGGAAACCACAGCTCCAACCTTTTACCTTTTCCACAAACACAGCAAACATCATTTCAGTTAAAAAATAAGATATATCAAGAGGAGAACACTCTTTCTTTTGCACTGTTTTGAAGAATAGAATGTTCACACTTGAATATACCTTCCCAAACTTCCTCATTGCCATGAAAGTGAGCTAATGTATGTGTAACTCTGTGTCTCATTTTTTATTCAATACAACATAATAATGAGGAAACAATTTTCTTAAATGACAAGTACATTTTTGATGGAAAGTGCCCGTGTTGTAAATTGTTTTACTTATTAGCTGTCCTCTGTAGCAGAGCAAAATTTAAAAGTAAATAAATAAATAAATAAATAGATATATAAGCCTTTATAGTTTCTTCTTCTGATTCCCACCGAATTTACATTCACCAGGGCTTTGCTCACCACGAGGGCAGTATTACAGGGTTGTAATGCAGGCTTGCAGGTGCAAATACCAAATATTGCTTGTGGATTCTAGCTGTTAAGCATTTCAGATTCTGAAAATGCCTCCTGTGGAAGGTACAATAACTGAACAGTGACACCTGGAGAAATCATACTGAGTGAAGAAAAAGAGTCAGACTTATTCTTGACAGAGGACAACACTTTCATACTTATGAATAAATTACATTCTTCTATCAATACCTATGGGTGTTTTTTCTCTTTCTTTAATTGCCATCTCTGCTGGATGAGGAGTGTCAGACATTTGCACAAAATATCTTGCCCTATTAATTCATGCACCCTGCTGAGGAGATCCAGGCAATTCTGTGCAACAAACTCTGGAAGGACGATGGGCACTATGTTTCTGTTAAGAATATCAAATAGCAGGGGAAGAGGTGAAAGCTGAGAGTGAGAAAAGAATACATAATTTTAAGCACAGCAGCCATTACATACTTCACAGTTTCACCTTTGGCCTTGTGAATTCAGACTTGAACTCAATGTTCAAAATGACACGAACAAGAGGATCCTTTTTTTTGCCTAAATAACTGCATTAGGACAAATGATTAGTGGTTATGGTAGGGTACAGCAGGCGATAATCTATCTCAGCCTGCAGCAATATTACTTAATTTTTATAGATTCTATTAAAAATATGTATCTTTAGCTAAGATCATCCCATTTAGAATGGACCCACAAATCTTATTGAGCCAACTACGTAACATGATTTTGGTACTTCTGCTGCAGACTTTGATGTTTTAATGGCTGTAGCCAGCATTTCATAAGAAAATTGGTCTTTGGTGTGAAACTTTCCTTGTGTCCATGGTCTGCTATTTACTTCGACTCAGGAGATGTGATCTTGTGAGTCTGGCCCATGGGAAAAAGCTGACACTGCTTGTCAGTTCTTGGATGGAAAAGATTTTTCATGTGGGCCACAGTTTCATTCCCTGCAGTGCAGAAAATGAAAATTTTACTGTAAATTATGGCTGACGTGACAGCTGTACTTAAAACACAGGTCGTGTATTAACAGGTGTGAAAAATACAGGAACCGATACTCACACCAGGTTTGCAACAAGTACAAATCAAACACCGACAGTAACGTGCATACATGAATTATCTTCAAAGGTTCTGAATATTATATGAATATGTACAGCAGTAAAGAAGAGATACCTTTCCAAGAAGTCCAAGAACTGAAGAGAGATTTCCTTCATTTATCTGACTCATTGCCACTCTCCTGAATAAATGGTGAGCCTGTACATAATGAGAAAAGGACAGAGCAGTTACTGAAGTCTGTGATTTGCAGATCTGATAGCAAACACCCACAGAAAGCCAGACCTCTCTCAGTGTCAGAGAAGTTTAAAGCTCTTTGAGTCAGAATAATGTGCCCAAAAAATATTATTAGGCCAAATGACTCTTCAGTCTTCAGAAATATAATCACCTGGTGTGTGAACTGTCATGCCTTGCACCATTGCACCCCCAGCCTCCTTCTGCTGAAAGCTGAGATGCCTTGAACGTGCCTTGATTCTCATAGGTTTACCATTGTAAGGAGAAGATGATCTTTGGAGTCTAAGGACCATTATGAGAAATTGCTTTTATATCATGAATGTATTAAATTTCTATAAAGTCTTAAAGCTCCATACCATTTCTTAACCATTTATATAGAAATGTGTATGAGTGAAGCAGTAATAATTTTTAAAAGGACAGAGAGGTACATAGGTACAAGTTAGCCAACAGCTGTGATGCACAGAATCTTTTACTGTGCCTATACTCCCTTAAGGACTATTTTCTGGCCAAGTGGAACAGCTCAGCTCAGCTCTACAGTGTTAAACTCATTTCCTATCCTGGGAACTAGGTGACCGTATGTGCATTTTGCCTACTGAGAATAGACGTTGCACGGGCTATCACCGAATTGTGCCTAATCATTGTCAGGAGGAGAGCTAGTCAGCATAGACAAAACCACGCCCGTGATCATGCTAAAAATTTAATAGTATGGACCAGCGCCTGCATATCCTGTTTCTCACTGCTGTTTAGTTTTGATAATGCGCATGTAGCCCTGGAAGACAAATAACAAATAGAAAAATGTTTTCCTTTCCAGAGCTGTCTTCCTGTCAAGTGATAACATAGGAGAACTGTTGTCTTTTGTGACTACTGTCCACCAACAGCCTGGCTCCTATATAAGGCAGTTGTACTTATTTTTTTCAGACACAAGACATTGCAGCCTACATCACTACTTGAGTGAAGGAAAACAGCTCAGACACCTTGCAGATTGTGCTATCTGATTTTCATGACACGATTCCCTTTGCAGTCAAAAGAAAATACACTCACACTGTCTGCAGTGTGACTTTACGTTTTATAAGATTTTTATGTTTCTTGGGGGGGAAAGCTATTGAGGCAATAATGTGAATATGAATGCAAACTTCTGCATCAGGCTGGTAACCTAGCAACAACAGCAACCCAACCTTGAAAAGACTTTTATCTGACGTGCTGGTTAATATAGCAAGTCAGACACCGGGGGGAAGTGTGTGGTTGGTGTCAGCTAAGTTTTTCTGTAAATTAGTTTTGATAACATCTTTTATAGCCTAAGTCCATGAAGCAGGAGAACAGCCTCCCACAAAGCTGGAAGGAGGTTTATTAATCATCACTGCATGCTGCACTGCTGGCATAAAGACATGGAAGAGGACTTTTTTGCTAACAACTCTTTGCCGTTGGAGCAGTATCTCTGTTGCTGGAAACTCCAGAATGAAGACAGAAACTCCCCAAAAGCCCTTCCAGAAAATTTCTGGTGATAGAACATCGTCTTTTAAGAATAAAGTGCACAAGGCTGAAGAATATTCACCCCTTTGCTTTTCTGTACTTCTCCAGCTTAAAGTACTTGGGAAAGAACTGCTAGCCTAAAGAAGCGCCAGCACAGAGGTCTGTTTGTATGCATGAGGTAAGTGATCTCTCTTTTTTTAATTTTTTTTTCAACAGTGTCCTGCTAACCACATTGGGAGCCACGGACTGGATGGAATTCTAGGTGGCTGAAAAAAAGGCCAAAGCAGCAGGCTAAAAAGGCAGCCATCAATAGTTCAAAGTCTAACTGGTAACTGGCTATGAGCAGTGTTTCTCTGGGAAGACTCATGTCCCACTGGAGTCAAATTGTAACTAGACAGCCCCCAACACAGTTGAAGCCTTGGAAATGACCTGGCTTTAAGAAACCTTGGTTCAAAGGAGGCTTGACCTCTCACTGTTGAAAACAGCAGGATAAAAACATCCCATTTCTATAAAAAGACAGCAGAAAGGTTAGGCTCAAGCAGTGCAGCACAGGAATCAAGAGTCAACACTAGTGAGTACTTTGAGCATGAAAGTTTTAAAACATGTTTGGCCTGTGTATTGCAACCCAACAAAAGCAGCTGGTCAGTGTCTTGTCAAAGAGAACTTTGTGAGTAGACACCAGCAACTGAGGCAAGCAAGCAAAACAAACACTTTTTTCTGATTTTATTTCATTTGGTTAAACTATTAGGAGGAGATTGAACAAACATGTTAGTACTTTCTTACCATTACAGTCTGCCTTTGATGGGGAAACAAAGACAAGTAATGAGTAACTTACTAGGTTTCTTAGCGAGCATACTGGATGAGACCACAGGTTCTTAACAGTTTTTTTGACAACATCAGACACAGGTAATAATGTCAATATAAACAGTAGCTGTTACTCTTGATTCAGAGGAGCATAGCAACATCTCATGAAGTCCAATGGCGCTTCCAGCTCAAAGCCACCACACAGTAGAAACAGACCAATCACTGTCCCGTCTCCTCCATTCCTGCTCTGTAGAGCCTGTCTCACCAGTAAAGATCCACTGCCAATCGCATAAATTAACAGATCAGGAAACTTCTGTCCATCATTATTTGTGCCTGTTTGTTTTCCCTTCAGGTAGCTTCTTCATTCTTGAGATGATGTCATGACTTTTGTATTACCTACAGCTTTTTGAAGGATACTTCCCAAGGAAAAATGGGATTGTGTCATCAGTGTAAACGAACTCTTATTCCATGGGCAATATAAACCACCTCTGTGATAGGCTGATTTAGTACAAGACTCACCACAAGCCAATTATCACAGGAAAAGCAGACAACTGTGCACATGAATACTTAGTCTTAGACATCTAAGATCTTAACAGTCTTAAGATCTATATAGAGAACCACCCAAGAGATGGGCAACAGCAGTTCCATATAATTACTACAACTTCAGAAAAAACAGGACCCAGATGCAGACATCTGTTAACAATAAAAACTGACATGGTGCATTTACATATTGCACAAAACATAATCAAAATTTAATCAGCTAGGTTGTATTCTCAGTGTTGATAAGAATTCAAAGTGTCTTTTCATGTACATGATTGTTTTGTTTAAATGGCATCTGTCTTTCAGCCATTCGTACTCAAACGGATATGTTTCACACCAGACAGATTCTGTTACTGGTACTGTTGTCACCCTTGAAGGATATAAAAAGGTCAGCTGAACTAACTGACATTTTGAAATATTGGCAATTACTCATTAGATCATGGGCTATTCCTACTTTCTCTTCATTGACTTCTCAACACTAGAAACTGGAGGACCAATGTAAAGCTTGCTTTTGCTAGTGCAAGAAGCATTTTTGAAAGATGAAGTGCCAAAAGAAATACCAATAAAAACATTTGCTTTTAGGATTTTTCATCTGAGGGATATAGTTATGCTAAAGAAAGCTTGAAAATCCTTTTGTTGCACTACCTGATCAGAATGCATAACAAGAGTAGGCGGAAGGAAAAATAAACGCAACAATATTTTCTAGGCCATGCAAAGAAACAACATGTAGCTGAAATTAAAAGAAAAATCAAGATGATATTCATTTAATGTGTGTTTAATATGCCTTGAAAATAAGCAATAACTTTAATAAACCTTAGGAATATCGGAAGAATGATAAAAATTTAAAAGGAAAGCAAAATTGATAAATGAGAGCATCGCTCAATCTTCTGTCTATTTTTTCTTAAAATGTTTATAAATTCTATAGGCAGCAGTCTACCCTGACTGCAGGAACCAAGGGAATGAGTCCAATACCTAAAACTGTTCTGTAATTTCATGAGTTTCGTAGATGAATCAGGAACAGTGAGAACAGCATCAGATAACATAAACTTTAGCACATACGCATATTTTTCCATATTTGTATAAAGAGAACAACAGACATGTCATATGTGAAAACACCTGACTGTTGTGATCTTCCCCATGGGAGAAGTCTGACACTGAATTTGACAGTGATGAAACAAACACTGAATTTGGGAGCGATAAAATGAACTGTAGAGCATGGGGAACTGTATCCCCGCTGTAAATCATATCACCCCAGCAGGTAAGCAGTGGATGTGGTCACTGTTGAATGTTCCTGCTCAAGACTCACAGAAGAGTTTACACATTTGTGCAGGAGCCCACTCCAGATGCTTAAACCTCTGCTTTAGCTTCAGTGAAATGCTGCTTAGAGACTGCATCTCATTCTTACTCCTGTCTGTAGTCTGTAAAGGGTGTGTCTAAACCTCCCATGAGATGCACCCTAATCTACTTCCCGTGTGATGGGACGAGTAACCTCTGACCTGTGTCCATGAATGTGTCACCTTACTGTGCTTACATGCCATTTGCCTATGGTAAAGAAACTGTGCAAAGAAGGCCTCTTTCTAAAAGCATGGGATCCCCATAGTAAAGTGGTGAAAAGGCGCAGGGGCTGCATAATCTGAATGACACACAGCAATGAACACTGTCATGATGGCAACACAGAAAGGTCTCTCAGAATGTAAAAAGGTGAAGGTGCACCAGTACTTAAGTGGAAGGAAAACCCATGCCCAGGAGTCCTTGCTGGATATTCCCTATTAGTCTGAGCATTCTGGTGCAAAAGCTAATGATCACAGACGTTTCTGATATTTCAGTGACGACTGAAATTATGTGATGTCTTTTCAGTGTTTATTCATTCAAAAACACCTGTAGAGGTAGGTGAAATGCCACAGTTTGTCCAGACTTTGGACTCAATGACCTCCTTGACTCTTTCTTTCCATTTGGTTTTACTTGACCTTGCATGTGGTACTTTATTTTCAGACAAACCCATGGGCTCTCCATGCACAGCTTCTGATTCCCTCAGATTTTTCTTGAACTAAAAATCTATTTTCATCCCTCAGAGACGCAATATAACCATGGCCAGTAAGGTTAATTGCTTTTAATGGGTACCACAGCACCAAGAAAATATTCCCCCCACCTCCACTATCTTCAGCAAATCCCTGTGAAACAAATTCTATACATGGAACAAAAGCAAATCCTGTTTTCCATGTTCTGTACAATTTGTACCCTAGCTGGCAATGTTGCTGTGAGCAACAGAAAAAGATGGACTTTAATAAGGAGTATTTATTGCAAATGAAAGGAAGTAGCCTTAGGACTTCAAAGATCATTTTTCAGCAGAATGGATGATAGAAGCTCTACTTGACGAGGCACAGGATGGAAAGTCACTTTTTCCTGAGCTCTTCAAACACACAGGTAGGGAAAAAGAAAAAAGACAGAAGAGAAAAGAACATAATGAGGCCCAAAAATGCAATAAGAAGCTTAATCAAGGAGAAAAACAGATGAGTGGTTTCATCAGAAATGAGCATGTTTGTTGTTGGAAAACAAGAACTTCCACACTGACAAAGAAAGAAGGCAACTCCATGTACCAAACAAAACAATACGCTATGGGTAATCTCAGAATCTACTTGTCAGAAATTACTGAAGTTGAGATAAAATTCCAAAATGACACTTTGAATCAGGAAGTGCATAACATCTGGTGATTCCAGAGATTACAGATGTCCTCCAGGGTACATCGTGAACATCAAGAAAAATACTCAGGAGTTCAGTGTGAAGGCTGAAATGTTGGCGATAAAAAGCTGTTGGTGTTTTACGTTCACTATGTTGAAGAAAATTGTAAGTATTTAAAACATAAAACTAACATTTTCCTTGTGGCCAGGATGTTCATACACAGAGGCTCTAACTCAAGAGCACAATAACTCTGTTTATTACTTCATTTTGCATTTCCTTCTTCCCAGCATGACTACTTAAAAATTTCCCTGTGCTTGTGTCTGAACTCCTGGCTGCTTTCTAAGGAGCCTCCATTTTGAATTATCTTTAACTTTCAAACAGTTTCTGTGTTTTGAACAGACTTCTTTTTTTTCATTTCTCCTTAAAAATTACTATCTGAGAAAAACTATCATTTTTTTTATGTTATGTAGATATTTTATGGAGAAAAGGATTAAAGTAGAAAATGGTTAAGACCACAATAAAATATTCTACTGAAAAGTACAGATATGCATTTATTAAATAACTAGGGAATCCAAATAAATAATTTCACAGAATGGAAAGTCTTGTTCCAAGCAGTAGCAGAAAAATACACAAGAATATTCCCTTATCCTTCAGAAGATTATCTGAAGTTCTGCCATTAAAGATAGAGTTTAGAGTGACTTTTTAAATTGAATATTGAATCAGACACTCTCTAGTCCAAAATACTTCAACCAGGAGTTGAGCAATTATAAGAAAACACAATTCAACATAGCACACCCAGAAACAGTTACTACACGGAAGGAACCTGAGAATATTCCACAACAGGGAAGAAAGATTAACAACCTGTTGCCTTTAGAAGAATGTGGCATGTCAACCTCACATCAGGTCTCTCCTGAGAGAGGGTGGGAATGATGCTCAACTGCTACAGAGTCATCTAAAGAGACTTCGATAAGGGCAGACATGGATTAGAGCTGGCTATTAGAAGTGGGCCAGGAAAATAAAAACAAAAGGAGAGGAAGGATGGAAAAAGAATCACAGAAAAAAAAACAGTAATAGTGCGAAATAAATAAAGAGGAAAATGGAAAAGAAAAGGTAAAAATTAAGACCAGTAGGATAGGATAGGAGGAAATGGTGGCATTTGATGGAGGCGCATTGTCCTAATTCAGGAACTGACTGATAGAAGCCTGAAATACCAACGTTTCCCCTTGCTACCAATATCTAGAATATGATATATTATCATAGTTTTACAGAACTCACTATACCTTGAAGGTGAGAATATTTAACCACCAGCAGTAAATATCAAGAAATTACAAAAAATTCAAAGCAGCGATATAATAGTTAGGATTACTAGGTTGAATAGAAAGCTGGTGAATTTCACAGAAGTCAGTAAAGGATAGAGTTGCAATACGTATTAAAAATTAGCTTAGAATGGATGGCCAAAGTCTTCCAAAAATAATAGGGAAAAAAGTGTTAGAACACCAACGACAACTTTATGGGATCATAAGGAACAAGTAGTAGTTCTTTCAAAAGAGACAAAAGACATTTTTGGACATATTACAGATTTTCTACGTTTAACTAATGCAAAAAGTAAAATAAACCAATCAGTTCATAAACATCTACTCTTGCCTTAGTTAAAAAATTAGAAAAATCTTGCATTGTGTCCGTTTTCTCATTGTAAAAGAGAGTATATTTTAAAATTTAGTGACAAAGTCCAGTTTATGATCTAATTCTATGAAGCTCTTAAAAGCAGTGTGAAATTTTGTACCCTTAGGCTTAACTTCTTTGTGGAAAGTAAACATGTTCCTTCCTCTAGAAAGAAAAAAATTATAATTGTAATACTCATGGAAACAATGCACTGAATATGAGTCTGTTAATTAACATTAAAGATGTTAGCAAAAGCAATAGCAGTTTCACTAGATGAATACCTAGAAGGTATATAATCAAAGATCAGTAGGGGATTTTTTCCCTGAAAACTATAAATAATGTGGGAGGAATGTAGGGACTAATTTCATACTATTTTATTAATGCGTACGCACGCACATACAGACGTGATGTTTTCACATACATAAAAGCTCTATGCAGAAGTTATTACATCCTTTGGACACAAAGAAATTTACTTGTCTAAAAAGACAGGGAATTTCTACAGATGCCATTGTGGGAGCAAAATTTGCTTTGGTGTTAAGCTCAGGAGGCAAATGCTTGTTTTCCATAAAGATCCTAGAATTTCCTTAATCATTAAGGGAACTTCCTCAGATCAGACAAGCAGTAGTGATCACTGTGGATGCCAATGACTGTCTCAGCCATGAAACCCCTGGCCAATTTCATTAGTCTCAGATACAAAGGAAAACAGAGTAATCAGGAAATGAACATAAGCAAGCGTTCATTCAGATGGCAACACTGCTTTTGTACTATACCTTGCTTGAAAGCACTATTTCTAGATATATGAATAATGGTCCATCTTCAGATATATAATCAGTCAGAGAAAAACAATTAACAAGAAGTGTTAGCAATTCTGAGAGGGTTAAGTGGGGTTTATACGCATATGCAATTCAAGTGGGTTAAAAGGCATGCGTTGTACTGGAGCAGCAGTGGAGGCAAGGACTTCATTTTCCATAAACAGTGGTTATACTAAAAGGTTGAAAAACTCTCAAATGAGAAGCTCAAAATAAATAGGCTTGTGAAAACTGGCTGTTGCATTTCCAAGATCTACAAAATCTAATGTTTCAGATACTGTCTTCCAAATTCTCTGTTGTTTCAGATACTGTCTTCAAACCCTGTTGTGACTCCAGATTACTCCTAAATGTCTCTCCGATTCATTTTTCTGATTAAACATTCAGTTCATCCTATCTCTGATCTTTGTCTGTGTATAATCTGTTTAGAGACTTGGATGTAATGCTTCATTTTCCACATACTGGCTGATAACAACCCACTGGATATTATTTCTTCAGAAAGCTGTAGTAACACCTACCTCACGCGGTTCTTCTGTATTTCACAATTTAGAGGGATTTTGATTATATTTTAATTGTTTAAATGCAATATTAGCAACATAATATTAAGAAAATGGAGTACAAATATAGAGTTTAAAAAAAAAAATTATGTTCCTTTTCAGAGATGAAGAATTAGACAGAAATTATAATTATTCTGGAAAAAGATTCAATCTGTGGACACCCTCTGTTGTCATATTGTATTTTGCTTTGGGTGTTTATCCACACAGAAGTAACACCTCTATAACAGGAAGCTTCTTTTTCCCTAGTAGGAAAAGGTAGGGAACAGTAGGGAAGCACAAGACCATCATTTCTATGTTATTTCTTGACACAAAACAAATTTACATCCATCCCACTATGGGCTGGAGAGGGATGGAACTTAAGGGATTGAATGTGCAGATATTGCAGACCAAGCTTAAACCAATATTTCTGCAAGCAGATGAGAAGCATCTTGTAAGAATGTGGAAGGGAAACTACAATTATGCAGATGTGTGTGTTTACCACTGTAAGTAGTGGAACACTCTAACCTGAACAAGACAGGCAGTGTCTAAATCTAACAGGGGCCACTTCTCTGTGCACTAACACAGTCTTCAGGTACAAAAATTGTCAGAGTAGAAAAAGGTGTGAAGTAAGTTCAGGGGTAAAACTGTGGTTTAATTGCAGCTATGTGCAAAAGGTGAACAAGGGAAGTGTTGAAGCAGCTGAGGTGATGTGGTGTCTTGAGGAATTACTCTCAACAATATACTGCATATATCCTTTAAGTGAAGAAGTATAACAGAAAGGTGGAAGTTAACAGGTTTGGATTTGCTAGCACTGGAAAGAAACATGCAGCATCACCCATGATCTCTGACCATCTGAAGAGAAACTGGTCACTTCTTTCAAGATACATTGACTGACATGGGCAGTCATGATGGGAGTCACTAGTAAATTTTACAGTTCTGTTACTAAAATCCCCGTCATCACCAGTCAGCTGCAACTGCCTCAGAACTTTAAACCAAAAAAGGCCTTCTCCTATTTGTCCCTCCCATTAGAAGAAAAGTGGGTCAAGAACATAATATTTCCTGTGATAAAATCATAAACAACGAAAAGGAGAACTCTGTACTGTGCAGTGTTTGTTACATCAACCAAACATTTTCTCAGCAGTGCTGTAAAGGGATCCCATCAATGAATTCAGAACCAATCTTATGTTTCTCTCACATCCACTAGATGCCTAAAAGGTTGCTAAGGGATGAATCTAAATCATTTTCAGGGAAAAGAGCAAACACAGAGCTCCCAAACCAAGGACTGAGAAAGTCTTTCTAGCATATGTTCCTTATCATACTTTTGTCAATTTTATTTCAATTACCTTTTTGGGAAAAAGAGAGATATTACGAAAACAGACATTGTAACATATTAAAATTGCACTGTGTCACATTTTTTCCCGATGTTCAGGAGCAAGAGTACATTTACTTTGATTGACTTTGATTTAATAAAGTTATCTTTTCTCTGTTCATTTTCACATGGTCAGTAAGGCAGATAGGTAGCTAAAACATTCCCACCATAAGGAACTGAAAATTATTGGTTCTGACACCATATTTGTCACACTCACTGTTCATTTCCCAGCCACTCTGAATACTTCAAAGCATGATCTAGACCACTTCTTTCACCTACACCATGACTGGAAAGTTCACATCGGTGTCCAGAAGCTCAGTTTTTAACACAAACAAGAGCAGCTGAATGTTGGTTTCAGAACTGATCAGTGACACAAAGTCCTTGTACTTTGTTTGCATCTTTGTTCAGGAATGCAGTAGATCTTTTCTCCAAACCCTGCAACAAGTACTGCTTAAGTTAAAGAGAAGGTAATCTTTCTGCCCTGTACTTTGTGTCCAAGATATATTTGGAATTAAGGTTTCCTATGGGGCAGTGACAATACCCAAGATCCTAACACCAGCTACTGTGGCATACTCTTAACACAGATGGTTGCTAACTCAGTTGTGCCACACAGAGGCAGCCTTTCTCCCAATTTCAGAAGAAGGTACCAAGGCACCAAAGCAAAGCATGTTTCCTCTCCTATGCAATGAAGTCTACATGGGCCTTCCCTTATTCAGAAACTCAGATTTAGTGGCTGCAACTTCTTAGCATCATTTTTCTGGAAGACTAGAAAGACATCAGAGCACTGCCATGGTGTGTTGTACACTTAGTTAGACTTGGCCTCTTGTCCACATACTGCTGCAGAAAACAAATGGCAGAAAATATCATAGGACAAGAGAAATATGATAAAATATTTGGACATTTGCTCCATTTGAGCTAATTTCATCATTTATGTCGAACACAAGGTTCTTCTTAGTGTTTCTGTGCCTGTACAATACCACGCTTATACTACAGAAAAAGGGAATACTGATTGCATAGCTTCACAAAGGTTAATAATGACAGCAAATACAGATAAATTTACCTGAAACTCTTTCACCTTCTCCTTTTCAATTAAAAAAAAAAACCACAACAAAGCCAAACACCTGGACACGCCAAACTTTATGACACTCACTTTCTTTGAAAATACTAAGTCATATATTTGAAAACTTTTGTTCACTCCAGTACTTTTGTTTACATTGGCTGCTGACTTACTTCACCATAGGAGATGTAGGATAACATCCAGACTGTCAGCGTGCTTTTCATACTGTCAGACCATTCCAGAGGAGCTTACATCACACATATTTTATATTACACCCCAAATGCTGCATCTGCTACTGCAATCATCAGAGGAATTAGAAAGATGATTCTTCTACTCATGCACAAATCCCCAGCAGACACAATGCTCAGCAGTGCCCTTCAGGGTTTGGGGAATGGGTGGAGAATCATCCTAGCATAGCCTCAAAGCAGCAGCAGCAGAATAGCCCTTAGGCCATATATTTGCACTAAGGATGATGCTGAACTCTGGCACCGTTGCAAGAGCAAACAGCAGCTTTACGCTTCAGATAACATGATGCCTCTCATGGTAGCCCAAGTAACACTACACATCTGCCTCCAAAAGAATCCCTGCTGAGGTGAGCCATATGGTCAGTCATCTCCAGAGTGTTGAAGACTCAGCACAAAATACAAAGAAACTACTGTGCACAAGCACCCTCACATAACAATAACGCAAGGCCCAGGAGTGATCTGCTTTACTGACATGAAGAGTAACAATGTGTCAGCCTTCAACATGTACATTAACACACACCATTACAGGTTCTTACAATACAGTTAAGCATAGTTGAAAATTGCCTACAAGGAAATTAAAATTGGAATTTGGGGAAAAAACTTTCATTGTAGTGAAGTCTTGTTTTAAAATATCTATGGAGAAATATTTTTTATTATAAATGAAGCCACAAATTTCACCATTTTTATAATCTCTGGATAAAAAACAACTCAGATAACTAAGGAGCATGTCCAAAAATTGTGTCTCTGGGGTGTTTTTTGTCCCCAGAACTACTTTTAAATGTTGTGTGGGACAGGAAAGATAAAGACCCAAAATTGCTCCTGCTTTGGAAACTGAAGCCTTAAGGTCATTGAAAGTCTACTGGATACACAGTGGTAAGTTAGATACCTTTATTTATATATTTATATATTTATATATTTATATATTTATATATTTATATATTTATATATTTATATATTTATATATTTGTATGTATACAGTATATACATATATATATAGTTAAATATGCAGAAGAAATCATACCCATTTGGCTTTCCTGCAGGCTAACAGTAGAAAAAATTGAAGCCTTTCACTCTAGTTGGAATCAAAACTCAATCTGAGTAAGTTACCAAATGTGAACAAAGCCAAGGGCTCCTTCAAGCCCTATGCCTACTTATTACCACATTGACAGATGTGTCTCACTGACAGCCATCCTACCTGAAGATCAGGTTCCCTCTTTCTCCAACATCGTCCTTGTTAAGCACTTCTCCACTTATTAATAGCTGAACATGATTTATTTACAATACTATCAAAGTCCTTAAAAGATGTCCTACAACCTTTTTCAAAGATTCCAGAAGTCAAGGCGATGAATAACAAGATTGTTGTAAAAAAAATACCCGAACCATATTAAAATCAAAACTTCTAGGCTGGATACAGTTTGTTGTGTATCAGATCAGGCTTTCTGTGAGTGAAGAACACACAAGCACCAGTTTCTCTTGAGATTACTGCTCTATAGAAGAGGTATTGCCCTCCACGACCTCTAACAGAATAAAGGACATGGCTGTCAGCTTCGGGACAGTATCTGAAGGATGTTGTTACTCTTGGGCAGCAGTACTTATCAAAGAGGATGAGAGACATGTGCCTGACAGGGACAGACTTTACCACCCTTTGATCTCACACCGTCTTTGAAGATCCTGACTACCATTAGCAGGAGCTTACTGAACCTGACAAGTATTTGCATAGTAAGTCCCAAACATATACTGTAGATTCACAAAAACCTGGCCTGGGGAAAAAAAAAAGTCCTGCAGACAAAAAAGGTGTCTAAGCAGGTATAGTAACTTCAGCCCAGAGTGTTAAAACTAATTTAAAGAAAAAAAAAATTAAGAAGTTAATAACAAATTAAGAACTTACGGATAACCACTGACGAGTCGACCTCAACTCAGGACACTGTTCCTACTTATCTGAACAGAAAATGAGGAAGGCTAACAAATAAATACTCTTTCTGACTATTTACTCAGTAAGATTTTAATTACAGATGGAACCTAGCAAGAAAACCAGCCTCCTTCAGGCTCTTAACTTCAAGGTTAACATAGTTTCTTGTGTTCAACAGAATCCTTGCCCCAGGTTGTGTTCAGCACAATAATATAAGTACAGATAGCAAAGATTATCTGTATTGATGCTAACAGATGCCACAATCACTAGTGGAATGTATTGCAACATTTATGGCAGAAAAGGACGAGCTGACTAATAGAAAATAGATGTTCAAGATACACTGAACATCCAACTAGTTTTTGCAATTCAGATCTCTTAACTGGAGAGTAAAAGCTTTGAAAATACTCATGAAAATATTCACAGGTAGATTTACATCAAGAAAGCAAACATACCCTAAGACTGATGGCCTGAAATCTAGGACTGTAAAACTGTCTGGTACCCAAACAGCCCTTCATCAGGAAAAAAAGGCCCAAATGATCATTTATTTGCAGAAAAGCATTTTTTGTTTGTTTTGTTACAGACACAAATATTATTCTGTTCCTTTCACATTCCTCTTCTCCTCCCTCCTCTAGTGAAATACTGTTTACTAAGTCAAATTAAGTCAGTTTTTTAAACTGACAGTTCAAATTTAATTGCCATACAGTTTGAATAATTACAAGCACTGAAAAGTGTACAACACATCAGTTACCTGCTTAGCAGTGACTCTTGCTTATCAAGTGTCCCATAGCACAGATATCATAACAGTGAATATTCCACATGAAACCAGGAAACAAAACTTTTGAGCTTCACGTGCTTCCACTCAATTTCTAATGACAGTTCTGCCAAATCTCAGTAGTTCACAACATTCCTCTCTTAATTAGACTGTTAAAATCAGAATGCTTTTCATTTTCTGAAGCAGACTTCTCTTCCTACTTTGTCCTTAGCTTGAAATTGAAGTGGTAAATACAGCTAGATCAGGTTTTTGGCTGTTCAAAAGTGCCCTTTGACTTGCTGATATCCACAATACCGTAAAAAGAGTAACAGGACCATGGATAGGGCTAGAGTAAAATAAGTTGCAAACACTGAGTTGCTGAAGACTCACAAACTGCTTGACTATGACTTTCTTACAAAATCAGAGACGCCATATCCTGTAGCTATCAGTTTCAAAAGTAATTTTCCTGATTTTTATGGAAATAGAAGTTTGAGCTTCAATTAGCCTCATGATTTTTATCAATGATACAAGTGATGATAAACGCGAAAAAGATAATTTAAGCAGTCTAAACTCCTCTAGTAAGAAATATACTAATTAGTAAGGCCATATCTAATCAATAATTGCTTTCTTAAGGAGACAAGCCACAGCACAGTGTTAGTTTTTCAGGCTGGTAAGTGCTGTGCAATTTCTTGCAAAGATGCTTTTACACTAGGTATGGCAAGGATTTCTGCCTCTGTTCTCTGGCCTATATCCAGACCGTAAAAGGCACACCTCATATTCATCAACCATGTGGCAGATGAGAACTTCTGAAAGGTATTTGAACAGCTGAACCTTTCTGAGCAAGCCTTCTCCCACTTCTCAATATAAATGAGATTAGGTGCCTGTACTATTTAAAGTACCATCACTTACAAGTGGCACTCTGTCCTTATGGCTCCCAAAGGGCAGGACACAAGCTGAAAGAACGGAAGTTTCTGGTTTGTTCATGGAGAAGTGCGGTGGACTTGTGCTGTCAGATGCCACAATAGGCATGAGGGGTACTATCAGGCTTGAGAGGTGTAAAAAGTTACAGATGTATAATTTACTTAATTTACTCAGAAGTAACTCATGACCTCCAAGCGAGACACTCCCCATTTGTTACTGAAATGTGCTCACTTAGCTGTGACACTCTCAGAGCAAGAAATCAGCCTAGTTCTTCTGAAACACACACTTTGAAAGCAGAAGAATAGAGATACTTCTAGGTGCTTTTATCTTCAGTGAAAGCTTTAAGCAACTATTTTTTCCTCTGGACTGGTGACAGGGATTCAGTTCAGTAAAAGAACAGTCTAGTCCAGGTCTTCAAAGACAACATAAAAAGTTGAGTGAAAAATTTATAATCTATTCTTCTGATTGTACCAGTGGATAATCACATACTCATTGTCTGAAGAGCTGGAGAGTTTTTAATCCAGGTCTTCTTTTATCACGATGGTACTGCACTTTACTGCTTTGCTTCTAACTTAATTGCTAGTATTTAGAATCATAGAATGGTTTGGATTGGAAAGGGCCTTAAAGTTCCTCTAATTCTAACCCTGCACTCGACCAGGTTGCTCAAAGCCCCATCCAACCTGGTCTTGAACACTTCCAGGGAGGGGGCATCCACAAATTCTCTAGGCAACCTGTACCAGTGCCTCACCACCCTCAGAATAAAGAATATCTGTCTTATATTTAATCTAAATCTACTTTCTTTCAGCTTAAAGTCATTACGTCCTCCCTCAACATTCTGGCCACGCTTCTTTTGATACAGTTCAGAATACAGTTGGACTTCTGGGCTGCGAGCACACACTGCTGGTCCATGCTGAGTTTCTCATCAACCAGCACCCCCAAGTCCTTCTCGTCAGCTCTGTTCTAAACCCATTTTCTAACCAGCCTCTATTTGTGCTTGAGATTTCACTGACCAAGGTGCAGGACCTCGCCCCTGGACTTGCTGAACCTCATGAGGTTCACACAGGCCCACCTCTCAAGCCTATCCAGGTCCCTCTGAATGACATCCTGTCCCTCCAGCATGTCAACCACACCACACAGCTTGGTGTCATTGGCAAACTTGCTGCAGGTTCACTCTATCCCACTGTTCTTGTTACTGACAAAGATGTTAAACACTGGTCCCAGAACTGACCCCCAAGCAACACCACTCATCACTGGTCTCCACGTGGACATCGAGCCATTGACCACAACTCTGAATGCGACCATCCAGCCAATTCTTTATTCATTGAGTGGACCATCCTTCAAATCCATGTCTCTCCAGTTTAGAGACAAGGATGTCATGCGGGACAGCGTCAAATGCTTTTCTCAAGTCCAGGTAGATCACATCAGTTGCTCTTCCCTTATCCACCTATGCAGTAACCGAATCATAGAAGGCCACCAAATTTGTCAGGCATGATTTGCCCTTAGTGAAACCATGTTGGCTGTCACCAATCACCTCCTTATTTTCCATTTACATTAACATAGTTTCCAAAAGGATCTGCTCCATGACCTTGCCAGGTACAGCGGTGAGACTCACAGGCCTGTAGCTCCCCAGTTTTTCCTTTTTACCCTTTTTAAAAATGAGGGTTATGTTTTCCCTTTTCCAAGGGGAAAACATAACCTTTTGCTTTTCTCTTGACATGTTGGCTCTCTAGCCTATGTCTGCTTCAACAAGTTCTGCAGCCCTGTGGGGAGCAGCTTGTAGAGCAAAATAATTAGTGTTGAAGAGTTAGTGTCGACACTATGCACTTTTCACAATGTTTTATTTTGAACTATCCTAGCCCACTGTCCACTGGATTTTCAGATGTTTTTCAGAAGAGTATCTTCCAGTTAATTTGCATCCTAAAGGTATTCAGCTGATTTACTCTGACATTGCTCCATGATGTGAATCACAGCATGGTAACTGGAGAATCGAGAGATTCACTTTCAAAGTGCACTTCTAATCCGTAACAAAATGCTTGTGTAGATGCAGGCAGCTAAAATCTGTCAGTTTTTAAAATGAAATTGTCTTCCCCAAACAACATTCAGATCCAGATGATACAAGATCATCTTGACCAACTTTGCATCAAAAAGGCAACTCAGTCCAAAAGATTTCTGCTATCCAACAGCAGATAAGATGAGTCTGAAAACAAGCAGAGGACATCAGTCCTCAATAAACGGAAAGAGAAAACAAAGAACAGTATGATCGCTGTTTCATTCTCTGACTGGAAACCTGCTGCAAGATTAAATTTTTCCATCAATTATTGTCATGTTCCTCAGTTCAAAGAAATCAGCACAACTTCCAAGTGAAGGCCAGAATTTTCTCATGTGCAATTTTGCAAAACTGTTGCTTTTCTGTGACCGAAATGTGGGTCTTTTTTTGTCGCTGCAGTTAAAAGGTGCAATGATTATGGTTTCTGAGATATATTCCACTGTTTGACTGTTCAGCTCCATACTAATGGCATATTTAATTTGTAAAACTGCATTTATGAAATATGCTTTGACCCTTAAAAGAAGACCAGCCTACACTGATTATCAGTTGAACTTCTAAGAGCTAATATGGCCCCTACAAGTTTTCCTTGAACACTTCCCTAGAGAGTGATAGCACAGCGTCACCAACATTTTTAATTATCCCTCTTCTTCCTTTGGATGGATGAGTTTGTCTTGGGATTCCCAGCCTCGAGTCATTCAAGAGCCAGGAGAACTGACAAGATTATGAGGATCCCAGCAACGCTCAGTACCTGAATGCTACTGTTGGCCTCACTGGTTATAGCATCTATATCAAAGTAGGCCAAAGTCACATGCCGCAGAAGCTCACATGGCCAACACCTACACAGTCTAGGAAGACAGACTTTCTCCACAGCCTCCTTGCAACTCTTTCTACACAACTAGAAATGTATGTGTCCCTCCAGAAATATCTGAGAGCATGCAGAGACTCTCATTGCAACAATGTGAGTACAGGTTAGATTGGAGATTGGGCTAGATGACCTCTACAGGTCTCTTCCAACGCAAAGCATTCTATGATTCTATATTTCCAAACTGTACTGGCTAAATTCATCTGTGTCTATCATAAGAAAGTCGCACTACCCAAATATTGCAACCTCCAGTCTAGGTAGCCAGTATATTTTAAGCAAAGGTAGTTCTAGGACAGTTTTCCAGAAAAGGACGAGACTTTGTCAGGAAGCCCCCCTTTTCTGGGAAGGACTCTGTACCTGTTCAACAGCATTCTGTTTCTTGTCAAGCCCTTCTGTAGAAAGCAGCCCATTGTTGTGGTTTTGCCTCAATTTGCAGCAAAGAACCATGCTGTTACTCTCTCACTTCTTTCCCCTCCTCAGTGGGATGGGGAGGAGAATCAGAAGGAAAAAGGCGAAACCTCGTGGGTTGGGATGAGAACAGTTTAACAGCATGGCAAAGGGAGAAGAAAACAGCAATCAATAGTGCTGATAAAAAGCATATACAACATGCAGTGTTCTCACCACCTGATGCTCATCTTGCTCTTGAGTAGCAAAAGCTTCCCCTTCAGCCAGCTCTCCACTTAAATACTGAGCATGTCATCACATGGTATACAATATCCCATTTGATTGGCTGTTTGGTTCAACCCAACCAGCTTCTTATGAAAATTAACTCTGTCCCAGCTGAACCCAGGACACCATCCATCCAAAGCAGAGGCAGACTGAAAAAACAGAGTCAGACTGAAAAAGCAAAGCAGCAGACAGACAACAGGCATGACTGGCAAGAAGTCTAACGATCAGACATGACTGGTGACGAATCTACCCAGCAGGACAGAGGGCTGTCAACCATGATTTGCAAGACCAGATACCACTGTTATCAAACTCAGCAGTGAGTGCAGAAAATCTCCTAAGCAGTAGTAATATAGATATATGAAGCTGAAATAAGCTGAAACAAAAACATTATTCGTTTCTAATTCTGGAAACAAACCATTACTGTTCTGAGTCAAACAGGATCTGAACCTAAATGGAAGGATTACATGTGTTTGACCCAAACCCGTACTGAATCATTCTCTATGCCCCACCTTTTGATCCAGAAAACAATTTACTGGCTCATTAAGTTTGTTGAGACCTGCTCACAAAGACTATCTAAGAAGTATCCATAGAACTCTTTTCTTCTTTACAAGGTTGCCTGGTCTTGATGTGAAGCCTAATAAACTTAAAATTCCTTTAGTTCCATCCTTCAGATTTGCTTTTTCTAGGTGATTTTGGACAGCGCTACTTTTCTATTTCAGACATGGCTACTTTTTCACTTCCAGCTTGTTTCAGTTTTGTTATCCTTTTCTGCATAATATTTCTGACACCTCCACCTTCTTTTTAATGTGCACAGAGCAAAAGCTGTAATTCAGCTTCCTTCTTCTTGTATATCAGTAACTCCAAAAGCCTCCTTCCTGGCTAGGCCAAACCTTGCTTCACTCACAGTGATCAGAAATGTCATTATAACTTTTTGTAAGCCTACTGCATTATCCAGACTGACACCATATTCTCATCTTTTTGCAAGATCCTTTTCATTCTCTCAAACTCCAGTTGTTTGTCTTGTCTCTTTCACCATCAAAAGGCAGAGGATATTGTACAGCAAGCAAAAGTAGTTTAAGTGGGAAGTAGTGCGTAGGGTCTGGTAGGAATAAGATATAAAAAAAAAAAAAAATGGTAAAAAATCTGAACTCATTCCTCAGAGGCAGCTAAACAAAAGCAAGGCACTTGAGTAGTAGAAGCTCAGAAGAAGGGTTGATGCGATTCTTGCGTTTGACTTCTCTGTAGGAAGGTGAACCTCCTTAAGCATCCTTCCTCTGATTATGTTTAATGAATTTGCCAAATGCTTGAGTATCAGCTGACACATTTCACTGGGGTGTTCAAGTTTCAGCTTTAAGTTCCAGCAGACTCCTGCATCCCCGTTGCCTGGGATGGTCCCAAGCAAGTACCCTGGCAATTTTGGCTCTCCAGAAGTTGCTCATAATCACCTGTAGAAGTATCTCTTTTCCTTCCACTTCCCACTAAAAAGCTCCACAATGCTAATCTCGTGTAGCTATTATCAATAGTATCCTATCTGAACTGACAACCAGTTATTTTCCTCATTTTCCTTGTGCTCACCCACTCACCAGTGTCCATTCTTTGTCTGATATGCTTTTTTGTCATCACACACACATTTCCACAGGACAAAATCTATTTTTTTTGCTCTGGGCTCACACAGCAGGATCACAATCCCTGCTTAAGGTTCACAGGTGTTATAATAGTAGATAGCAATAGTAACAAGCAAGTATTATTTGTGTATGAATGAATCTCTGAGTGTTCTCACAATGATATTTTGCATGCAAGTGTAAAATCTTATTGGAGTACAAAAGACATCAGATTAACAGTGTCAAAAGCAAGCTAATTCTTATATAGGATCGAAAATCATAATATGTTTGACTTTGGAAAGGCTAGGTTTGTCCTCTCATCATCAAAGCTCGCAGCAGACCCCACACTGTCCCCAGGAACACATTGTCAATTTGCTGTTCTGACAGATGATTGTGAAGATGAGGAAATGATCCAGAAAAGTGGCATTGATTTTGAAGTGCAGAGGAATTTGCCAGTCATTGCTTGTTGCTAAGCTGCAAAAAAAGCCTCCATCAGCTCTCAGTGTGTCACTCACAAATATCAATGAGACATGGCATTTATAGTGTTTGTGTAAAGCCCAGGGAACGATTTGCACTGCATCCGTCCACTCAGAGCAATTTGGACAAGACCTTAAATACCAGGAACCCCTTTGCTCGGTTTTACAAAATGAGCTGTGTGATCTTTTTCTTTGTGTAATTTGTGCTTTTCATCTGTAGACTGTGATCCATTTATACAAATGCAGAAAAGATATTTTAGAGAAAGGGAAAACTATATGACTTCAACAAGTCTGCAACATACACTGCAAGCAGGTGTTTTTCAGATCCTCCCCTTGCAAGTGACATGCCCTTTAGAGCATGAAATCTCAATTCCCAGCCTGGAATTTGTGAAGAAGAGCTGGACTATGTGGTGCAGCCAGAATAAATAATTCTTATGGCAAGCTTGTGTAAGGATACAGACTAAATGATCTGTTCTTTCCTTCTTGCTCTAAATATTACACATCTATAACAAAATCCAGCTGATGTCTTTTCCCCACACTCTATATGTCCCTAGAAAATCTAATGCTAGACGCACTCACCACAAACCTCAGTGCAGAAAATTTCCACTTGCTTGTATCCAGGGGAAGGAAAGAGCTGGGTTCCTAGTCAGTACAAAACTTTTAAACCTTTCACAGAAGAATCACTGAGTAATACATGGTAACAGAAAAGGAGGTTTCAGAGTAAATGGTGCCCACCTCTGCAGACAGAGCCTGAGGTCAGCAGGTAATCTCCTGATAAAGAATAAGCATTTAAACCCACAGGTAGCAGCTATTTCTTTTGAGGCTGACTTCATGTAAACACAGTACTGTGTTATTATGTATGATCAGTATAATGTGTCATGGCTAATGGCTTTCAGAAGCAATTTAAAGCATTAAGCTCAGAGCACTGGTATAAAGGCTTCCCTGCACCTCTTTCCTCTTTCCCCTTCTTTGCACTTCTCACTCTTAGGTTTACACCCAGCATTTTTTCACAAACATCAAACACATTTGTAAACAGAGAGTGGAGAGCTGAAGTACAAAACTGTCAAATGATTCATTCATTCCTAAAAGATGTCAGAGGCTGTGCAGACTATGTGATGACAAAGCATTGTTATCAGGTGTCCTAACTTCTAGTCAAGAACCCTTTCCTTCCTAGTTTCATTCTAAGGTGTCATTTTTCTACTCCATTTCCAATGCTGCCAGATTTAGGGGCATAGTTAAAAACACTCAGCTCTCAGATCTAATAACAATAGCTTCATGTCTAAAGGCCCCTTTTATCAAACAGGAATTTACACTATATGCCAAGAGCCTCTTTTTAAAATAATATGGAGGAAGGGGACACAGACTCACACAAACATTATAGATACAATTTGATCTCTAGCCAGTCTAGGTCCACACTGTAGCATCGAATACACAGAATCACAGAATCACAGAATCACAGAATTACAGAATAGTAGGGGTTGGAAGGGACCTCTGTGGGTCATCTAGTCCAACCCTCCTGCCGAAGCAGGGTCACCTACAGCAGGCTGCACAGGAACACGTCCAGGTGGGTCTTGAATATCTCCAGAGAAGGAGACTCCACAACCTCCCAGGGCAGCCTGTTCCCGTGCTCCGTCACCCTCAGAGGGAAGAAGTTCTTCCTCATGTTCAGACGGAACTTCCTGTGCCTCAGTTTGTGCACCTTCAAAGAGCAGTTGTAACTCCAAAAAACACCCAAAACACAGCAATTCAGCTTGACATGCTTATAATATCTGAAGGGTGGGTGTCAGGAGGATGGGGCCAAGCTCTTTTCAGTGGTGCCCAGTGACAGGACAAGGGGCAATGGGCACAAACTGAGGCACAGGAAGTTCGGTCTGAACATGAGGAAGA
>Ga0065711_1003793_pt1 | contig 26331 bp, 14 predicted proteins | sample Hoacrofraction12_FD_59098 | JGI IMG/M metagenome (GOLD analysis project Ga0065711, IMG submission 59098) | Hoatzin crop microbial communities from Cojedes, Venezuela - Epithelial fraction 12 v2 (version 2) | ecosystem: Host-associated > Birds > Digestive system > Esophagus > Crop | place... | reverse complement strand
CAGGTGGCCAAGAAGGCCAAGGGCATCCTGGCTTGTATCAGGAATAGTGTGGCCAGCAGGAGTAGGGAGGTGATCGTGCCCCTGTACTCGGCATTGGTGGGGCCGCACCTGGAGTACTGTGTTCAGTTTTGGGCCCCTCAGTACAGGAAGGACATTGAGGTGCTGGAGCATGTCCAGAGAAGGGCAACGAGGCTGGTGAAGGGTCTAGAGAATAAGTCTTACAAGGAGCGGCTGAGGGAGCTTGGGCTGTTTATTCTGGAGAAGAGGAGTCTGAGGACGGACCTTATTGCTGTCCACAACTGCCTGAAAGGAGGTTGTAGTGAGGCAGGTGTTGGCCTCTTTTCCCAGGTAACTAGCAATAGGACAAGAGGCAATGGCCTCAAGTTGCATCAGGGGAGGTTTAGATTAGATATCAGGAAAAATTTCTTTACTGCAAGAGTGGTCAGACATTGGAACAGGGTGCCCAGGGAGGTGGTTGAGTGACCATCCCTGGAGGTGTTCAAAAAATGTGCAGATGTGGCACTTCGGCATATGTTTTAGTAGGCATGGTGTTTGGGGGTGGATGGTTGGACTTGATGGTCTTAGAGGTCTTTTACAACCTATGATTCTATGATTCTATGAACCAAATACAGATGCTTAATCTTTCTTGTAGACTCCATAAGGAAACACTTAGATGCATTAGCTTGTCCTGTGCAAGCCCTAACTTTTAAAGGAAGACAGAGCCACGTAAGCTAGGTGGACTAAGTGTCCCTCTGAAGGTCTCTCAGGGGACTTGCTTCTTTCTGTTTGCAGTATAAAGACTGTGGGAGTTTACACTGGCTGCACTCCCCTCCTTTCCTGCTTCATGATCCTATATTTTCAATGAAGTAAGGTCTAAACTGGGCACTTAAATAGGTGTATTAAATTTCACCCTGACAAATCCATTCAGTAGAGGGATGCTATGAAAGCTGTAGAACAGAAATTTCAATCGAGCTATAATTTTTTAGATACCAAGTATATCAACCTTGAGGAAACAGAATATCTGGTTTCCTTACCAGTAACTTCAGTTTAAGTGTTCCTAACTATCTTCTTTTTAGATCAGAACAATGACAAAGACGTTTGGGGTGATGTCTGAAGAGTGTTATACCAAAGTATTTCCTGCATCTTTCCTGACTTAATTACAATACTAATTAATTAGTCAATATTTGTTCTGTGTTTTGAAAATGTGGCTGTATATATTGGAAAAAAGCAGCAATCATTTGCACTCATCTGCAATTCTATGTGAATGAAGACTACGCTAATGTAAATTTATGGTAAATTTTCTACTTACTGTGGCATTTTGTTACTCAGAATGCTAGGGGTGTAAAATATCTTTTTCTGGATATCAAGAAGATTATGCCAGATAGTCAGGAAAGACTGTATTGACATACGCTGAGAAGAAATTTCCATTTATTTTTTGGTATATGAATATTCAGATTTGGATGGAACCAGTTAATTCCATGGCAGCAGAGTTGTGCCTAGGGGTTAAATCCAGTCTTCTCTACTGAAGTTTCAGCCTGTACCACCTGGTGAAGTTTTGGAGCTCTAGGAGTAGGTTCTGTCAGTCAGATATATGCTTGATTTGCCTGCGAAGGAACGAGAAGTAGTGATTACTTGGATAAGAGTGGTAGGCGAGCTTTGCTAAAAAAAATCCTTAAATTTGACAGTCTTTCAATCTGGGTTTTCATCATGTACCAGAAACCTTCTTTTGGGGACAGAGGGAATTAATCATAATAAAGTGATTTCAACACAGTTTGAAGTTTCCTGGGCTGTTTCACATAAAATGGTTTAGCAGTGTGTGTGGTACACCGTGCATGAGCTTGGTAATAGACAAAGATTAGATGTGTGACAATTGATAAAACACTGGAAAACTCCAGCGGGGGTAAAGTCACACTTGAATGATTTAATTCCTTTGCTTCTGGAAAACCTCACTGAGTTCCACAGTACTTGGCAACTGCTCTTCTACCAATAAAGCTTTCTCATATAGAACTTAGGTACACATTGCACCAGCAGCAAGGTTCATGAGTATAAGCAGCTGCAACACTGATATGTTGGTGACATTCAGATCTGTGCCTTCACTCATTCTTCCCAATGCCTTTGAGCAGCTAACTTAGTGCCTAACAGAAAGAGGATTATTGGTAATAGCTAGCTTTGTCAGGCACTGCCTAAAGGGCAGCTTCTGTATCTTAAATATTATACCAACTTCTGCCAAGGAAGAGACGTTGTTTCCAGTTGCCATTACAAGGCAACAGCTACAGGATCTTCATACGCTCACGCAGAAGTGATTATGACTAGCACCCAGCTTTAGCCCACTATCCAGCAATAACACCAAACAGATAAGGGAAGGAGCATTAATAAGAGCAAATATACAGTGGTATTTATCAATGTGTTACTGATTGCTAAACATAAGTTTTACCATGTATGTGTAGGGTGAAAATCTTTTTTTTTTTATGTTATTAGTCTTCCAGCCCCAGAACAAATTCATGTGATTTCCAGAGGCCAGTTTATTCCTCTGGGAAGTTAGAGGTGATGATTCCATACTAATCACACTAAAAATCAATAGCTTTCATCTATATGACTATAGCAGTGGAACTAAGCCGAGACACTCAAATTAAAAGAGAAAAGACTCATTCTTTCACTTGAAGAGTCATGTTACTGATGAGAAGTCATCAGCTTTGTAACACATATCTGCTGTTTGGTCCACTGGAGTCCACATTCGGAAACCTTTAGCTTCTTCCTAGCCTTGCCTGGTTTGGTACATTGAGCTGATGGAAGACCATGGTAGAAAGAAACCTGTGAGTTCAGGAAGGGAATATCCTGTAGTAAGAATATAGCCTTGAATTTTTTGTAGGTAAACCAAAATAAATATTTTACAATAAATAAATATGCATCAATCTGTATCCTTCCTAGGAACACAAATGATAATACATTAGATTGGAAATATAGACAAGAAATGTGCTGCTGTCTATTAATGCATGTTCCAAAACTCCAGTAAGTAAAGACTTTAGAAGTGAAATATGTTGCATCTCCAGAAAGATGATTTTTGAAGACACCAAATTCAAGAAAGAACATCTAGCATTCATATATAGCTGAAGTGGGAAATCAGTATTAAGATGCTCCAGAGAAAAAAAAATTAGTAGTTGTCTGGTAGATATTTCTACCAGTTTTGGAAAGAAATTTTTTATCTTTGTACTGCATGAGTCCATAGCCGTGTTTACAAGCACACTTTGAGTCCTGTATTTAAGAAGTGACAAACCAGCTTTCTCTTTCGGGAGTTATAGGAACTCAGTAGCAAGGGATGATTCTTTGTGACCATATCAGCTTCTGTTCTGTCCCATAACAAAAAAAAAAAAATATATAAATACCTATAGACCATACTATTTTTTTTTTTAAATACTGCTTGAAGGTTTACATTATCAGGTAGGATTTGTCGTTTCCCAAAGCCAGTTGGAGTATAGCTCTGTGGGCTGAGTTCCGCAGGTCACCTGCTGTTTCCATTCACAAAATCTGTACACTGGCAATGACACACACCTGTCCTGGTGCTGGCCTGACAGGAAAATCAGTAAATGAATCAAATGCAACCCTTCCTGTGCAGTATTTTTTCAGCTTGTTCTCTGACTCCTGATGCAGTTTAAGCATTTTTTATAACGTGAGTATACGGACCTAGATCCATGAAAGGAGCCACAGGATCCTCCAGGCTCACCAGAAGAGTCAGTGGAGATTGCAGGCACTTAGACAAAGAAACCTAAGAAATTTTTAGGGTGTCGTGCAGTACTTGCTCTTAATTTTTTCCCTCTTCTTTTTCAAAAAATGGGCTCTCCTACTAGCTTACAGAGTCATGTTCCCCTTAGCTCTTTAGCTTGATGATAGTTCTTTTTACATGCCGTGCAATGCTTGGACCAAAGTAAACAGGAGGGTTGAGACTGTGTCTGCACTGGAAGAGGTGTTACCTGGAGAGTACAGCAACTTGATTCCTTTCAAGAAAGAAAATAGTTACCCGTACTTTGGTTGGGAGTCTTAGTCATTGAAACTCTAAACTGGTGAGGGTCTTGCTCTGCTACCCTCTGACAGAAAGCCATGGGAACTGCTAGATGTTTGGCAGGCACTTGTTTGGGCCCACTGATAGGCTCAAATCCTTAAAAAGACAGAGGGAAATATGAAATACCTGGAGTTTTTGACAACTCATGCACATGAGGATCTTAGTGCTTCATACAAGAAACTTCTGGCCTTTCCCAGAGCAGAACTGGAAACACTCAGTTAAAATGAATGTAAAATCGGAGGTACCTCTGCATCTTAGCTAACTTCAGGGTAGAGATTTGGAAATTGTAATTGTTCTGGTTTCGGCTAGGATAGAATTAATTTTCCTCTCAGTAACTGCTGTGCTTTAGATTTACTACCAGAAGACTGTTGATAACACCAATGTTTTCAGTTGTTGCTATGAAATCAAGGACTTCTTCCAGTTTCTCATATTCAGCTACTGAGCAGGGGACCAGGAGCTGGGAAGGAGCACAGCCAGAGCCAGCCCAAACTGGTCAATGAACATATTCCGTACCATAGACCTCATGCTCAGGTTATAAATGGGAGTTGACCAGGGGGAAGGAATCTTTCTTCTCTCATTTCAGTGAGTTTGAATCCTCTCTGTCTGAGAATTTGGTCTTTTTCAACAACATTGCAAAAGCCGCTGTATCCGGGTTCCACAATCACTGCTTGGAGACTGACTGTGAATCGATCATTGGATGGTGAGAAAATTGTATTGTATATAGTTTGTTTTGCAAATTTATTATTATCAGTAGTAGTAGTAGTAGCAGTAGTAGTGTTTCCTTTGTTCTCTTTTCAAACTGTCTTTATCTCAACCCCCGAGTTTTACATTTTGTCCATTTCCTTTCACCATCCCACTGGGGGGCAAGTGGAGGGGTGAGTGAGCAGCCGGAGGGTCCCAGTTGCCAGCTGCATGACAGTAGTTTTTGGACCTAGTTTCCCAAAGCAGGATTTAAGTGGGACTTTGGTGCACAGGCGGAACATAAATCTTTTTTTGTGGATCTGCTCTTTCTTGCTAGCAGATTGAACTGATGTTATAACATCCTATCCAACATTAATCAGGTGGTAACAGTTTTCAGTCATTAATAATCTGTGAGGGATGAAAGGCTGTTTAATGTTTCCTGTTATTTATTTTTGCCTTTTTCCAAAGATCTATCCTATGCTTATTAATGCGGCACCTGAGCATTATCTTCAAGTATTTTGAACCGTCTAATCCCATCAGATCTTTGTTTTTTGGAATTGCTCTGCACATTGATTTGCATGTTATTCATGGACAAAGGCATCACTATTTGAGATGTCAAATGAACACACTGATTTCTTATGATCCAAAATGGACTGAAGCTCCCAGCCCTCTAAATTGGATTTTGCCAGCTAGCACATTGCATGGCACAGTGCTGAAAAGGCTTTCTTGGCTAAGTCACCTGCAAAAGCAATGCTCAAGAACTGGGCAAATTATTTCTTTGGGTAACACTTTTACTCAAAGAGTATGAGTTCTGAATGACGGATCTGTGTTTCAGGACCATACTCTGTCTTTGAAACCAAAATTCGGGTAGATTAATCAGGTGGGTATTTGGCTGAATTATTAAGGTCCTTATTCTTGCTTCCGAGATGCTGTATGGTAGGGCAAAGATTCACTAAATTTAACACCCAACAAAATGTTGGTTTTGAATACTAGAAGACTATTTGTTCTGCCCTGTGAGAATGCCATGGCCTTTGCTGAAACCAGGTGAAAGAGCTGACTGTCACCTTTGTGGGCATTTGATTGTCGTTTCCTACAGAGCACAAGTGAAGCAACAACAGCAAAAATGAATCACTACTTACAAAGAGCTGTTCACTTTTGTGGATTGCTCAGTAAGTGTGGGTGTTTAGATCTTAAACTTCAGATGAAGAAGTCAAGCAAGGAAGAACACAGGAGCCATGGGAACAGCTGGGAGCAAATCTAAACACATATTTTAAAAAGCTGCAGGTGGGCTTCGTGAGCAGGTGTAAAAATTATTACTTTGGGGCCAAAATGTCTGTTCTGCGTAAACAGTGAATGTTTTGATCTTATTCTGTGTGTATGAAGGGGAAATAACAATTCAGAGATAACAGACTCTGTTTAAGCAAGTGGAAATATCTATTCCTAAAATTAAAAATGGAGACAGATCCAAACATACAGTACAGATCATAGGTCTGTAACTTAACCAAGGCTTAGAATATAAAATGACTTAGACAGGGAAACATATTCATCAAGTTTCCAAAGAATAAACAGGCAGGCAGCTTGTTTTTAACTGTGAAAACTCCTTTATGTTAATATTTTTGTTGCCCTATCCATTTGACCTGTTCTATTTTTGAGTTTCTAATCTTTTTCTTTTTTTCATTTGCTTTTGTTTTGTTAGTTATCTCTAGAGTAAAAGGTGTCAGTTATCCCATCATTTGTACGTAAGTAACTGTTGTTGAAATATTTGGACCTCTGCAGCTGGTACCATGACTACTCCCAGATGCTCTTTTCCCGTTTTCCTTTTTGGGAGATGTGAACTGTAATATGTGTACAAATATGAACTGCCTGGAACTAATAAAGGGAAAAGTACCTCAGGTTAGTAAAGGTAATAAAAACATTTCTCTAACTCTTTTCTGTATATGTGATGCACCGTCAGGTAACTGAAGTTTCTCCATTGTAACCTAAAATTTCTTGGAATTACTTCTGATAGTGGCTCATTGGCTATGAAATGAATTTGACGGTCTCAGTTACCAGGCGACAGGTGTATACGCCACACACAAACAAAAAATGCTGCACAGCTGGCACTGGTGTTCATGTTTGGCCACTCTCCTAAAGTCGAGGCCAAGCACTGAATCAGATGCGGGCAATGAACAAGCTTGATGGCTTCTGCAGTTCAGGTTTCAGGCTTATTACCAGGAAAACTTGCACTGCCACTGTTAGCAGTTTTAACCTTTTCTTCAATAGAAAGGCCGCTCCAGAAAACAAAATGTGCTCTGCAAGGCCATGCGGCACAATCCTTAAGAGGCAGCCTCCGTAGGAAATGAGAATCTCTCAAGCAAAATTACAGTAGCTGAATGCTTCCTTGAAAAAAAGAATCAGAAGGAAGAACAAATAAGAAGACTGGACTTTGCTTGTATACAACGCAGGATTTATATTGATTTGGGAAGTAAATCTTTTTATTCTGAAAAAAAAATGTTGCTATTTAGAAAGACTGTTTTTCCGCACAGAGGGAAGATGTATTCCAAGACCCTGAGCTACTTTTTCTCTGTGTGCAAAACAAAAAATTTTGAGTCTCACCAACAAATATTGTTAAAACATCAAGGTCTCATTGTCCTAAAATCTTTTAAATGACTTTTATGGTCTTTCCTCTCCTCTGGAATAAATGTGTGTAACAAATTTGATATTTGCTTTAGATGTTAAGAAACTTGCTACTTCTTTTCTACACTCCACAGCTCCAGACATACTGACATCTTTATTCTTGTAGCCTACTACAACAGAAGTCTTAGTATTAGGCAGTGCAAATCTTATCTAGTCTCTCTAGGGTATTATAACTAAGGGCATGATTGTCATTGTAACAGCAAACAACAGGGAAGTCATCAGTTGCAGAATTTGTCAGGAGAAGAGCAAACAGAGAAAATCCCAGATTCATCATTTTTTTAAGATTCCCAAGGCTAAGGAATCTAAATATAACTGTTTAGTGAAAGAACACCCTAGCATTATCCCAATTTGCAAACAAAATTTATCATTAAAAGGGGAAACCAAATACAGTATCACAGTAAGACCCCAGACACTGATCTGTACACACTGATATGCCTTTACCAGACATCCCCAATGGATAAGACAACTGTAACAGCAGCCTTTGATGAAAGTAGTTCGTGTCTCTCTAATGACTGTGTTTGCCTCACTGTCTGAAAGAACTCCTTTTTCTCAGCACCACTTCTTCCCCTATTACACATTCTCATAATTTTGGAAGCTGTGCAACACCTCCTCTTTAAAAAGCAAAAAAAAAAAACAACCATAAAAACAACAACAACAAAACATCCAAAACCAAAAGCATCCAGAAGCTGTTGACCAGGAAATTATTCATCTTGATTGTGTAAATCCAAGCTTCAAGTCCCTCTCCTGCCTATTTACAGACAAAAATTTGAATCCCATAGGGCAGGAGAGTGACCAAGCTATCAGTCTATTGTCTATTCAATGTAGGGTATGTGGTTAAATATTAATTTGACCATAATACTAGATTCACTCTTCCTCTGCACATTCTCTGAATCCACATGTATCTGAGCAAATTAAACTGAAGGGAATTGAATTTTGGCACCATATACCCAATAATAGTTGTTTGCTATTCCCAAATGAAATACTGTTAGATAACTGTGACTGTAAGAGTACTGTATCTGTTCCTGAAAAGTATATGACTCAATAGCGTAGATGCTTTCTCCGGGGCTTTATGTTTTTGTGTCAAGTTTGGCTATTGTTCCAACGGATCTGTGTTTCAAGAGACAGAAAGTACATCCTTATTAAAGAAATTGATGAATGAATTTCTATTGCCAGTGTCTGAGGCCCAGAAAAATGTCCTTATAGTGTCTCTTGCCAATCTCTCATATAAGTGTAAGAAAATCCATCTTTATAATGATGTCTGGATATTTTAAACAGTGATGGCAAACAGGATTCAAGTCCTGTCCAGTGCATAGGAACCCTTTAAACTCCGTAGAGCTCTATAATATTGAGGGTATTAACCCTTGTAGAAAAGCCTGCTAAACCCAAACCCTGATTGTACACTCATTTTCTCTGTTCTCTGTTGCTGTGATACAAGTTGCACGTCCAGTCAGTGGTGAAGTGTGGGCTGGGACAGGTGAAGGCCTTCAAGATTTTTCAAGTCTTACCAGCAGATAGACAGATGGTAACAAAAAAGCAGACTGTATTAGACAACATTTTAATGTTAAGTACAGCACATGCTCCTATTACAACGATGCGAGGCTTGGATCGTTCATTAACTAATTAACTATATTGGTTTCCAATTTATTTTTAGAAATACATATTACATTAGAGTCTGTTTATATTTTCTTTTTAGACAATTTGTAATCTAAAAAGCTTTGGTTAATAAAGTTGTGACAGTAGAGTGGATAAAGATATTGGCTTTCTTTTTTAAGTTCTTTAAATTAAGAGATGGTTAAGTTGCAGAAAGAGAATGGCTGCATTATATCAGGCTTATCTTGCAACCAAAACCTATACCATGAAAAAGGCAGAAAGTAGTTAAGGCATTTATGAACAAGTCTTTCCTCTCTTGCAGATCTTCTGCCATGTACTTTTTTTCTTATATCCAAACCTAGATTTAAAACACTTTTCACTTTAAAGAGCACTCAGCCTGACATCCTGTACCAGCTGCCATTTTTCTGCCTTGCCCTTCTTCCAGCCAGGCAGAAGGCTGGTGGTAGAGCAGCTACGCAGGTGCTGCGGGTTCGGTGTTCCTGTGGAAGGGTTCCACGTGCTGTGCATGCACAAAGGGACTGCTCTGCTGGGAAGCGGCACATGTCCTGTACCTGTGCAATAGGTACAGTCATATCGCCAAGGATGTGCTGAGCACCTCTTTTGCTAAAAGAAGCCCTGCTTTTGCTAAAACTAGGCGTCCTAGTCATATGCCTCCCACAAGACGCTTGCTGCTATACAACTGCTGATTTCTTTGCTAATTAGTGAGAATGCGTATGACACTCTGATTCAGGATTTAGTGGAGACAATCTGTGCAGAGATATAAAATTTTACATTTTTTTCATCCCCTTTCCAAAAATGTTAGTTCAAGCAAGAAGAGTTCGTTTCAAATGAGGACATGCCAACCCTTTAGTTACATTCAAATCATGGTATCTTTGGTGTTGTTATAAAGTCTTGACAAAAAACTACATGCAGATATTTTAAATAAACAATGATGTGTCATATTTTTTTACTTGGGAAACACAGGAACACCCAGAAATATTTGAAGATTGTCTTCAGTTAAAATGGATTAGGTAGTGTGAGGGTATTCAGCTTCAAGTTATTTGTGTCAAAAAATAAAAATATTTTGATAAGTCTCCAGAATTCCTTGTTTGCATGTTCATGATTTGTATAACCAACATTTTGCAGAATATTTTTACTTTTTCTTCTTTTTGTTGACAAGCTTATAAAACATACCAAAAAATTTTAGATATTTGAAATTATCTTTGGCCCTTTTACCAAATTCCATGTTTCATTTGTGCATTTTCTAGGTAGCTCTGCTGTCAAAGAATATTGTCATTTCTCCCAGAGGTTTATGAATTTAGCTTAAGCCAAGATATAGTAAAATGGTAGTGCCAGCCACTAGAGGAGGGAAAATAGATATATGAATATAAGTAGCTAATTAGCATCTCATTTAGATCAATTATAGGACTGAACTGTGGCCTTAAGTCAATTTGATGATTTCCATTAACTTCAAAGAGCACCAGATGAAGCCCTATGTGACAGGTTCAGGTAGCTCTTGAAAGTATATCAATAAAAAGGAACATGGATGGTGTTCTACATTTTTTTCTGACCTCCTGCCTAAGCATTTCTGTTTAAAAGAAGGATAATATTATCCTTAGGTCTAACATATTTAACTATTAAACTACTACATGTTCTTCCTTAATACAGCAATTCATTCCACAGCTGTCCTTTCTTAACCAGGTTTAAGGTCCATCACATTTCCATTTTGTACTCCACAGTCCAAATGGCATGGCTTACTGCATCTGGAATGATCTCCCGAGAACTGCTCTTCTTGGCCATGTTCTGGAGATGACGCTTAGTTTTCCATGTGCTTAAAAAGAGGCATTTAAAAAGAAACAAGAAGTACCCAATGTATTAAAGTTCACTAAAATATAAAGCAGTGAGTACCTGTGTCCAATGCAGAAATCCAGAAATAACGTCTGGAAAAGACCGAGCTGGATGCAGCTTCTAGAGGAGTTGCAGGGTATTATGAGCAATGATAAACGAGTGGATGCAACCGAAGCAGACTATGACATGATCTTTCTCATTTTCCTGTCTGTCTATTCCTCTACTAGAAGAAATCTCCTTCATAGCTGAGGCATCTGGGGCAGAGAAAGTAATGTGTGGCATCTTAGCGCAGAGTCTGGGGTGTTAGTGCCAGGAATAAGACGGTTTTATTCTGGTCTATCAGCCTGGAAAGCCCATGTATGTCTTGATAAACCTTCTGGGGAATGCAAGATGCTAATCTTGCTGTCAAAAAGAAGAAAAGCCTTCTCCTGGACTTTGCAGCTCCTATTTTCTGACAGACCTGGTGCATGATGTGCTGCTGCCTACCTATCTGTTTGTTGGAAGAACTCAGATGGACACCACTTTTACAGTGAAAGGAAGGTAGCTGCTGCTGTTGAAATGCTGATGTGTGTCAAAGCAGCACATCTGAGTCCTTTGAAATTAGCTTCGGTTGTTGGACATTATATTCCCCTAATGACAAGGGGGAATAGTGCAGAAAACAAAGGATCCGTCATTTTTTAATGGGTTTACAGAGCTAAACACAGGCAATATTTTCTACATAAATGTCAACACATGCATACTTCTAAAAGTGTGCCTATACTCAACTCATCATGCAGATAGAGGGCAAAAATATTCAGTGAAGTTTTCAGACATGCTGTCACTCTGTCAGGATTTCCACTCCCCAAATAGAGTTGTTTCTCTCAGTGGGAGTTGCCATTTTAATGATGTTATGCAGCAGAGGTCTGCTTTGGTGATGAGCAGAGGAATGAAAGGATCAACTTCATCATTGGGAAGGAGGGAGAATCAGAAAGTCTAAGTATTTTCATAAGGTAAATTCTCTAATTTTAAAACATTTTTGGTTAATTGAACAGCTTATATAGTTAAGGAATTTACCTTTCAGCAATGAACTTTCTGACGTCTAATACTTTCCAAAGCTAAGACAGTCCTTTCCAACTTAGTTTAATTAGCTTTTGCTTTCTCCATTTTTAAAGGCATAATATCCTTTTCTGGGTTAATCACTTACCTACAATATCGCCTTAGCCTGGGGGGATTGAACATTATCCCTGCTAATGCTGTAGATGTTCTTTCTTTCCCTGCTGGCCCTTAAAAAGGGCATCTCTTCATAATTGTCTCACTTTCTGGGTTATACATTGCTCAGTACATCCATGTGTGGGAGTGCAGAAACGAGGTGTCCCTGAAGGCCAACAACAAACAGCAGGATGCCTTCATCTCTCTCTGAAACAGCAAAACAAGGCAGAGACAGCACACCCTGCTGTGGGACTCCTGGGCTCAGTGGTACATATTTGGACACAACATGTGGTCACTCAGGAGATGTAGTGCAGGCTCCCTTTTCCAGTTTACAGTGGTGTCTTTGAGCAGAATGGAAATGTACTTCACCTTTCCATTGTTTTTTTGAGCTCATGCTATCTCTGAGTCTTTGGCTACTGTGAAATGATTTTAAAACAGCAAATCTCAATTGCTTTGGAAATCTCTGTAAGCATTAGGTGTGAGACTATTTTACTCTGACACTTGAATCCATTGGATATGCTCAGTTGCGAGAACCAGTCTGCGGAATAATGAATTCATGCATAACAAACTGCCTAAGTGAGCTTACAAAGAACAATCGCTTCTTTAAGACTGTGCTAAAAATTACATTCAATCTTTGTTTTGTGCTATTACAGAGCAAGACTACATGTATGATTTATATAGTTTGATATCCAGCTTATTAGAAATTTATTAGCACTGAGGAATGCTTTTCAACTTCTACCTAGAGTTTCACTTAATTTTATTTTAGAGTCTGAACAAAGACTGCAGGTCAGAACTCTTCATCCTTTGAGTAGTATTACCCTTTGATGTGGAAAATCTCTGCAAGATTCCTGCATATCCTTCTGGACTATTTTACTCTGCTTCCCTTTCCCCTGCCAGCTCCAGCGAAGAAGCAAGCGGTTTGATCCGTAAGTTTCTGGTCCTGGTAAGTTTCTGAGCCTGTTCCCTCTGTCCTGTAAGCACAGCTCTGCAGCACTGCTGTATGCTTTACAATATGCAGAGGTTATTTACAAAAGCAGGTATAGGTGACTACACTTCAGCAAAGTAGGTCGTTGTTCTGCTTTACTGTTGTCTGTCTGGTACAGCAAGTACAACTCTAGCCAGTGCCAGAAACCTAGTAGGTAAGTAAGCACTGTACATATTTCCCTGTTCTCTGGTTAATGATCTACAGAAAATCACATGCTTTTGACCAACACCTTGCATTAATTTTGAATAACTTCTTTTTTAATGTCGAACTGTTGGATCAATATAAGCAAATTTCATTAAATGCTCTGCCTCTATAAGATTAAAAGCAAGGGTTACTTTGTATTCATAGACTTGTTTAATGAATTTAGAAACATCTGTTGCATTGCTACCAAGCTCTGAACCTGGTCCCAGTAGCCTGGGAGCACCAGGGCAAGTTTTCCTTCTGAAAAGATGAGAGTTAGGTATCTTGCTGTTAGTACTTCAGATAAAAACAGAAGGTCATTGAGTTTCTTATCTTCTTATGAATTTGAATACTATACAAAAAAGAATAACTGACCAATGAAACCAAAGTCATACTCATGGCAATAGTGAAATAACAGGCTTTTGTTATAGTACACATCACATACATGAATGTAATGTGGAAAAACGAAAGCCTACCTGTATGAACAATAAAGGCACATTTGGTCTGAATTATTTTAATGTAGCTTGGTCAAAACAATTGAAAACACAGTGGTGAAATGTGTCTTCATTAACCACGAGATGCGCAAGATGACCTGATAGATTCCAAATGTATCATAACAACTTTGTCACTGAAATACTACTAGTAATTTTATAGTGTATATAGTGCATATAGAGGACCTCTGAGATAACCATGCACAAAGCTATCCACACACAGAATCAGAAACAGTCTCCACCTCCGCGGAACACAGAAAGAGTTACAGAAGACTGAGCAAGCTCTTCACAGCAGCTCAGTGACCCATAATGCCCACTCTGAGAAGTTGTCCTACCCTTTGCGATACAAGTTAGTGCAAGCCTTCTGTTGAAATACAAAAGGAAATTTTTATTGTAATAGCTCCATTCTGCTACAAAAACAAAATGTCATTTTAGTTTTTCATTCATGTTGCTGTATTTCAGAAGTGTTACCCAGCTGAGATGCACCAGCAATCACTACTTAAGACTTCAGACTATATTCAGACTGTAATTCAGTCTGAACTGTAATATGAACTGTTCTAAGTGAAGATAAACGTAAAATACCCTCAGCCTTACCAAGGATGTAATTAGCCCACAGTTCTCTTTGGTCTCCTATGACTCTCATCTATCTCAAATCCAGCTCCACCTCGCAGCAATATGCCAAAGATCAAACAAGTCTTTCCGATTCAGTCAATGAGAAAAGATTTTTAACTAGTATTATTATCTGTAATTTAGAGCAAAAATGTTGCTTCAGAAAAGAAAGATGATCAGTTTTCAATGAGTAACAATTAAAATGCTGCAGATATTTAATATTTTAACTGGGACTGCTAAGCTTATCTTTTTTATTTTATTTTCAGATTAGCCTTATGATTGGCATGACCTTCAATTAACCAGATCAGACATCATACCTTCCGCACAAGCAATTTACAAACTGAAAAGGCAGTTGATCCTCTCAAAGAAAGTCCAATCCAGATTATCAAAAATGAACTAAACTAAGGGTAGCTCTGCAATGATGCAGCTCACACTTGCCCTCATTTGAAGAACTCTGTTATATTAGGCTGTCTTTAATACTCTGTGAGGGTACTTGGTTCCTAACTGTGATAAATCATCTTATAATCACTCCTTTTAACAAGATCAAACAGCTTAGAACATCCAAAACTCTTAATTCCTTCAGGTTGATTGCATTTATCATCAAAGAATGCAAAATATGTTGCATGACATTTGGAAAATATTTTTAATTGCCCTTTTATTCATTATCAGAGTCACAGAACATAGAGTGAACAGGAATATCACAAATCCTACTGTTTTCAATAAACAATATCAGTAATTAGAGTTTGAACCAGATGTCCTCCAGGTATCCCTCCACCCACATTTATTCTATGATTCTATGGTTTTATGCTGACCAACTGTATATACTTGAATTACACGCCAGAGAAGGTGTCAGCCAATTCCTTCTTTATGGAAAGCGACGTGCTTGAAAATTTAGGCATCTTTCTCTATGAGGAAGCAACATGGCTAGTCAAACGTAGGGTCAGATGTATTATGGTTTCAAGAAAGTATGATTGAACAGCAAAGGAAAGAGTGAGAGGAAAAACACTTACTGAAAAAGTTCTGTAGGAGGAATGCTTTAAAAACTGGGAAGAAAAGCTAGGAAAACAGTGGAAATTATAAACTTGATGGGTTAGAAGTAGAATTATGCTAAATATCATTACGAAAATGTGATAGTAAAACTAAGGGCAGAATTTGGAGAATGATGAAAGACTTAATAAACTGAGGAAGAGCAACACAGACACTAGTAGGGATTGGGATGGAGACTGTAGCAATGGTGTTCATTTCAGAAAGAGCATTCTGACAAGAAAAAGATGACTCAGGCCACCTCGTGTTGAACTAACACTGAGGTGGAAGGCACAGCTGAGTTAAAAAAGATAGTAGCTGTTACTTCAGCAGAACCATTGCCTCCCAGTAAGTGGAAGAAATGGGAAGATTTGTATTGTTGTGTGAAATATTCTTGCATGAGAGAGAGAAATTTTGCAGAGTTATATCCTGCAAAGTAGAGGGCCCTGAATCAGCTCAACACCTAATTATAAGTTGCAAGCATGTGTGGCAGAAGTCAGTGGGTCCATACACATAATTCTGTGGAAATGGAGTACTGCAGAATTTAATATTTATTTCTTATCTCTTTTCTGAGTGAGGCTGAGTGAGTGGTATATAGTGAGCAATTATTCATTAATTTAGGTCAAATATGGCATGCAGCTCAAGCTGAAGTAAAATGGAAAACTTTGAAAAATTATTTTTTCTTTTTGTCAAAAAAATCAATTTTTTTTTGTGACAAAAATTTTTACAGACTGCCAGAAGTAATTTAAGAAAAAGCTTCAAGTTAAAGTAAATAAAGTGTTCATCGTAGATTAAATATTTTTTAAAAGTTTATTTTTCTTGATCTCCTAAGAAAAAGTGATAACTTACACTTTGTTAACCAGGAGGTTACCATTGCTCAGTCTCTTCAGTCAAATGAAAAATCTAAATCAAAACCCCATTTTTTCCAGGTCCTTCTGACAGTCATTTACAGAGTTGCTGCTATGTGCAGAGAATTTGCCACTGTTGCAGAGACATGATGGGGGCTGGAGGAGCAGAAGATGAGAGAGGCATCTCTTTGCCACTGTACTAAGACCAACCTGCCAAATAGCCATCATATCATAGTGTCAGTCTGAATAAGAGTTACGTGTGCCAGCAGACAATGTCTGTGCCTGACTCTAGAAGTAGACGCATGCCATCTGGCACTGACTAAATTTTTCAGCAAACTAATTTTGATGGAAAACATTGATTTGTCAAAACTAAAATACTGTGGTGGGAATGTACATATCAATTTCAGCATCCAGACACTTGTCTGCTGCAGGATATTCAGTATCACTATTGTAAGGTTCTCCCCTGGAATACCAAGATCCTGCTCTGAATAAACCTGCAAAGATAAAACTATGTTTTTCTGCATTGACTACATAGGGAGCTTGGGAATACTGGGCAGATAGGTTACACATCTAACCTTGGACTATGTAAATACCTACACACAGTTCAGTCTTTTCAGCCCCATGACTTCTCACTCAAAGGGAAAACTGTTCATAATCTCCTCAATATAAATGAAATATCAAATGTTCACCAATGACACACCAGCACGCCAGGTGTCTTACAAGGCTGACAGAAAATGTTTGAAATGTAAAAGGCCTATGAGGAATTAAGGAGTGAGATTTTTATTTGTGTTTTATGATTCATCAGTTAAGCTCTTTATTGGAGCTTCCATAAAGAATTAGCAGAAAACACATTTTTCACTGCTTGAAATTTTTGAGAATTAAAATGCTTTCCTGTGCTCTTTCAGAATAAGCCTGATACCTTACAAATGTGAAAAAGTGGGAGAGCAAGACTTCAAAGACTAAAATTAGACCACTTTTGGGATCTGGGAAATTCCAGACCAAATCTCTTCCTATTTGGCAATTGTTAACACAAATTGAAATATATCTCTGGAAGTTATTCAGAGGTCCATAATCTTGCAACTGTCAAAAGTTTCAGAGAACTCACCTAAACAGGGGTAAGTTTAACTTCTGGGATGAATCAAACAGAACAAGGAAAGTACATACTTTTAATTAGTCCCCAAGTAATCCAGTTATGTCTCTAATGGTATTTCTCTAATAAGCAAGATTTCATTCCTTTCCTGCCAATTTGACATTTTTTCTTACTGAGTTAAGAATATCCATTTCCTATAAACAATAATTTGAAAAAGCGGCATCTTCCATTAACAGAATACAGACAACTGAAAAAATCCCTAGTACTACTAGGGAATGATTTCTTTTGACTGCTGCAGAATGTTCTTGAATTCCTCCCTATTCTTACAGATAAACTGAATCCCAAGACAGCTATGAGCACAAAGCTTACATTCCACCTTAACTTTCAGATTGCCCAAGTTTGCTGTAAATATAATCTCACACCAAAAATAGGCTATTTGCTTCAACTCCAAGCAGAAAGGATGTCCTATCCCTTTTCTTACTTGCTTGTGCTTGTATACTGTTCGAGCAGATGGCAGAAATTTGCTTTAGTAGTTAATCTCTTCAGTTTGGGTCTCTGTGGGCAGACAAACACCTTAAATTTCACTTTGAGCTTCAGTGGAAAGCAAATTAAAAATAAGAAAATAATTCTCATTGAAATTTACAGTTTTTATCTGACACGTTATCTGTTGATTCTCATTCTTCCTCTGACTGTAAACTGTATTCTGAATACCTGGAAAAAATTTAGGCATTGCCGGATTACAGTCATTAGTTCTCGTCTTGGCCCTTACTTTGATCAGATCCCTTTCTGTTTTGGATTTTGTTACATCACTGCCACTTTTGATCTATTCATAAGACAGAAGCAGAGATTTCATTTTGCCAGAATAATTTTATGTGTGATCGGACCTGTAAACAGCATTAAAAATTAGTTCTCACCATGATCTTGTACCTCAGCATCTATAACTTTACTTTGTATGTTCACTAGAAATGTATCAACATGATTTACAAATACCTTTGTCCTCTTAAGAAATGTATGTCACTTGTCATTTGTAGTCTTTCTGTAACCTTATTGTTAGTCAACTAATATAACCATGTCTTTCACCTCTTTTGTCTGCCCTGCTGACTGTTACTACTGTTTTATCTTCTATCCCATATCTACATTATCTTGTACTTTATGCTTTGAAAATTTGACGCATTGCTATTATTCTGTTCCCCAAGTCCATTCACTTTACAGTATGGTATTATCAGTCCTCCTGTGTATTGGCAGTATTTTTTGGCTTTTAATCACAGCTGTTGTTCAGTAGCACACCTCCTATTTCATGCTCATATCATTAATGAATACATTAAGCAAATCATTTCCAAGATCAGTCATTTTGGAATACTTAAGACTTACCTGAAAACTCCAATTTTTGCACAACCCACTGTCCTTTGGCCAGCTCCTAGTCCAACTTCAGTTTTCCTAATAAACTTCAGCTTCTTCAACATCTTCAGTTTAGTAATTTCCCTTATAGGCATACCAAGTACTTTCTGAACTCCAGACAGGGCAAGCCTACAACATTTCTTCACCTTTAAAAGAAATTATCTTAAGAAACAAAGACACAGTTAGATAAAATTTATCTTTGGTGAAATTTTATGAACTGCTATTTATATTGGTTTTCTTCTTCTTTTTTTGGTCTTTTTTTTTTTTTTAATCTTCCATCCTAATCTGGTCTGAATAATGCTCTTGCACTTGTTCAGAGTACTTTTGCCCTTTTCAGTATGCTTATTTTCCCATCCTATTAACTTGATTGGGTTATTTAAAGGCATGAGACAAGACCTTTGATTTCATATGCAAGTTCTTTCTGCATTTGAGTTCTGAGGAATTTGATCTTGACATTTATAAGTCTTGCTTTCATCTTCAACTGAGCTATTTTCACTAAACCCAATGTCAGTCCCACCCAACTTAGTATTTTGCCATAAATTTGCTAAGGTTGCATTCTGTCTCATCCTCCAGTTTATTGGCAGGTATTGAACAATTTTGGCTTCAGTTTCAACCACCAGGATATTCCATGTGTTACCGGATACCCACTGAATTTCAAACCATTAGTTGCAACCCTTTGAGCCGGGCAGTCCAGTCAATTTTTGATTCATCTAACAGGATTAGCCTTTAGTTCCTCTACTTCCAAATGAAACAGCTGTAGGAGATGGTGTTAAAAGTGTTACTAAAATCAAGTTACATTACATCCATCCTTCTCTCACTCACATAGTCAGTAATTTAATCTCAAAAAGCAATCTTACTGATCAAATTTGATATGGCCCACATATGGGGTTGGAACTAGATGATCTATAGGGTCCTTCCAACCCAAATCATTCTAGGAAACCCATATTTCTTGTTTGTGATTGCAGTCTTGTCCTTCACATATTTGGAAACGGTTTCTAACAGAATATGCTCTTGATTCAGAGACTAAGATGAAGCTGACCAGTCTATTATCTCACAATACTGTCATCTTGAACTTTTTAAAAGTAAATATAAGATTAACGTCATCAAGGAAACTCCCCTGACCACCATGACTTTGCATAGAGACTTACAGTGACCATTCATGGGTGAAACCCACCTGGCCCCAGATATCTGAATACATCCAGTTTTTGTCGATAGTCCTAGTATAATGTCCATCTCCTTCCAAAACCATGCTGGTACGCACAAAGGTCTGAGAACAAACTTCTCCACGAACAAGGAGACAAAATCCGTGCTGAATACTTCAGCCATTTCTATATCATACTCCCCAATATTTCTTTTCTTGGTATCTCTAAAGTGTTCTCATTAACTGCTTTAGTTTTCTTACAAGGCTGAAATAATTTTGATCTTTGACAGATCTTGTCTATGCTTGTATTTCTTGACTTGTTAAATGGAGTATTGTTTGCTTTTCTGTCTTTTTTGCCTTTTTTTTTCAAGTTCTTTATTTCTAATATCTTTTTTTCCCCCAAGTAATTACACATTTAACTAGTTCTGGAATCCTTACGTACAAGATTTTTACCACTTGCCTAGATGACACTGAAGAGCTTCCATTACAGTTTATAGTCTTCTTAACTATGTAAATTTTGTTGATGTCTCTAGTTAGGTTTCTTTAATAACCCAAATTTTGTTACAAAAAAACCCTTACTTATGGACCAATTTTATTTAAATGTCCCTCTAATGTCCATAAACATTTGATTTAAGGGTGTTGTCTACAATTCCATGTCTTCAGTGAAATAAAACTGACAGAATTACATCTAAAATTATATTAACTTTGACAATTTCAGTTAAAAATATTTTGGTTATTATATCTGGGAACTAGCTAGCATGTATGAGCTCTATTACTTTTAGTAGCATTTTTTATCTAATCTCTCTCTAGGAAGTTTAAATGTTAATAACACTAGTTATTAACTAGTTTATCTTTTTCAGTAGTCTTGAAGAAACCTATCTATACAAATGCATGCTTTAGTGAGGCAGAAGCCCCTAGTAATATTCCTTTCTATTTTAGCTAATGGATTTTAGTGGGTTATAAAATCCTAGGAACTGATTTACGTATACCTACTTATGCAAAGACATATATATACCATACATACATGTATCCATGTTTTTCTTCACCTAACAAGATCTTCATCCCAATATTTAAGCATTATAAAGGAATTTTAAAAAATGTTACTTTATATTGAAATACTTTTTACTCCCAAATTACATTGTCTTTAAAGCTGCACTATGAAAAGTGAATGAAAATTAGACTAGCTTTCTAATGTAACAGACTAAGTAATCTGGTGGCTAATTCTCTTTTTCAAAAACAGATTCCTTCAGGTCCAGTTCTTTGCCCTTCTGTTGATTCTGAAGGACATAATAGGAAGATAAACCTTTATTTTTGCTTCCTAAATCATTTAATCAATAGACATTGAGATTTCATAGGAATGCTTGATTACTGTATACAAAATTGCAAAAACTAGTAATATTTTATGGTCTATAGCACTGGTTATTCATTATTTGTTTGTAGTCTGGTGTGTTGGTTTCACAACACAAAGGGTCTTCTTTGGTCTCACGCTCGCATTACACTAAACTCTTGGTGTGTCTCTGGTCCAGGATCTGATGTACAGCATGTCAACAAGGCCAAGTGACAGGTCCTGCACATGGGCTGGGGCAACCCCCAGTATTAATACAGGATGGGGAGTGAAGGGATTGAGAGCAGCCCTGCCAAGAAGGACTTGGGGGTACTGGTGGATGAAAAGCTGGACAGGAGCACCCAATGTGCACTTGCAGCCCAGAAGGCAAACCATATCCTTGGCTGCATCAAGAGAAGCTTGGCCAGCAGGTCGAGGGAGGTGATTCTCCCTCTTTAGTCCACTCTAATGAGTCCCCACTTTCAGTACTGCATTCAGTTCTGGGGTTCACAGTACAAGAAAGACATGGACCTGATGGAGTGGGTCCAGAGGAGGGCTACAAAAATGACCCAAGGGCTGGAGCACCTCTCCTATGAGGAAAGGCTGAGAGAGTTGGGGCTGTTCAGCCTGCAGAAGAGAAGGCTGCGAGGAGTCCTTATTGTGGCATTCCGGTGCTTAGAGGGGGCTTGTAAGAAAGATGGAGACAAACTTTTTAGCAGGGCTTGTTGCAATAGGACAAGGGGTGATGTTTTTAAACTAAGGGAGGGTAGATGTAGACTGGATATAAGGAAGAAATTTTTTACAGTGAGGGTGGTGAAACACTGGGACAGGTTGCGCTGTTTACATTGTATTTACACTGAATCTCATATCTGAAGGAGACATCCTTGCACATCATTTTTGTCTAAATATAAGCAGTATCTCATTACTTCATAGGACTGTAAAACATTTGCAGCTTCTAACAACTGTAAAGTATAGAATGCAAATAAAACGGATCTAATCACAATTAGATTAAATTTAGTATACTAAAACAGCTGCTGAAAGCAAACTCTCTCAATGTGGTTCTAAACAATAATACAGTATTCTTTTAATCCATGCAATTTTTAAAGCCACTAAAATTGAGTGGCATATGAGTGATCCAGTTGAATAAACTGACTGCACTAATGAGACCTGACTGAAGGAGATATTTCAAGCTGCAGTGATGCATATGGTATAAAATTCGCTAGAACACAAATTCTGCAGGAGGGACTGCCCATATTTGTATGTATTTAATAATAAAATATATTTCTTTTAAAGTCTATTTCTTGCAGAAACTTCAGGGGATGAATAAAAAGAGAAATGGACGATCTGACTGAATACACTTCTGAGCATAATGAAACTTGACTGAAAGCCACTGAAACAGAGAATGGCTACGTTGGATGCTAGATAACAAGAAGTCAGGGCTCCTGTGAGTGAAGGTGACAAAATGCCTTGAACTGCATGCCCCGTCTGCACCACCTAATGACAGATCAGCTCTCATTTTCAAAACCTGAAAGAAATTGTTGTTTATCCTTCTTTTAAGAGGCTGAACTAGTTCTAGCTATAAAGCTAGGCATTTAGAGAGTAACGTTTCAATCACAGAGACAAGCACATCCATATTTTTGAAGATGGAATTTGGAAATTGAACCACAGTCATGAATACAAAATAAAGATCACTTCAGATGTTCAACTGGTAGGTAAAATCCAATGTCAGTATTGCAAAATAGGCCTGCAGCATTAGAGGAGACAGAAAACGAAGCAAAAGCTGCTTAGATTTGGAACAGGTAAAGTGTTGTAATTAAGCCACCTAGCTTCCCATCTGACACATTGTATTGAGGCTGCTGCTAAGCATCATTACTACTTTCAGCTTAAATTTGTTGACTATTTTGGTCTATTTACTCCTCTCATGGCATACTAATCTTGATTTTTTTTTGTTCCCAAACTTCTGTCACTGGGTACTCCATTGCTGAAGAAAGAAGGCATTTTAGTTCCTTGTTTGGAATTAGCTGTCCACCATAGCTTCTCCATTAATTTGTAAAAAAACCCAGAAATATAGAATAAATTTGCTGTCTCTAATAAAAAAATATTTTGATTTTCTGAGTATATTTTTCACCTCAATACAAAGCAGGTGGAAACGGAACTGCTTGAATGCTTTTGTACAATGCAAACACTCTTGTGGCAAAGCCCTCTTTCCTCCTCTCTTTTGAATCTTTCTAGCCGTTATTTACTCTCTCCTGCTGAATTCTTTCTGCAGTTACTTTTCCTGGTGACAGCAGTAGCCTGTGAGTGTCAGGCATATTTATCCTCCTTCTGTATTTATCCGTAGTCTTTGGTAGATTGTGTAAAAAAGATACCTAAACCAGACTGAAAAAGGTAAGGAGGGAAGATAGCAATTCAGAAGAGAAAGTAACCACTGGAGTAAGTGAATGTATTGTCAGGATCAAACACAAAGCTGATAAAATTTTGTAGAGGATAAGAACAGATAACCTTTGAACACTTGGAACAAAGCGAATTTGAATCATCTCCAGGTTCCTAAGACAACTAGGACATCCGAACAACAGATTGATTAGGGCTTCTTAATGAAAGTGTACATCTCAGCTTAATTTTACCTAGCTGTGCAAGTATCCAGCAAAAATAGTCTTAGAGGACAGACTGTCTTTATCTCAGCTGCTAACTGCCCACAGCCCAGTCTATGCACTCTGACAATGGCTTTCCTCAGCAAGGATGAATATGAAGTTCCAAAAAGATAAGGCCACAATTTTCTAGGTTACTGCAATTCCCTTAGCCTTGTCATCAACACTAGGAGATGCATGGATCATACTCTTGTTTCAGAACAACAGACATGCAAAAATATACCCAATTCCATGATGAGCAGGGTGTGTAAAGATTAATTTCTATGGCTTCAAATAAGTTTTATATCTTAAAACTCTACCTAAAAGAAGCCTTTGTGATGAAAGAAGGCAACACATTTTGCAGAGGCCCCATTATTCTGAAGTAACTTTTTAATCAAAGCAGGTGTTCATCAAGATGTGTATTCTTTTACTCATATCCACAAACAGTAATTGAAATCATACGAGGTGAGAACTAGGAATCCATAAGAAGAGGGACTACAATATTTTTCAACAGTGTAGGAAACTAGGTAAAACATTCTGTGAAATCCATACATGTTTTCACTTTGAAAGACCTTAAAGCAGCACAGGGGCTTCAGCTGTGGCCCAGTTATTTGTGATTACAGTGTCAATTCTAGACATTTCGTTCATAAAGAAAAAACAAGTAAATTACAGGTGATTCCTATTTGCATGAGCTGTAGATCATTATGACGCCTTTAAAGGCTTATTCCTCTCTAAACAAGGAGGCTTTATACCTCTAAATTAGATAGTGTCAGGGCACAGACATGGACCATGAAGGTCAATTCCTTATGCTCTTATATTGTTCTAATACTCCTTGAGGTCCTCACAGCGTGTACCAACTAGCGCTCCCGCAGCAGCCACTTCTAAGTAGCCGGTTGGATCACACCACCCTGGAGGATGGAAGAGTTTGATAGCTGGGACGTGGATAAAGTTTGCGAGAGGATATACATTGACACTGTTTAGTTTACACATATAAATATCGCCTTAGTGTCCTATATGCATCTCAAATGAGAGGCTCAGCTTTTGCTGAGTTTTTTAAATGTGGGTTGGGAAAGGAGACAAGAAGCAAATGTGCAGAAATCCCACAGTGGACACTTATCTGGGTTTTTTGGGGGGAAAATTGAGCAAGAAAAAGAGTTACAGCGCACTTAACTGCTTTCAGTAGCAAGACAGGGTGTGTGGGGGTGTCGGATGTATAAAATGGTAAAGCATGAGCACAGAATTTTATGAAATTTGGGGGTTTAAATGAAAATGATATTCCATGTCAAGCTCTGTGGAATAAAAACAACACTGAAATGCCCATGTTTCATTATATTATTTCGTCAGGTTTCGACAAGCTGTAGCTGTGAATCACCACGCTAAATACAGAAATGTTACTCTTAAACCACAAGAGGGAAGGTGCTTTCCAGCTCACTTGTAATGGGTATTTTCCCACCACGCAGAAGTATTCCCAGCCAACGTGCTCTGAACATCTCCCTAGCCTCGCCTCTAGCTGTCCCATCTTCCTTCGCTTTCACCAGTCTCACAGTGCAACATGGAAAAAGCATGGCACTTATCAGGTCTCAGAGGACCAGTTGAGTTTGAACTGTGCAAAAATGATCTTACAGCCTGAGCTCATGTGCTGAGCATGGTAAGCAGATCACAGAAGTTCTGGCTTGCAGATAGCAGATGCAAAGGTTTCTTTCTGCAATACTGTCAGCAACAGTGGCAAGATTTCAACCATCTTTTTACAGAGAGAAAGGCTGCAGGAAGCATGGCTTGTCAAACCTCCTACTGAGTACATAGAAAAGGCACAATTTGGAACTGCAAATTTTCATGAAAAATTTAAGGCTTCATAGTTGTAAAATGATGTTTATTGTCCACTGAGAACATGGAATCAATACAAGGAACTAGAACAGATATTTTTTTCTGGAATTGAAATTCGCGTAGATAGATGTTTTTGTTCTTTAATAGCAAACCACTGCAAGGAGCAGTTTGTGGGAGACCATAGTTTTTAGCTTGGAGTTCAAGTGTCATTTAGGTCATCCTCTGTATTGCTCCAGTAATATAATGTCTAGACACCAATAACTAAAGTGGAATCAGTAATGGACAATATAATGATTTATTTACTAAAGTCTTTGTGAAAGCACTTGAATTTTAAATGCTCACCTTCTGCAGAGACCTGCCATACTCAATATTTGCATTTACTCCTTCCTGTCCCTAGACGAGCCTCATTAATTAAACTTGTATTTATTCTATTCTACTGTTTAAAACATAATATTTCTTCCCACACCAGATCCACTACCATACTTTTTAGCTTCTATATGATATAGGCTGAGTCACACTTTCTGTAGGTGCTTTGCATTTTTAGTTGTGCAACAGTAACACTTAATCAGCTACTGCAGAGTTCCATATGGCATCTGCTCTGCTTGCTTCCTTTGGGATGGAGGTGAATGTTTCTATTTTAGTCTTTCAAAACTGTGGTGCATGATTCCTAAGAAATCATTTTAGCAATAACTGCAACAATCAGTTCATGAAGAGAAGGGAAGGGAAGAAGAGAAGAGGAAGGGAAGGGAAG
>Ga0065711_1032968_pt1 | contig 26334 bp, 15 predicted proteins | sample Hoacrofraction12_FD_59098 | JGI IMG/M metagenome (GOLD analysis project Ga0065711, IMG submission 59098) | Hoatzin crop microbial communities from Cojedes, Venezuela - Epithelial fraction 12 v2 (version 2) | ecosystem: Host-associated > Birds > Digestive system > Esophagus > Crop | place... | reverse complement strand
CGCCTGGACAAGGTCCTGTGCAGCCTGCTGTAGGTGACCCTGCTTCGGCAGGAGGGTTGGACTAGATGACCCACAGAGGTCCCTTCCAACCCCTACTATTCTGTGATTCTGTGATTCTGATATGACACATGTATATTAACTCAAACCAGAACTGCAGTTAAGAAAGTAAGGAACAACAAAAGAAAAAAAACCCACACGTATCTTATGACATCTTTATGAAAGAGCACAGAATACAGCAGAATTCTGAAATATTCTTTTCTCCTTGAGGTAACTAGTGGTGGCAGCAGACTGCCAACATGAAGAGAGAGCAGCCAGGCAGGAGACGAAGTCATCTCCTCCATTCCAGTCAACACCATTCCACCTTGAAGACGGAGCCATACTAACAGGGCTACTATTTCCTTTATCCCAAAAGGCTGTGTCTACTACTACTGCCATCTTTTGGCTTTCATCATCTATTTTCTTTTGGTAAATGTAGATATTTCCTGTAAGTCATTCACTTATTTAGGAAATACTGAATAAACTTGTTTAGGAGTCCCAGAATGATACCACTAGTTTTTATAACACATTAATTTCAAGATAGTAAATAAAACTGTGGTGTAGGAGTATGTGGTGTACCCAACTACTCAACTGGCTTTTTTCATTAAAATTCCACTTCAGATTTGAGCATCTGATATCAAAAATTTATTATTAAGAAGCAGCACACAATATAATGTCAAAAAAATAAGAATAGTATGTTTTAAATAATTCTATAATAAAAAGTAACATAAAATACATTTTCACTTCGTCAGGAAAGACAGGAATACAGAACAGACCGATTTTAATTGTTTAATTTATTTTATTTATGAGGAGCAGTGTTACACAGCCACAACTAACTACACAAATAGTCATGATTTGTGACACTTGCTGTAACATGTACTAATCAAAATTAAGTATTTATTCTATCTGTATAAATTCTGCTAAATGAACAGTCAATATCTGCAAGTACTGCATGATGTGCACAAAGCAAGTACGAGAAGTGACAAGGGAGAATTACAAATTTGCATGAAACATCACTAATGACCATAAAATGCAGGTCTAACACAAATACATTGAACAGTACTGTTTGCAGCTACCTGTATTTCAGTATTTATGTTTTTCATTGTTCTTTTATAGAACCTGCAGACAGTCATTCCACATATGTCTATTTAGGAAGAGCCCCAACATTTTAGTAGGGAAAAATGTATTAATGCATTAGATGCATGGTTGTGCATGCACATAAACTGCATGAGTGATATCCAGTTTCAAACATTCAATGATGCAAATACACTTTAAAGTGCATATAAAAAACCCAGTCAGGTTATATTTCAAAACTCAGAGTCAGATTCCACTATCATTTGTACAATGCAGATAGACTTTGAGACTAATTTGAAAAGTTGTATCTCAATCCCATCTTTCATACTGGCTGAAAACCAGCTGTTTAAAGAGTCAGAATTAAGTTATTCCTCCTAGCTCTTAACTATTTGCAAAAAGAGGATAATTAAAAATTGTAAATCTAACTCCCTCTTGGCTTTATATCTTTGTACAAACTGAAGTTATAAAAAACATTTTAAAATATAATGGAAATTAAAAATGTAATAAATTTCTTTGATTTCATCAAATAAAACCAACTACCTTCTAATCAGCATGCTTGCTGTGAAAGGAAAGTCTCAAAAGAAAATTTCCCAGTATTTTCATTAGAGCTTAAGATAGAATGTAAAGCAAGAATCAATACATTTTAACAATTAAAATCAGAAGTTACACCCACAGTTAAAAAGAAGCACTGACATATTCCTTCTTTGCCAGTTAAGAACATATATTTCACGTTCAGAACAGAATATGAATCCTTATCCACACAATCACAAGCTTTTTTTATTTTTAACCACACCAAATGAGAGTAACAGGATATTCCACGTCTGCACCAAATTGGAAGATTTTTAAATTCCTCACATAGCTCTCAACATGACAAAAACTCATTCTAAACTTGACAGCACTCCTACCAGCGCAAGTCTATCCAACCCTTGATATTTACAAAGATCTCAGAAAAGCCTGAAGGAGGAAAAATAATCACCCTCTAAACTGATGATACTCTATATTCGTTAGAAGGCAGTATTTCATAAAGCAAATCTAAAATAACTGGGATATATCCTAATCAGAAGGATTTTTCAGATATAAACTTTAAAAAACATGCAAAACTTTCTAGAACTTTGCAACTACTAGTAACTAGAGGCAATTAATACATTCAGGATTGATCCACCTATGGTTTAGAAGTTCATGTTTCAAATAATATCTGAATAATAGCCCCTGTTCCCAGAAATCAATACTTCCCCCTCAAATTACACAGCTCTCTACTGCCAAAATTTCAAGGACCTATACACAACACACTTTATAGTGTATCTATTCTCTTATATTTTTCTAACAAATAAAACTTTAATGTGGGAAATTTTCAGGTAAGTAGAAGAAAAAGGGTCTCGAAATAGAACTAAGCTGTACTGAGTATCTCTTATACCAAAATATAATGCATACCTTGCCCTTCTGAACAGCACTTGAAAGAGTGCTCCTGCAACAAGCATGAAAAGCTATGGAATAAATTGTCGAGAGGGAAAGTGGAAAACCCACCACAAACTTACTGAAACATATCAATACAATAAAACTTAACACTTTTTTCCTTGAAAAGAGATTTTATTTCTGACAAGAGAAAATATACATCTAGACCTCAGTGTGATTGATTTTGCACAACATGAGAAATTAGTTTAAAATGGACAAAATGAGAAGTTAAGTAACTATGAAAAAGGAGTAAGTGCTATGTAGAAGGAACAAGGGAAAAGTTGCACTGACAAAGATGACAATGATAAGTTGCCAAGATGAAATGAGGCTAATAGAGTTGTTTCTTTCGGCTCACTATTGAACTAACATTATTTCAAACATCATTAGAGACTCAGGGGAAAAAAAAAAAAAGAGAAAAGTGTTGATAACATAAAGCTCTGAGGTAACACTAACTGAAAAAAGGTCAGGAATATCGTAAATTAGTCTGTAAGATTCCAACATAAATCAGAGAACCAAGGAAAATTCATGCAATTCAGTTATAAACATAATATGATCACAGCCCTATTAATTTTACTGCAAAGGAGGAGGACATCCACCCATACAGTTCTCCATTTGTACAGGCTGAATCCACTGTTAAAAACCATACTTCAAATAGTAGTGGTTGGAAATGTGGCCTCAGCTCTGCTACTCAGCAAGGAGGAATTACCCACATAAAGAGCATAAAGGACTGAAAAGATTCAGGTCTCCCCTTTTTCCTTCAAGCCAGCAGGTATTTCTTGTGCATTTTGAAGTGGAGAGTCCCAGCGTAGCCACAACTGCCTCCTCCTCTAGACACCAGGAGTATGCCTTCCGCAATGACTTCATCCTCTATCTTTTATAACTCTGACACTATTCAGTGGTTGAAGCGCAACATATATTTAAAAAAAAAAAAAAAGTATCTTTTTGTCCTGAAATAGCTGCTTACTTCTTTTAACAGCGTGGACAGATGCAAGATTAGAAATAGAAACAATAAACATGTAGACTCCTGCAACTACAAAACAGGGATGAATAGTGCAGACTTTCTGCACGTCTTTGCCGACACTTAATATATACATTGTTTTGCTGAAGCTTGTGAACTTGCTCCTCAGTATTGCTAATGTTTCAGAGTAAATTTACAAGCTAAAAGTGGACTCAAAAACTCTAACAAGATGAAATTACTACAGAAATGTGTTTATTTTAAACATTATTACAAAAATATCGACTTAGAACAAGTAATGTTTTAGAAATTAAAGTACGTTCATCATGTAAAAGTGCCTTAAAATGACAATTAGATTCTCAGGAAAAGATTTTGTAATACACGAGTTTACTCTGCCATGTAGAGTTTGCAGAGATCAACACTCTAAGTCTGCAATATGGCAGAGATTTTTCCCTTCAAACCACTAAGAAAACCAATATAACTTATTAAACAAGGTTTTAATTATTTGAACACCAAAAAAAGGCTAGTAAATGTAAACATTCAATCAAAAGCCAGTGTGTCTATACTAAGGTCAAGTTGAGTAGAATTGACGCAAACAATTACTGCGATAGGTTGGGAGAACAAATGAATGTAGAAATTAGGGGAGAAGAAGGAGAGCAAATGGCAGATCTCCCCTTTAAATAGTACTACATTTTGTAAATTGACACAAGCTTAATCTTTACATGCTTCTCAGAGCAGTGGTTCACACAGTCCTTATGACCCATTCCCTTTTCTGGTTTTACCTCAACACATACTGAATGAGGTGATGGGAGTTCATATATCAAGCTTTTAATGAACTAGGTCATTTCTCTCTGTTCACTATCTGCTGTGATGCGTTTAGAGACAGTGAAATTTAAACATAAAAGTGACGAACAGCACTGTTGTTAAGGTTGGTTCATATTTGTGGAATATGCCTTTACAGGAATAAAGGAAGATGAGAGAAGGCTATTACTTTCAGTGTACAGGAAAGAGAGGAAAAGAAAAGATTACATATTTGAATAAGTCATTAGATAAAATCAGACTGGCATTAAACCAGGCATCATGTGTCATCATTGCATGTCTTACAGTGACAGCATACAGGATCTCAACTGCTTGAAAACAGCATAGTAATTTTTGGACACATTTAACTTCTAAACTCCTGCTTCCCTCGAAGCGAATACCAGATATTATTACACGTGAGACTTAAATCCAGGTATTACATATAAAAAAAAACCAAAATAGGACTGGGGCAGCTTGTAAGTAACATTTTTCCACTAGATATTTGAGCTATACTTCCTTTCAAGTGTCAGATCTAAACTCCTCATCCTTTTTAAAGGCCACATATTCTGTCATTCAGTCACTTGAGTACATCATTCAAATTAGCTTTGTAGTTTGGAGGCACTGAATTACATAATATAATTTCTTACTTGTATATAAAGTACTTCTATAATTATACAAAAACTGTACATTTTATATGGAATGTAATCATCATATATGCAAGATATACATACATATAGTCCACAGAGTATAATGTAGCATATATGTTGATGGGCTGTGCAGAACCATGGATAATAAAGCAGTCTCAAGCTTTACAGCAGAAGTTCACAAACTCAACTGAATGCAGAGTTTCTGTATACTTTTATGTTCATATATGAGAGCTTATAGTTTGTAGAAACAAGAGTATTCGTAATTTCTATGTATTAAAAGGAAGTCAGCACAACCCTCAGTAAACCAGTAACTTTTATAAGGTAGTAGTAATTCAGATGTTCTGGGACACTTTGCCACAATGAAACAGCTATACAAGAATTGCCATCCTCACATGAATTATCTAAGATTAAAAAAGATACGTACCGCTGTAGAGTTTTATCATGTCTGCTGTTAGAAATCTCTTTATTATCAGATATGCAGTGCCAGGCTCTGGTAGTGAACTCCAGTGAAGAACCTGTTCTAGTACATTCTCTGTGTAATGCAGAGGACGTTCTGAAAAAAGCCAGAGGGAAAAAAAAAAACCACTTTGAAATAAAAATAAAAAAACAAGACTGGAAGTTACACATGCCTATATACAACACTGTCTCATTCACTCCGAGCTATGGAAGAAAGCCACTGTTTTCAAAATAACAGAAGTAGGCATTTCTTTGACTTCCTGCAGCAACAACTTTGCTGGCAGGGTCTGCACAGGTAATGAATATCAAATTAGACAATCAGTAGTCAAATGTTCAGTGACTCTTTTGTGTTAAGTTACAAATATATTCTTATGTAAAGACACTAAACCACTACTTCCGAATTAAATACAAAAGTTAGGAGCTATCACAGGGCATACCTAAATATGATGAAACAGAACTGAGACCTGCAGGTATACTGGGCCTCACTGGCCTAGGCTTAATACAAAAATGAATCATCATATCTACGAATTCTATGTTATCATAAAACCAAAGAATTTTGAGCAGTTACAGTGGAAAAAAAAATCAAACAAACAACTGGTATAGACTATATTGTCTGTACATGCTGAAAGCAGACTTCGACACTCTTGGTTTCATTAGATTCCTTTTATTAGGAGGGAAAAGTATGCAGTCTTACTAGGTCTTCTCACTGTTGCCGCAGATAGAGAATCTCCAGACTTGTACTTTTATATTCCAACCTCATACAAAGAGTACAGCAAGATTAAAATACTAATAGATGAAGGCATGACTAGACTGTATGCATGCACTTCAACTCTTCAGTTGCTCAAACATACATTTGTTGATAGGTATCATGCATCCTAAAGGAGAAACTCTGACACTCTTTCACAAGATTGAAAATCTGCAGTGATAAGAATGTCCAGCCACTACTCCATGTAAACCCCAGTTCATATACCAAATGAAAGCAGGGAAGATCTTGTAAAGAGTCCCTAAATCTGCATTACCAGATCCAGCAGAAATCGGAGCGTGACACGTATTCTAACACAGCCTGAGGTATCATACCAGGCAACCCTGATGTGGATGGAAGGAGACTGTACAGTTCCCCTCTCTGTTAATCCTTCCTCCACACACACACCCCCCCGAAGGCTTTCACTTGCTCGGCAGTAAGCACCTACTGTAATTTACGAAAGCATAAAAACCTTAACAATGGTTTTGCAGGCTACAACTTAGAGCAGTGGATATAAGTGTCATTTTACCTCCAAAGAGCAATTTTTTCCATAAGTTCTGAGTTCCTATTTGCGTACCAACTTATGTGGGTCAGGCCTTGAGAAGAGCTGGGTACAGCTCCTGGAAAGCAACACCTGTGTTACGCTGTCATGTTGGGTCAGGCAGTCTAGCCCTGTGTCTCTTGAGTACTAAAGGGAAAAGTATGCCACCATAATCTCATTTTTCATTTCTGCTAAGGTGGACAAATATGAAATGTCAACAGCTGCTTTGGGACTGTCCAGCACTACACTCTAGCAGAACATATTTTCCTGAACACCAGAGCTTCAGAAAGCAGCAGCCACAAACAACGCACTTAAATGACAGAAAAACCTACCGCTGTTTTGGGATGCAAAAAAACTACCTTACCTGTAGACTTGTTATACTACTTATATAAAGATTTTATTATTCAGACATGACAACAAGGCCGCCTAACAAGAACAGCATTCTCTACAGACAGCAGCTCAATCTCTATAACACCATTTCTTCTGGCCCTTTTGCTTTAAATGGTGAAACTTTTAAAATTTCTTTTCAACTTTTGGGAAACTGTGGCCTCTGATGTGATAAAGTTCAGATAACTTGTTGCCTTTGTACAAGAGAAAAATCCATTTTAAGGAGAAGAACTTTACAAATCCAAGGCAGCAAAAACACTGGCAGATCACCACATCTTCCTAGAACACCAGCACTCCCAGAGTAAACACCTACTGTTTTATTTATAGTTACATTTAAGTAACAGTTACCATTTAAGTTACAGTTACCATCTGTCATCACGGATTACACGGTACATAAATCATCATGCTGAAATGCATTAGCTTTTTTACTGGCAACACACTTCATTTACAAACTATCCATCAAGCACAAATTACTAAAAAAAATATATACACCATATTTTGTAAAAGCATATGGTACTGAACGTTCTGCATTAGGTTAGATAAAATTATCAATTATTTCATCTTTTCTATATGCATATAATTTAGCTGGTTTTTAATATTGCAGTTTTAGCATTCCGAACAGCAAGCAGTCAACACAAGTGTCCAATTACCCTTTTACTTAGGTCATCATATGCTGGTAAATATCCAAAACCAGTCATTTTCACCTTAAACAACATTAACTATCAGGAGGAAATTACTTTTTAGAAAATATAAGATTCTAATTCTCTTGCCTTCTTAGGGTTCGTTTTCAGGGCAGTGTATCTTAAAAAGTAAAATAAGTCTCATAAAACTTCTGGCTTAAGTGTAACAAACTGAATACCACCATGCACTGGACAGGCACCAGACCATGGTGGGAACACAAGCAGAAAATTCATTTCTGCCAGAAAGCCACAGTGATCATTAATGTACACTTGAAACAAATAAGCAAGCTTTGTTTCTGTCATGACATGTCAAAATCTCAACTTATTTGTAAATGCCTTAGATTACGTAATGTTTAATGGTGTTTGTTAAATGTCGCTAGTTATATCAACTTGCAGCAGCAAAGCATCAAGTAGGTTTTTAGTTCTTTAGTGTCACATTTGAATCAAAGACTGCAAAGGACTATTTTTCTCTGTTACTTTCTCTGTGTTTCAGCCTTTTGAAAATCTGCTAGATTCAGCCATAGCACCACAGGAGTCTTCCTCAGTAAGTGTCTCTTACTACATGCATTATTTTTATTGTTCAACATTACCAACACAGTTCAACTGTTCTGATGCACAGATTGTTCCAGAAAGGGGTCCATGAAGCAGACTTTTCAACATAGTCTCTACTGATTGGAGCCAGGTGCTGAATTAGGACTTTATTTAGTTTGCTTTTTGCCTGTTTGTTTTGGTTTTAAAACACTGGTATGCCATTTCTACTTTATGTTGTAAACTCTTGCTTCAATGGGATGCACTCTAATCCCTTGACAATATTTATTGACCTATATAGGGCCTGTAGTGTCTCACTCTACACTTAATTTTGCTGATCTTCCATAGTCATTAGCTCAGACAACATTTCTAGCCCACGCTACAATACTAGTTGTTGCACTCAAATACATCAAGAAGCTGCTCTAGGGTCTGTCTTTTGTGTTTACATTTATGTTCTCTTGGTCATATCTAGTTTAGTTTTCATTTATCTGCAAGTGTTACATATCAAGTTTAAGAAAATGAAATCCCCTCTTCAAATTTTTCCATTACTCAGTCAAAAGAAATAGGATTTCTAGAGTACTTGTAGGAGTTATCAGGACTCTTCTAAAGATAATAGATGCCAGCATTCTTTGTCAGTTGACACCCGCATCTATGAATCTGGAAACGAATGCTATGTTACAACTCTACGCAGCATCAGCACAAGACTGCAAGATGCAAAGAGGGATCAGGATCATTTAAGTCAAAAGGGAGAATGCAATTCCATTCTCTTTATTGATACTGCCAAGGTCAAGACTGAGTATATAAGGAATATTAGTAAATCTGAAGAGACTATTGTAAACATGTCTGAAAATCAAGTACAACAAAACTATTCAAACAATCTTGGAATGCTTAGTAATCTTAGTTTTCTCTATTTTGTTATACACTTTTTTTTTCCTTAACTTGAAAATAGGTATCTTCACTACAGAAATAAACTAGTCCACAGTCCACTTCTGTAACATGAAAATAGTAAAAGCAACAACTTACTATGAAGTACAAATAGATGTTGTTTTTTACTAAAAGTATATTTCTGTTCCCCATATATAATTCACAAATGAGATGACACTAGTGAGTATTCCTCAAAATACAATGGTTTAATTACAAAAATCTGTATTACTTCATGTTATTTTAAGTATCTCTAATCATAAAGTACAAGCTTCAGAATGCATAAAGCACTCTGAAGAATGTTAAAACTTCTTTACAGTTCATGAATATCGTGACCATGTGACATTTGCTCTGGTTGGCAGCAGAACCATATTTAAAACCAATGTTTCAAGATTCTGCTAGATACACTATAATGCCACTTGCCATAAATGCCACTTGCCATAAACACAGGATTAGACACTTTGTCTCCTTTTCCATCTACACAGAAAAAATACTTGACCAAATAGTAAAAAGATCCTTTCCCCTAAGTATTACTTGTATTTTTTCATTTCATTTTCTGAAAAACAATATTCCTTATGCAATCAGCCACTGACATTCTAACGAAAATAAGTTTCTTCTTTGAGACTTATTCATAAGACCTACTTTTATATAGCTGATGACTAAAGAACTGCAAAGCAGACTAATATAAAGAACTTGTTTCAGCTCCTAACTTATAAGCATTTTAAAACAATTCATCACATTATTTCTGGCAAAGTGTAGAAAGAAATCATGCAGATGCCTCAGTAACCAAATGTATAACAATGGCATGAAGGTTAATTTTTGTTTGGTTTCTATAAAATTTTTAGTAACTCTTTAACTAAGCTTTTGATTATGTTAAATATTGAAAAATAAAAATAATAAAATTTGATGAACATGCATAAATTTAAGTGCCACTAACCTAGTTCTCCATTTTCAAGTACTTCAAAAGCAGCCCAGATATCATATTTGTTGGGAATAATGTTTTTGATTCCTAAAACATCATTAGTTAATTCTTCTGCTTCCGTCAAAGGTGATACCTGTAATAGAAATTGGGTCAGTTTATAAGCTATTACAATTACTGATTTCTGATTTATTTTTTCAAAATCTTCCTCCCTGCAACTGCCTTCAAAGGAAGGGGGAAAGGGGGGAAAATACCGAGTTTGGAACCCATATATTATTTGTCGGGTTTGTCAGAGGCCAGCATGCTTTCCTTATTTTGTTGCATGAAATTGCAGTTAAAATTTTTAGCTGCCCGATAACTTGGTAACTTGAAATTCTTTTTCTCTACCCTCGAAAAATTAAGAAAAAAGCCTTGATACATTTTTTTGGATATGGAAAGGTAAGTGTTACAGAAATACCATTTTTTTAATCTTAGCTATGCATACTCCCATTTTTATTCCTATTAAAAAAACATGTCTTATGTCTGTATCTGTGTATACCACATACTACATATATGTACAAACACAAGTGTTTGAGAGTCATATGCTGAACAGAGCAAAAAGGAAACAGAAACAAAGAGGTATAACATAAGAAAAAAAAACACCAAAAAAAACCACTGACCTAAATTTTCTACTTCCTTCCTAACAATATCTGTCCTTTGTCACTACAGAAATGAAATTTTTTTCCTCAGCATCCAAACAACAGAGCACTACTACATGGAGACAAGTGTGTTTAAATACGCTATCAGATACAAGGCTGAAAAATCTCAATTACAGTATGTAACAAGCTTTGGTTTCTTAGCACTCAAGGAAAGCAGATAGCCACTGGCAAAAAGAAAAACCAGGAGGAAGGTCATTTAAACGGCCTTGTACTATTGAATAACACCAGCATTCACTGTGTACTTGTCAATGTTCTTGTGTGTTATACCCATAGAGCTGCAAGAATTTATATCACTGTATACTGCAGTAAAACTAAAGGAAGACGTCTCCTCTTCAAAATCGTGTCACAACATTCTCCTTAAAAATGCGTAATAATCAGTCTTTACAAAATTTAGGCAACACAGCAAATTAAAAAAAATATTTCAAACAACAGTGATGATGTAATTATATAAAATCATGTATCTAAATAAATTTGGTATACTACATGAGAAAGTGCTTAGTAAAAACACTATATCACTTTTATACGCTAACCCTGATTATAACACTGCAGTCTGGCTCCTTTCTTTCCACGTAAACTTCAATAAGCAAATCTCCAGCCTGGGAAACCTAAAACAAAACAATTAAAAAAAAATTAGACTGTCTTAAAAATATTTTGAATAACCTTTTAAACAGGAAAAGTACAATTATTATCTAGTAGATATGCTAGAAACTACTAACTCAAACTTTTTTTTCCACCTGCTCCTCCAAAAAAATAGTCCAAATGTTGACTCTAATGGGAAAATCGGCACTATATTCACTTTTATTTGACTAGTGTAAGGGAAAAAAAACCTACCCTATTCACAGATTCAGCAGTAAAATCCAAACCCTGACTAAATCAAACGGAACCACATGAAACAAACACACTTTACAAATACACATTCAAGAGCAGGAAAACTAGGCGAGACAAGAAAGGAGTGGAAACTCAAAATTTATATTTAAGATTGGAAAGTCTAAGACATGAGTGTACCTTGGTATCTTAAACTGCCAGAACCATAATTCTGATTTAGAGGCTAGCTAGGCTCACTTTAGAGCGAAAAACAGATTAATAGAATTTAATACCATGAAACAGGACAGGAACCTCAAACTAAAATGAGTTAAAAAAGAGAGAAAAAGTTACAGAGTATTTCAGTCATATAGCCACATGCACATATCCAGATTATAAAAAACCATTACTAGGAAGACTACATTTATGATAATTAACCCAAATAAAAACTTGTCAATATGTATCTAAAAAAGGAATCAAAACAAATGCTCTTGATATCAAACTCTGTTAAATACAGCTCTTCAAGTCTATTGGAAAGGTATCTAAAACTTATGTACAATGCTAACACGTGGAATAATTAGATGATAAAGCAAATGTATTACATAATATACAATAGTTTAACATACTCAAAACCAACAAACAATTTAAAAATGTCAAACAATATGAAACTTACAAAGAAATTCAAAAGTCAGTAAATCCAACATTTTATGATCGAGGAGAAAAATCTGATTAGCGAGAAGGAATGTAGTATTTTCCATTGTCATTAGGTTTGTTCATCTACGGCAATAAAATGATCTTTGTGGATGAAAAATTGCTTTACTTTTCAACAGTTAAAAATGTCTCACATTATACCTGCTCTAATTCCCTTGCAGTATAGTCATAAGCATCTTCAAAATACTGAAATACATCTTAGTACCAAAAATATTTTCTAAAACTAAATACAGGGTGATGATCGGAGTGTAGGAAGAAAAAACTAAGGCAGAAAACAATCTTTTGGGAGGCATACCCTCTTATTAATATACCAATATAAAGAATTAATAATAAAATTAAGAATAACAATTTGTGTCTTAATTTTGAGAATTCATAGTGATGCTACTTATTGATATGTTACTACATACAGAGGAAGAGGTTAAGAAAAGTGAAAAACTGCACGATATACAGAACAAGATGTGGAGAAAATGGTAAAAACGGGCAAGCTTTGGGATACATTTTGACTAATTTACAGAAGCTAAAGCAACATTTATATAGAAAAACAAATGGCAGCACTCAATTTTAAAGAACATTAACATTCTGAAAAACGGTGACTTTAAAGTTAGTTTAGCCTCTGAGAATAGCAAACTAATGGAAACATTTTTGAGGAAAAACATTACAAAGCTACTTTGAAGAAAGCTGCTTAATTATAGTGGCACAGACTCAAAAAAGCTTGTTTAGTTGTAAAATTTGCTTTTCAGACGATATTACAGAAAAAGGTTGGAAACAAGAATGAAGCTGACATTTGATTTTCACTGGGCTCATGTAAACTACTGTATGGAGAGAAAATGTGATGTAAATTACAGCAGCAAACAGACACAGCTGGCATAAGTATATGGTGGACGGAAAATGAAGAGCGGCTAATGAAGTGCCACCTGGAACAGAACTTCAGTGACATTTCAGACGTGAGAACTTCCACACCTTCAGCAGAAATCTGGTTCAGTTGTTCTCTGAACACACTGCATCACCAGCCTGGAGATAATGCTACTAATATACCCAAAAGTATCCGCATCACTGATTTTCCCACAAATACAAGCACGCTTTGGTGCAATAACGTCAGACTATCAGATGTTAAATGGAAAGGATTTTTACACACTATTCTTAATTGTAGTTGCTTGCCAATCGCCCATGCTGTTACATCACTTGGTCTGCACTATGTCATCAGTTTTAACAGTAGCTGGAAGCCCACCCAAAGAAGTTCCCAAGCAGCTACTTCTCCTGCATGAGATTGAAGTCCAATCTCCAGGCTACATGGTCTGCATACTCAAGTCTGCCATATGCATGGTCTTGCAAACTGCTTACAGGCTGAATGATGGTAGCTACTGACAAAGGAAGCAGAGCAGCTGAAAAGAATATGTTTCAGCACACCCCTTCCTTCCACTAAAATAATGGAAGATATCAAGTTAAAGCTACACCATTTCAACTAACCACTGTATCTATTCTGGAAATGTTTATCCTATTTCAGGTCTGAACTGGCAAATACAACTTGTGACAATTGGCTGGGTTCTTGCTATTCTTTGTGTTCACAAAAGCATCAAATGCTAAGTTGGACTTAACAGCAGCAGTTTGAAAGAAGTTTATATGGCCAAGCCTGGTAAAATACAGTAAATAGAAAAACAGTAAATAGAAAAACAGTAAATAGAAAAACAGTAAATAGAAAAACAGTAAATAGAAAAACAGTAAATAGAAAAACAGTAAATAGAAAAACAGTAAATAGAAAAAAGTAAATAGTAAAAAGTAAATAGTAAAAAGTAAATAGTAAAAAGTGTAGGCTTCCATATAATCTAGTTGTCCGAAATTACGAGTAATATGCACTTCATACTCATGACAGAAGTTATAAATGTAAAACACAATGAAAAGAAAGGTCAATCTTTCTCAAAAGCACTTAGTGTTTATCCAAGACTGGCGCTAATGTACTCCCACAGCAAAACCTACTGACAACACCATGCATAGTTAAGGAAATGTTGAATTCTTGTAGATAAAAAGTTATACATAAAAATCTTAAAACGTCCTTCTGACTACCTAAAAGAAGCTTATTTAATCAGTGTATTTCAGGCAGTAAATACTTTGAAATAATAGCAAGTGCACCATCTTTGATCAGAATTACTCCCTTCTACACTGAAGTGGTCCCAGGCATTAGACATCCATGCATTTCACATTATAGGCACATGGAGTTTCAGAAAATGTGTTTTTAAATTGAAGCACTAGTTACATTAATCATGTCTACTACAGAAAAATTGGCAACTGGTAAAAAATGTTCCATAGTTTAATTCAGCAGGGAAAAACGTTCACAGTCATAATAAAATTGCCACAAATGACAGGCTCTTGAGGACTCCATTCCTCAGTTGTTATGTTCAAGGGGTAACAGCCTGACATAACAGAGAGAATGCAGTCCCTATCCTTAAAAGCGGTCCAAACCTCAATTTATCAACCATTAAAAGGTAGAAGTTTTGTTCCAATGGCCATTGCTTGTTTAGAAAGCTGAAACGAAAAAGGCCGTTATCTCTGGGGCAAGTGCTCCCAAATAACTAAGGTCTGTTGAGTTCATATTTCCTGTCTTGAATTCTGGTGGTTCTTCTTCCAGGAAATGCCATCTTGAGTAAAGATACCAATGGTTTGATAAGATTTAACAACACTTTTTAACTCAAACTCAGCCTTTTATGATGTCTTCAGATACAATATTGACAGAGATTAATTAATAAAATCCAGCAGCTCAGTTACTATTTTCCTCATAACAGGTTGTGAAAATGTGTACTGAGTATTAAGAATTCACGTTTTCCAAGTAGGAATCTGGAATCACTTCAGCTACACAATTTTAAAATGCTCTAGTGACCAAGTTTGTTCTAGGAATTTTGTATTACTTGTTTTCCTTATAGGGAAAAGACCATCAACCACAGCTTTAAGCTGAGATCACTGCCCTGTTTGGGAAACAGGGAAGTTGATCATTCTGTGTACTGCTTTCCATTTTATGCCTGGATGGATGAGCAAAGAGCTCCTCACTGAACTCAGATGTACAAATGAAGTGTAGAAGAGATGGAAGCAGGGGCAGGTGACCCAAGAGAAGTGCAGCGCTACTGTACCATTGTGCAGGGATGAGCTTAGAAAACCAAGGCTACTCCCAAGTTGAAGCTTGCAAGGGATGTGAAGGGCAACAGGAAAGGATTCTACAAGTGCAAAAGGGAGACTAGGGAGAACATGGGCCCGCTACTGAAGAGGGCAGGGTACCAGATGACAAATCACACAGAAGCTGCCAAGGTACTCAGTGCCTTCTTTGCCTCAGACGTTACTGATAAGACTGGCCCTCAGGAACCCCAGACTTCTGAAACCAGAGGCAAGGTCTGGAGCAAGGAAGATTACCCTCAGTGGTGAAGAACCAGGTCAAGGAGCACTTAAAGAAACTAAATGTACATAAATTTATGGGAGCCTGAAAAGCAGGATCCGTGAGTGCTGAGGAATCTGACTAATGTCAGCTCTCTATAACTGCCTCAAAACAACTGGGAGAGTCCCAGGGAAACCAGTCCAAACAGGCCCAATTATTCACTAAGATTCCAATTTGATTCTAAAGTTTAAAAATTTAGAAGACGAATTTTTCAGGGGCTAGAAGATTTTTAACATAAACCTTAACAATTTTAGAAAGCCTACACTTTTATTTTAAAAAAACAAAACCAAGTCTCTCTCTTTTTCTTCGATAGGTAGCCTTCTAAATACAATACACCTCATAAAGATGATTTCACAATGGTATCTGGGGTGGAAAAAATACAGAACGAAACCACTTCACTTGGGTCTTTTCCGTATTCCTCACAGCTTCAGTTTTGGAAAAACCCACCTAGCTAGCTGTTGCTACTGTATTATTCAATCCATTAACAGCCTTTCAGCTTCCCTTTCTACATTTTTCTCCCTATCTAATCAAAATGTCTCCACTATCTCTCTAATCATGAGACTCCTCTCATATCTCCCTAATTTTTCCAGAAGGTATTGCAAACATTTAACCATTACAGCTTCCTAGAGATGCTTAGAAAATGTTAATAGTGCAATAAGCTGTAACAAGCATTTTTTTTGTTCTAAAACCACAGAAAAGAATGTATTTAAAAGTCTATGCATTTTCACTATCTTAGGCTTCAAAATTTTAATCTCTAATCTCAGCAAGGTACTTCTCAAGGACTGCAGAATTAGTAAATTCCATTAAAGATACTTCAACACTTGCCTTGTAGAATGCTCTTAAGGATATCAAATTTGGGGGTCTTGTTTTCATTCTGCAAGACAGACACTAGAAATAAACTTTCAACTGTTTCCCAGTGACTCGATCACTCCCCACCAAAAGGAGGAAATAAGCATTCTACCTTCTATATGCACATTCACAGTAGGTCATTACGGTCAGAAAGCTTCTTGCTACTCTGACTGAAGCAATAAGGGAATATGAGGAAAAAATAAGGCTGCAGATAGTAATTCACAGAACATGCAATTTCAACGCGTATTTGCAAGACCCTGTCTTCTTAATGATGGCTTACAAGGTACCACAAAACTGTTGCTGGAAGGGGAAATAAGCCAACAGACAAAGCATTATAGATTTTTTTTTTTGCTAGCTTTCTATTAGTTTCTAAAGCTCTATAAGCTTCAAAATCACTGAAAGCTTCTCCTCCACTAGTTTAGATTTCTGAAAAAGCTTTTAAGCTCCCTACATTTCCTTTTACCCATCTTAATTCAACCACCTTGGTAATGTTATGAAACTTAACGATTTTTCTTTAATTAGGACTGTACACAACTACCATTCAGTTAGTGAAACATGCTATCACTTCACTGTTTCTTACCACTCTGAAGTTATTCAAAAGTTGTTACAGACAACATCAGAACTCAAGATGAAAATAAGCGGCATAACATCTCCCGTTTTCTTACATTGAATCCCAAAATTTGGTTTGACTGTTAGCATCTGTCTGAAGCGTCCCCAAGTAATATTTGTCCTCTGGGGTTCTAGAAATCATCGCAAAACAGGATGCAGCTAAAGATTCAGATGCTTTAAACTCAAAGGGATGGTGAAACTCTAATGAAGAGAGACCAAGTATACCCAAAGCTCATGAAATAATAGAAGTATTAATATACACTTGAAGATATTTAATATGCATGTTTAAAATAAAAAAAAAAGAGGTCATCACGTTCACACCTGCAAATGCTGACTATTTCCTTCCAGCACAATTTATGAAGCATAGTAAAAGCATGTAACAACCTGTAAGTTATTCCAGTGCTCAGGTTAGACCATAATTCCACAGTATGCATTACACAGAACTGTTTTGCTTCATCAGTTCATGCCTCCTCTTTTATTTCATTTTATTTACCTCAGCTCTGTAGTTAGCAACACTGGTCACGATACAAACTTAGACATTTACACTTAGAAATCTGGGTATAAAAGCCTGTACAGAACAAAAGAGTCTTTGTTAAAATTATTTTCATATCAGTTGATATTTGCCACTTACCTGAGTATCTTTCCACCTGGTAATAAAGCTGTTCTCTATATCCATTTGTTTCACCTGGTCCTCATTTATCTGTTTAAAATGGATCATTTTTGATCAATGACTAAGTATAAAGGAGCTAGTATAAAAAGCGCAACATAAACCAGCAAACACTAATTTAGTATAATAAACTAAGTACAAATATAGAGGAATGCTTACAGCTAACAATAATAAATACTTAATAATAACAATAATATTGTTACAATTAACAATACTGTTAATCATATTCTTATATAAGCAGCTATGCAAAATATTCTATCAGTCAGAACAGCACTTGAAGGCTCCAAGAAAAACTGCCAATGTTATAAACCAAAATGGCTAATAGGAATTGCTGCTAGTGGTATCTTTTCTATCCAGTTGGATTTAATGCTCTTTCTAGGCCTAAGAAACCAAATGCTTTCTCTAGTCTCTATGGAAAGCACAGCTCAGAAACTAACAACACAGAATTCTTCCATGCTTCAAGTCTGATCAGGCCCACAAGATTTGAACAGAAGTATTATTTTTCATAGACATAATCTTAAATTTTTCTTAAAATTGGTATCCTGGTGTCAGCGAGAAGAATGTGCACCATTTTGGAAAACAGTAGCTCACAGCAATTCTATTACCATATTCTTTCCTACATAGGCTAAGGTAGTTGGGAAATAAAATTTAAAATAGGCAAAGAACAATGTCCACTGAAGTAGAGTTCAAAAGCACTCCAAATCATCAGACAGTGTAACCATTGCAAGACCACCTTTAAGATTTCTATATTTTAGTGTGTCTAACAGCTGAGCAATTAGGACGCTTCTATGTAAAGATACCTACATTAAAAAGTTGCACATAATTTTTAATTAGATCTTCAATTACATTGACTTCTTCACTAGTTTGGCCTTTAGTTTGAAATAAGCATGAGGAAAACACCATGGCTAGATTGTGAAGGTTCATATGATTTATTTCAGAACATTTCTGTACCCTGTTGAAGGAAAAATAAACATATTTAGAAGCTTTCATTGTTCCTTTAGTTGTGTGAGGCTCCTCTAACAGAGTATAGAGTGCATTTCCAAAAGAATAGTTACATTAAATGCAATGAAAAAAATCTAGTATTATTTATTCTTTTTTATATTTCTTTATATTCTTTATCTCACATCTCATTACAGAAATGAAAATTTTTACTTTCTATCCGCATCTCAAGTGATATCAAAATTATTTAGAATAGAATAAAATTAGAATAGTTCAGTTGGAAGGGACCTACAATGATCACCTGGTCTGACCGCCTGATCCCTTAAGGGTTGACCAAAAGTCAGAGCATGTTAAGGGCATTGTCCAAATGCATCTTAAACACTGGCAGGCATGCCACAACCACCACCTCTCTAGGAACCCTGTTCCAGTGTTTGATCAGCCTCTTGGTAAAGAAACGTTTCCTAATGTCAAGTCTGAACCTCCTTGGATGCAGCTTTGAAGCATTCCTACGCATCTTATCACTGGATACCAGGGAGAAGAGGTCCCCTCCTCAAGAAGCTGTAGAGAGCAATGAGCTCACCCCTCAGCCTCCATTTGTCCCAACTAGACAAGCCAAACTCTTTAGCCAAGCCCCATAGCACAGTCCTTCCAGCTCTTTCATCAGCTTTGTTGCCGTCCTCCAGACACATGCAAGGACCTTAACTTCCTTCTTAAATTGCGGGGCCCAGCACTGCACGCAGTACTCAAGGAGAGGCCACACCAACACTAAGTACAGCTTCACTATATTATGTTACATAAGTATATCCTACAAACTTGGCATCTAAGATCAAAAAAAATGTGGAAAGAAATTAGATCTTTCTTAGTTTCTATACTTACGGTAAAGTTTTTCTATCAGTTCTGTTATTTACATAGCGTGTCCTCTTTCAGAAGCAAAGACTATCACAGAATTTTGGCTGTTATGCACATGAATTCAAACTACTTTCAGAATAGATGTAACAGCACATTAATATATCTGAACTGGATCTGCTTAGTAACATACTTAAACACACCATTTACTATAATCTTTATCCCGATAATGGCACCAATGAACTTAATAATGGTATAAATAGTTATTAAATGACATCTGCTATGTACCTGGCTATGTAATGTGATTTCTGAACACAATAACCTGTAAAGGTTCTACATATTCTCTACCCACTACAATTCACGAGGCATATAATGACTCATTCAGTAGATACAATATAGACCATTACTACTTAACCATGATACCACAGAATCATCCAAGCACACATTTTTTTATATATTTGCTGCTGCTTATTTGATCTAGGAATATGACATGACCTTTATTGTTTAAACAAGTTTATATTTTTGAAATTCTCTACCACTACCTCAGTTGCAAAACGAAGCACTGATAAAAACCAGAAAGAGCAGCTAATTCTCAAAGTTATTATGTGCAATACAGACCGTGGAGAAGAACATTTTCCCTGAAAAAAAATGTTTTCATTTCAAGAACCATTTGTAACAGTCCTCTGTAAGACCAGCAGACTGGGATAAAACTAGTTCTTATAAAGAAGCTACACCAAAAATCACTCTACTTGGACACATGCACTGGCAGCCCTCTCTCACTGTGAGGCTGGTCCATCCCACTGATATTTATAGGTTCCTATTGCTAAAAATACAACCAAAGAAGAAACACATCGTAAATTAAAGGGAATCAAATACAATTAATCCTCACAACTAGGTAATGTTTTCGATGCTTACTAGTTAATGAAACATGCCACATTTCATTTATGGCAGCATCATGCTGAGAACACATTACAACAATTTCTCTGCTACAGTGCATCGTTTGCATTGACCTGTAAAGGTGTTCAATTAAAGCGGCCAGAGTTGCCCTATTGACTGGTGGAAGCGTCCGAATAAAAGCTCCATACTTCCTCACCCGTTCCTTTTCATTCTGTGTATCTGCCGGAAAATAATCATCATTGAGCATTAATAACAATGTACAGTAAAAACCAACAGCAGCTCTCATTAACTGTATTGGCATCATCTAGTCATTTAAAATTACAATTTACCCAATCAACCTCTTCTTCATAAAGGCAACACTGACAATATACTATTAACAAAGTCCACTTTGTACACCATTTCAGGGAAATAGTAGCAGCAGTAAAGAGAGACAGTTCTATATTCAAGCACCATTTGCTACGGTTTAAGACTAAATCCCAGGATAGCAATTGCTTTTCCTTTCAAAGGATATTTCATCTGCAGTTTGTGTGTACACAGATGCACTCACACAAGTGCAAATATACTTCTAAGAGTTCCCAGAGATGAGAAAGGAAAAGACCTTTTCATCTTTTTTTTTCATTGGAAGAGCGTCTCAAGGCCCAAAGCAATTTAAAGATCCAAATATATAAGACTGATAATAGGAGAGCAAAGTGGAAGGGTGAGTGGTGAAGAAGTTGTACAAAGTTACATAGCTGAACAGTGGCAGAACCAACGACAGGAGTTCCAGTATCCGAGACACAGTCGCAGCTCTCTACCTTCCATTTAAGTCTGCCTCCTTGTGCTGCATAGATACTACAGAGTATAATCCTGCTCGGGGCATGAGCAAAGTTAACGTATATTTTACTTATTTATTCATTCAGCTTTTTCCTCTCAGTCCCTTGCTTCTCTCAAGTTTCTGAGAAGAAAAAGCACAGAACTCTCATCTCTTTCAGCTGATCGCTAGCACTCTCCACTAACTACTGCACCATGTTTTGATTTATTCAATCATTGGAAGAACAAACAAGCAAACAACAAAAAAAGCAGTTTAAAGGTCGTCTACTTTATCTTCGCAGATGTTTTAGTCTTCCCACAAGCACTTTCAGTGTCACTTAACTATAATAGAACAGGATTCTGTGCTGTAAAGCTGAAGCAGAATTTGAGCCCCATGTACAAATCAGGAAGTTAAATCACTGTAACAGCATTCTGCACTTTCATAAAAGAGCTAACTTGAATCTAAACTGCTACAGATATAACTTTTTCTGATTTCTTATAAGATGCAAGCAATCCTGTGGTAAGTGAATAAATTCTTTATATTCTTTCCTCTAGTTTATGCAAACAGAGGTTAAAGGTCAAAAATGTGTAATATTCATACTTGAATTTCCCAAACTTCTAGTGGTTCATATTAAAGCAACCTCCATATGTTTGAATTTTAGCAAAATCAGAGAGGAATATACTTTTAATATCTTTTTTAAAGACGAAACTCACCACACAGTGAATAGGCCCATACAATTTGAATGCAGTAACGGAGAAATTAATATTCTATCTTAGATTTTCCTATGCATCTCATTGCTATGCATCATCTCCAATTTTATAGCACAGTTTGAGAGGGAAAGAGTTTATTTTTTGCAGTCTGTAAATACTGCAGTACATAAACAAATAGAAATATAGCTGCTTTGTATGAATACTATAAAAATCATCACAATTTACGTATTGAGTAGCTAATTAGTGTATTAGTAATCTCATGGTTCTGTTTCCAACCATACAGAGATACGCATCCTCATATCACAAGTTACAGTTTGGGCTGAAGTTACTTAAATTTTCTTTCGGATTAAATTAATATTTCTAAGGAAACAAGAAACAAATAACAGTTAACATGCTTGCATTGTTAATATACATAACTTTATGTGAATGTTCATAAAAGATACCCAAAGCATTTAAGCAGCAAGACTGTCATTTAACTATCATGCAGATGACAGCATGAACATTTTGCTATTTTTGAGCTAAACTTAGACAGAGTACACACTTTTTTCCTACTCTAATATTTGTCTATTTCTTGAATTCTACCATCAATGCTTCCATAAAATATTAATCATCACTTCTTACCTTGGCTGATCCAACTACAACACAGTGCAATACTGGTCTACTGTTTACAGATATTTTGTCAAGGAAACATCACTATTTATTATTATTCTTGTTCACTTAAAGGCAATAAAATCATCTCTGATTACCGTAAGTCCATGGCAGCCAAACTCTAAACAGGTTTTTTCCTCACTACAATTTTTTGCTGATTATCAAATAATATAGGTTGACACAGTGCAAGTAATTAACAACCTCCTTAAATTCGATGCTGAAAATGTACATACAACCTGTCTTGTCTTGACTGTTATTGAATACATTACCTAACGCAGAGATCCAGAATGGATAAAGTTCTTTAGTGAGAAGGGCATCATCTATTTGAGAAAGAAAGTTTTTTAATACGTCAGTCACATCTTCAAGCTGATGTTTCCCAGCTCTTAGTTTAACACTCCTTGCATCTTTTTTGAAGCTTTCCAGCAGTTCAGCCACATTGGAAGAATCGCCATTCTTAAGGTAGATCTGCTTGCTACCTAAACCTAAGTTACAGAAATACAGAAAAATAAATAAATGTAAAATCAAGTATTCTTTTAAAACTCCAAACATTTTTTTACATGTATATATTAAAAAAAATAAAAGCATATCTTGCTGTCAAATGACAACATATTTCCTACTAAAATCTCTCTGACATTTTGCATATACTCACTTTGTTAGTAAAAACACTGCCAAGTCTGCTTACACCCAACCAGACCTCTTAGCAAAAAAATATATCATAATATTAAGCAAGCCTGGGATCACAATTTCAGGAATACTTTACAGGCATTTCAAATCCCCAAATCTCTTCAGGACTTCCTAAAACAATAGTTTCAAAAGGCAGTGTAAAGGAAAGAAGTTTTAATGACTGGTATTGTATTACACACAACACACAGCTGCTTTCATGAGCAAAACCCCCACTATTTTGCTACCCTGCTGATCAGCTCCACTCAGGCCTCAGTAAAGTATTACTGTATTCATCCATTCTGAAACATTTCACTCTTAAAAGCCTCAAGATCAGTAGAAACTATTCCTTGTTTCTGATTTTTCTTGCATTCAGGAAGACGTCAGGCATCCACTTACAAGAAAATTCATAGTCTAAACCACAGTGAAGACTACCTTCAATTACTGCATATGCGAGCAGCCAAAACTTTTTTTTTTTTTAAGCTTGTGGAAGTTTGGCATAGATTTGAAGTCCCATTATTCCTCTTTGTAGAGGTGCTTCCTGTGTTCCCCACATTTCTTGAAAGAGAATAGTATTTTATACAAAACCTTGATTTTCTTATGTACCTGTCAAATTAAGTACTCTGTCAAAACCTACAAAATCGTGTATTCTGTTCCTGCAATTCACCTCTCCTGTTATGCCCACAAGCACTACCATTTATGTTGTTACTGTCAGGAACAGCTGTGGGACCCGATAGCATCTGTCATTTGTAGACCACAACTAAAGACAGAACCTTTAGCATGATGACACAAAACCATGTACGCATACAAGTAATACACACAAATTCCTTCAGCTTTCAAATGAGTATTTTAACATCTAGTAATGCTGATCCTGAAAAAACACATTTTTCAATACAGATCTAACTTACTTAAAAGACATTACGAAATTGAATTTTAATTTAGAACACACATGAGCAATTGTTCGGAGTGGCAGACATAACTACCCTGCTTTAACAACATTACAGTGCATGAAACTGTTAACTATACTTTGGATAATTCTTACTGCTAATGATTAAAAAAATAATTCAACAAAACCATTTTTTTTTCTTAGTTTTAGGCAGTAGTTGTAACCCAGACACAACTATTTACCATAAGGCAGCTTTGCCATGTTCAGAAGTTTAGTTAAACTTCAATCACTGAAATATAAATTAGGCGCTCTCATACTGACAGAGGTTACAGACACGTCTACCCTGAAGACAGATTCGTACAGGATTGATATGCATTTAGCTTTTCACAAGAAAACTGAGGAATTCGCAATAGTACAAAGGACACAGACATCATCTACATATGACCTAATGCTATGGAAAGTTATGCTGGCAAAACTTACTTAAACAAATGGTAACTGACTATACATCCTTAGGCTATTATGCTGAAAACAGCAGCCTTAAGACTGAACTCGGCTCCACAGTTGATACCCGTTTCCCAGAAGATGTGCTGACCAGTCCATAGCCTTCCCTGGTTTGCATAGCTTGTTTTCAGGGCTGAGGTGTTCTGTATGGAGGCACTGGACCCCAAGGTTGAGCTACATCAGGCAAACAAGTAAATTTTTAAAATAGGAAGGTGTCTATAAAGGGTATCTAACAAGTTGCATTGCCCCAAACCGCCCATTCTCAGATGTCCGGCAGTGTACTTCACCATCATGTCAAAGAGTGGCAAGGCTAATGAGGTGTATGGTCTTACTTTAGGTAATATATAAACTCATTCAGTAAGATCTGATGTTGTAGGGGTTTGGGTGTTACAAAAATGATCTTAGGTTGAATAAAATCCACTGTACTTACCATACTGTGTAACAAATGCTATACAGCTGTTCACTATAATAGGAATGTCATTTTTGCTGAGCTGCTGATCTTGTAATGCATTACCATCTGTACCTGCTGCTTTTTCAATTGCAGTATACCAGGCCATGAAATCCAGCTTTGTATGGCCGTGGATGTATAGTGTTCTGAAAAATATAAATACATTTTGAATGCAGGAAAGAAATAGAAAACTGATGTTATTGTACTACAGCAACATCGCAGATGTCTGGAAAAAGTAAGAAATACTTAGATGTCAAGGCAGCCTCCACCACAGAAAGCTGTGGTGGTGGCCTACTGTTACAGCAATTTATTTTTTTTTCCCAACTACATTTGTACTAGCAGTGTCAAAATAAATGAAAGAAGATCCACAAACACTGTCATAGGCCCTGGAAAGGACCTGACCAACATTTTAATTACTCTTCAGTCTTGCTCCTACACTATGTATTCGTAAGTCCAAGTCACAGTTAAGCAGGAAACAGAGATTTACAGACAGCTTTCAATACTGGAAAAGGCCTTCCTTCTTTTCTATTCCCTCCCCCCCTTCACTCCCCTCACCCAAGTTTGTAAAGGAGCTGAGACATACTGAACTTCCCTCCTTCACATGCATTGAAATGATCACCTTTAGGAAATCACAGAGCTAAAGAGCTTGCATGAAAAAACTAAGCGTCTAGGTAGAAAAAGTTAGTGCAACATTTTAATTACCATTTTAATTGCCCTGATCTGGTTTTATTATTTAAACGTGCTACAATAATCTCCCCTGTTTGCCCCTGACAGCCTAGCTTCTAAAAAACAGTTCAAAAATGGAAAAGTTGAAGTGTGTATGTCCACACATCTGCATGTATGTAATAAACATCTGTTTTAAGTGTTAAAATACCAAGCAAACGTTCCACATACATACTCTTTGTCTCCCACTAAAGAAATGTAAGGGATTCATTTTCTTTAACGATAATTTATTTGCTGGTTAGGAAAAGTTAAAATATTCTACTGAACTTCAATGAAAACACTTTCATCAAAATATAAAGAAACATTCATTTTTATTATTTTATTTAACCCAAAAGATTAACCCAAAAGATTTAATATAATTATATTAATTATATAATATAATTATATATATAATTAT
>Ga0065711_1003792_pt1 | contig 26335 bp, 9 predicted proteins | sample Hoacrofraction12_FD_59098 | JGI IMG/M metagenome (GOLD analysis project Ga0065711, IMG submission 59098) | Hoatzin crop microbial communities from Cojedes, Venezuela - Epithelial fraction 12 v2 (version 2) | ecosystem: Host-associated > Birds > Digestive system > Esophagus > Crop | place... | reverse complement strand
TTGTGGAGTCTCCTTCTCTGGAGATATTCAAGACCCGCCTGGACAAGGTCCTGTGCAGCCTGCTGTAGGTGACCCTGCTTCAGGTGACCCTGCTTCGGCAGGAGGGTTGGACTAGATGACCCACAGAGGTCCCTTCCAACCCCTACCATTCTGTGATTCTGTGATTCTGTGAAGGCAAATGTGAGGAAGATCGTAATTTCAGAATGATAACCTGATTTTTTTTTTTCTGTCCAAGATCCAGCCAACATAATATCGAAGCAAGACTTGTGGGGAGATGTGATATCTCTTACTAGACTAAGAGAGGCAATTGGAAGAACCAGCAAGTTTTTGCGTATGTGAGCTTTTTCCTTGAGGAAAGCATGTTTTCCTCAAGTTTCTACCTTCTGCACAGTGTGGGGGCTGCTGCTCCCCACAAGATAGCCAGGAAGTGCCCACTGCTGCCCTTGGGGAGTCATGGCTTCTAACCATTTGTACAGCACACATACCACTTAAAGTATTTGGTCACTCTTCAAGCTTGGCAAATAGGGCTATTGTGTGATGTTTTCCTTATCCCATTCCTAAAACTGTGATTTTAATGCTGGGAATATTCAAGTTGTCCAGGGGTAACTGTGTATCCTGACACTTACTCTGCAGCATCCAGTGTGTCCTGGCAGACTGCAGGCACTAACCTGATATATTGCTTTGCTCTCATTGAGTTCAGTGCGGCTATTTAGGTGAGTAGGAAGCACTTGTAAGGATGTAATTTTCTAGATCAGGGCCTTGTCTCATGGATTTTGTCTAAGATGGGCTGTCCTTCTTGCTGCAAGTCTGTGGTGTTTTTACTTCCTTTTCTTTTAAAAATGTTGAGAAGATGGCAAATACCTGTAGTCAAAGAGAGTCCCTGCAATGGCTCTGCAGGGGTGCCACACAAAACGTACTCTGTGTATCCTTGTTTTGGATTTCAAGTGACATCTAAACAAGAGCACTGATGAGCACTCATGTGCAGCCAGCCAGGGTGGGAGTTGGAAAAGATGGCATTTCGTGTTGCAACATCTTCTTGTTGCCTGAGAAGGCAATAGGAATGTGCAGTCGAAGAGGAAAACCTGACTGGTATATTCTAAAAGCCTACTATGTGTAAAACTGAGTGTAGTGTATATATAAAAGCCTGGCTGTGGTTTATGCTGGTGCTTCTGCAGGGTAGGCTGTATCAGAGCACTCTAGTCCCAGCCAAGCTTTTTGTGCTTGCTCACCAAACGGATTCATTATTGAGCAAAACCCTGTAACAAATGTTTGCTCTTCCTCCCTGCTGTAGGGAGAAAGTTCCCTCAGTCAGCTGAATCTTGGAAACTTGTGTCTGAAACATTTCCTACACTGGTAGTTCAAAGGGTGCTTGAACAAGGTCATGTCTTCTCTGCTGTGGAACTATTTTAGGAGAAAAAGTTACTACTTAAAAGTCAAATTACTTTGTTTATGTAAATCTGTTTTACTGTTTCACATTAAGGAAGCAGTTAACCTTAAGTTGTTCTTGCACTTGAAGAACTACTGTTAAGTTTTTTGCCTTGTGGGCTCTTACAAGTTTTAAGCATGTATTACAACATTTTCTTCTCAAGAGGAGTGCAAGCAATCTGCCAGTCATTCCTGGCTGACGGGGACCTGTCACTAAATGACACTTCCTCTATGAGGGAGGGGGGGAAAAGCAGACATCTAGCAAAGCCTTTCTCCTCCTTGAAGCAATCCTGCCAGTTGGAAATGACTGTTACAGCAACGGAAGACTTTGGCAGGCGGTAGGGTGAACTGTGGTTATTGAAAAAAAGGCTGAAGTAGCAGCAGCTGGCAGCTTGAAGAATTTCTGATGGTGTGATGATAATCTGTCTAGTACTGTCATCCTCTGAGCTTGGCAGGACAAGAAAAAATCCTGATGACCTAGGGAGGGTATGGAAAAGTTGTGGGTTTTTTCTACTTTACCAAGGAATTATTATTTTCTTGCAGCATGAAGGATTGCTTTTGCATCTGCAGAAATAAAGCCAGAGCGTGTTGACTGACCACTAAGGACAACCTGACCGAAGTGTTACAGTTGAATTTTCAGTGGGGAAAAAAATGAAACACTCAGTTCAAGCATCATGTTTTTTTCAGAAATCTTATTGCTACAGCAAATATCTATCCCTTTAAGGGGAATGAGTTGAAGTTACCCCTCTTCTGTTTAGTGCATGAATTTTGCAGTGTGCTGGAAACATATTTCAGGTTGGTAAAGTGAGTAGATGGCCTGCAAAACGATTCCACGCAGCCAGACTGAAGCTAAATAAGCCCCACTTGTCCCTTCTGGGAAGAATGTGTGCCAAAAAGAGGACTACTGTGGTGATCATTGAGAAAGGAAGATGTCAGACAAACTCATTTCAGCATTTGGTCTGCAGATAAGACACAAATTTGTATTTAGATCTTGAAAAATGAATTAAGCCTGTTGTTGTTTGCTAAGTGGAAGAAGCGCACCAAAAAGATTTATATATGCATACACACAGAACTGATAGGTTTCTGGGGCTAATCCCAATTACAGGATATTGTCCTGCAAATAGATAAAGATGAATGCATATGGTAGAGCTTCTGTATCTGGAGAAGTTTGCCCATCTGCACTAGGTGTGGGTCTGAATCAAAGTGCTGGAGTGAAACTCATCCTTTTGGGAATTATGAATAACTTTTACTGTCTGAAACCACGACTTGTATTTCAACTTAGTCCAATGCTTTGATCAGACAACCATTATTTCTCATTAGCAGCTACCTAAAAATGTTCTGGAGCTGTCTTATATGAATATAATGGAGTAAAACACTGTATAAGTATTTATTCAGTGCCAAGTATTAATGAACATGAAAGATATCAGCAATTGACTGAACCCTCTGCAAGTAATTTTATTAATATGTTTAATCCTTATTAATGATATAATTATTTAGGTACATGGTTTCCTAGCACATATAACACTTCCAGGTTTATTCCTGGGGTTTAGCTTATCTTTATTTTAGAGGAAACAATGGAGCCTGAGGTCTAATTCTCCAACCTCTAGCTAAGCCTCCAAGCACTTCATTTAGAAAGAGCTGCTGTAACGGGATGGCAGCATGGAGACAGTCACCAGGGATCTTCTGAGTGCAGGCAAACATTTGGAGCTAGGAAGGGAGGCCAGTGTTTCCCAAACAATACTGAATCCTGGTCAAAGGTGTGAATCTGACTCCTTGGAGTCTTTGAAAATTCCCTCTGAGGTATGTGCTTGTAACAGTTTTTAGCCAGATTTGATGTTCCAGTGACATGCTTGATTAGAATTTGCAGGGCTGAACAAATGAGTTCTTAGCTACCTGATGAAAACCATTATTATATTTAAGGCTTTAGTTATGCTACAGTACACATCGGAGCTACAAGTTTGAGATACTGTGGCATGCAAGCCAATTTGATATTGAATTATGTTTACAAAAGACACGATTCCTTTTCCAGACCCCTGCAATCCTTAGATGGGTCGATGGAAGGCTTCACTGAGTGCTTTACTGGCCGTCTGGTATTCTCTGAATGGTGGCTGATAATAGCATGATGACCTTCCAGTGATAACAAAGTTGCAAAGAAAAAAAGCAAAGAAAGGAATTTATACTTGTAAGGACAAGGACAAAATATACAAATTGTATTGGAGATAAAGAAATCCTCAAGCTTATGATGACAGTGTATTTGTTGTACGTGATGTTATCATAAGATGCAGTAGCTAGTTTATCTTGCAGTCTAATACACAGACTAGACATGCCATTTTAAAAAAAAAATCCAAATCAAAAGAGCTTGTGGGAATTAATTTTGTCATATGTTTTGTTCTTATCTTGAATGAAAATAGCAGTAAGGTCTAAAACACAGAGTAGTGAATGCACTCTGTGGTCTATAGGCAATTGGTGTCTTCCTTGTGTTGTTTTTTTTGTCAGACTTGTTTTTTGTTAATGCACAAGCAGCATTAGATCAGTGGACAAAGTGCAGGCTTGCTGCTGCGAGCTGGAATCTCAGCTGACATGAACTGAATCTGGCAAAACACCATTTTACACACAGTCTGAATTTTGTGCATACATTGGTTTGTATCATGTTAAATCAATTTATATTCCTATTGCTTTTTTTAATGGCTTTCAAATTATCACACCCTTGACAGAATAACATATCATTCATCAGGTCTTCTCTAAGTGACTTTGATAGTGTGCTGCTGGGTTAGATGTGCACTGCAAGTAAACCTCAAGGATTAGGTATTTTGTTCTAAATTTCAAACAGTTATAAAAAATAAGTGATGCCTTTGAAGGTGAGCAGCTTTACAAATGCATGTGTAGTCATTGCAATAAATGTTGAGTTACATAGCAATAATGCTTTAATTCTGGAATAGTATCCTGTTAATCTAAGGAGCTAATAAGACCGGAGATAAAAATGAGAAAATTAGTTTGATTCTTGAAGCAATGTTTCATTAATCAGAGGAAAAAAAATGCATAGCTGCAAAGTTTGTCAGGGCAGGCAAATAACTGATTTCCATCTTATCAAATATGTTTTGATTTCCAGTAATTATAGGAAAGCTGGAAATATTTCTTCTAGGAATAATTTTTTCCCATTACTGTATTAGTTGAGAATATTACTAATGGCTGACTATAATGACTATTACTTTTTACTATCTCGATTTTTCTTTAAATCAAACTGCTGAAGGCATTTCAAATCTACTTCAATTACTGTATCATACAGTTATTGTAATACTCATAATTAGAGAAGATGCTTTTCTTACTCTGCACTAAAAAGCTTTCTCTGCTAATATTGTGTAATTTCCTCAGTCACCTTTTTAGCGACAAATATTTATTACCACAAATACTGTAACGTGGCAGTAAACTTAAAGGAGTTACACTCTGTTGTGCAGAGGGCTGCTAGCAAAGCATTGATTTAACGGACCAGTTGGCTGATATACAAAGTGTTGATCCCTGTTACTGCTAACAGTGAAAACAAAGCATTGTGCTGAGGATTTAGTTATACCAGCTATGTGTTATTAATGGTAATGAGGCTGGAACAGTGTTGCATGTTTCCTTCCAGTTGTATGGCTCCTGGGGGCTCATTTCTGTCCTCTTTGGAATAGCACGGTTACTGTTCAATGCAACCTGCCTGCAGCTTTCCTGGAATGCTGCAGTCGAAGTTCCCACTGCTACCTGAAGTAGTTAGCTGACTAAGTGTCTTGATGGAGCACATGGGGTGTCACTTGATCTGCCATGTGTGGGTGTGAGCAGCACCGTATATGTTCTGGATGTGGCCACAATGTGAGACCTGCTGGGGGATGAGATGTCACTGAAGAATGAAAAGGTGATCACTTTCAGGGAGGAAAGAGACAACTATATTGCAGGGAGCTTGAGAAAATGTCGCTTTCAAGCTTGACTGTGCAAACATGAAATCTCATGATTTGAAGTTTGTATTTTATCTTACAAATGACAAAACTTCTTGGAAAAATTAAGGCTGCAAATTTGAAGATTTGTCTATTCTGAATGCAATTGCTTGACTAAAGATGTAGCATGGACCACTTTACATCTACTTAGATAGTATTGTTTGTGGGTTAAAAAAGGAAGTCATGAAGAAGTATAAGAACGACAAGACAGGGGAAGAAACCATTAACAAAGTTACTCTATATTCAAAGTATGAGAGTGTTTCTGGAACATGAGGAAATCACTGCTTTCTGTAGGGCCATGAACGCTTCTGGTATCAGCCAGCCTGGCTGTGCTGAATGCACATGTGCCAAGGTCTGGCCCGTGCTCAGCACCACTCCTGGAGGAGGGTGATTGGGCCGCAGGCTCCATGGGGAGCAGAGTGTGCTGTGTAGTCTTCCTGACAACTTGGTTTTAACTCAAATGAAATAAGCAATAAAAAGCACCTTTATATTACTGAGTATTATTAGGGATGCACTATAGCTGAACAGCTGTGAAGAATTTGTAAAGGTAAAATTATAGCTAACTCGAACAAATTGCTTTGGCAAAGTTGACTTCAGGGTAAAATAAAACCCTGAAGGCACATCAATGAAAAATTGTCAGGCAGTGGATAGTAATTTAAATAATTAGCCTAATAACCTAAAATACTTAGAATAATAAACATTTCTAGCCACAAGAGGCTCTTTCTACTTAATTCAGAAATATTAAGCAGTCTGTATAATCATGCTTGAACACACATGGAAATAAGAATACTACATTTGCTAAGTCTACTGAATTAGTCAGAAGTGTACATCAATACCCAATATCTACTCTTTTCTCATTAAACACTGCAGCTTTTTGCTGTCTTCAGCTGGAAATTATATTGACCACAAAATGGAGTAAGACACTTGCTTAAGTTTGCCAACAATAAAAGCAACAGATGTAATATGACAGAGGTGTGGGTAATGATTGAGAGTACAACAGATCCCTTCCTCATTGTTCACCCATTTTCCTTGGCCTGGCTGCTGGTGACTAAATATTGCCTTCTTCCTATGGGATGGTATAAAAAGAAACTAAACAAAGTGTATCAAGTGTCTCTGGGCATGGGATTACATGAAGAGAAAAGAAAGCTTTGCTGATAACTTGTAATTTCCCTTCCTCAGCATGCTGGGGTGAGGGGGAGTCAGATGGTTCACATGGGTACTTTTCTGAAGATGGTAGACTAACTTGCCTGAAAAATGTTGGTAAGGATGTGGTGGTGTCCAAGTTGTTTCTATGCACAAGTTTGATACAGAAAGGATGCCCTTGCAATTAAATAGCCCAGGTTAGTTCAATCCTCGTATCTATCAATTCTTTATTCTAAAAGCTAGAAAAATAATTTTACACTTATAAAATAAGCATTAATATCTTCTTTTCTCATCTTTAGTGCATTTACATGACAAACTCTTGTCTTAGCATATAAATGGTCCTCATGACATTGCATCCTAATTTTAATGGGGAACTTTAAAAAGTATGATTAACTATTTACCATTCCCATTCAACTCTGTTGTGAGACTTACAGGATAGTCGTTTGTAACTATCCAGTGAGTAAAGCCAAAGTGTGAGAAGATCTTCTCGGTTAATTAACCATTATGGTGTCAGTCCAAACAGATAGGATTATAAAGTGAGAGAGAGGAATGATTTCTTTCTCAGTCATTGGTAGGGGTGGAAAAACCCCTCCTGGCTGCTTAAAATAAACAAACATGACATGATTTCCTGACAATGACAGCACTGGTATAAAGTGATTATGGCTTCCATAGATTCCTGGAAGCTGTTGTTTTACTTTGATTTCTAAGGCAACTATTGTCTGACTCCTATGTAACTTTTCTTACACTTTTGGGTACTGTGCAGATGAAATGGCAGAGATTTAGAAAAAATCTATAAAAGGCAATGAATGGCTGATGGCTGATGCTGCAAGCACTTCACTTCAAAATGGCACTGTTATCCTGAATTGAATTTTCTCGTCATCCATGCTTAATATATGTGGGATTTTGGGGAATGACTTTAGTGCATGTGATAGTTCAGATTCCTCAAAAATAAATCAAGAAGCTCCACTGTAGGTGCACTCCAACTGCTGATGCAGGTGGTCTTCAAAGGTGTCTGCAGGACATCTTCAAGACATGCATGGTGGAAACATACAACATAGGGGACCAGAATGAGTCTAGTCCAAAGTGGGAGGAGAGGGTGAAAAAAGTCTTCTGTTTTACGAAGTGTCAATGCAAGTGCCCTAGCACCAAGTGCTTCAGTTACTGATTGCCTTACTGGACCTCTGAATTACTAGATGATACAGACATCGTCAGTCTGACCCTATTCTTGTCACCCATTGTGGGTGGAAGATTTAGTTGTTCTGTATCTTTGAATTCCTGATTGCATTGTATTTGTGTGAAACAGAATTGAAGGAAAAGAGCAGTTTGGATGTTGCAGTTGGAAAAAATATCTATGATGCTTAGATCATTACTCTTCTATTAATTTTTTTTTTTTTTTTGTTATTTTATTCAGGATATTTTTTCTCGTTTGGCAATGTATACTGCTGTAGCAGTTAGCGATAGACCTGGATTGAAATCTGGCTACTCCCCAAAATCCTGAGTTCTTGTCCTATCAGTCTAAACTTCTTCCCATTTGGGGAGACTAGATTTGATATTAAGCCTGTATACACAAGAGCACAGCTGGAGCTCTGAAAACAGCTGGATTTTAGAAATTTATATGAAAGGTTACCTTAAGACTAGAGGATACATAAAACCCAGGCTGCATTGAAATCAGTAGCAACACTGCTATGCGTTCAAGTGGGGCTAGGTGATTTCTCACTGCTAGTAATTAGTTACAATGTGAAATGTGTTATTGCTGTATTAGATATGATGTCAGATGCAATGCAACATCACCCCCACCAACAAGTCTGAGCATCTTACTGAGGAATAAGAGTGCCAAACTGCTATACGGACATGGACTATTAACAGGTTTAACTGGAAACATACCAAATAATCAGATTGCTTCCTAAATAGCATGCATTTATTGACTGCCAGCAATGATCTGATCCTTCAGTAAATAACAAACCAATCAATTTGAAATAGTTTTATTGAGTTAATCTGTCTCAAACTGTTATGGGTTACCCTACCAGGAGTTTATGCAATGACTTAAAATGGGAGGTGTGAATGAGGAAAAGGAGGACTGTTAAGAAAAGTAATTAACATTACTGAAAATAGAATTTGTTCCTGTGAGGTGGGAGTGCTGATTGAACACATGAGCTCCACTTACGTTTTTATGTGCAAGAGATTTTTTTTTTAATAACCCTGCAGGCAAATTGTAATGGAAAAGAGAATCACTGGAGTAGAGACTATTTGAATGTTTTATTTATAGCAGCTTAGGAAGAATGAGGAGTGTGTTCTATGTAAGTGTACTGTAGAACAGATATTTCACAAAGTTATGAAAGAAAAAAAATCTCTAAACTGATGTTAAACTGATGTCTGCTTGGTGTTAGTCATTTCAAAAATGTCACATTTTAAATTTAACAGCTTAGTTTTGACATCTGAACTTTATTACTAGATTTGCTTTTTTTCCAGCTGACAGTAGAATTTTTTTCTTAAATCAAGAGGTATTTAAGAGAAACGTATTTCTAAGCCTTAGATATCTTTTGGAGCCCTGAAAAGTATGGATGTACTTTGTCCTTTAAGATGTATACATGGACACTATAAAATGTGTATACTAGATGATTGTGTTTATACATGAACTACTGCAGCTGTGAATTGTTCATAAGCCTTCTCTTGCAATCTGTGTAACCTTTACCTGCTTTCCTTAGCCTTTTTTTTTTTATTGCGAAAGTAGGGCGGGAATAATGGCATAATCTTCCCGTTTCTTTCCTAAGCATTACATGTGTATATGTGCAAGTAAGTACTGTTTAACTCTTCAATATCAGAGTAGATTTGTAACACTGATTCTCCAGTAGCAATATCCCACTTTTCAATATTAGGAAAGACTTATTACCAAGGTTATATGAATGGGGAGCTTTCAGGTGGTGTTAACTTAATGGTGGTCATGTGAGAGGAAAAATTATAACAGTCATTCAGATACCTATGAATGAGCACAGTGGTTGGGTCTGCTGAGACTTAATGAAGGGATGGTGTTTGCTCCACTAGTTCATTAGAAAAAAAGTTTGGTCAGCTGAAACTACTTACCTTTTTTGTTGCGGTCACAGAGGAAAATAAGGAAGTTAGAAGTGTAATATTTAGATTCTTCTCTTGCAAAGACACTTAATTTCAAAATGCTCTACCTTAATTTAAATAGGGTTAAGGTAACACTATGATGTTGTGAGTAAAAATACTATTTTGTTCTGTCAGTGAACCAAAAAATCAGTTTGATTGTACAGCTTTCCTGTGGAGTAGTGTGCCACTTTTTTACAACTGGCTTTCCTGACTGTAAATGCATTTTAATTCTATTTCACTTTAACATTCTTCCATCTCCCAGGGTTTTTCCTCCCAGCTTTTCATGTACAATATTTGTATTACATGGGCAAGATAAGGATACTGCTCATCAAAAAGTGTGACAGGCTGGCATTAACCTGTCCAGAATTCATGTCTGATAGAGCAGATGCTGTTTAGATGAGTTATATATCCAGTCTCTAAAAGCTTTTCAACAGTAAACCAAAGCCCTTTACTCTTCTTTAACAATAATGTACAACAATGAGATCAAATCCCTGGCACATTTTCAGTAATCCACAGACAACAGAGACACTAGTACAGTGTTACACAAGCACAACTGCCTTTCAGAGCTATGGAACAAGCTGTTGTTGCTGGAGCTCCAGTTTCTGGATTGGTGGTGTTTGTGTCGTGCTTTCCTTGTAGAGTATTAAAAATGCATTAATACGTAAACAATAACCGACACTGACAGAGGGCTCATTCACTGCACCTACCTGAAGCAGTGACTTTCTATGCCCAGCAGTTATGTGGGTGTTTCCTCTCGTTTGCTACCTTCATCTTCCCTTGGACTGGCCCTGTGTTTGCCTGTGGAGGAAATGATGTCATTGGTGGTTCAGCGCTAGTCTGAGTGTCTGAGGAAAGACTGCATGAAGGAGGCTGTTCTCTCTGGCAAACCAAAGAATCTGGTTTGTGGACACCGAGATTTGGCTTCTGCATTGTTGCTTGACAGACAAGTGCTCCCTGACCCTAGCTTCATTTCAGGTCCATCTGTCCTTTAAGTAATTTATCCTCTAAGGCATTGTTCATGGATTCCAGTGTGTATGAAGGAGAGTTCTAAGAAAAGGCTAGGTAAATTTGGAGACAGAAAGCAGTACTGGGCTGATTTGCAGCAAACGTTGTTACTAGTGAATTTTTGCTGCTTGTGAGGATTTTTATTTTCTCTTAAACTGCACTAGATGGCAGTGGAAATGAAAGGGATTGCCTGGGGTGCTTGCCAGCTACTGTTTCTAAAGGTTAACAGTGAGTGTAGATACAACTGCCCAGGACCAGCTGTGGAAGAACTGGCAGCCCTCTCTGTGCTTTTGGACCCCAGGAAATCCAACTGCTGAACTATACTGGCCAGGCAGAGGACTATCAGCTGGTCCTGGGTGGAGGTGGGCAGCCTGGGACACACTAGATGCCGAACCAGAGACCTAACTGGACGTGGAGAGCTCTCTGTGAGGGGCTGTGAGGCTGAGCTGCAGGGGCACAGGACAGACTCCCATGAAAGGAGCAGAATGATGCAGAAACGAGCTACTAAAAGGGGTTTTTTAGGTGTTTGGTCAGGAATTGCCTGTAATTTTTAACACGTTTGTATTGAAGAATCCTTAGCACAGCCCTGCTAGGGATCACTAGCTTGTGACTGCTGAACTGTATCCTTTGAGCCTTTTGAAAGCAATTTGCTTCCATCTTTCTGACATAGTGTTGTCGCTGTTCCTCTTGGAAGCCTGCATGTCTTCTGTAGTTAAGCTTTTTCTCTTGCCAAAGCCTGCTGGAAGCAAGCCAGAGCTCTAACCTGCCTTCACCTGATCAATATATAAGTCCCAGTGGAACAAAGTGGTGCTCAAAGCTGATCTTGGGGGTTTAGCAGAAGATATGTCCTGTTGATATACATGAATCTTTGGCCTGTGGGGTGGAATACAGCCATTGGTTCTGTGTGAAGCCAGCTTGTTTCTCCTGAGGATCTGGGGCAATGGAGTTTATCACAAACTCATTCTCTTAATTGTTCGTCTCCACCAAATAAAAGGTCCTTGTCCTGTTCTTGGAGCCTATCAATAGATAGGACCTACGAAAACCCCTGATGTTCTGTGAAGTGTGGGTGGCTGAGGTTTTGGCCCAGGATGGAATTTTCAGCATGCAGTCTTATTTGGGTAGAGGCTGAGAATGACAAACTAAAACAGAGATGGCAAGACTAAAGTGGAGCTGTCATAATTTCTTTACTGTCTTCTGCACGTCACCAAGGGAAAAAAAATAAAGACTGGGCTCTTGTGTTGCACCAGGAACAGCATGAATTCCAGGAAGCCAGCTGTTGCTTCAGGGATGAATTTGGCCCAGTGAATGTTACATTAGCACACTGAGAGCACAAAATGCCCTTTCTGAACATTTCTATTGATTTTTGACAAATGAAATATTGTGGAGTATGAACACAAATGCATTATTCCCCTTTTGCAGAGATATTACGAATTCTATATAATACTAGTGGGACAGCTGCTGCGAGGGGACTGGTCAAATCATTTAAACGTTGGTATGTCTTACGGTAAATCTCAGACAAGAGAGTTTCAGAATTAAGACCTTTCTGTTTGATTCACTTGGGCTCAGATCACTCATACTAGATGAACACCAAATAATCCCTCTGCTTTGCCAGGCTTTTTATGACAAAGGTACAGTTGATGTTGAGTGATTTCAGTGTGAATAATTCAGAGGGTGAAGTTATGTGGCATTTGAGTCCTTAATGTTGATTAAGAGTTCTACCCTGTGTAATTTCATACTAATAATTAAGTTATTCTATAATGATGAATATTGTCAGGTACTCTCACCAGTGAGGACAGGATTTTATAACCTATAGCCTACACTACTACGTGATGCATACCTTGCACATACACTGAATATGCACTTACTATACACTGAGTCCTGTTCTTCTCACTCCTCCTCACACGACCCTTTCTGTCGTATAGTCCCTGAGGGTGTTGCGTCTGACTGCAGTTATTGCTGTCTCAGTAGCAGGTCTGCAGCCTTGCTGAGACTGAGGCCAGTGTTGCAGGCAAACATGATCCAGCAGAACCTGGCTGGTCTCATTCCTCTTTCTCTTAAGGAAACGGAACTTCTCTAATCTCCTGCATTTCATCCCCCACTGTGTATGGGTCTGGCACTGACTCAAGACATAGCAGATGCGTCTGGCTCAGGGATCTGATGTGGAAGAAGGGAACTAGGAGGAAATATGCAAGGTACAACTGAATGGTTGGGCCTGGAATGTGAGACATCCAAAGACTGACAGCTTTCTGTCCCAGGCACAGACTGCTGCATTGTAGGCACCTCATCCAGTGCAGTCCCATTTGGAAGCTTACAGTAGTTCACGTGGTTCTGTGTGAAGGTTGTGTCTTTGCAGTAAATTGAGTGTTCCCTCAGCAGCAGTGATCCCTTTAAGCTTGAGTGAACAAGGTGTTTAAGAGGAAAGACATATGTGAAAGAGAAGACAGTGATTGTCATAGAATCCCTTCTGTGATCATTTACTCCTTCTATTACAGGCACTTCCAAACGTAATTCTTGCTTTCTAGAGCTGTTTTCTCCTCCTTCTCTCTGGATATGACCAGAAATGTTCTTTTTAAATGTGAATCAACAATAAATACAATGCGTTACATAACAGGGCTGAACTCACAATACAAAATGGAAGCAGTCATGCTAAATCTAAACCAACTTTTTTTAAAAAAAAATGACTTGCTACAGACTTTAAGTGATAATCTTGTTTCAGCAGTTAAGCACATGCAGGAGTAATAGGAGGGGCAAAGGGTAAAGTGCTGGACCGACTGGAATCTGCAAGACATAAGCTTACGCTAGCATGTGCAGCTAAGCAGACACAAGTAGTATTGGACTACATGCTTCAGATATTTTGCTTGGAGAAACAGTTTGAACCTTCATGTTAAAAATGAGTGAAGGTGCCTTAGTTAACTTTGAATTGCCTTAATCCCACACTTACGGGTCAGTGCAAACCATGAAACATTTTTCAGAATCTGTGCATTATCTGGGCTACTAAACAAAAATGATGAAAAAATAATTCAGGTCTGCTTTAATAGGCAGAAGAATTGCAGATTATCCACTTCTGGTAGTCAAAAATTTCACATGTGATGAAATGTGAGTTTTACTTTTACTACCAAATCTTATGAATTGTGCAACTGAAGCTTCTGGCCACCTCAACCTTTTCTAGGGCAACAACCTAGAAGCTTATCTATGGCACACATATGGTGACTATTCTAGCACTGTCTTTGTCTTCCATTGACCATGAAATGGTGCAGTTCAGGATCCTGCGTGGAGGAAGCAGGGCGATAAGTAGGATCAAAACCTTGGACTTCAGGACAGCTAAATTTGACCTCTTCAAGGACCTACTTGGAGGAATCCCGTGGGTCAGGGGGATGCTCAGGATCTGTGCATCCCCCTGAGCAAGAAATCTAGCAAAGGAGATGTGGAGGTGAAACCTCCAGCGAGCTCTGCAAAAGTGTAAAAGCTGTGTATGAATACAAGTGTCTGCTTTTGGTCTCTTGGTTAGGCAAGAGGCAGTCCTGGAGCCTTTGGCCAAAGCAAGATTTTCTTTCACTGCAAGGAGGATGTAGTGTAGGAAGGAGAGCCTTCACTTCAGGGTTTTGTAACTGACTGCTGGCCAAGTTTAAAGGGGTATGGAAAAGGAGCCACCGTCAGTGGTTCTACAAGGAGAATCTAGCCTTGCTTTCCGTGTAGGGGTGTGGAGCCAGCAGTTTTTAACTGAATCCTATAAGGAATTGTAATCTCTTGTATTCCTGGTATGTGGCCTTGGAATCTGACCAAGTGTTACCATTCCTTGTTATTCCTGCAGCATGGAGAAAAGTTTTCATTCATTTTCTGAATATTGGACTTGAAGGACAAGAAGAGGCACCTTACTGGTTATGTCACTAAACCACTATACTTGTTTTTCTTGTCATGGCTTATGTGTTCTGTTTATCTACTTCTGTGTTCAGATTGTTCTTATACATATGTGTAAGCAAAGTATTTCTTTTTAAAATTCTTCATTACAAATATTTCTATCCAACTTCCTTCTCTCTTTCCAAGGCAGTGGAAATCTATAGCATATTCTACACAAGACCTTTTTTGTTTTAAGATGAGTTATACTTTGGCTTTAAACACATTATTGTTGTCTTTTTAATTTGAAGCCCAGCAGCAGAATTTTCCTCAAGACTTCTGTATTTTTCTGAAGTACTGCAAGAGAAAGTTCTGGTAATCAATCCTGGATACAAGCACAGGATTTAAAGCTTAGCTACCAGAGAAAATGAGGAACAGCTAGATATTTTAGATTTTAATATGGTAATAGGTGAGAAGTTGACTAAAAGTTAAGTGGGTGTAACTACACACATGATCTTGGACTTATACATGTACATTCACATATATAGGTTAGCTGTGTTAGCCAGTCATTATAGGTCAGATGTGATGATGAATACACATTGTCTGGGAGACTAGCCTTTAATAGACATAGTTCCAGAGTCCTACTCCATGACTGCATCATCTATCCCATGCTGCGCTACGTTTTGTGTTGCCCAGTATGTGGCAAGTACTGGTCTGCTGTTGCAAGGTAGCCTGCAGACAAAACCCAGTAAGTATTGGAGTTCTAGAGCAAAAGCAAGCGGGTCACCTGTAAGAGTGGACTGGCTGCTGTATCTCGAGGTGTGAGATCAGCATGTGCTCATATCTTTCGTGTGAATAGTGACCAAGGAGCCCATGGATACAGTGGCTGCATTTGAAAGCACATCCTTCTTTCAGGCCCTCTATTCTCTACCCCAAATTGTCTCTTGAGTCCCAATGTGGGATCATCTACATTCTTCCTACGTACAAATAACCCATTTCTACTGTTCCCTTGTCCCTACCTTCTCTGCATTATATGAGTTTTTTTGGGAGTTTTGTCACAACTTGATCTTAATTTCAATACTTGAAAATTCTGTGAATGAAACTTTCCTTTTAAATAGGCATACATTATACAGAAACATGTACTGATTTTGTTGTTAGACATGTATTTAAGGGATGGGATTGAAACATGCCCATGGTGGGTGGGTTGGAACTAGATGGTCTATAAAGACCGTTACAACCCAAACCATTCTATGATTCTGTGTAGGTTAAATGTTTCGGCAGAGAGGCTTCCCATGTGAATAAGTTTAGAAATCGGATTTCGAAAGCAGGACTGTGAGATTTGATCTCATAATGTCCCATGACAGGCATACACACAGCAACATCTGTATCCATGGATGATGTTTGGGAGTTTTGCCACAGGAATTTGTGGAGCCAGGATCTCATATCTGAGGAACTACTGGGCTTACAACACTGGAACAAGAGTTTGCATGGTAGTATTGAGGAAAGAGCTTGTGGAATTCTGAAGGGAATTCCTGTATTTGTCTCTGAGCTGACTTCAGTTCCTAGTGGTTTAAAACTTACTGCCCTGGAACAAAATTTGGTCACTCAGTGAGAGCAGGAGAGAGACTGCTGGCTTTTTATGGGTTTTGTGCATTTTAACATTCTTTTTTTGGCATATTGTCTTCCAGAAAAACATCATTTTTGACTCTTTCTGTTGGTCTGAGCCTCTACAACTAGTTTCTAAACATACTGTGTGGACTGCTACATGTACTGGCAGAGCGAATTCACCAACTCAGTGATTTTGTGAAACCATCCCTTGCTAAGAAGGAGCTGTTGGGGGCTTGAGCCATTAAGTGTCTCTTTAATGACCAGGTGTTATCTAACTACTTGGTTCCAGTTTCTGAAAGGATATGGTCAGTGGGACAGGGACTCAGGATTGTCAAACACCTAAGACAGATCTCTAATGCCTTCTTGTGTGTTCTTCCTGTACATTAAGAGTTTTAATGTGATTCTGTCACTACACAAAAACAATGCATCTCTGAGAGCACTGTGCTGCTTGATGAAAGCTTAAATACTTCAAGTAAATGCATTAAAGCAGTAGTTTATTCCCAGAAACACCAGCAAGCCTGTTGTTATTCAACCGTGTGTGCCCAGGTGTTCTTCCTGCACATCTCAAGACAATTTCCAAGTTTTATTGTGCAATAGATGTTAAACTTTATGCTCTTTCGTTTTCTGGTGTGTTTCTTGAGCCTTTTCTAAATAATGGAGATTTTTGTCATCTTCCTGTTCTGTTTATAAAGAAATCAAAAGACACATCAGAAAACTCTATTACTGGAAATTCAACAGCTGTCATAACACTGGAAAGAGATTATATGGAAAAGGGTGTGTTAGAGTGACAGTCTGCTGAATATTCAAGCATACTCCATGTACCTTGTCATTCAACTTCTCTGACATTCAAGGATCAATTATATTAATTATTAAATACAATCTTCATGTTTCAGAAGCTGCTTTGTAATACTTGCATAGTCTACCACAGTTTATTGTTGTTACCAAAGCCATAGGAAAAGCTTTAATGGCTGGGTTGCAGCCCATGTTTCTTCAAGTTGAGGATAAGGCAAGAGAGCAGTGAAGAGGCAATTATGAGTAAAATGTAAGATGCTGTTAAATTAATAGTTCCTGCTTTGAATTTTCAGTATAATTGGTGTAATTGTTGTGCAGTAGTACTGTGGCTTATTGTATGCTTTCTCTTGGATGTCAAATCATGCGAATATTTGTTGTAAGCCTTAAATAACAAATGGAGGAATCTGCACATTTGCAAATCTCTCATGCTTAGTTCCAGCTGGGATTCCTGATGGGTTAAGTGTGCAGCTCAGCCTGCTGCCCTTGCCCTCCCTAGGAGCAGAGCAAACCACAAGGGTTCACTGGCTGGCACTCAGCAAACCTGTCCTGTGGCTAGGAGTACTGGCTGAGCTACCTACAGGGAACAACAGACCGTTTTGCTTAAACAGATTTTTAGTCCTGATCTACTGCAGTTTCTCCTTCAAAATTCCAATTTTCCTCTTGAAGTGGTTCACAGACTTAATTTTGTCAAAGGTTTGATCTAACTTCTTTTTATTCAAATCCTAGAAAACGTTTGTTCTGATTTCCCAAGCCATCTTTTTTTTCTTGCTTCTAGCTAGATATGATGCCTTGGTACCTCTCTTTCTTACCTCTTGTTTTTTAAGGTTAAAACTTTTTCTGTACTATATAAGAGTGGCTGAGCTGGGAAACTAGCTACATCTGTATTTGTTAGCCTAGGCAGGCTGATTGTTTGACTTCTACCTTGTGAAAACACAGAGAAGAATATGCATAGAGAGCATGTTGCCTTCCCTGCCACAGTCTGGAAACATAGAATGCTTTGGGTTGGAAGGGACCTTAAAGATCATCTAGTTTCAATCACTCTGTCATGGGCAGGGACACCTTCCACTAAACAAGGTTGCTCAAAGCCCCATCCAGCACCCTAACTTGCTTTAGACTTGCTATGGCTGTTTATGGCTCAGCGTTATTCAACATAACTAATGATGGCAGAGCAGAGTCCTGAAGAAATAATTACACTGACTGTCACAAACAGGCTTGCTTCAGAGTAAAAAAATTTGTCGTATCAATAGATCACCGTTTTCCAAATGCTGATAGTAACATGGAGGTGAAACTCCAGAAATTAAGATGGAGTTGCGTTAAGTCTCACCATTTAGAGCAGGGCAGCTATAAATGGCGTGACAGATGCTCTCTATTAATGCCTGCCCTCCCACTACGGGAAGGGAAAAAGGAGGAAAAGGAGAGAGACTTACAAATTCAATATAAAAATAGCTTTACTACTAACAATAATATTAATAATATTGATAATAAGAGGAATAAAACAAATATAAAACAGATAGTGAGTTTCCAGGAGTTGTGTGCCAGGGTACTGGCGTCCCACCAGCAGCTGCCAGGCAGCACCAGGAGGTCCCAGACTGGCCTCAGCAGTAGATGGGAACTGGACTCAGGAATGCATGGATCAGAATCTGAATCAGGATCGGAGGCAGGACAATGAGCAGGGTCCTCTTTGGAAGCCAGCTATAGACAAGGAGAGTGAGTCCCTCGTGATCTGCCAGCTTTAAACTGAGTAGACATGTATGGCATGGAAAGCTGTGTTAGTCAATATCAGGTCACCTGTTCTCTCCACCCCTGCCTGCAAGTACCACCCTTTACCACTCCTCACTTGCAGGACCTACAAGGTCTATCAGTGACCTTGGCTGCTATAGTAATAAGTATAGAGGACTTTATGTGCCTTCTATTCCTACCATTAGCTCAGCAAAACTATAAACATTAGGTGTTATCAGGTTTGGAGTGGACAGTGTTTGTGAAATATGCAGCCAGCATCAGAAAAATGCGGTTACTTAGAACTTAGCTGTAAGGAAGATTCACTAAAAGAGAATTGGTTCTGTTTTAATCAAAACCAGGACAATAAGTAAACAGAAAATCCTTCCTTTTTGTCCATAGCAAATACTTTGGGCATGGTGTTACTTTCTGAATATCCGGTGACTTATGTGGTTATGTATATATAAATATAGGTGCCTAATATTGTATTATGCAAATCAGAAGAGGCTTCTCCCAACTTCCCTGACTTAATTCCTATTTTGCTGGTAGAGAAAATAATGTCTATTTGTGCTGGAGGTGTGAATTATGAGTTAGGGATTTATATTTCCCGAAGGCTTTAGTAATGGTTTGAAAAGTCTTCTCACATTAATTATTTCCTATCTCCTAATACAGGTTAATTCCAGGTTACTGTTAGGGAAATTGAGACAGGGAAGTCAAGGATTTTCTTTTTATTTCAATCTGTGAGTGTTTATTTTAATGTCTTCACAAAGCAGCCTCTTTCATGCTTAGGAGATGTTTTAAAAGTGCAAACTTACTAAGCACCAAACACTGTAGACACTTTTTACCCTTAAAAACTGCGAAATCACTCTCTTGGGTGGGAGAATACACATGAAGAAACAATTTATCTTAGAAGAAACAAATAATATAGTCTTCCATGTATACAAATAAATATCTTAAAGTATCAATATCTTAAAAGTAAACAAACAATACAGTCTTCAGCTTGCAGCTGCTGTTGTCCTTATGTGAAAGTTACTCTGCTTTTTTCAGGGCAGTGGCACTTCGACGTACATTCAGGTCAGCTGGCAGAACATAACGAACTCAGCAAGATTTATGAGACTCCTTTGTGTGAGTGTGCACAGAAAGGTGTGATTAGTTAACAGATTCACTTTGCTTGAAGGAAGCACATGAGAATTTCTTTTGGGTAAATCCAGTGCAAGCACTTAGCTTTAGTTTGCATTGGATCTGCAGTGATGTTGTACACTGACATCAAAAGAATGGTAGGTATTTTCTGATTAATATGAAATTTCTGATAACTGATGATTTTTTTCTTTGCTTCAAAGCTGTGTTTCTGTAACCCTGATAGTAGCCAGGTAGGATCGACAATTAGAAAAATAGTAACTATACCTCAGAACTTTTCAGAGTGCTTAGTTTTATTACAGCGCTGAATGAATGCTTATGAAAGTAAGTTATTGATAGCATTGGACTTGGCTAGTGCAAGACAGGCTGCGTACAGACAGGGAACAGGACTTTTTTTTTGTGTACCTCTGATGGTACTTCTCAGTCCTGATATGAAGGAGCTTTTAATTCAGCCTTTAACTGAATTCACCCGAGCAGCAAATATCAAATGATGGGTTAATTGTGGTTGGTGAGCTGTAAATTCTAGTGTCCTGAGGGCTATTGCAGTTTTGTGAAACTACAGCAAAATATAGAATTTGCTGAGCTAAGGGACCCATTGACTTGTCAGAGAGGAGTCGCTTGTGGCTAACAATTAACACCCAGGTGAATGCAAGAACAATAAAAATTTGGATGAGTTTGGAAGAACAGAATTTTTTTCATGCATCTTAGATTCTTTTTCCACTGGCTGTACTAGGCATAATAGTATCAAAGATTTCAGAAGAAAAAAGGCTTTATTTGCCAGCAAATGATGAATCAATTAAAATTAAACATATTGTGAGATGTTTTGTCAATATATCTGAAAACCATTTGAATTCATTCATCCGACTTTTGTAAGTCAAACAATTGATGGAAAGTGTTTTGATCTAGTCAAAAGGAAATAGGCATGTACATCTGGAAAAATGTGACATTTTGGTTAGAAACATCAATTTTTCTTTATAAACCATATGGAAAATGGACTTGGAAACACTAAAAAGTCATTGGACCATAAATGCAGCATTTAGCACTATGAGAACTTCAGCTCAGTGGCTGTATTAAAAATCAGGCTCATATAATTTTCATAGATTAGAAGAGCTGTCACACTGTATAGAATATCTAGAAATGGTAACCTTAGTCTGCTAACTAGTGAAAACTTTAAATTTGTCTTCATCAAGTATAACATAACATTTTGCGATATAGATTCATTAATACATCAGTCATTCAATGTACAACTGTATATATGCTGTGACAGGTGGTTGTGATGAATTGTATAAGGGAGAGGCAGGAAGAACTACTTGACTTCGTCTTCTAACCTAAGATTTCCTCTATGCCTGCTGTCACATAGGAAGACAGATTTGTACCAGAAAATTGTCTGGTCTTGAATAACATGCTAAAGATAGAGGTTTTGCAAGAGGCATGAAATGAAAACAAATATTTGATTTGGTTTTTTTTTTTACTTGTAATTGATCTTGCGCTTTGAGGGAACAGTGAAATGACGATTGGCTACATTTACAAAAACACCTCATGAGTCTCAGCAGAGGCGTATTTAACGTGAGATGGGAAAGAGGTTATGTCTTCTGTCTCTTCCCTCCCACCTTTATGTCAAACAGTGACAGTATACTCAGTCTTCCTTGCAGATAATTTTCTAAACTGCTGATTATTTTAATTGTTGAATTGACTGCTGTTTACTTTCTGGGCTCTCTAATGGGCCTGCCTATTGATGTGCAGTGCCCCCTAGCTGGACACAGCCTTCTACCTAAAGCCTCACCAGCAACATAAGATGTGATTCTGCCACATACAGCCCAGCATCACTGGTGATTGCCTCTAGCACAGCTTGGGGATGTTGACTCATTTCTAAGTGGCCACAGGAAAAGTTTTTTGGAGGTTTTCTTTAATATAATTGAATAAAATAAGGACACACACTGAAAACACTTTACTACTGAACTGGGGAACCCAGTTATTTTGGTATCAGAGGCTCTTACACTGTCTGTTTCCCAGTCTCCTCTCTGGTACTTTATGGTTTGGTGACTCCTTAGGTGGGAGCTGCAGACCGAATGTCATGATTCATGTTATCCCTGATGAGCCCTATGGATTCATCTAATCTCTCAAACCTATTTATACTTTTTTGACCTTTCCAATGTCCAGTGGCAACAGATTTGCTACCTATTGTTTGGCTGGGGAGAGGTGAAAGGGACAGGAGGAATTGCATGAGTTCATCATTAATTCCAAGCAGATCAAAATGCAGAGGAAGATTAATAGCAGGTAGAAGTCCTTGTAAGGAGGAATAGAAAGTCTCTGAAGAAACAGGCAAATTTAGCGTCCACTAAAAAGGCAGTGTTGTTTCTCTGAGAAAATCTATAACAAAAAGCTGTTATATAAAAGCACTTGCCTGAGTAGGACAAAGGTGAGCCAAGCAGGGTTTCTGTAGTGTTTTAGAGGTTGGCTGCTGGTTGGTAGAAGGAGGGATGTTGGCTGCCAGTGACAGGAGAAAGGAGTTGGTGATGACAAAGACTGGCCTACCCAAACCACAGATAGAACTATCTGGTTCAGTAACACTTGCCAAGGCTTCCAAGGTAAAAGCAGTGTACAAATATGCGTAAGTGTACAGCCTTTTTTCTTTATGTACATTTTTCTTTATTTGTATGTGTCTGGGTGAAAGAAAATAAATGTGTTTCCGGGTGAAGTGTATTTTTTTGTTTGAAAAGCTGGACGAATGAGTGTGGGCAGCAAGATAAAAACTGTCACTCAAGGGATTACTTAGATGCTACAGTTCCCTCTGGGATTATGCAAGGTGCTTCTATACAAACTAGTAAAGGCTGGAGCCTTTACCTCCCGGAAGCAGACACCAACAGTTTTTAGAGCAAATGAAGGCTTAGAGAAATAAAACAACTGTGGTGCAGGAGAACACTTTCTGTGAGCTTTAGACTGTCCTGCATAAGTGAAAAAATTGTAAAGAGAAGAGTCAAAATGTTGTAGACTGCAGGCAGTACTACCTGATTTTGTTTGAAATTCCCCCAGGATTCAAGTAAACTTAACTTAGTGTTAAACCTACCTGAGTTTTTGAGATTCCCCAGTGAACTCATGTTCGCTTGTGTTCCACTGACTTGAATTTATTTTTCCCTCTTGGACCAGTCAAACCCTGAAAACTGAGCTTGTTTTCAAGTCTGCTGTTTCAACACGGCTAGGGAGGGAGGAGGAAGAGAAACCGAGATCTTCTGGTTTTTATTCAAGAGTTGTCTTTGGACTATCACCCTCTAGCACTTTTTTGAGGAAATGGAGAGATATGCTTATGTGAAACTTTTAATATATTTTGCAGAGCAATGGCATTTGTTTGCCTTTTATACATTAGATGTACTGGGATTGCATGCTAGTTGTATGGTTGTCCAAAATAGTGCGACGTAAAAATAGAAAAATGCAACACAAATTAGTTTCTCCTTAACCACATCACCCAAGTCTTGTTTTCCAATAATGTGCCCATGCAAGTAAATAAATCGGACTGCTTTCTAAAAAAAAACCACTGCACAACAGCACACACCCCCAGCCCTCACCAAAACCATAGTATACCTAAAAGCAAAGGTATGAGCAGAAAAAACCCTCATCACAAGGATGAGATTAGCTGGTAATTAAAAAGCCAGCCAATTTGATTTAAGAGGTGGATTAATTAGATAAAACACCAGGAAATCTAATTTACTTGGCAATTCATTTTTAATCCAAGTAAAGCAGTTTTTATCATGACTTCTATGAAGTTTGTATGAACCTAGTCAGATTTAATTGTACTCCTGTGTAATGACCTGCATCTCTTAAGTCTTATTAGTGTTATAATTTATTTTATTTATAAATAGATGTACACTTAAGTTGTAAAGAGAGCATCAAGACCATTTGATAGGCAGTTTTGATGCATCAGTACTGAAACTGCAGAGGGAGACAGTTTTAGGTCTTGTCCCTGAAATACAGCTGGTGAGCTAAAGCAGTGAATTTTTAAAATTTCATCCCATATATCAAAAACGTATTTTTCTGTTCATGGCAGTACAACTGTCCTTTTCCACTGGCTACTTAATTCTTTACAGAAGGTGGGCAGGCAGAATGTGCATCTTTCCTGTGTTGTTGAACATGCTTTGAAAGTTAACTATCTTAAACACTTTTCTTATGCATTTTCTGACTAAGGTGTGTGTTATCTCCAAAATTAATATTGCATGGACTGAAACTGGGTACTAGTGAAGACTCTACAGATAAGCGCATTTGTGCGGGATTAGAAGAAGCTGTGCAATTACTAGGAGCTTTGAAATATTGGTGCACAGGCACAGTTTTATGGTGTCCACATATGACTTTAAATGTTTTTAACTGTCTTGTGTAAAGAGTCTAATCTAGTATTGATTCTGTTTTATTTTATGAAAGTACATGAAGACTAAGCATCTTCAAGCTTGTTGCATGGTTCTAGGATTTTTCCAGGGTGATGATTAAGAAGGGTTCAATCACTTCTTCCCATATATCCTATGCTAGGGCACATGTCTAAGGTTACACATCAGGTACAAACACTCTGATGTCTGCTGCTCCTGCCAGCCTGGGAACCCATGTAGTTATTTCATGTTCTAACTGATCCACTTACAAAGGAGTGGAAACCTTATCTTGGGTATACTTTTCCAGTGCACATCGGTGTAGACTAGAACTAACTTGTCTTTGAAGACCATACAAGAGACTGGAAATACAGAATCTTATAGCTCTCTTCAAAAACTAGTTCTAGTGCAAGGACTAAAAAATAAACACTGATGGCTTTCTTGTTGTTATTATCTGTGCACTGAAACTTTGAAAGTAGGGAGTCAAGCAGATCTATGCACAACTAGGACTGGGGGATATTTTTCTGGAGAAGGAACTTGCCTGAAGAACCCATTTCTGAGAAGACAGATCACTTAAACTTGGGTTGCATTTCTTCAGACACAAATACAGTATTCCAAAAGTGACAGAAAAATTTTCAGAAATGTTGATTGTTAAAACTTTGAAATACATGTTTGCAATTCAGCTATTCTTAAACCTCCAGTCTGTGAAAATCCTTCAGAGTAAAACTAGATTGACCTAAAAAGGAAATTTAGATTTGTCCTCCTTTAAAACACCTTGATATTCTATTTTTTGCATGAGCTGAATGATCTTGTAATGTATATTTTTTTCTGCTACCAACCCAATATATAAATTATTCTTGCAGATCTGCATCTCCAGATAATTGTAAGAAACATCCTAAGTAACATCAGAGGTGTTTACACTAGCATAGAGAAGTGACTCATGCATCAAGAAAAACTTCTCATGGTTCTACTTATGGCATTAACTATATTCCAGAAAGGACTTGCATGACCAAAGAAGAAATTATCGTAACAGGACTTCGTTCAAAATTGGAATTCCTGTTCTTTCAGAAATTCTGTTTTTGTGGGTCCACTTCTAGTTTTTGTTATTGACACCACAGATAAGGTCTGAATATGCTTAGGTACAGCAGCTAGATTCAAGACAAGATGTGTCTGGGGTGATGTTCTAAAAGTATATGTTCCGTATCCATGGATATAAGAAAAATGACTGAAATATTTTCAGGCCTCATTTATTAAACTGAAGTTTGTGCTTTAAAAATAAATACACTTCCCCAAATAAATTCAAAGCCAAATAAAAAAAACAAAGCAAGCACCCAAAACAAACAAGCGTCCCATACCAAAACAAGAACTAATCCCCTTTGTTCTCATGTCTTACAACTCTTACAATAAACTAAGGGCTTAATCCTGAGAAAATCACCTTTTTAAAAGTAGGAGGAAGTTCTTAGGCTTTTTTTCCCCTCAAGATTTTCCAGTTCCTGTCAACATTGGTGTCATCTTTTCTGTAAAAGAATTTGAGGGTTGCTGCTGCTTTATCTGTGAATCATAGTTGGCCAAACAGCATGTCCCTGCTGCCTGGTACTTCCCTACCACTTCATAACTCAATAATAGTAAAACAGCCAAGGTGGCTGCTGAGGAGCACAGGGTGTGCTCTGGGGTTAGATAAAAATTCTGGACCGGACATCGTGCAGCAGTTGTGAGAGATGTGCTGTCAACAGGAGATGGTGCTGTAGATGTAATAATACCTTGCATGATTCTATGCTGAATAGTACTGCAGGCTTGACAGCAACATAAGTTGGAGAGAGAACACTACTAAATTATCATAGAATCATAGAATGGTAAGGTTTGGAAGGGACCTTAAAGATCATCTGGTTCCAACCCCCATGCCATGAGTGGGAACATCTTCCATCAGACCAGGTTGCTCAGAGCTCTATCCAGCCTGGCCTTGAACATGTCCAGGCAGGGGGCAGCCACAGCTTCTCTGGGCAACCTGTTTCAGTGTTTCACCACCCTCATGGTGAAGAATTTCTTCCTAATAGCTAATCTAAATCTGCCCTCTTTTAGTTTACAGCCATTCCCCCTTGCCCTGTCACTACACACCCTTGTGAAAAAGTCCTGCTCCATCCTTCCTGTAGGCCCCTTCAGGTACTGGAAGGCTGCTATAAGGTCACCCTGGAGCCTTCTCTTCTCCAGGCTGAACAGCCCCAACTCTCTTAGCCTGTCCTTGTAGGAAGA
>Ga0065711_1032967_pt1 | contig 26337 bp, 14 predicted proteins | sample Hoacrofraction12_FD_59098 | JGI IMG/M metagenome (GOLD analysis project Ga0065711, IMG submission 59098) | Hoatzin crop microbial communities from Cojedes, Venezuela - Epithelial fraction 12 v2 (version 2) | ecosystem: Host-associated > Birds > Digestive system > Esophagus > Crop | place... | reverse complement strand
AGGTGCTGGAGTCTCCTTCTCTGGAGATATTCAAGACCCGCCTGGACAAGGTCCTCTACAGCCTACTGTAGGTGACCCTGCTTCGGCAGGAGGGTTGGACTAGATGACCCACAGAGATCCTTTCCAACCCCTACCATTCTGTGATTCTGTGAACTTCAGTAATAATTCAATCTGCATGACAGTATTCATTTTTTAAGCCATTATTTACTTTCCACGTGTGCAGAAAGTAAATGCACTTAACCCAAGCATTAAGGTTTTTTCTAGGATCAAAGGAAATACAATTTACTTCCTGCTTACTATCTATTTTAAAAAAACAGAAATACTCAGTATTGACACAAATCTGTTCAAAGTTTTCCAGCACTTTCCTCTCATATGGAACCGCTAAAGTTCTGGCTTCATCTCAGTTAAATGGAGATGCAGGAGACTAAAAGCTAACCATTAAAAGAATAAGAAACAGAACAAAAGAATAAATTAATTATTTATCCAAAAAAAGGAGGCAATGAACCGAATTTATCACTACCGTAAGTGAGGCAAGAGCCATGGCAAGCACTGCCTTGTTTCTTGACATTTGATTCTGAAGTCAGCTGTGCCACAGCCTGGCTCTGCCTATCTGCAGTAACATGGCAGCCCTGTCAGGTCATTATTAGGACTGTTCATTTCTGCTATTCGCCTCTTCTGATTTTCTTAATTAGGGCTGAGAACATGACCTTTCCTACAGATTGCCATCTTTAGCAGCCAACAGATGAGATCACGTTATGCGCACAGGTCAAAATCAATATCTAAACCCTCTGCTGCAGTTTTCAGCACTGAAAAAAGCAGATTTCTAGATCCACAAAGCTTATTTTAGTCAAACATCTGTGAGCTTCATTAGAATTGCGGGAGAAACAGCAATAATTCATGTAAAGCGCACAGGGTGTGAGAAGAGATGGAAAGGCTGATTTTTCATTTATAAAACTATGTCCATGCTTGCCTTACACACATATATGCACAGTCAGAAAACCAACAAATCCAGGAAACAAACTCTTTTTTTTTTACTTTGAGAGGAAGAACAAGGATAAAGATAACATGAAAGTAACCAAAAGAACAGAATCATAAAATGGTTTGGGTTGGAAGGCACCTTATAGATCATCGAGTTCCAGCCCCCCTGCAATGGGCAGGGACACCTTCCACTAGACCAGGTTGCTCAGAGCTCCATCCAACCTGTCCCTGAACACTTCCAGGGAGGAGGGGGCATCCCCAGCTTCTCTGGGCAACCTGTTCCAGTGCCTCACCACTCTCACAGTAAAGAATTTCTTCCAAATATCTAATCTAAATCTACCCTCTTTCAGTTTAAAGCCATTACCCCTTGTCCTATCACTACATGCCCTTGTCAAAAGTTCCTCTCCAGCTTTCTTGCAGGCCCCTTCAGGTACTGGAAGGCTGCCATAAAGTCTGCCCGAAGCCTCTTCTTCTCCAGGCTGAACAGCCCCAACTCTCTCACCCTTTCTTCATAGGAAAGGTGCTCCAGCCCTTGGATCATTTTTGTGGCCTCCTCTGGACCTCCACTTCCCACAGTATTAAGTAAAAAATTTACCCCTGACAGACAGCAATCTGCTTCCCAATGATTCCGATTCAAAGAAGCCGTCAGTTCCAGAAGCTTTTTACTTATCTTGAAGAGGCAAAACACCCAAATAAGATTTAGTGTTACTGACATCTAATACCACTTCATCTTTCCAATTCTAATCCAATCCCTAATATGAAATAGACTATAAAGCAACCATTTAGCTACTCAAATAAATACCCTTTGCCGTCTCATCTGACTTTCTGCCTCAGATCGATACAAGTATGCTGAATGGGGGAAAAAGAACAGAATAACTGATCCCCGTCTCTGAAACATGCTTCCCTTTATATGCAGAGTAAGTATCACTCTAATAGCAGCTTTTTGAAATAATACAGAATCTAACATATTCAATTATCTCTCCTTCTTGGACAAAGGCTATCACCATACATTATCACTGAAAATGTAATTCAGGGTTTTAATTCTTTTAGCCTTATACAGATTGAATAGCTTATGTAGACTGCTATTCTCTCTTTAACAGTATGATAAATCATATCATGCTTTTCAAAGCTATGAAGTAGCCCTGAAACACAGAAGCACCCTTACTTATCTGTGACTTAGCAAAAAGACTAATCTGAACATTAGTACTGCATAAGAGGAGGCTAATTTGCATCTTAACAAGCACAGCACAACCTACAGAATAGGTGCTGTCCTCTGGTATTCTCTTTTGGGAGGGGCTATCCATCAGCAGACAGCATAGATCTCTCTGAGCCACCAAGGTGTATGAACCTGGGGGAGACCAGGGAAGCAAGCAGAATTTAGATTCACTAAACACCTTAAGCAGGCTTGGAGCAGAGGAAGGAATTTAACCCTAAATCGGTTAAATGGCAGAAGAGCTCTGCAGCATTTATGTACAATACCAACACAATTTGGAAAACAGGATTTAGGAGGAAAAGGCAGTCTGCCCCTTGAGAGGGCAGCATAAAAGAGGCACATCATTAGTAGCATGGAAGTTGGGTTTTTAAGGAGGGAAGTCCGAGAAACTCGTATTTGACTGAAAAAATGGGAGGAAAAAAAACTTAAGACAATAAAGAGAGACACCCTGAATCAAATTCTCAAGAGACTGTGAACAGTAAGCGCTTCTTTGCCTCCCTGGTTCATATCCTGGCAGTCTGCTTTACCCCAAGTCACGTTACCCCATTTGCATTTCCCCAAATGCTCCTTCCCCCTACCTGCCTGTTAAGGAGTAATTCCTGCCTGGTAGCACAGAGGCATCTACAGAAGTCAGACAAGCAGCCCTCGTCCCCCACAACCACCTTTTCTTTCTTTTGCTCTCCCCTTCTTTCACAAGTCAAGGCCCCCAAGCTGCTTCTGAAGCTCCCAACACCACCGAGGAGCCACACAAACAACCCCCCAGCCTTGCTCCAGGGGCCTCTGGCCAGTTACAGCCCAGCGCACGCACCGCCCTTGAGCTTTGCCCTGTTTCTCAGGGGTTTCTCACAAGGGGACACCCAACCAAGGAAACCTCCACCACCACCACGGCCCCCAACCCAAGGCCCATGCTCCAGCCCAGAAAGTAGGTTATGACTACTTTAATTTTAATTAGCCACAGAAAAATATTCATTCATTACCAGATTTATCAATAGACTCACGTGTAAACACAGTATTGCCTAACTGGATGGATCCAAATAAGAGTGGTGAAGTACACACCGTTTCGAACAGATTTCATGTTATACAGCTGTTTACAGTTCCAAAGACTTTTAAAATTATATTTTCCAGTTTGCAAAATTCATCTACTGCAAAATCTTTCTTTATAGGCCCTTGTTTATTCCACAAAACTATAAATATGATAATTTATTCTTCTGCCCATTATTGCAAGCAAATGGTAAAACAAGTCTAGGGAAGTTCCATGCTTTTCAGTGCAGTCACTTCAGTAATTCCTAGATAGCTAATTTGTATTAGCAGGAGAGATTATTCCACTAATAAGGTTTAAATTAATCTATTGCAAAAGTACTGCCTCAGAGAGTTGCCAACAATCTGACCAACACCACATTCATTTTTGCCTCTCAACTCACTATTTACTTTCCAGCTACACCATGCTCACTTAGCACTAAATAGCTTAATTTACTTCTATTACTTCTGTATTGTGTTTTTTCTGGGACTTTTTTTAACATCATAAATTTTGTCCTTTCGAAGCTGTGTATCTTCTTTGCCTAAATGCTTGCTTCTCTCTTATTCATCCACTTAAGCGAACACTAGATCATTTATATTGAATACATCTTTCCTGATGAACCTTTACTATGCATTTATTTCTCTTCTGCCTCAACTAATAAGAGTGATATATGGTTCTCAGTTTGGCATCAGCCAACAATTGATCATAGTGTTCTGTTCAAATACAGATAGCAATTACTACTAAAACTCCCTATTTCATAGATTTATACGGTGGTGACATGACTGGATTCCACTCCTACCATGAGATTTCACAACAGTGTCACATGTAATCAGTCAAATTTTTCCCAATATAAATTACATCTTAGGGTATTACAGCTGAAAACCACAGTATAAAATTGCTTAAGCTGACACTGCAAAAAATATGGTTCAACTTGCCTTTGGAATTCAAAGTCTTAAATTGCATTGTTCTTGGTAAAAATTGTGGAATTTTCTTTAAGCCTGCTTTTTATTAAATCTACTCATTGATGTCTGAACCTAAAAACATAACATTATCCCCTAAAGTAGGTGGCACTTCCTTAAGTGAGGAATAATACTAATTACTGTAAAGGATTACTGACAAACGTTATTGTGATCATTCAAATTCAAAAGAGACTAATACCACGTTTTAACAGCTGTGTGAATTTTAGAGCAATATTTCATTTTCTTACTCAAACTATACTACAGTATGATATATTGTCTTACCAGCAGAAAGTCTAAGCCTAGCATTAAGTTGATTCATCAATCAATGGAATATTTTCTTTTCTTGAAGTTCTATGGCACATCAAGAAATTAATTTGTATTTAACTGTATAATTAGCTTGCCATATAGAAAAGCCAGGAGAACATTTATAACTTTTACTTTCATTTGGGTAGCAATGGAAATTTCTCCACAGCTGTTCGCTCCTTCATTTGTGGAATTCTGTTCATGTCTGAATATGAGATACTGTACCGTCTCTTAGAGCACAGCACTTGAGATCAGAAACTTCATACATTCTCATATTTAATTCTATGCCCTTTAACAAAGACATTAATGTTTTTTCTTTCCTCTTCCATCTGTAGAATGTGACTATTCATACTTAAGTGCCTCTTGTATTAATTGTAGTTATTAATAGTTGTATTGATTAATAGTTAATGAATTCAAGTATTTTTGAGGACAAAAATATTCCCAATGCAGAGAGGAAACTGGAATTTCAATTATATTAAAAAATGTGCATTGAAAATATACTAATGTTCCAAAGTGCAACAAACCCAAAGAATTTTGAAATTGCCTGAAAAACACAGAACTCACACTCAATTTTGTTTCAAGACAATATTTTCCATTACAAAATATAATGGAATAATGAAGTAAATAGCAAAACAAAAAGTTACTTCAAAATGGAAAAAACCCCCAACATCAGATTTTTTAAATTAACATCTGCTTGTCAAAAATACTGATCAACTCTAGTTTCATATGTTACAATTAATCTTATATTGGTGGATCACCTTAAAGAAGACAAAAATGTTTTCACTATTGATCTACCAAGAGCTAAGTGATGGGACAGTCCCAAAATTACCCAGAGCCGAAAGAGCCTCAAGACCATACGTACACAGTTTTTTATTTCTTCAGCTCCAGGTCCTGTGTCACCTGCAAATCAATTCATCGTCTCCATCACAATAATTACAGCATTCTTAAAAACAAACTGACTTGTCAAGTTAGTTCCTCCATGACATCCCCAATGTCTTCAGTGACATTTCTTTCAACAGAGAATGACAGTAGGCAGAAAAAACAATGAGCTTCCACCTGTCCCAGTCCCCCTTCACTATATGGATTGCAACAAAGCCAGGATTGTATGTCCTCCTGTTTAAAATCATATATGGAAGACACCAAATCAAGAAAATAGCAATTCATATTCTTCATCTCATTCTACCACCACTGTTGACACTGGGTATCATTTAATCTCTGGCATTTTTTTAGGAGTATTCACATTAGGACTAAAAAAAAAAAAAAAATCCCACCTACTAACTCTAGTCTCATGGTTCCAAGGGAATATCCTGTGGAAAAATCAAAGTGACACACACATAACAATCCAGTCTGGCTACTTATAACTTGAGCCATGCAGCCTTGCAGCTGACTTAATCCAGCTGTGAAGTAATGTGGTGTGTAATCCAGGATGAGAGACAGGTAAAATTTAAACCAGTAAGTTTGAAAGAAAGAGAGTTGACCTGCAAGGGACTGCTCTACATAACAGAGAAGAAGATACAATGCAAAGCCTTTCTACTTTCAAGACTCTTTGAATGTGGCTTTTTTTTGTTGTTGTTGTTCTTTAATAAAAGGTTATCTTTCTCTCTACAGGCAGTTCATGAAACAGTAATCAGCATATACTGTCCTAAATCCGCACCTGACGTGCACTACATTATTCTGCTGGCATTGCTGGCAAAGCCCTTCAGGTCCTGTAAACCAGTCTATCAGCCCTTAAGAGAAGTACAGCAATTTACACCGTTGGAAACTCTGCTCTAATGACCCTACAACGGTTTACGCAGTTAAATGTCAGAACCCACTAGGGAAAACAGAGATGAACAACCTTGAAAGAACAGCACCAAGAAAAATGTTTTTTTTCTTGGGCACAATAGCTAGAATAACTAAAACACTGTTATACTGATTAAGGAGACTGTTGAAGAGCCATAGGAAAACTCAAGTACCAATCAGCTCCTCATTGTTACAAGGCAACACAGACAGAGAATCTGGAGAAACTCAAACTCACAAACCAAGAATTTCTCTGCAGAATTGCCACCATGAGGCTGAGAGCTCGTGCTCAGCTCATGGGCTGTCACAGCCACTGGTACAGACATCTTCCTCGGGGATGTTTCGTAGGTCACATCACCAGTCTACAGTTATGAAATGTTCCTCCAGCAAAATCATCAGCAGATTGCTACTATCAGCAGCGGGTGAGGAAAGCTTCCTTCCTTTTATTTTTGTCTCTTGATTTTATTTTTTTTAACTCTTTCAGTCTAAATGTCAGAAACTGACATACAGCCACTCCTTCTATTGCTTTATCAGTGCCACGGCAAAGTAATACATGAAAGCCTTGCACAGTAATCTGCAGCCTAGGTCCTTTTCATGACAAACAAATATTTAAGGACAGGTCTCAAGGCTTTTTTGCTTGATCTCATTTGCATTATTTCAGTCTGTAGCTTTATATAAAATGAAAACCTCTCTAGGGATTTAAATATCAAATAACATTATGGTTTTTCCACTGCATCCAATAGTTTGCCTGCTTGTCCTCAAGTCATTGAGGAAAAATACTTTAAATACTTTAAATCTGATAAAAACCTGTGTAGTGTATTTTTACAAAAGTAATGCAGTTTTATGTTTTTACCCAGATATTTCGCTTTGTATAATTTTCTTTTAATAGCTAGGTTGTCCTTTATAACATGGCCATATTTTAAAGGAATTCACAAAAGTTAAATTTTACAGGCTAAAAACGAAATACAAAGCACTGATGAGATGTGTATGTACGTTACAGGTTTAGTATGTCACAGATAAATACAGACACATAATTAGTTGATGGTAAAGATTTTATAGCATGTAATTAAAAAATGGGCTGCTGGAATCCTCTAAGATTTTACTAACAATTCATTAACTCTCTGAACTATTCAGGCATAGAACCTTACTATATTTAGTTTAGGAATATTTTCTGGGCAGCCTGAACCAGTAGGAGAATAAACAGTTGAAACAGGGCAGTATTGTGGTTGTAAGCATCTGAATGTTAGTTCTTTTGCTGGCTTGTGGCCTGTTCCCAAAGAAATGAGCAAGAATTAAGGAAGAGTCTAGATTTCCAGATTTCTGCCTGTCCTTTCTTCCAATTATGGAATTACCAAACAAGCATCAAAACGGTGTCTTCAACTGCTTCACCTTCCTCTAAAACAACTGTTGCCAAACAATGCTGCATGGATCACCAGATACCCACACTGCATTTTCTGGTAGTCTAAGAAGATTAAGTGAATCACTGCCTGCCTCTTTACTACCTGCTATATTGTATTAGAAGCATCTGAGAAAAATGTATTATACTTTCCAATTGTTCATGTGAAGAATTGCTATTAGCAGACATATCCTGTTCAGTCAACAGTGAATGCAAGAGAACCCTGCCCCCCAGAAACTATCTTGACACACCAGTTCAAGCTACTCATGGTAACTCAGATGAAGCATCTTCCTCAGCGCTGTACAGAGGTTCTGCTGTCTGCTTCTGCCTGCCCTCCTGAACTCTGAGCATGCAGAGTGAAGGAAAATAAACACAGATTTCTGCCACCAAAATCCTCTTCCTCTCCCAGAGCAGCTGAAGACGGACCCTTCTGGCTAGGACTCATAAGCAAAGTTTCAAGTCCACTGAGGGCAGCTACTAGAAACATATGTACACTGATTCAATACATTTAAAAGCATACATTTCTTTCTTCTCTCTCTCATCTCCCCCAGACCATTAAGTACTAATTAATGGGTGGAAGTGGAACAGTATACTGACCTCGTCGACATTCTCAAAGGCATTGATGACATCATACGGCAAGCATGAGAGCAGATCGATCACAAACCAGGTCTTCAAGTAATTCATACGAATCAGCTTTGGGTCAGAGATCACCTCTCCTGCTGGCCCCACAAAGGTGGTATGGAAATTAAGCACAATGTCTACCAAAAAAATAACATCTACAATGCTGTCGACTACTAGCCATGCCACATTGTTCTGTTTGGTTTTAAAGGAGACATTGTAGGGGACCAAAATAGCAGTGTAGAAAGTTAAAATCAAGATGATCCAGTCCCAGGTAGTCTTGAAAACACAATAATGCAAAATTATATGCGGCGGAGTCTTTGGTGCCTCTTGCTTGTACTGTGGGAGGATTTCAGAGCCCAGCTGCAGTACCTGTAGTGACAGAGATTTCAGGAGAAAAAGAAAACATGATTAATTTTTTAATGTAATTTTTCACATTGTGGATTCTTCAAGCTCAGTACAATAGATGGTAAAAATACATGTCCATTAACTCTTTTCAACACCACCAAATCATAAGCAAGTCAGGATAAGTATTCTCTTAAACAAATCAGCATCACCCTAAGAACAGTTGTTGTTTCTTTTAATGCCATTAATTATTTTTTTACACTAAGCCTAATGTGCTGGATCTCCAAGACATACAGAGAAGAGACAGCTCCTTCAGCACAGATGAGACAGATACACGGTGGGCAGGAAGGCAGCTGCAAATAGAAATCAGTGGTAAAACCAGGAACAATACTGCAACTTCCGAGTTCCAGTCCAGCACCAGGACCGCTGGACCACATTGTTTTTCAACAATGCCTATTTAATTCTTCACTATACAGTATCTGAAGTAGTCTTATACTATAATCTATCATGAATGCATGGGCCTTTGTTCCTCTTCTCTGGGCCGTGCAGGACCAAAGCACACAGATAACTATCATTAGCCTCAATAAACTCATTTTGAACTTTAACTTCTCACTGAGAGAATATCAGCATCTTCACTATCTGATGGTGTACAGTAAAGTTACAATGCAGTTAGGTCTGAATTCAAAACAGCAGTAGAGCAAAAGATGATCTGTCAGCATGTGTTTTAAACCCTGGACCTCAAGTTGAGGACATGCTCCAAGTGTTTTGCATAACTGCAATCCTGATCAGTGCTGCCCATTTTAAGTCTACTATCTCTCCAGTTCTGCACACTAGTGCAAAAAGAGTATGATCATGTATTTAATTCTTGGGAACTAAAGTTTGGTTTACATACCTATGAACAAGAATATGTTTGTTTACATCTATGGATATACATGAGGGTGGAACCAACACGAAGGATCTGTCTCCAAAGAAAGACAAGTAAAATTTTAAAATGAAATATACCCTGGACGAGTTACGGGTGAAAACTGAAACGAAGATGGAGGTTTGCTTGAGTGAGATGTGTTTGCTAATGCCAAACTCACAAAACCTGGGAGAACTATTTGGGAGCGTGGTTCCTTTATCACATTTATTATATTATAGTTCAAAGCAACAGGGAATAGAGAAGGAAATTAAATGGCCACCTTTTCAGGGAAAAGATCAGACAACACAGCTGTAATAGGAGGACGTCTTCCTTTCATGCTCCTTATCTCAGCTTTTTTTAACATCAATTGTTTAGACACGGATTTTTATCTGCAGGCTTTTCTGAGTGCTTTTTATTATTCTTTTTTTTTTTTTTTCTGTGGGCTTTTTTCCAACAGATTAAGCCAAAGGGGACAAAAGAAAACAATCAGCTACAAGAGTCCTACTTGGACAAAACAGCCTCAGATCAAGTTCCCTGTCGCTTTCAACCTCACATAATTACTTACTCTTGTGCACAACGGGGGTGAGACGCTGTCAGATCACAGTCCCTTGCACATGTGTAAAAGGCAATGGGAGTTGTAAGCCTGCTGTCTTTGAGCCCAGTATGTTCTCCAGAAAATAAGTAGCATGACTTGCTCAGAGACCTGCCTGTTAGCACAGAGGCATCAACAGTTTAAAAAAATAAGAGGATTTAGTATTTTTGTTTCACCGAGCTTCTAGAATGATAGCAAAGAGAGGAAAGGAACATTTTCCCCTAAGTAGAACCCTTGCAGACCAAGGACACTGCTCTGACATGTCCACTGCAGTATTAAGTACTCTGCCACTCCTGACCCTGATTTGCGCAAGTTCTCTGTACAAAAAAAAAGCCCACCAAAAAACCACCACAACAACAAAACCACCACAAAAACATGGATCTGGAAACAGCACAGGATAGAAGCAGTCTCTTCTCTGCAGGAGGCACTGGCCAGCCAATGCAGTCCCCAGAAGTCGCTGGTAGTGACTGGAAGAGGCACAGGTTGTGTACTGAGTTAGTGTGTGTACTCAGAGCATTGTTCCCTTCAGGGCTTGTTTGCAGTCCCAGCAACAAATACTAGGATGTCTTTTCTCAACAGAAGCTCTAGCCCAACATCAATACTGCAAATACCTCCTGTCCCCCCTTCTGAACATCACGGCTGTACCTGAATCAGTTGGAAAGCACTGAGCTACTACTGGCTTTTATGAGGATTTGCATGAGTAGCAAGCTCCAACATAAGATCCCAAGCCTGAAACACGCTTCACTGGGCAGGGAGAGTCCTCTGCAATATTCACTCACTGGAATAACTGATCAGCAAAACCAAGCACTTTCTATCACACAGTAACATTTTTCAGTGAGTTAACTGGATTTCAGTTCTAATGCTGAGATCTCACTAGTGTGAGGAGATTGTATCACCTCTTAAATGTAGGGTGAGAACATAATTGCTACTTTTGCAATCACGTGTCTCCTAAAGCTTATTTTTTAGCCTCCAATATTATATGAAAAAGTCAAACATTTTGGTAACCATTCTAATCAGCACAAGAACCTCAACCATGAAAGAATGAAAAAAATAATCTTGTTAGTTCTTGTCAGATTGATTCTTATATATACATACATAAGTTCTAAACTGAGAATTGTATGATGTACTGGATTTTGGCCACTATTGGTCTCTTTGCACTATGAGAACTTGTGGAAATTTTGCATCATCCAAACTAAAGTTACTGGAAAATGTACTAATGTATTCCCACATACCTGAATAATAGGAACAATAGCAACGGCAACAATAGGAAAAATAGGAAAAAATGCAAGTTTGGCAATAAAGAAGGGACTAAACTTAGGTGTCCATTATTTTGATATAAACAAACAAAAAAAAAAACCAAACAAACAACAGTAAAGCCAGTAGAACTGCAGGGATGTAAAACTGAACTGAATGCAGAGAAAAACAGACTTCTAGTTTCAACTCGCTGAGAAAATAAACAACTTTCTGCTTTAGTGTTTTCAAATGTCATCACCATCACCAAGCACTCTCCTCTAGCTTATTGCTACAGCACAGGAAACTAAAAGGATTGATGCCTCCTTCCCTTTTTATTTAGGAGGTAAATGTACTCTAAACTATCTGAATGGCTAGTGACCTTATTAACAAATGTTTTGAACTTCTGTTACCACCTTGGAGTCTCTGGTTAAGCTCTACCAAAGGCTGTTTGAAGTGACCAGGGGCCATGGCTTTAGCTGGTCTCCAGTGGAAGGATGTGCACCAGCAGTGTGGGTGTGAATCTTCAAAGGAGGGGCATGGACAGGACAGGAGATGGGCATCAAGGAATGATGTAGGGATATCAACCACTTGCAAGGTGGGGAAAGCCGCCTACGGCCAGCCTAGGGTGTCTTCAGTCTTTTGTTTGGGTGGGAGAGACAAGTTCTAGCCCTGGCTCCCACTCACTACATCACTAATGCGCTCCTTGTAAAACCACTCCAACATCTTGGTGGCATTGCTAGAGAGATGAACTGTAATTTCACAGCTTGAGATGGAAGAAGGGCACTGTCCCAGCTCACACTACCTCTCCCAGGAAAGGCAACTTGGTTTACAGATTGACAAAGGTCTTGCAGCCTCCGGGACTGCCAGCCAAGAGCTTTCAAAGGTACCAAATTCTTCTTTTCATTGAATGAAGAGAAAAACCCCTATAATGAAGCTTAAATTATCTCAGAGAACAAGCATGTGCTGTTAGCATGAAGTACAACAGGAGAGCTCAGTGCTGTACAGAAACGATGGAAGGAGGTCCACAGAGCTTAGTGCTAAAGATCCAGGTTTTGTCAGGTTGCTGCACGGGAAGTTAGGAGGGCTCTTTTCTCCACTTCTTACCAAGGGCCACACACAGCCTATTTCTTCACCATCATTCCAGACACACACACACAACACCTCTGCATCACCTGGAGATTAAGAGCTATAAACCCCACTCTGCACTATATAGCAAAGCAAGGTAGATGCAAAGAGAAGTACCTTCTGCCCTATTCCAAAGCACGCTTGCTACACTCCAGCCTCTAGGGAGTGTAGTGCCAACCTGAAACACAATGTTTGCCAAAGCAGTCAGGTGTGGTTACCCACCCACATGAACTAACTAGATTCAAATTGCTGGTAAACGTACTTTTTCCTGGAGAGTAAAAAAAAACCAAAGAGATTAATATAAAGGTAATCATGAAGAAAATGTACGCAACTATATAAACTGATAAGCTGAGCTTCCACCCATGTGCACTGAACAAATATTTCATTACTGTAATTTTCTAAATAACTGAAACAGCCCTGGTTTTGGAAGATTTTTCTCTATTATGTAGTTATACCATAGTAAAAGAAATATTTGTTCCAGAAAGTTATTAATGAAAGTATTATTTCAATTACTTATGATTCATCGGCCACTACAGTTGTATTACCTGCATTTATTATTTGTGGTAATGATGTATGATGTTTTAATAGCTCTCTAAAGCCAGAGAATATTATTTCAAGAGCAGAAATGACAAATTTCATCATGGGTTTCACAAGGCTGTGTTTGTGGGGTTTTTTTAACATCACAAAATAAAAAAAAGCTATCCTAGATTTGTTTAAAAATGGTGACTATATCACCAGTTAGGACTCATAAAAGTGCATCAACAAGTCGTTACAATGATTTATTTCTTTTTAAGATTGCATGACTGGGGAAAAAATCCCCACACAAACAATCATTCATTTTCAGCTTAATCTCTCTCTTACATGTTTTCAAAAGCACGTATTTGCTTTCTCTCACTCTCCCTTGCTTTTGTTTTCACAGGCACCCACACAAATTGCTCCCAAGCCAAGGGCTAGGTGCTAAGCCTCCACTTGCAGAAGATTTTAATGGCAGCTACAAGTCCCTGGTAGATAGGCTTTAAAAAAAAAAAGTGGCAGAAGTTCCATTATTAAGCAGTGCTGCTAAGCACCATTATAATTTTTCTGCTTTTATTTCTCATAACGATCACATTTCTTAAATTATGACACAATCTTGTTCACCCAGAACTGCCTGGTAAACATACAGAATACATCAGCTAACACCGTAGGTGCAAAGGACACATGTGATGAAGAACGATTCTTACGAACAGCTCCTTGGTGATAAAGCCACAGAAATGTATCAATTACTTTATACTCTTACTGCAAACTATACTCTCAGAGTTACCTAACACCCTTTCATTAATTGCATAATTAATTTAAGCAGTTTTCGTATGACTGCTATGAGAGAAGTCAGTCTAAACAAATCTACACATAATGCGAAAGTCAGAGACTGAGGCTTAACAGACACTGCTTGTGTTATTCATGGCCTGTGGATAAAACAAAGTAGCTTGTCACTAACACCTTTCTTAAACTGATATTTCATAAACGATAAAAGAAACTGTAAGCTTTTGTGGCAGGCTCCTGTTTTGTATTTGTATAACACCTTGCCCCACTCAGGTTCTAGGACACAACCAGCTCCTCAGATGTTCAAAAACATAAGTGATAAAGAACGAAGAGCAACACAAACAATATTTCAATAAATGAAGAGCCTTCTCAAGCAAACAAGATTAATGTGAAATGCCATAGTAAGCAGAAAAAGGATGAATTTTAACTTAAGATTTCAAATAGGCTACTGCAGAGATGAAGAAAAAATAAAAATATTTGAAAATACAACAAGGAACAGTTAAGAGATCTCATGTTCAATATTATCGAGAGATCTTTCCAGGATAAGAAGGCTGTACCCCATATATCTTCAAAGGAAGAAAAGTGGGCTTGTCTGTACGATTATCTGCACTCTGCTTTTCTCTAGTGTTGTTCTATTGACTTCAGTGGAATTACAGAAGATATACAACGAGGCACCTAACATCACAGTTGGGGCTAATATTCTTTTAAAATAATGACTGCAATATTCAGCTGGCAATTAAAGAAACTCATTTCAGACATGTAAACTACACACTTGCCCTTTACTATTTGTAATGAATCAACCAGCTCTGCCAGTTAGAATACTTGGCAAAGACTTGTTGAGCACATCGACTTGCAAGAAGTTTCAGCAATGTGTGGTCACTTAGGTCCAGACTGAGGTTCACTAAGCCAAACAGAATAACTTCAGAGCCTTTGCCTTACATTCTACTGACTACATTTTTAAATGAACCAAAATTCAAGGATAGACATCTAAAGAGAAGGCAGGATTATTTGGTGCTAAGCCTTGAGTAAGACGAGGAGCAAATCAATTCCAAATCCCAGGACACTAAAGTAACCTCAGGGTGGACGTGCAATAATCACATGGTATTCCTGCAGTATAGTGCACATGTGAATGTCTGCCCCTCCCCTGTGCTAGTATGATCCATGTTATTTCTGCACTTCCAACAGAAATCAGTCTTCCATTCTTGAGTGCATCTGTATCAAATACTGAAAAGGTAAGATCCTGCCCGTGAGAATTTCATCATCACATGTGATAATAGTACAGGCCTGGGCAGGAGCTGTTTATTTAGCATAGAAACTAAGACAGCAATAGGGCAAAATTAACAGAGTACTGACTATGTGGAGACCCCATGGAGCCCATCAATGGCTTATGCCTCCAGCTATACAGGAAGATGAACAATTATTGACAAGAGTCACAGCTGCTGCCATGGCATTCACAGCAATAGGTGATACAGGAGTACCATGTTATATTTGCCATGCTGTCACTAACATCACATCAAGATTTTCCCCATGCTGTTTTTACACCAGAGAGACCCTGCTACGGGCCCAGGAGACGGCTATAGGAAACCTGGGACAGTCTCTCCCCCTCGTGGCAGAAGCCCTAAAACCGTAAGTACTTCAAGGAGACTTCTTTGCCTGGAGTTTTTCTCAAAACTTTGAGAGTCTACTTAAATCATGCCTGTTGCTTTTCTCAAAACTTTGAAAATCTACTTAAATCACAAAGTTTCATTTTCCTAATCTGTCTGCAGTGTTGCTTGTGGGATCTTACAGCTGTTCTGTCCGTAAAACCAGTAACTCACACAGATGTTTTAACCAGTTTGTAAAGCAGGATTGGGATTCCACTGGCAAAGAACTAGACATAAATGAATGCTGAGAACAACCACGTCAAGGATTCTCCAGAATGTCCTTCTGTACTAGCCCGAGTTTTTCTCACTTCAATTTTACACGAGTGAACAGTCCAAGATTCTACTAAAACTAAGACCCTCAGAAGAATGGAAACTAAGCAAGAAAGTGTTACCTTAATAATAATGCCATTGTAAGACTTCACCGAGATGTGGAACACAACACTGCAATTAGGTTACATGAAGTCTCTTGGACACCTATTTCCATCCCACTGTCACAGGACACATTTCACAGCACATGTGCCATATTCTGAGCTCCCATGCCTGCCACCAGGCTTCAGACTCCCAGGGCAAGGGGGACAGACAGTGCTTGGCTCATGCAGAGACAACATACCCACAAAGGCTAAAAACACTTCTTTATGGTCTCACAGGGAAAGAAAACGTTACCTCAGCAAGTCGTGAATGCTTGTGAACGTTCTCTCCTTTCTGCACGCTCGGAGCAAGCTGCTGCAGCACGCCTCGGCTGCTTGTGAGAGCACGGGTCAAGCGAGCAAACTTTCCCCAACCTTGAGAAAAAATTCAAGATTATTCACGTTACCAAAAAAAAGCTGCAAGTGAACCACATAAAGCCTCTCATAATTAAAAAAAAAGTTAAAACAGATCAATCTGCTGTAATAGTGACCACAAGGGAGTATGATTTAACCGAGTACCAGATAAAATCAAGTCACAAAATAGGTGTCAGGGTGGTAATGTAATAAAACCCATGACTGCAGCATCTTTGTATTCAATGGCTGTACAAGAGTGCTGTTACATGAACTGCATCTTTCATAAAGATAAATGTCCAATTTACAATAATCTTCTATTAAATCCAATGGCCAGATTTGGATCTCACAGCACCGCAGAAGACAGTCCAGACCAACAAGATGTAAGCCTAGAATCACACACAACGAAAATTACAGTTGCCTGTAACAGAAGTGAATCTGGCCTCAGATGTACCAAGCACAGATCTGGCAGAAGTAGAGAAATATACATAAGATAATAAAAAGCAGAGCAGACAAAGCAAAAAAAAATCATTAATTTTATCCTCTCTAAACAAAAGGGGGAAATATACAAGTAGATTTTTTCAAGCTCTAATAAAACATTTAGTAGCTTCTGGCTGAGAAGTCATATACTGAATTTTAATTCAGAATATTTTTTACAGTCATTTCAAATACCCAACAAAATAGAAGACCTTGAATGACAGTCACAAAAGCTAGTTACAACTCTAATTTTTATGAGCAGTACTTTGCCATAACAGAAAGTCAGGCAGAGTATACATCTGGATATTTTTGGAACTCTGAAAAGAAAGTATTAGTGCATTTAGTCTCAATCTTGAAAAATGCTAGCACCACCTGGGAACTGTTGAGCAGTCTCACCTCCTACTCCAGCTGAGGATGCTCAGCACTTTGCAGATTCATTTCTTAATGAGAACCTGGTTCTGGAAGAAGACCTCTCTGCATTATGGTTTTATCACCAAAAGAAATTATACTATTAGCCGTGACTGTTCTTAAAGACTAGTCTGAAATTTAGCCTGCAAGCAATCCATGACAAGTACATGAATATGGATGGTTAAAATACTACCCAGTACTCTGAATATATCCTACACTAAAGGACTATTTCCCAGAGAAATAAATCAACATGACAGAACCTCGAGTGACATCAGTTTGTATCTCTTATAAGCCTGACTCAAAGCAGTTGATTTATGACAATAGATTTCTATGGAAGGTGGGGGGGGCTGGGGGGTTTGGCTTTTTTTAAAAGATATGTTTATAAATGAGTACTCTACGTGAAGAAATCCAACTACAATTGACAGGCTAAGGCTTGAAGGCCTTACTACCTTCTGACTAAAGCCAGCAGAAGTTAAAAGAATGGCTCAGGTGGGAGAAACCATTCGTAACGGCTAAGCTTCAGCTAATATAACCCAGACTAGCCTTTGTAAAGCCAACGCAGCAATATAGGCCAAGCTAAGCCTTTGCTTTCGCGGGACTTGCATGCCAGCACTGCTGCGTTTCCTCGCTGTTTGAGGACGAGGGGAGCACGCCAGCAGCCCCGGTGCCTGTTCAGCGATGCACAGGCGGGCTGGCGAGGCCCGGGGGCTGCTCCCAGCGGACGGGCGCAAGGGCCCGGTTCTCCGGCCCCGGCGGCGGGGGAGCGCCGGGCGCGGGGGCCGCCCTGGCTGCTGGCCATGGTGCTGAAGCGAAGGCGGCGCCGCGCCCCGCCGGCGGCAGCCCAACGGGGCCTGCTGACAAACGGCAGCCCCGGGCGACGAACGGAACGGGCGACAAGAGCTCGAGCTTCACACGGGAACTCGAAAACTGCCTCCCTTACCAGGCACATACCGCTTCTAACGACAGCTAATATAGGCAGTCCCCTTTACTAAGTCAGAACAGGTAGGGCATTTTCTTGTAAGATATAAAAACTAGTTCGAAACCGTGAGCGTGTGTTTTCTTCCTTCCATCGAGTTTTCTACGAATTGGGCTATCCAGAGACAGAGAGGGGAGCAAAAGCAAAGCCCTTCATCTGAGCTTTCTTGTACAAAAGCACTGCCAGAAGTGTCTGTGGCATGGTTTGTGGCTATGAATGCTGAGCACTTTGGGTACCTCCCCCTCTTCCTGAGAGTCATCTCCTGAACGGTACAGCTTATCCCATTCCTCTGTCCACTGCGACCCTATAAGCACCTCCCCTGACCTACATGTTGCAAATCTCGTTTGTGGGTGCTAAACGGCATGCAAAAGGACTGTTCCCATTAACATCGTATCTCTCACCATATACTCCAAACTCTGATCTGAAAACAATACAACTGTTTGTTATTGGATAGAGACTTGTGTCAAGAGGCAGGGCTTTCCAGCTTGGGTTTTTGAACCAGTGCTGGCAGGCTGGGAGTATGTCATACACTGGGTGCAGCACAGGAGCCCAGCCTGGAGCTGCACATGCCACTGTGTGATGATATGCCTAAAATGAGGCACTGAATCACTGTGGAAATGCCTCAGGTGTATGAATCTCATCTTTAGGACAGAACCCTCTCCTCCTTGTATTGCCTTTTTTGTGTGTGTGTGTGAAAGGAAGATAAAAATGTGGGAACTTTGAAGTATAATCATAGTAGACCTGCAGATTGTGGCACAGAAAAAAGAAAAAGAAAATGAGAATGACAGTACTAATCCTATTGAATGATAACTTCTCCAATACTGCTTGAAAAGACAGCAGTACCTGTTGAATTCATTGCAATTTTTCCTCCAGAGTCCTAAGGACAGACACAGCCTACAGCAAGTCAGATATTTATCCAGTGAAGACAGGTGAAATAATGGACTTAAGCCACAGGAGATAACATAAACATTAAATTATAAGGGTCGTGGAGCTGATCAGAGGAAGAAGATGGGGCTTTCCAAGACAAGAAACTAGGTTTCAGAATGGTGTAAGAATATATTGATGTTAATCCTGCTAGAACAGGGGGACCAGAGGATATGGATTAGGAGTTCTCTTTCAATACAAGCTGTTGGTATGTCCCTACATCCATTCTTTTCCTCTAGAAATAGAGAAAATATAAATTCAACTGAAGTCTAATGACCTCAGGTGATTCTCATATAGGGGTATATATCCCTCAAACAGACAAGAGCTCACATAGCAGAGAAGACAGCCTGGAATCTAGGAGCCAACAAAGCTGGATGCCAGCCCCATGGTTGTGCTTGCCTGTGCCTCTGTCTTTGATTCTAACCCATTTTTATCACTGTTTGGTCTCCTTTTTTAGTTCTGCAGAAAACATCATGCAGGGACAAAGCAATGAGAGGGTACTAAAACATCTCCAGATTCTAAAGGATGAAGAGCCTTCAAGATCAACAGCATTGATTTCAGCTGTCCTGTATTCCACAATGCTCTTTGTTTCCCACCCTTTCATTGCAAAAAGCTGAATAGAAACTGCTTCTGAAAACATCCAAGAACGTCCCTACAACAGGGACAACAGCTGTCACCTGAGCTTTGTTTCATGGGTAAACATGGCACTGAAATACACCTTTGTCATGTGATGTTTAACTCATCAAGACTTCTTTTCTTTAAGGGCTGAAGCTTCATTTAACAATGTTCTTAAGTTGAAGAAACCAATTTTCTGTGTCTTGAGGTGAGCATGACCTGTTAATACTGACTCACAACAACATTTACTATTTATTTGTAGATAGTTATTTGTTTCCTACCACTCTCCTCAATCTGATGATGATGACTCGTAAATTCAAACATTAGGAACTGTGGCAGTTACAGAACCCTTGTTATCAAGTTGCTGATCCATGGCTTACACAATCCCTCGAGTTACAACAAGGAGCCACTGCCTGCTAGAGAATAAGCTCGCTTGGTCACAGGTCTGTTGTTCATATAGAACTGTGTAAATGTGAGTAAATCAGGATTCTAGCAGTTTTTGCCTCCACTCAAACCACCTTTGTTTTCTTGCACAAAGATCCTTGCTTACATCCATCATGCCTCTCTGCAGTCTTAATGCTCCTTCCCTTTGAAACTTCATGACTAAAACCGTCTTATTTTTCCATCTGGACTGGGAAAGCATACCAAAGTTTTTTAATATACTCACCACTTCCCTTTCATTTGTTTCCTTTTTTAAGAAAACATTTCATCTAGACAAAAGTAGAGTATAACTTAATCAAAATATTTCTAACACTGGCTCTGCTCATATAAATACATCTTTAAAAGCAGAACAAAAAAACTAGACAGCAACAAAAAAAAAAAAACAGAAACAAAAAGGAAAAAAGGAAACACTTGGAGTTTTCCCTGAATTAAGATGAGAGAGGCAATCAAAATATTTTTTGTGTAGCCCTGCTTGTGATGCGAAGGACACACAAGCTTAGCTGCAAAACGAAATAAAGCTTTTTCTGCAGAGGAGATGGTAACTGGTAACTGCTACAAAGCACAGGAGGTTACAATAGCTAGAAGGCTAACAACCATTCTCCTGTAGGATTCAGTGATGTTGAATTTGATCATCTTTTTTTGTATAAAAACAAAGTATCAAAAGCAAAAATTAGGATCCAAAGAATAATTTCTAAACTTTTATAGAGCAGCATAGATGCATCTGAGTATGTTCACATTGTATTCATACGTGCAAAACCTGTTCAGGCAAACTTCTTACTAGCTACTCGGAGTGCAGGCACAGATCCTATTTGTCTGCACAAATGACTGTTTTCATGAAGTGATGCATTCTACTTTATACATTATTCTCAAATATCTCGTACTTGGTGTGTTAGATCTCAAACCAAAAAAAGACATACACAGACAAAATGCATGAATTCCAAATATAGCATATACTCTAAAATTCAGCTGAGAAGGTGACCTATCACTTCACAAGCCAAATTTAGCTACGCTATAGCTTGATTTTGCCTACTTCTATTCAAGTAAACTATTTTTCCCCGATTTTTTTAAAGGGGCAAGCATATGAGGAAGAGCGGAAAGAGGCTGTTTAAAAATACTATATCAACATCACTGACACACTATTTTTAAGTTGCTTTATTTAGAATGCACTATTTTTAAAGCTGCTGCATTTAAAAGCAAATATACACAACTTCTATGGCAGTCATAAAATAAACATCTTCTAAATTATCTGAATCAATTAACAAAGAGACTACAATTAGAAGTCTACTTTCTACATTACTTTAGAAATATTTTCTTGTTTCATCTATTCCAATGTCTGGTATTATTAATAAAAAAAATATTGAGAATGAAAAATGGTACTGGAATCTTCTATCTAAGTCACCTTCAGATAAAAGATGTCTATTTATTTTTGTGTACAAGTCAAACACCTGTCATTAAAGCTCAACACTTTTCACTCAAGGAGCCACTACATCATTTGCAGCTGAACAATCATGCTTGAAATTGCCAGCAGGTGATAGAAAACTAAAATATACCACAGCTAAGGTTTCACTAGGTTTAGCCTGACAGATTAGTTGCTCTTTGAATTGACCATGTTCTTGTACTACATAACAGTATTCTCCACATAGACATACAGGCATTGATTTTGAAAAACTCAAAATACTTTATGCTATGCCACTCTGCAACTATGCAAATAGCACATATGATAATAAAATACTTGCATCTGCAGGCAGCCTACTACATGTTAAGTGGTCATATGCATAGGAAACTGATTTCACATACAAACACACTAAAAGAAAAGTAGTTCCTAAAAGCTGACTGAAGGTGAAAGAAGGAAAAATAATTGATTTAGCAATCAGTTTTCAGTTGTTTCAATTAAACAATAAATCTCTAAGGTCACAGTTTTAGGTTTTCAGATTGGGAGTTCATTTGATTTTAGAATATGAGAAACGTTGCAACAAAATTCCTATGTAATGTTGTACACAGCAAAAAGAATAGGCCCTTTTCAAAGCTCAGGACTGTAAAAGCAATGATTTTTAGCAGCTAATACAATTTTACCTTTTTTAGATCTTCCAAGAATCTTTTTCCTTTCCGTGAATCCTAGAACCCACTGCAGACAATGGTCTGACAGTCCATGCCTGCCTTTTTGCCCCCTCACAGTATACAACTGCACAAAGAGATCTAATATTAAAGACATGGTCATGCATGTACAATTCTTTAACTGTTTGACAAATCAGCTGTTCTTTTCCAAGAAAATGCTCATCTAGCCATCAAGTGACTGATATATCACCTCCTGAGATGCATGCAGCAAAATTCCAAAGCTAGCCTACAGCAAGTAACTTACAGAAGAAAGGCAGGCCTAGGGGATAAAATAAGGATTAGAACAGAATGTGCAGTTTCATTTATATCGTGTTTGATTTGTGTATACAGCAACAGAGAACCCTTTACCAGCATGAAACTGGTGCAACTTAATTAATTTTAGGAGATTCAGAAACAGATTCTGGAGGACTCATTTAGCACATGAACTCTTCTGTACATTAAGTCACAGCACTCAGGGAAGGAGTACAGAACTGTGAATCAGTGGCCTCTAAATAATGAGTCCAGTTCTTCTGCTCCATCTGGAACTTTTGGTAGTCACCTAGCCAGTTTCCATGGGCCAGATGAAGAAATTTTGCTTATCATTTTAATTCCTCTACCAGTTGGTGCACCTATTTAGTGCTTATATTGCTTTAGATATGGAGCTGCTAAGAATTACCATGATCACTGTAAGAATAGCATAATTTCAAGATCTAAAGGAGATTTTTTAAAAATTAGCATTCCCTTGCTTCAACATACTTCTCTTGCAAACAAAAAAATTACAGTGTTTCCTTGTGTTGAAAGTGAAGGACAAACTCTTTTCACAAGAGTGCATATCACTATGGCATTAAAGATCTGTGAAAGCAAAGAGAAAAGGCACAGCTACCACTCTTGACAGAAAGCCCTACTCATCAACTGACTAAATGAAGCAAGGACCTTCACTCCCAGCAAATGAACAAGAGCCAGCTTTACTGCATCATGTTGATTTATCTTTGTTGTCAATCCTCATCAGGATATAGTGAAGACTACTAGGCACGAAAAAAAAATACTGTAGACCCAACCTTTGTGACAAGATACATTTTTTAGTTTTATTAAAGCAAAGAAGAACCAAACAAACAGTATTAAGAAGAGAAAAAAGTAACCACATAGCTTGGAAGGGGGTATGTTTGTCAAGGTTGTACTTCCTTTTTCATGGTAACAGGTGTTTCCACTTTGAGAAAGTACATTTTTTAAGAATAACATTTTGAGAATAAATGTAAATCAGTTCACCTTCACAGTAAGTTTCCTGTTTAATTTAATACTACAAATATTATTAAATACTACAAAAATGCAAACAACAGGAGAACCTACGTCTTTTTTTTACCCCAGAGGACGCAAGTCTCTGTGGTTCTCCATATGGGTACAAAAGGTCTATTTCTGACAGGCTCTGAACCTGAGTATAAGTTTATGCTGCTGTCACAGCTGAGTTTGTTTCCAGGTTTCCAGGGTGTAACTCAGCAAAGGGTTAACAGCAAAACACAGCAATGCTACTTCACTCACCAGGACAGCTTAAGACGATGGGAATTTCTTCACATATGTCAAAGGAAACTAGTCCAGAACTTTAATATATAGAATCCCATGATAATGGCAAGTAACATCAAGCCAGACAGGATTAAATTATTCGGAGCTTTGCTAGACTCAGGCAGGGTTGATTCCTCAGTTTTTGCATATAGTGTCATGCACAATTTGTACAAGGCCCAAGACCCTTCAACTCCTTCTGACACCAAAGAGGCTGTTTAGCAACACTGCGACTCCTTGAAGGCTATGCTGGAGTGTGGATTAATAATGAATTTAAAAGGAAGAGCAGCACCTATTTACTAAACTCTGCTTCCTGAAGCACCTGTGGGTTTCACTAGCAATGACCCTTTCCAGCGCAGGCCAGAGCCAACTCGCTTAAGAAACCAGCAACCATTTCTTGCACAAATGCTGTTGCCGGTGGCACAGCTAGATGCTATTTTAGCATCTAATTATTTGGCTTTGGTATTTAAAGGACTTCAGCTCTTGCAAGACCAGGGCAAACAAACAGAAGCAGCATAAATATATAATTGTTAGAAAGACAAACCTTTACATGAATCATCCTCAATGGGCTGCTTGAAAGCCGTTATGTCATTGAAAGTGCAAAGAAATAAAACCACTTTATCCTGCTCATTTCGAATTGGAGCAATTTTCACAAAGAACCAGACAGGTGTTCCTGGAAATAAACATATCAAAAAGTTGGTCAATGGTAGGCAGAACAGTAAAGGTACTAGTTTAGATGTTTACACTTCAAAATCAGCCATCTGTAAATGTTACTTTAATGTTGGGTTTTAATCTTCAGGAATCACTCACTATTTCTGGGCTTCATCTATAAAGTGAATACTTGACTTATGAAGTGCTTCGTGATCTCCTGAAAGAAGAGTCCCACGTGGGCGGACACAACACAGTCTTGCTGGTTCTGTGCAGGACTTGAGAACAGGCCAACTGTGCCAAGACCATGACCATAATATAGAGTCTGAGCTTGAGCACGACTGATTTGGTTGACCTTATACTTCTCTGCAAACGGAGCACCATGCCCTAACAAATACATCAGCCTACACCCAGCTTCAAGATCCAGGCTCTGGGAGCTCTGGTCTAGCCTGCAAATCCTCCCATGCAAGGGAAATCTTTTGCAAGCTGCCTTTCAGCTTGCCTTGTCCTGAGTCTGCTCACAATCACTCTAGTGTGAAGCAAGACTCCACTGAATTCAGGACAGAACAAGCCATCAGGACCAGGCCATGGGCTGTGGACAGGAATAAGTTGTACTGCATAGAACTGTACTTTTCCAAGTACTGCAGCAGATAAACTACTAATGCAAACTGCTTAAGAGATCAGAGCCTCCACTTCATAGAAGATATTATCCCAGATAATGACCCTTCAGATACTGCTGTCAATCTTCCTGGACATCTATCCACACAGATCACCTCGTGGAGTGAAACTGTCAGTCAGCCCTGCCTTTCTATACTTCTGGCAGTTCTGCCGAGGCTGCTGAAAAGACCCTAGTGAAGGCAATGAAGCTCCATGTAACAAGACAGTGTCTACCACTCTCGTTTCACAGGAGTCACCACGCCAATGTCAGTGACATTTGAATATAAGCCGATTGAACAGCTCAGAACAAAGCTGAGGGCTCCTGTATGTCATAACATGGCGTCCTTGAAGGCACCATTTTTTAGTCTGCAGTCTTACCTTTGGTCACAAAAACTGCAACTGTGAGGTACACGGCAATCGGGATACTCCAGGGTCTGCCAGGCCTGGGCCTGCAGGGAGCTTGTATGCAGGTTTTCAGAGTGTCCCTACACCCTTAATGATGATGACAAACCTCACCATTGCTTTTGCAGGCATAAGATGCAAGAGCCAAAGAGAGGATACAGGCTTGCTTGCTGTGAGCAGCATTTCTCTCGAGTGTCCCTTGTGAGCTATGCTTGGAGAGACACTGGTCTACATACCAGTGGCCAACATAAGATGTAAAAATAAGCAGAATTTTGACCATCTGGGAAAGCCAGAATAAACAGCACCACACGTAATTTTTGTCATTGATGCAGGAAAGCCTGTTTTCAAGGTGATCTTAGAAGACTATTTCTTTTCTTTCTCAATCACAGGACCTTCCTCTAGGCTAGAGATCAGATTCTCTTTCACCTGAATTGCTTAGTATTTTAACATGAGTATTACATAGCATATTTCATGCAACAGTTAGTTATAGCTAGGGCCACTTGTGTTTCCTGACTGTCAAAGGGTGACAGGGAAATCTCAGGTAGTTCACAAGTTACTGCTCAGCAAAGCAAGCAAAGGCAGCTTTTTTTTCCAACTATGTTAATATAACAGAGGTTGTTGCTACTAGTGCCTCACCTGGCTGCTTCCCAGCCTCTGCACTTAGCAATCTTTTCTGGCCACAGAAAGCCAGGGCATCTCCAAGACCCATGGACAACTTCCATAAAAGAAGTTCAATTCCTAAGGCTCCCACTGTGCCTGGATAGCACAGGCAGTTTTAAACCCTGGCTGAGACTCCGTGCCATATGTACAGCCACCTCTATAAACAGCAGGGTATACAATGCATGGAGGCCTCTGCTCAAAAAGCAGACAAATCCAGATGGAATCACTGATGGACATTTCTGGAGCATGCCTGCATGGCAGAAAGTATTCAGGGGTGTGTATATATATATATATATATATATATATATATATATGTTTTTT
>Ga0065711_1032966_pt1 | contig 26337 bp, 21 predicted proteins | sample Hoacrofraction12_FD_59098 | JGI IMG/M metagenome (GOLD analysis project Ga0065711, IMG submission 59098) | Hoatzin crop microbial communities from Cojedes, Venezuela - Epithelial fraction 12 v2 (version 2) | ecosystem: Host-associated > Birds > Digestive system > Esophagus > Crop | place... | reverse complement strand
GAAAGGTATAAAAGCATATTCTGACTGGAGAAATAAAGGGCACACTTTTTTACGGCTACTCACAAGATGCTGAAAATAAAGATTTACGTAGTTTGGAGTTACATAATGGATTCTAGGCTGGTGAGAAACGGAAAAGATGCAGTGGATGCAAACCATCCATTCACTTCAATGAAGTTATATGACAATTCACACTACCTGTGCATTTGCCCAAAGACAACTTTTATTACATTGCTACCGATTCTGAGAAACCTTTCCAAAAAAACCAATTATTTTAGCACTCTGAACACGTAAAAGCATCAAATTCTACTCACCACCAGGAACAGATTCCCAGATTTCACTAAATCTGTGCTTCACACTTAATTCCTCAGTGCTTTCCTCTGGTGATCTGTCTGTTTCACTCACCTGTGATGTTGTTACAGCAACATGGAGACTTTCAACTACAGAGGAAAACATGCAGAATTAGAGAGGCCCCTTAAATACCTCCTTAATGCATCAATCAATGACATAGAATTATAAAATAATTTAGGTTGGAAGAGACCTTTGGAGGTCAGCCAGTCCAACGCCCTACTCAAAGCTGGTCGAACTAAATTGGGCTGCTCAGAGCTTTGCACAGACAAGCGTTTAACATCTCCAAAGATGGAGACTTCAGAGCCTCTCTGGGCAACCTGTTCCAGTTTTTGACCACCCTCCCAGTATAGAATTTTTCTTTTCATTTAATTGGAACTGCCTGTGTTGCCATTTGTGCTGGCTGCCTCTTGTCCTATCAACATGCACCTCCACAAAATATCTGGCTTCTCTGTATGCTCCTGTTAGGCAGCTGAGGACAGCAATGAGATTTGACCAATCCTTCTTCTCTCAAGGCTGAATGGACCAACTATCTCAGCCTGTCCTCAGACTCCATGTGCTCCAGCCCTCCAGTCATCTTGGTGCCCTTCGCTGGATTTGCTCCAGTTTGTCAATGTCTCTCCCGTTCATGGGACCCCAGGACTGGCCACAGCACTCTAGACAGGACTCACCAGGGGTGAGCAGAGGAAGGATCGCCTGCCTCAACCTGCTGGCAACTCTCCTCTTAATGCAGCAGCCTGAGAGGCAGCTGGCCTTCTTTGCCACAAGGGCACATTTCTGCCTCATGGTCAGCCTGCTGTTAAGTGGACTCCCAGGTCCACTTCAGCAAAGCTGTTTTCTATCTGGTTAGTGTCCAGCCTGCACTAACACATGGGATTACTGCATATCAGATGCAGGACTTTGCACTTGTCTTTATTGAACTTCTAGGGGTTTCTTTTAGCCCATTCCCCCAATCTGTAGAGGTCTCTCCAGCACACGGATCACCCCACCCCATTTAGAGACAGCTATGAACTTGCTAAGAGTGTACTCAGTCCCTTGGTTAACTTCATTAATAAATATATTCAACAGTATTGGTCTCAGGATCCACCCCTAAGAAAATCCCCTAATAACATGTTGCCAGCCAGACATTGTGTCACTGATCACAATCTTTTCAGACCAGCAGTCCAGCCAGTTTTCCACCAAGTTACATAGTCTGCATCTCACCAATTCAGCTGTAAGGATACCACAGCCAGTGCAGACAGTGTTGAATGCCTTGCAGATGTCAGGGTAAACCACATGCACTGCTCTCCTCTCATCAGAAAACCCATCAGGTTGGTCAGACACAATTTGCCCTTGATGAATTCATGCTGGCTGTTCCCAGTCACCTTCTTGCCCTTCGTATTCTTGGAAATGGCTTCCAGAAGGATTTGCTCTGTCATCATCTCAAAGATGGCAGTGAGGCTGACTACTTTGTAGTTCCCTGTTCCTTCTTGAAGAGGGGTGTAATGCTTGCTTTCTTCAAGTCATCAGGAACCTCTCCTGATCACTGTGACCTTTCAAAGATGAGCGAAAGCAGCCTCACAATGACATTGACCAGCTCCCTGAGCAGCCTCGGATTTATCCCTTCTCATCTCATGGATCTGTGTATATCCGATTTGCTTAAGCACTCCCTAATTCCATCCTTCTCTACTATGAGCAATGTTTTATTCCTATAGTCTGCTATTAGCTCAAGGACTTAGTATTTCTGTTCTGGAAAATAATCCCCACAAATTGCCTACAGTGTAAGCAATTGTAAATTCCTTATAGTGTGCTGAAGAGTCCTGAAATACAAGGCATCATCAACACTGGCATGAGAGAAAATAAAAGGTGGGCAGAATAAGATGTGTAAGTGTAGGCTGCATTTTAGCTAAAATGACATTTACTATTGCATCACTGACTTATATTCCCCACCCAGATTTTATCAGTCTTATCAACAAAACGCTCTCTAACTTCATAGTGATGATGGAGACCAACCTTTACTGCTTTATCAGTTGAAATATGGTTATTAGCCCACAGCTCTCCAACTATGTGATGCTAAAATCTTGTAGCCTTTCTCGAAGAGCATATGTCTCATGCTGGATATGGCTCAGTTTACCAGGACTCTTTTCAGTTGAGTTTAGCAGGCGTTTAGCTGAATTTCCAGCTAGCCAAGGTATCCACAAATATCATTCCCCTTCTTTCTTCAAAGGACCGTACTGCAGCTTGCACAAGGCTATCATCTCTCTGTTAGACAGTATGCAGAAAAAACACAGCTCCTACAGCAATTCTGGCAGGTGTTTCCAGGCAGATCCACCAAGATTATCTGCTACACGATTCAGATCTGCCATCAAATCAGCCAAGGCAGGTGAAGGTCAGGGACCAGGTGCAATATCGTACTGCATCCTGTGATGCAGGGCTGTACTGCAAGGAGCACAGCTAAGGAAACAATCCTCAAGTGCAACCTAACACCACATCCCTGCCTGCTTACATATGATGTTACGCACTAAACATATCCCTTATCTTACAGTCTGGCAGGTACCATCTCGTGCATCTGACAAGTAAGAACTTGAAAGACTTCTCCTCAATGCCCTTTGCCAAGTTTTGACTCTGCCAGTTCCTAAGACTTGGCAGAATCACAGCACAAGGCAACATGGCTGTACTTTGTTACCTTGAAATATCAGCCCATATGAATAGCCACCAGTCCACTCACCCCATGCAAACTCACCTTCTCTGAGTGCCGCTGCCAGTAATGAAGCAGCCTGTGGAGTTTCTCCAGAATCAGGTTTGATAAGGAGGTGAGGTTCTACATGAACATCCTCAAACCCACTTATATCTCCCAGTTCTGCATAGATACACAACTTCTCTTCCAAATAACTACAGATCTGCTGGTCCTGGTTACTCAGTGATTCTGTCAACCAAAATTGAACATTGTATTAATATTTTTTGTCCTGCAAGCAAAGCACGTTCCTCATTCACCCTTCTAATCCTTATGCCACACAGACATTGCTGACTTGAGCTAGGCTTTTTTTAAGTGGCCAGGAACCAAATTCATCCCATAGTCCATCCTACTGAAAGCTGGCAGAGACCCTGGTAGAGGACCAGACCAGTGCTCTAACCTGATGAAGTGGCCTGGGCTGCACTCTGGGGCCCTCAGCTACCTCCTGTTGCGCTCACAATGATCAATGCTGGAAAAACACTTGGCTCAGGCAGCTAGAAGATGCACTGATTCTGTGCCTCAAGGTCCAAGAAGAACACCTACTCTCAGCAGAGGATGTCCTTCCCTGTGGCTCTCTATAGGAAGGACACTGCTGGAATTTCTCTTCTCATAACAGTATAAAGATGTGCAAGTTAGGTGCAGGGGAACGGAAGAAGCAGAATTTATCCCTGTCAGCCACATTTTCAGATAAAAATAATAACGGTAAAGGATGAAATGCCATCAACAAGCACAAAGCCATACAATTATTGAAGATCTGAGGTATTTCCACAAGCAGGGAACTACCTGGCCATGATTCTAATCCAGGAAATTCAGTGTTTATTCTGGAAGCATCAATTTTTATTTTTCTTTTGTACTCACAATACTTTTGCAAAAAAATGAAGTGTTTGGAAAAAAATGGTTCACTTTCAATAAATGCGCATCATACAATCGGATCACCCCAGCTTTCTCTTCTGTGACCCTGTCTATCAAGCCACTCTGAACCCATCAGCCAGTATGGGCACATTATTCATCCTGAACTGTCAGAACATACGAGCTCTCAGAATGGCAGGAAAGGTACCACACCTTGACATTTCTGAATTCTGGATGTTTTGGCCTCAGCAATACGCCTGTCCTCATCAGATTCACTCATTTTTCCTTCTTCTTCTTCCTCTGGACAACTTCGAAGATGAAAGACAAACAAAGGTGGATAAAGCAAAATCCGCATGTCATATATTCATCTTCAGTACAGTGTCGTGTTCATAATAAACAGAACACAACATCAATATCAACTTTTGCTACAATCCAGAAGCATGCCATTCGTTTCTGTGGTGGTGCAGCCCCCGCCCCCCCCCACCTGGCGATACTGATGCCTAAAGTCAATCATCTTGAGACCCTATAAACAGCAGTACCAAGGAAGGCCCTTTGAGCTCTTCTGGTCCGCAGCAGGCTGCACCCAGCAACTCCCTCTGAGTGGGACGCCTCTCAGAGTAACTTGCGAACTATTTGGGCTGATCTCCTTGAGACTCAACCTTCATCCATTGAGAAATCATTTGATTTCACTGAAATCAAGGGGAATTTTTATGATCTTTTTTGTGTGTGAATCAATTTAAAGTATAATACCATATTACTGTGATTGTACTAGTAAATTCTTTCTAATCACTCTGTATACGCTAAGTTAACCTGTGCTTAACAGTTGCTAAATTCCTGTGATTCTCTCTTTAAACTGTGAACACACCCTGAATTCATAAACCATTATGGTCTAAGGCCGGTTCTGGATCCAGCTGCACCTAGGCTCCTCTCTGGGAAGGAGTTTAGAAAGCAAGTGGGTCCAGTGTGAACCTGGCAACTCAGCGGGAGGGTCCCCCTTCCCCCTTACACTTTCTTCCACTCTGTATAAAGCATTTTCTATTCAAAACCCCTTTTGATTTTGTATTCCATTCTTTTAAGCAGTAATAGAGTGAACTTTGCCAACGAACTCTGTAACATCACAGATTCTAAATTTTCAGCAAAATCTTTTCTTGCAAAATTTCTGAGTGATCATTTCAGCGACCTAACCACTCATTCGTGACAGTCTCCTTCTTTAAAACGCAGTAACTGGACACAAACCAGCCCAGAGGACTCCTTTCAATTGTGATAAGGCTGCACAGTACAGGTGGTGCTCACACAGGTTTGCTGTGTTAAGCATAAGCTCGGGGCCTATGAGGAGCAATGCTTTTTTCCCTGCCATTCTTCAGGAGCTGACACCATGATAACAGGTATGATTGGGGATTTCCCCAAAATAATTGTATGGACACCAGCAGAACTCTGGAAAGTATCCAGAGCTGAAGGCAAAGGCGAGGAAAGCTTACAATGGCTGGTAAGGACATCTAATGGGGAGTGGGAAGGGTCTGCTGAATCAGTGGGAAACCCGAAGTAGTATGGCAAGTTTGGCAGAAGTGATGGTGAGGTTTTTGTGGTCTGTGAATCCTGAGCTCAGAGGAAAACCCACACTCACAGGATGGATTCAGTGCAACACAGAACAGAGAGCATACTGCCACAAATATCCAACAGACCTCCCGTCTGCTTTGGACTACCAGGATGAAAATCCAAAGCCTTTTCCTCTACCTTTCCACAGCATCTTGAATATGCCTCATCCAGTTGTTCCGTTCCTCTTTGGAGTTGGTATGAACCTCATACATCTCAGGCCCCGCAGATGAGGCACTAATCAGAAACATCCCCCTTTCTTCGTTGGCTACTTCTCTTACTATGAGCCTCTGCAGGGAGATAACAGATGGCTTCTGGTCCTGGCGGAAACAGTCAGAGCACAGGCAAACAATAAATTACTCTCTTCTAAAACATCACACTTTTATAAGAGCATGATTTTTCAATTAATTGGATTCATTCTAATCCTGGTATAGTCAGACTACGTATGTTGTCTACGAGGTGTAGAAATCTGCGTGTTTCAAGTATTCAGACATCCTTTTAAACTACATTTTTAAATACATGATAGTATTTATGAACAAGTAAAGCACTGGGTATGTGCTAAAAAGTAAATTGCAGAGGCTTAACGATACTGAGACACAGTATTCATATAGTGTATATATTTACATAGTTTTGGAAGTTCTCTCCATGACCTTTCATACATTTTATGTGTGTTTACTACTACCTTTGCAGCTACAATTATTCTTCTGTTTTGTTTTACAGAACCAGAAGTTAAAATTTATTTTAGGTAATTGAAAGAGCCTGCTTTGCTTCCCCCTTCATAATCAGATGAGGCATGACACTAAAAAACAATCGTTCTGTTATTTTCATCCTTCTTCCTAAAAAAATTATTTAATTTAGAAAATAAATTTGATTTTCCATATACTGGCATATTACTGTTCTGAACACACTACCAGGATTTAAGAAAAAAAAACATTATGTAGGAAAAACCTAGAACAGGACCTAATTTTTGAGAAATATACAAACAAAAGTGCAATGTGTATATCCAAATATCTGATAATATACTTACAACAGCTGCAAAGATGTATTTTTGGTCTTTTTCTTGCAAGAACAGCAGCACATCAGTTAGAAGTAGAGCTAAGGTATCTTAAAATGAGAAAATGAAAGTTATTACAATTATAGTTAATTTCTCCTTTTGTATTTAAAGAAGGAGAAGACCTGATTAATAAATACCTCACAGAATTCTACAGTAAACTAAACAGGAAATAGCTGGATTAGCCTATGGTCTGCATGAAGCAACTGCAAGCCATCATTTTGTATGTCCACTTTCCACTTTCTGCTATCCTCCCTCCTGCAGCACTCAGCTGGAGCACTGGCCCAGGGAAAGCAGAAATCCTCACTCCAACGTCAGTACAGCTTCCCTAGGCCACTCACAGGCAACCTGGCAAAGACTATTTCACATAAATTTTGTTTTGCCTATGCTGTAACATATATTCACAACACCATATTACGCTGGCAAAAGTACTTCTGGAATAACAATGAACAGATAGCTTTATGAAGTTGTACAGCAAACATTAGCAAGCTCCAAAAAAACCCAACGCCTACATGCGATTAACAACACAACTCAAATTCTGGGCCTGCTTGTAAAAATCAGGTTCCAGGTAAATGTGGCTTCAGATTTTCTATTCTACTGCAGATGTCCCAGTATCACTGAAGAACAGCACATGATTTTTTTCACGCAGTATTTTCAATGGCCAGTACTGTGAAAAATATAAATGTGCAAGCCAAAACTCCATGTTATGGGATAAAACTGCAAACCAATGAACTAAGAGGAGAGGACTGGAAGAAGAAATGCAGCTGATGGCTTTGTATGTGAACCTGTCTTCTTACCCAGATATACAGTGAATTACCCACAAACCATGGCAGGTTCTGAAACAACTCTTCTAGCAATTAGTGGTACATTCTCAATACCATTACCTCAGAAACTCGTGTTTGCAATTCAGCATAATACAGTATTTTCATTCTTAAACTAAACAATCTTCATACGTTATTTGCAAATAAAGAGTTAAAGTACTTTGCTGCTTGGACGGAATACCTTTGAAACGACCAGTCGCTGTCTTCCAGTACACTAAACCTTCATGAAGAAGTATCCTCTCTTTCTTCATCAAGTCTTGCTTCCGAAAAACATGGCCATTTTTCAGCTTTGTATATGTTTTGTTTTCAGTTCGACTGAGAATATCCAGCAGCTTTTGCTTTTTCTCATATTCATTCACTTTCAAATCTACTGCTGCAATCATGTCCTTAATTAGACGAAGGGCTTTGCACAGATCTTTATGTTCTTCTGTTCCTTCTGTATGAAACAAAAAATGAATAACACAATAGTAGTCTGCACATTCAAGAGAAGATATCACTCCTTACTTTCTGGGAACAATGAACATGATGCAAAACTTAAATTGATATATGTGTCATTTCAAATTGAAACCGGGAATCAATTTACTAGAAATACTAGAGTCATCTACCTTTGTTTGACTTGCCTACTAAAAGATGACATGTACCTCAGATTTATTAATTAGTCAAAACAACATGTTGAATAGTTTCTGACATATTTGTGGGCTGTTAAGATCTTAAAAAAATTACTGGCTAAGTAAATCACATAGTATAGTAGTTTTCTGGCTAAGTTAAATAAAACCTTGAAACAGGATTGCAAGCACAAACGGTTTGCATTTGGATAGGCAACTTTCTACAACGCTTATTTACTGCCCATTGGGGGAGCAGTATCTGTAAGTTACTAATATTTCTAAACTGCTCTAAGACATTTCAGAGGTCATTCAAGCTTTGTTTGAAAAACTGGAGAGTAATTTAAAAAACATTTGCCTAGCCAAGAGGCAATCTCTTGTCTTACAAGAGACTCCACAGGAATTAATTTCAAAGAAGGTGCAGGTGCATACCTGAATTAGTTCACATCCTCTAGTCAAGATCTTTCCTTAAAACAAGTATGCTCTTCTGGGCTTCTATGGCTCACCTGGCTGGAATATTGCAAATCTTCACAGACCAGCCTTGACAAAGACTACATACACCAGACACCCTGTTTAGGTGACAATTACCTGGACAGTAGATATTTACGTTGCCCTGGTTCTCTACAGAGCAGTGAATTTCATCTTTTGTTACACTGCAGCAGTGCATATTCCTTAAGTTCAAAACGCTCTAGAATTCCAGACATGAGGCAACGCTTTAGCTTTTATTCACCTTTTGAGCACTGCAATATCCTTTCAACTAGAACAGGGTATTTGGTGATTCGCTGGGTGACGAGCAGAATGCACTCAGGGATTCCTCGGCGTCGCGCCAACAGGTTACTATTTCTCAGCTGCACAGATACAAATATATACCTTAAGTAGTAAATGCATATTAAACCACCAATTGGCTAATAAGAAATATGATCTAAAAGCGTTAGAATAAGCTAAAACAAAATGCTGGGATATCTGAACCGTCCCCTAGGAACAGTTGCTGCCCTGAGGGATGAGGTGTACTATAACAGGAACATGCGAGTAATACACACTGGATGCCAAAGCTTTCTAAAGTTTGAAAGGAAAATGTAATGTATCAGCTCACTGGTTGAAGAGGAAAAAATCTTGCCATTTTTATTAGCTATTAAAAGTGAGTTACTGAATATAATTTCAATCCTAAATCCAAGTAAAAGCTACATATCTTTTTCCTGAGAGTTGTGTCAATAGTGATCATGTTTCCACATAAACTTACTTTAATAAAATTCTGGAACTTCTTGTTTTGTTGCAATTCTTTGAAGAGATTAACAGCTTCCTTCTGATGGCTGCAAAACTCTCCGTATATTTTCTTCATTTTAGTTGCATTTTCCTCTGAAAACTGAAGAAATTAACAAGTGAATTGTGCTAAACATTTCACCTAACAGGAAAGTGTATACCTTTAATTAATGTATTTTGTACAAATATGGAACTTTTACACTACTTGTTTCTCAAGTTCTCTGAATTTCACTAACTGGGCCTGTCACTACAGAATGAAAACGGGCTACCTGTTCTCAGGAGCAAGATGAGGAACATAGGCTGGAAAGAGCACAAGCGACCTCCTCTGCCAATAACAGCCAGAACAATTATTATAACTGTGTTTCCCTCACTTCTTTGCAAACACAATCCCTTTGAGGCATACTTGCATTTGTTTGATCTCCATACTGCTTGTAGACAAGATAAGAGTTCACCTTCTTTATTTCAGTGGAGTGAAAACTGACTGACCGAAGGCGAAAAGCCACACTCTCCTGACTGTAAGGAACTGAAGTGCAACCAACAAGCAGTTAGTTAGCTGTTCTATGGCCACCATAAGCATGCTGTGACCACCCCGCCTCTAGTGAGAAGCAACTCAAGATGCACCGTGCCACTACAAGAAATGAAGAGGTAGTTTCTTTTCCATGATCAGTCAATTCTTTGCACCTCTGCTCAGCTGTTGAAAAATTGAATTCACTGCTTCCATGTTTTGCAGTCCATGGTACGATGGCAGCAGCCTTCTACTGTGAACAGGACCAAGTGCCTCACTTCCCTCGTCACTTGTACCATATAAGTAGAAGCTCATCCCACATTCATCGTAGTTGCCTGTCAGTAATAATTTTGTCTTGTTGCTATTTCAGCCCGCAATAATCTGGAGAGGACAGTCTTGGAATTTTATGAGGCAACCATAGCCCTCTTCTTGCCCACAGAAGTTTATAAGTCAATAAATTGTTTACTTTGGGAAACGTGAGCACATAAATGATTATCAGAGCTGATGCCTCTACCTGCTGCACAAGGATGTCTCCAATTCTGCTGATGACAAAATTACGTTCGCTCCCTGCCTCACATGACTCCTGACGTCTCTCCTTCATTCTGCAGAAGAATTGCCTGTGCATCTCCAGTAGCTCATCCAAGCAGGGGAATATTCTGTCCACTGTGCTGTGGTCTAGCTGCAGTTCTTCCTTCATCCCTTTCCTGAATATTTCAGACATAATGAACAGGGTATGGACGTGATGCACTTCTGTTTGCATCAGCTCTGCAGTGTAAAAGAAAAGAGCACAGTATAGTAATTACCGGAATATTTTGCACACCTTCTAAAATAGACTTCAGCAACATTCAAATATACAGTCATAATCACTTTTTCTTTGTGAGCTTCCACCCTAATAGATTATGTCAGCAGGAAGACTTAATTCATATGGCTCTGGCACAGTTCTCTCAACTGTACCCCACTGAATAAGCTGGAGTTGCAACTGCTTGAACTGGGGATTGGACAAGGTCCCTTTCAACCTCAACCATTTTGTGAACAGGGTAGACATGTCTCTGGTGGTCACTATTCTTCACTTCCTTAGCTCTAGGATGCATTGTAATTTGTGCCAAAGATGTTCTTTGAATCTTCTTATTATTCTGAGTTGAAGCATTGATTCTTCTGGACATAGAATGCCTAAGTTCCGTCTCTATTTTCTATGCCAAATTGTTTTTAAACTTACACAAAACTTTGAAATACTGACCAAAAATGACATCCTGCCTCTTGATGACATCTTTATCTTGCTTGCTACAGAACACTGGATCCACAACAAGACTCCAGGACTCTGCCTCAAACTCTTGTGCATCTGTGCGGAGATCAGTCCACTGAGACAAATCCACATCATCTATGACAAAATGTTTATCTCATTAACACCAGGCATATGAACAGTAAGGGAATTCCCTTTGCACATGCAAGTCTATTCATATAGTAAGCGGAACACATCACACGGATGAACTTTGCAGAAGGCTTCCACAAACACTGGCAGTGGCTTTACAACAGAAAAGATCACTTTGGTAATGACATTACCAGGTGTCAATATCATTGCAAAAGTGATGAAACGCAATCGTGACAGTGGGGGAGAAGAATAAAGAAAAAACACCCTTCTTTCTCAGATTAAATCCTTTTTATACTTCTTTGCTTGAAGAAACTTTTTAGAATTTAAAAACAAAATCCAACACCTTCAAAAGTAGGTGTCCAGCGAGAGATGTTTGCACCATCCTCTGTAAGTGAATGCCCCTCAGTTTTGAAATTCAGTCTCACACCCATCTAACTACAGAAAAAGCCTATTTCTACTCAATTCACAAGGATATGTAGCCATTTTAGGAGGGCAGTCCACCAGTGGAGGTAAGATTTTGGGGCTAGTGAGGAAACACAAGTGATGTAGGTTCACATTTTGCAATGGACGCTGTCAATGGAGATGATGAATATAGAAGAAAAGCATATTCCCGTTCTGGTTCTGCAAGGATGCCAAATACATTTATGCCTGTTATTTTAAAATGATAACATCATACAAAAATATTCTAAAAGATAAACAAAGAGTTAGTTACAAGGAAAAAGGGAAAAGTTGTATTTTAAGACTAATGTGTCTGATTGTATCATTTAACTAGGGACACAATTGTAATTATCAAAAATAGGTGCTCTTCTTCTAGCAGATGAAGTGGTTGTCTGTATCAACTAAGGAGTTTCTCTATTTTGCACTTTCCAATACAGGTTATAAAATGCAGCATCTGTGCAATACTTCTCACCTTCCATCATAAAAGGATCCATTGAAGAAAAGGTCCCTAACGCTTGTAACATCTCTTCAGACCGTGACTTAGACCTCCAGGTGCTAGTCTCAGAGTCTTGTTCAGAAAATGGTGTAGATCTTCTACAGCAGAAAAAAAAAAAAATCACGTTTATTTAATGGTTTCAGTTTTCCTAGAAGTGCTGAATAATGTAGTTAGCATAGTCCCCCTGCAGCTGCCCTCTACCTTTCAAAACTGGCACTGGGGACACTTTTGGACAAGAAGTGGGACTGCTGCAATGCTTCCCTCCTTGCAGCAGACAGTCCGATAGGCACAGAGGAAGAAGGGTGCACTGGGGAAAGCATCATCTGTGAAATGTCTCCAGGCAGGGAACCTGTGAGGCAAAGCACAACACAATATTTTGACACACAATGTCAAGTGTGTCATCAACAGCACACTTCTACTGAGGAATGCTATCTCATATTCATATTGACCTATACTGGGCATCCAGAAAGTCCACTTGCCATGGTACACGACTGTGATGCTCTCCCATGGAATATAAAGATAAGATTGTAGGCAAAGTGGAACAGCTCTGGCATGGATATTACTGAGAAGAAAACAATCTCAAATCATACATGCTCTAACACTGCAACGTGAACATCGGAGACTCAAATATTTGTGCATATGGTAAATGATATACTCCAAAGCACAAGACAGAACTGACTACTTTTGCTTTTCATTCTCACTGGAAACAAAACGTAGTAAAACTCCAGCTCATTTTATGAGAAGATGAGTTAATTCAACAGTAATTTCTTCAAAAAATCCTCCTCGTATTAGAGACACGCACCCTTTCTTACAGATATTGAAATGAGAAATAGAAACACAAAACGATGCAAGAAAGTTTGTCAGCCCTGTGATTTTTAACCAAAGCTTAAACTTGCAAGTGCTAGGTTTACACCTCCTAACTTACTTGTTACACCAGCTTGGGGTTTGTTTTTATTATGGTACCTCTCCTGGGATTTCTGAAAAAAGAAGACTTTTATGAAATTGCAATGAAAACGTAGCTGATAACACACCAAATAGTCAAGTCAGTAACTCACTTCCATATATCATCACACAAAAGGACTTCAAGAAAGGGGTACTAAATTGTGGTCCTAATTTCTACCAATAACTAATAAATCAGAGTTTATTAGTTATTGGGAGATAACAATATTCAAATTAGAATGATATTATTTGTACTACAATACAAAACTGAATCTGTTTATTCTGAACCGAGTCACTGAGTAACAGCACTCTGCTTTCTCTACATGAATATTGCTTGTGAAGGCTGCAAGAAAAGGAGTTCACTTTTAGGGCTTTATATTCAAATAAGCTCGAAGCATTTGTGGCAGGGCACTACCTGAAGAAGCCTAGATAACAGAGCCAGAATCAATCCCCCTTCCAAGGTGCACTTTTGCAAAACCTGCAGCAAAAGCCTGCTGTGCTTAGGCATGTATTTCACTTGAGATGGGTCAGTGAACATTTTCTGCACCTCATTCTTGTTGACATGAGTCCAGGGTGGCAGGGGCTCGTCTCCTCTTGGCAAACAACCCCACCAGCCCCAGTAACTAAAACTGCTAGTTCAGCTGTCCTAATGCCCAAAAGTTGCCCAGAAATCTGTGCAAGGCTATGATGTGACAGCTATAACCAAAATAAAAAAAAATCACCTGATTTATGTCCAGTTTAAGGCTCGCTTACGCTGATGAGTCTGTACGGAAACACATTCTCCCTGCAAGCCACCATGATGCAAAACTCAGCTACACCAGAAAGACACACTCCACTAATTTGCAAAATGACCTGTATCACTGCGGCACACTTCTCTGCAAGTCCCATTTTGTTCCCTGAGGGCAGAAGCCTTACACAACTGTTTTTGAAAATTACGTCTTTGTCACAATAACCTCACCACGCACATACTCCTACTTAAAGAAGGCAGTACCCATCAGCTCCAGTGTTGATTTTGCCCTGTCTGCAGTGGAAGCTGAACACTGGGAGCAACTGCCTAGGCAGGCTGTGGAGTCTCCTCCTCCAGAGATTTTCCAGAACAGGTCAGACAAACATCTGCCCAAATTGTTACCTAGAAGTGAGCCTGCTCAAGAGTGAGAACAGGGACTAGGTCACCTCCCAAAGTCCCTTCCATCTCTGCTTTCCATTATTCCAAACATAAAGGATCGCCCCTTCTAAACAAGAGGCTATCTCTGGTTTTGAGAAGCTTTTCTTTTTAACCCCTTTTGCATCCTTCCAGACACACCATTTCACAATTTGAGCTTGCAACTCTTCAAAAATAGAAAGATCTCTATAAACTCATTTTTGATCCTCTTCTTATTCAAGCACAGTGCTTGCTCTGTTGCTCACATCAGTCTTTTTGACACCCTTGCAGCCCTCACATACAGACACTAGGTCTGGGCAGGCTGTGTGTATTTTCTTTTTTCCTTCATAATGTTTCCAGACCACTTGGAAAGCAGATACGCTCTGGTAAGAACAGTGCAGTATAGGAGGTTACCTTGGTGCACACAGGAGCACACTCCTTGCAGCTCTTATGCACAATCATGTTGCAATCTGAAAGAGAAGGCACGTGTCAAAGCCTGGCACCCAACAAGGTCTGCAGATTGCAGAAAATGTTACTCAGAGGCTTCACCTTTTTCCCTCCTCCATGTCCACTTACTAAAGTAGCCCTGAAGGTGCTTTGATGTTACAGCCCCGGGCTAGGAAGAAGTTTTTGGCTAATGTGCTGGGGCTAGGAGATGGCCATGCTCCCTTCTGAAGCTGTCATGTGCTATCCTTCCTCCCTCTCCCTTGCCAAACTCAGCTCATTACAAAAACCAGGTACGTCCAAATCTCGGCACAGTTTCTTTTTGAAACAAAACACTGAACCAGGATCTCAAAGCAGGATTCAAAGCACTGTAAGCTCACACACAAAAGCCAGCAACTACTTACGAGAGCACTGCAATGACTCCTTTCCCAGGAGGGCCTTTTCACAGGCCATACATGGGATAACCCCTGAGAAGGTCCCATTTGTAAAACTGTGTCTGTTCAGTTTCTCTTTATCTTTGGCATCTTTGTTTTTTGTCTTCATCCCCAACAGCAGAGGCAGGAACATAGGAAAAAAGGGGACATTAGAAAAGAAGATAAAATGCTTCAATATTAAAAACACTGAAACATTCCCTTTTAAGAGCAAAATTTTCCAAAACATGGTATACCCTGTCCTGGAAGACTTGTAACAGTGTACTATATTATTACACCCAGCATTGCTGAAGTTCTAAAATGATGCAGGCGTTGCTTTCACAGGCAGCTAAGCTAGCAAGTGTTATCAAGGAAGACTGGCAGAAATACATTTATAAAGCTGCAAAAAGGGAAGGGCCAGAAAATAAAATTTAAGAAGTATTATTGACTCACTGCACACACAAACTACTATCAATGCCCACATCTCCCTGAGGCGTACATGCAGACTCGTGCCTCAGCAGTTAAATGTGCAGCTATGTAAATTTAGATGACTTGTATTTAGATCTTAGAAGGCATCAGAAATAACCTATTTTTAATGAGTGTCAATGAATTCAATAAATACTGTCTGTTTTTCCAGTACTCCTGTTGGTGTGAGTATATGTTTCTCCGAGCAGCCCTGGTAGTTACTCCTTAGGAGACCACACAGACACAGGCTAATGTATGGCTGCTGGACCAGACATGCACGTTCAGAGCCAGATCTGCCACTCTTGAAGATACTGCCTCAGCCAACCATCTTCACATCCATGTGTGTTAGGATATCCTGGGGCACACGAGGCCATACTAGCAAGCCTGCAAAACTGCTGAAAGGCCAGTTGGAAAGTTCCTGCAGGCCAAACCCATCTCTCAAGCTGGTAAATGATGCCATCAAGCTAAATTTCAGATGTCTCAAAATTAAACCACAAATGTTCTAATCTACCTTCCATAATACGTATGTTTCACTGTGCAGGCCTCAAATCTGCAACTCTTTAACAATAAACAGTGCTTACTCTTGCAAGACGTCCCATTAACTTCAAATAAAGCAAATTCATCTGATTACATGCCAATGTAGAAGTTACAGACTCATTTAGTTACTGACAGTAATTGCAAAAACAGGCTCATATCTCTTCAATTTTATTTAACAAAGATTATTTCTTAAAGGCAATTCATACATTTAAACTTTGGCTAAATCATCAAATGAGATTATTAATAACATCCAAAAAATGGAAAAGGGAAATACTTGATATTGTTCAGCTGAGGCTAGTGTTTAAAAGGAAAGCTGTTTTTTAATATTAAGGCCATTTCAGGCTATCCTGTGTATCTTATAAAATTAAAAAATAAAGATAAAAGTTTCTTCCTGTTACTTATGTGGTTTTGTAATAAACAACAACTTATCTTTACATAAAAATCAGATTCTCATCTACAATTCATTTAATTACAGTGACATAATTATACATACTAATATAGACATAAATCCCGTATTACCTTGCACTTATTCCGTGTGCTGGTCATTCTGTTCATCAGAAAGCTGAAAGTCCGACTCACTTTACATTTTTCAGACTCATTTTTTGAGGGTACAATATATTTATTCCATTCCTCCTCCTGAATCCTGAAACACAGACCAGTGGAAAAAAACCTCATTCCAGTGGGAGCAGTCCCTTGAAACAGAGCAGAATCTGGCTGGTGCTTGTTTTCCCCAACACTCACAATTATACGTTTTACTATGGGTTTAGCTGACGTTATTTAAAAGACTGCAAATCCCTCTTTATAAAAAGGAGTAACACGAGCCCTTGGAGTGGTCTGAATGTGCAGTGTGTTACAGGCTTTCTCAGATCATGGATGGCATCAAAAGCCCCCCTGCTTTTGCTTGGGTATTTTGAATGTTCCTACAGCGGACAGAAGCTCCTACAGCAAACAGGAGCACACCCCTACGGCGCGCATCCCGCAGCAAACCTCAGTGCAGGCTGCGCGCCGCGGGGACAGCACCGAGGGGGCCCAGCTGAGCTCAGCACAGGGTTTAAGCATGGGCTTACAGACCCCCTGGGCAGGGAGCGCTCCCCTAAATCGCAGCTAGAAACCCCGCTGCAAGGGGTGCCGAGGCCTCTTCCCCGCTCAGCTCCCCAGATGGCATTCGAGCACAGACCCGCTCCCGGCACGCAGCCGCACCTCGTCTCTCGGGACTGCTCCGGCAGGCTGTACGCTCGCTCTGCAAGACACAAACAGTTATCGGGCACTCAGACTCTGCAAGGTCGTCACGGTTATTGGAAACACATCATCTCCACCAGGCCATAAGCTTGTCATTAAGGGCTTGATATGTCATTTGAAAATTAGGAAAGCAAAAACGTATATGCAATAGAAGCAGCTTTTCCTACGGTAAGACCACTGCCTACTAAGCTCTGTTTAGTTGACAGAATCTGCCAGAAGTGAGATGGATATCAGCGAATGCCAGTCTCTGCAAACAGTCTGTTTTTAAGAATAAGAAAAACAAAAAGAAATATTTTTTGTTAACAACCCAGAATTCAATGATTCACGGTTCATCTTGCTTTTTACATGATTTGTTGTAAAATATCTTAATGACACGTTTCTAATATTTGCAATTACCTGGCTTATGCAGCTTTATCTACAGTATTAAAACAAATTAAATCTGCCTACGTAAAGAGGAATATTACTAGTCTATGTGTTGCACAGGATGTGTAATGTGTTACAACTTTACATCCTAGAAACAGTAGAGATGACTCAAGGAGACACTTTTCAAAAAAACTGTCTAAAAATCAAAAGAAAAGATAAATAATTCAGTTCGGTTGTTTTGGAAGAAAACAAAAGAAACCAAAACAAAAAACGATAGAGACCACTCTACCATTCCCAGATTAGAAGCCATTTTGCAGACGTTTTTTGCAAAGCTACCACAGGTATGGTTCAGAAAGATACTTAAACACCTGCCCAAGTCAAAGTATCAGACTATGCCACCTTTAAGTTAGCTACAAACTTCGCGACACTTTGCTGAATCAGTGTGTCTTCAGACAAATGTAGGCTTCAGGTTAGCGAGAGCCAGAAGAACATTCACGAAAGAAGCAGCGAGACTAAATGGGCATTTCAGTTAGTCGCCAGGCACAACCTGTGCCACAGGATGCTTTCGGAAGAAATGAAAGCCATGTACCCTCGGGCGACAAAGACAGCCTCATGCAAAACAGTGCCGTGGGGTTGGCACTGAGGTACTTACTAGCAGGGTGGAGCAGACACATTGACTTAGAGAGTGAAAGAGCCTGAAGGAGGGATCGACCATTGTTCATGAGCACACCATCTACAGAGCAGGGACAAATCCTTTACTGTTCCAGCCTGGTAATACCTTCTCAAATAAAAGCAGGTAGTTGTTTTAAACCCAAGCATACTGAAAAGCTTCCACCAGAAAAGGGTGGCGATTTCCCACTTTTTTCTCGTACTTTGTGCAACAAAGACTGTCCTGTTGCCATCCTGCATTCATCTGCTTTGGCTCACGTTTCATTGCAACACGTAAGGTCAGTGGCACATCCTTCCTGCACAGCTAAACCCAAAGCACCAGCAGCTGGGCAGAGGGCAAGGGTCAGGTTTTCAGTGCGCAGACACCAGGGCAGACCCAGACACAATCCCTCTACAGCCCACAAACATCAGGACGAACTATCTGACCTAGCTTCTTGAGCCAAGCTCTTGGGCTGGTCCCGTACCCAGGCGTGTCTGCTCAAAGCAAGCGCAGCTGTGCCTGCCTCACACAGTAATCACCACTGCCAGCTGCCAAACACTGTTCAACGCTCCCACCCTTGCAAAACGCTGGCCGGGGAAGGACGAGGCAGGAGGTGTGGTGGCAGGGAAGCGCCAGCAGGAACCTCACCAGACCACCACCCTCCCTCCCAGCAGCACACCGCATTTGCGGCGCCAGCTGCAGAACAGCCTGTTTCCAACGCACAGACAGGAAAGGATGTCCACCTTCTCCACAAGACACGTAAAGGTCCGGCACTGACTCGCCCAGGAGGAAAGGGAGAGAGAATAAACAGGACACAGGCCTGAGCCCACATCAGGCCAGAGCAGGTAATGGTGTCTGGATGAAGCTTAATGGCTGTGCCACCAACAGTCCCTTAGCTGCAAGGCCAAAGGAATTCTGTTATAACTTTAAGCACATGCCACAGGGCTTTGCTGATCTGCCATCCTTTACTTCTGTGACACACTACCCTCTTTTTCTTCTGCCTTGTTTTGCCAAAGACTCCTGACCTAATCTTTTGGATACAAATGGTTACAAATCCATTGAGTGATGGGGAAAAATACAACAGAGCTGTGTGCTGCAGGCTGCAGTACGTACTCCATACAAGGGGACGTGAAATATTACAGTGAATTTGAGCAACCACAAACAAGCTATTTGCTGCACTGCTTAACACAGTTTCTTAAGGAAAAAAGGTGTCTGCAGTCACTGTATGTCTGCCCATCAGCTTTCTCCATCTCACCTTCCCAACAGCTTCTGAATTTGTTAACTGGTTTCAAAGTTAACGATAACATTTCCATAGCTTCTGTGCGTTTTCACATTCAGTGTCACAGAATCATAGAATGGTTTGTGTTGGAAGGGACCTTCAAAGATCACCTAACCCAATCCCCCTGCCATGGGCAGGGACACCTTCCATCAGCACAGCTTGGCTCAAAGCCCTGACCAACCTGGCCTTGAACACTTCAAACGATGGGGCACCCACCACTTCTCTGGTTATCCATCCCACCTGGTTCGCTGTAACTCACATGCCCTGCCTCTTGCTAGGACTAGTGGAAAGCTAAAGGTATACTGGAGGGAGAGACCAGCTGAAAGTATGGTGACGAACAGGGTCATAGGGACAGAGACCAAGTCTCTTGAAATGCATGTGTTCTTTAAGTATGTGATCTACATGAAAAGCACAGCGTATGTATTTCACACTTTGCATGGTTTTCAAATATAACCCATACCCTCACTGCGAAAAGTGTGGATTGTCTTCTAAACACAAAACTGTGTGTCTAGAAATAAAGTATGTTAGAAACAACCTGTAAAAAATTGCATGCTTCTTGCAGAGTCATCTCTGACTCCACTTGATGGAGATGGCGAGTTTTGCTCCCCAGCCTGTGGAGATGACAATAGCCCACCCATGTTTCAGAGATTCCCTGGGATCTACAGGAAGCGGGGGCCATCCACCCTCTTTGATGCCTCTTCTGTGTCACCCTGAGCATCCTTGTGGTCTCTGTTGGGCACCGAGCAGGAGGCTGGAGTCAGGATCTTCCAAAACGAAGATGACTGCCCCTGCCTGTGCTCCTTTTTCCGACTAACGCTCTCCCAGTTTGTGTGCCCTCCCGGAGTCAGTGGCTGTATCAGGGGAGAGCATGGTGTGGGAGCAGATGGAAGAAGATCCAGGGACAACGATCGGGGTACCCGAAGGCAAACAAACCCTGCTTTCACACGCGTTGGCGAAGTCTGCGTACAGGACAGGCCTGAGTAAAGCCGTCAGCACTGGGCCTGAAGCAGATGAGGCTGCGCAGCTGCAAAGCCAGAGCACTGACCTTCATTCAAATCCCCAGCTGCGAAGTCCCGAGGGATGCGACGTCTTCCTAATAAACCTTTGGGCGAGGAGCAGGAATAGGAGCGTGATCGAAGCCCAGACACTGTGCTTTCCTACAAGAAATTGCAGCAAATTAAAACTCGTGTTACTTTGAAATGCATCAGCAACAGAAACAAAACAAATCAGTGACAGAATTCATGAAAGCAAGACAGCTGACCATACACATGCACATACATTTACGTTGAAGTACAATTTTTAATTACTTCATCTGAATTCTTAGGAAGTCTGTCATACTTCCATCATGATAAATTTTTGTATATTACAGGAAATCATTTGTGGGTGCAAGTTAGACTGAGAGACTAAGAGCAAGCTTACATTCTTTTCCAGTTTAGTGGCAAGCACCATCAAAACAGTGTTGTTAGCCATTATATCTGATGACCAAGCTATCTTCTTTTACCAAGGGAGCCACTGATCTTAGTATTTTAAAATCTCAAGTACATTTCCTGTAGACTAACGCCTTGGCTTGGCAACTATTGATGTCAGAGCCTCCAAAGAAAGGAGTTAGCCTCTTTCTCCTTTCTCTCTGCATTTTTTTTTCTGTTGTGCATGAAAAGATTTTCCAATCCCCATACATGTCAATGATAAGGCTTGGAAGGCAACCCCTTGATTTTTGATACATCATTTACATTTCAGCAGAGCCTACTGCTAAACTGCTTACCTTACAGTTTCTAAAAGCAGCCCTAACAGAACTCAGTGTTCGTGCTGGACTAATCATTTGCTGAAGGTCAGGTGAAGCTCTACAGTGGCAAGAAGTCTGCCTAATAAAAACATAAAGAATTCCTACAAAAACTAAAAAGAAGCAACTCTATGTACCTGTCTGAAGATCTCAGAAATGCCACCATGGTCTAATGAAAATGAATGTAACCAGGATACTTCACCATAATGAAGCAGAGAGACTTGAACTGATCAATGCACAAAACCCAACTGAATTTCCCCAAGTCTAGCAATTGTTTTAAAACAGGCAGGAAGCTGGTTTTACACTTTACAAAGCTGTTACCCTTTCACATAACTACAGCTGGTTAAACATTTCCTCAGTAAATGTATTTTGGTTAGAAAATGCTGATTCACTGAACCTGAGATACTTCCTTTCAAACACTTCTGACAAACGATGCTTTTTTCAAAGCTGAAGTGAATCTGTGATGGACCCTTCCCTTGGCTGCTGCCAAGCCCAGCCACAACCGGGGAGCTCCAGCTCCACCACCCTGTGCGTGCTGCTCTCCGAAGGGACTAGCACTGCCATCTGGAAACTCATTTTTCCCCTTCAGGTTCAGATGTTTCTCACATGCTTCCAGTCATTTGCTTAATAGGAAAACAATGCAAACCAAGACAGTTTCACATACCTTGGGTTGCAGACTGGCAGGTAAGTCTAATCCATCTCTGCTACAAGCCATAGCGTCTGAAGAGCCGAGGGGAGGGTACTGAACATGGGATCTGTCCGAAACTCCTCCACTTCCGCCATCTACTTCAAGGTCATCAAGACTTGAACTGAAGCAGACAACCAAGTCTTTAATTCCCATGAATTCTAGTGACAATCCTTCTCAACCTTAATGTAACAAGCAAAGATATTGCTGTATACTCTGATCAATGACAACCTAAACCACCATGACTATGCCAGGTTAAGTCACACTCTGAGTCCCCTCTCAGGTTTCCAGTCACCTGGGAAAGGTACTCAGTCACTTTGTACAGTACTCGTCTGAGCCAACCTTGTGGCTCTTCAGTACAGATGTTTGCACCACCTACGACCACGCAGACTCCCACCACAGTCAGCCACCTTTGGAGGATGATGTTCAGATCCATGTTCAGCATCTCCCTTAAAACGAGAGGTTTTGTTCCACACATGTACCTGCCTCTCTAGACAGATGATAAGGAGAACTGAGACAACTAGCTCAGATTTCATTATTAAGATAAGTGGGTATATACACATATGTTGTGTGTGTGTGTATTTGAAAGATATGATGTGGCTATTCACAGACATCTTTTTTTCTACGTCTCTGACTTGATGGAGGATGGAAGAGAAAACTAACAAGAGAGATGAAAGAGGGTTTGAGACAGTTTATGAGACTAAATCTAGAAGATACAAATTTAAAAACGTATAGGACTGTAAACAGACTGAAAAATCTCTGGCTAAATCAATCCTTCCAACACTGAGAGACTATTTGATTGGCAAGGGTTCCTGAGCAGGAAAGTGCAGTAAGGCTTCTCAGCAGTACCAGGGTTTCCCAGGATGGCTCCTGTTGGCTGCAAGAGCAAGTTCCTGGTCTCTCATCAGAGTGACTGGAAGGAACGGTTGACTGCTTGCAGTAACATTTCAGCCTTACAACATAAAACTTTAAATTATGTGTGGTATTTCTAAATAGCCAGAGTTCCTACCAGGAATAACAGCACAACAACTCCTTCACACACCACTACAATTCACTTTGTGGAAGGTCAAATCTATCGATACCGTCCAAAACTACTTCCTTATTACACTTCTGGAGACCATCTTTTGCAACGTTTCCTAGTAGTAGCCCAAGTGACGTCTCGGAAACAAGTTATTTAACTGCATGATCAGTTACTGTCACATTTTAAAATTGGAAAAGCAATACATGCCTATGTCATTCAAGCATACATATCTTACTGGGGGGTAACTTACCCAGGGAATTTTTCTGACACAAAATGCTGGTTTAAAGATCTGCTAAGTAACTTGCCACATCACTTCAGATACTTCACAGAAGGTGCTGCTGAATTACATTCTGATAGTCTTATTTTATGTGTAACATTTAGATCACTTACTTGACATATTGAGGCTAATCACTTCTCTCTGAAAATTCATGTAAGCTCTTAAAGCTTATCTCTATGTACCTGACCTAGGTCTTTAAAAGGTGGGAATATCTAAAGATGTATAGGAGAAAAACGTTTACAACAGAGAGGCAGAAGAAGATTATTCATAGTAATCTACATGATATCCCTGCAGCTAGCAAAAAACAAAGGGCTGGGAAAGAACAGCTCTTCGTCTGACATTTGTTGTCTTATCTCCTTTAAAAGATTCCTGTTAGTGGGACTTTATAGTTGCATAAGAGACTCAAAATCAAAGTGAAGAAACTGTTATTGCCTGCTTTAACCAACAACAGACAGACAGTATTGCTTCCTTACTGCTTTTACATAGATCTGAGGCCCTACCTCCAACTAGTCCAAACATTCTTGAAAGGTGGGAGACAGATTCAAATTTCCTCCTGTAGAAGAATTTCATGTCTCCTCTATCCAGAGAAGCAATAAAGCCTTTTAATAAGGAAACTTACTAATTGTTAAAAACTAAAATTACAGTTTCATCTTTAAAGCTCTCTGCATTCCTGAAGCCAACCAGTTCCCAGCATAACCTCAAGCCCTCTGGAGGAAGGTCTTCAGAAAACTGGCTCCGCTGGCAGCAAACCTTGTGTACCAGCAAAAGAGCAGAACACAGTCTGAACCCATCAGAAACACTAGCTCTACTCTGCACTGTGTCTTTTGAGGTAGAAAAATGTATGCAGTCAGGAATAAGTAGGTTCTTCTTCAGGCCAGTGCAAAGAATGCAAAGATTCCCAGGGAGTTCAACAGATTTTGGACTATTTTCTTCATGGAAAATGTAACTGAGGAAAACTAGGGTGAAATTCTGGTTTCTGACAAAAATGCCACATTGGAAACTCTTACAGGGAACAGCTGATCTTTTTTTTTTTAAGCATACATACAAGAAAAAAAATGTATAAAACTATAAATTTGCATTAAAAATTAATTTACTTAGAGGGCACATTTTATTTGCTAAAAAATAAACTATTTTCATAAAATAACTATTTTATGAAAACAGATCATTAAGACAATTTAAGCATCAGTGATTGAAAACAGTGACTTTACCTCAGTAATAATATTTATTACTCCAGATTCTGCTCCATTTTTGAAACAAAAGATTATCATAAATAATCCTTATTCTGGCCATATCATGAAGTCAAGTCCATACCTTCTTTTTTTCATGTCAGCAAAAAGTTGCCCCCGATCCTTATTAAACCCATGGGTCTTGAATGGAAGGTATGAATCTTTTCCATACAGATCAGCAGGTGAAACAGTATGTCTTAAATCTGCATTTTCTCCATTTTTCACTGGCCCTTGATTTCCTTCATTTGGAACATATATATACTGATCACTCTCCTCAAGGGAGGGAGAGGAAGAGCTCTTAGCCATCGCGATTGAGTTGGTGGGATTCAGACACGTTTCACTGCTGACACCATCTCCATGAAGGTAGCTAGTCTTCAAACCTCCAGCCTGCAGAGAAAAAATGAATGCGGGGAAGAGGCAGTAACAAGACGTATTGTCAGGGAACAAGGACCAGATTAGTTTGCCATTTTATTTATGGTTATATGTTCTGCCTTTTTTTCCCCCCTACTACTTTCCACAGCACATGAACTGAGGGCAAGTTATGTGACTAAAAGATTCTAGACCTTGCACGACTTTTTTCCATAATTAGAGTAGCAATGAACTGGTATTTGCAAGTCTAATGGACTTCTCACTCATATTTATATCTTTTGTTAAATGCATCAATCCATGTATTTATAGCTTTTATTAAAAATACATCCTTGAGTCAAGCAAAAAATATGCATAATACATTAGTGCGGGAGACACATGGAGAAGAATTCAAAAATTGTGCAATATAATTTGGAAAAATCAACCTACACATCATACACTTTTAATTTTCCAGCACCAATTTCCATAGCTTTGAGATAAATACACACGATCTGGAACCGAGGTTCCCCAGGGCAGAAAGTGAATGGTACTTTATTTTCTGCCATTAAGCAATTATGGATATGAAACACTCCTCATCTTGCACAAGGACAGGAATGGAGTTTGGAATTATGTTTTCTCAGGTACAGGGATCAGGATTTAGACCCTGGTAACATATAATTCTTTATGCAACTGAGGTTGAATTCTCCTGTCAACTCTGCAGAAGACATTAAAATACAGTTTATTGACAGTCTTTTAGTCAGATGCTACTGTCATCTATTTAGATGCTGAATAATACTGAAAAGTCACACGGCCAGAGAAAACACTCAACCTCCAAAAGGCACCCGTACAAAAGCAACAAGAAAGTCAGGATTGCAAGCGCCTCCAAAGCCCCAGTCTTTCACACTGATGACTTCCTTCTCTCCAGACCCATTTGAGACGTGTTTTCATCCCCATCATAATGAAGTTTCTCTTAGTAAAAGACAGAAAGAACTGCTGGCATTTTTACAGCAGCCTGTATTTGCATTCAAAGATACGGCAACACGCAAGTCTGAAAGTGCTTCTGTTGCGCTGTGCAGATGAAATGCATGAAGATAAAACACTTCTCCCAGGTCTTAAGCAGCTGTTCCTCCCTTCAAAGCTATTCTGCCCAGGCAGCATTTCCCCTTGGCACCAGAGGGACCTCCTGTGGCAGCCACCCCAGCTTCTGGAGGAGCTACTGCAGAGAGCCCAGCGGAGGGCTACAAGGATGGTGAGGGGACTGGAGCATCTCTCCTACAAGGAAAGGCTGAGGGAGTTCGGCATTTTTAGCCTGAAGAAGAGAAGGCTGAGAGAGGACCTTAGAAATGCTTATAAATATCTCAAGGGTGGGTGTCAGGAGGATGGGGCCAAGCTCTCTTCAGTGGTGCCCAGTGACAGGACAAGGGGCAATGGGCACAAACTGAAGCAGAGGAAGTTCCGTCTGAACATGAGGAAGAACTTCTTCACTCTGAGGGTG